>Ga0182027_10012452_pt1 | contig 11945 bp, 14 predicted proteins | sample 712E1DmetaG_FD_121300 | JGI IMG/M metagenome (GOLD analysis project Ga0182027, IMG submission 121300) | Permafrost microbial communities from Stordalen Mire, Sweden - 712E1D metaG (Illumina Assembly) | ecosystem: Environmental > Terrestrial > Soil > Wetlands > Permafrost | place: Sweden...
AGCGGCATACTGCGCGCGGGTTGTGCAGACAGCGGCATAGACAAAGCGCCTGGCCGTCTGAGCCGGGCAGAGATAAGCATTACCACCCTTATCGGGTGCCCGGAAAATCGGGGTTAGTTCAGTTGGCGTTCCTATCGATCCTTCGTGTATAAACGGAGTATCTGCCGAGCAGCGCATGGCAAACATAAGCAAAATCGTGGTTAAGCAAATAATAGACGCAGTTACCACCATTGTTCGATCTTCTCTATTCATGAATCTGCTCCTTTCTTAAATCCTTTGGAATCGCCAATGACGAGCAATGTAGGCGTTGGTTTATTGGCTAGTTTCACCGTCAGTGTCTGACGCGTTGCCCACATCGAAAAGTTATAATTAGTATAATTGGTATACTTAGGGACGGACACTAATTACCCTGATTATCCCTTGTGACGACCAAACAAAAAAGCACGCTCGACACTACAACTTCAAAGCTGCAAATCAAGCGCGCTCCTTATCTCAAATATGAATGGCTCCCCGACGTGGACTCGAACCACGAACCCCCTGGTTAACAGCCAAGTGCTCTGCCGATTGAGCTATCGGGGAACGATTTTCCGTATTGTCCCCCTGTCAATCCGCCTCAGGCGGACCGATTGAGCTATCGGGGAACGTTTTTGGCAGGTATGTGTAAACTCTTCCTGCCAGCGGGTGTTATTATAGCAAATGACTCACGTCTTGTCTACACTTACCGGCTGTTAGGTGTGAAAATTTCTTCACTCTTTTGCTCGCGGGCAAGGAGAACAGCCGCTTGGCACCCTAGAAGCAACTCACAAAAGCCCATTATTGTGACATTTCTGGAGGAATAGGTGGCAACAATGGTGTCAGCAATTCCATTAGTTCGGGAATATGAACTGTTGCGACTATGAATATGCGGTCTTGCTTGATCTCGCCATACTCGTGGGCGAGAATATTGCGTTGAGAAATGATGCGCGACCAGGAAACCTCTGGGTGCATAGTTTTAAAACTATCCGATAGTCTTCTTGCAGCTTCACCAATTATCTCGATTTCGCGCTCGACGGCTAGTTGCAGTTTTCTGTCCTTGAGGTAATCGTGCAGACATAATCCGCGTGTGAACTCAACAATAGTTCTTGAAGCATCCAGAATGTCCCAGATGTATGCGGCATCGCGCATCTCAGGCAGCATAGAGCACCTCCCTGCTTGAGAGTATGGAATGCCGCCTGAATGGATTGCGCAGGGTTTCTTTTTCTAATAGATCGACTTCTCGACCGAAAATATCCTTGAGTTCTTCGATCATATCCAAGAAATCGGACATGCTCAAAGATTCATTTTCTTGCAAAGATATCAGAACATCCACATCGCTATCCGGTCGAAAATCGTCGCTCAGCACGGAGCCAAACAGCGAAAGTTCACGCACGTGCCACTTTCGGCAGAACGCCCGTATCTTCTCCGATTCGACCTTGATCCTCGCCTGTCCCATGTTCTCCTCCAGATATGCCAAGCCGACGATTCATTACACGATTGTTTTCTATTATACCAGATAGATTCAGAGTTCAACACCGGCTTGAATCGCGATTATGGAAAATAGTTGGCGAAGTATGAATTTCATGGTATGATATTCATACCAAAGGAATGAGGTGCGTAATGAAAGTCGGAGAACGCGGGCAGATAACGATTCCCAAAGGGCTGCGGGATCAATATGGAATAGATAAAGATGTGGAGGTAGAACTCATCCCTGAAAAGGGTGGGATTCGGATACAGAAACTCTCCAGAGGGACGCATCCGGTGGACAAGGTGCGCGGAGTCATAAAGCTGAAACACGCAAGCAGCGTTGATGACTATGTTCGGGAGATTCGCGGAGAATGATTACAGCCGTCGACACAAACGTAATGATAGACCTGCTTACGGATGACCCTGTTCATGGCAAATCATCAAGACAGCTTATGGTAGAAGCATATGATGAGGGCGCACTTGTGATTTCCGAGATTGTTTATGCGGAGCTTGCCCCGCAATTCGCATCGCAATCAGAGCTTGATTCCGTGCTGAGACGACTAGGGATACGCAGAATCCAGAGCGGTTTTGAAGTGGCTTTTCTAGCAGGCACGAAGTGGGCTGAATACCGACGTTCCGGCGGAACACGCGCGAGGATGGTCGCTGATTTCCTAATTGGAGCCCACGCCCAGAGGCACGCAGATCGCTTGCTTACAAGAGATCGTGGATTCTACCGCTCCTATTTTGCCGATTTAGAGTTGCTTGGCCCATAATAACTGAGGCTATCCTTCGTAAATTACAAATCCAAACTCATCCAAAGAAAATCGAAGTTTGGGGATTTCATCGTCCGGGTCCCAGTCGGCCATTCGGTCGTTTGTTACTATGGGACACCAGACCTTTCGGGCTTGGGCCATTATCGCCTCGTCGGCGTCCGTGCGGCTCTCCACCATTATCACCGCCCCGCTGTCTATCAACTGCTGAAGCGCCGACTGCTGATCTATCTGATAAGGCAACGATGCATCGATGAACACATCTATCGGGAAATATCCCTGAGAGCGCAACTCTTTCCTCAAGTTCAGAATATTATTGATCTTGGCCTTCTCCCCGCTATCCGCCCACGCTACGTTGCTGCCGTCCACGACCACCGGTTTCGTCTTGCCGGATATCGCCGTCACGAATGAACCGTCGTGAGCCTCCAAGTTCTCCATCACTCCCCTATAAAGCGTGGGCCTGGTTCTTCTGAGGTTAGCCAGCGCATGCTGAACGAACTTGATCACCGCTACTTCATTATGCTCCACGGCTTCCATGATCCGCCTTGTGGATATCTGCATGGTTCGCTCGCCGTCAGTGATATCGAACACCTTGTCCAGATGAAGCACCTCCCTGGGCCCATCAAACGCCCTTATGTAGGTCTTCCCCATCTGCTTCAGGACTTTGTATCCATGTCGATACGCTAGTGGGTTCGCCAGTTTCAACTTGCCCATCAACCGACGAACGCCGGATACGGCGGAATCATTGCTAAGCTCAATCGACTCAAGAATTCGTCGGAAATGCACCTGAATCTTATGCTGAGTCGGCTCAATGGCTAACGCGCGGCAAGCAAAGGCGCAGGATCGAATCGGCTGCCCGTTCCGCATCATGTAATTTGAAATCCAGATGCACTCATCGATCTGCTTGTCCTTAGGCCCTGTCTTAGTATAAATCTGCTCCAAAGCAAGATGCGCATGCACGCTCTCCGAATCGAGTTCAACCAGAGTTTCGCAAAACTCCCGAGCGGCCTCTAACGATCCGTCTTTGACCAGCCTTGAAATCACCTGCGTCCAACCAGGTCTGGTAGTCGCGGAGATTTTGACGGCAGGTTTAGCAGCAGACCTAGGTGACTTGCTTTCCCGCAGTTCCTTTTGCGCCTGTTTCAGGTCCCGACGCGCAAGCGATTTCTCATATTCGGCGGCATCCTTAGCCCGTTGAAGACGGTCAACCATCTTCTCCGCTCTTTCAAGCTGCTTCTGCCGCTCCGCGCACTGCTGTTTCAGCAGCTTGGATTCGGACAACGCCGCCTCGACTCTAGCTCTTGACTCCAATAAATCCTTCTCCAGATCGCCAATTCGAAGATTGATTTCGCGCAACGCCCGCCTAAGTCGTCCCTGCTCCGGTGACTTATCGCCTGCCTCTTCGCTGGGAGGTAAAATCTTCTTAACTGTGCGCGTTTTTCTTGTGGGCGACGAAGCATCTTCCCCACCCTGCACAGGCAAAACGTCCAGTCTATCGGCCAGCGCTTTTACCGACTCACGATCATCCATCATGAGGGCAATCCGAACTGACACCAATCCATGCTCTTTAACAAGTGAGCCCAACTTGGGTTGCAGTTCCTTCGCCGAACTAAGCGCTATTCGACCCCATATCCCCTGGTTGCTCTGAACCCACAAAGCGCACAGATTGTCCATCAATTCAATGGATTTCTGCGCCTCGGCAATAATTCGCTGCTTCACCACAGGCATCTTCATTGCCTGAGGCGTGGGACGAAAGCCCGTGAGAACCGCGGACGACAGCTCTTCTTCATCCTTCAGCAGATTCAGCAGAAGCGCCGGTCTGATTCCATCCAGAAGCTCCGGAAGATATGTTATCAATGATTTGGTTGCCTCTTCGGCCATTGTGTGGAATCCTCAGCCGGTGAATAGACGAGCAGATAGGAAGGCGAACTCCTCCCCACCTCGCCCTAAATTATTAGACGTCAACCAGGCCTGTATAGTTCCAGAGATTGGCTGCTTTCCGCCAATAATCCGGCGTTCTCGACACCTGCACTGATAATTGACAAATTTCAAGAGTGGGGTATAATGATCTTAGTTATTTCACCGCACGTCACCATGAGTGCTCTGATAATCGATTCTTCCGGGGGCGATTACTATGTACTCAAACGCAAAGATATGGACAACAACTCGGTCCGGCGCGCACCGCAGATTCTCGCTACAACCGGTTAATCGCGCCCTCTACTGGCTCTGGAACACCAATTTCCGAAAAGAGCACATCTCCTGGACGCGTTTCCGAGAGAAGAGACTGACTGTTCGCGGGTTCATGACGTGTGATCTGAACGCTCGACTTAGAATCTATCTGTACCTGTCGGTACTCGTTTACGCGCTGCTGGGTTTCTTCCTAACCTCATATCTTACTCGGATCGCCTGTACCGCGATAGAGACCGCCAGTCTGCCAACGCTTACAGCCAAAGTCGCACATTATCAACAGTCGGTCCAAATCAAGGCGCTTCAGCACTCTCTAATCGGAATCTACGATGTAGATAAAAACGGCAAACTCAGCGCAACAGAGGCGGCAAAACTGCGAAACGAAACAGGACTCTCGGCTGATGAATTAACAGCATCTTCTCAAGTTGTGGACTTCAACAGGCTACTGTCCGCTGCCCATGACCGACACGCTCTGCCTGCCAAAATAATCGCACTGATACCAAGTGCATATCAACTGTCCAATGCCGAACTCAACAGAACCGTCAGGCGACTAAACACCAAAGCCGGACTTCAAGCCTATAATCAGGCAAGCGACGCCATGTGGAAAGATGTCAATATTCACTTGTCCCTGCGTCTGACTCCGCCCCGAGACTTTCTAAAGCTGGAAACATGGCAACGAGGCGCCACACACTTCTTCGGCGATCTGTACTCCCTAACCCCATCCTTGCGCGACAGCATCCGCTCGCTACACCAATCCCCACCGCCCGTGTACAATCGGTGATTGCTCAACAATGCAAAGTTTACACTCAGGGTGCGCTTCTGGTATAATTATCCTCGTCAAAGCTATCCAAGGATAGCAATTCAGGGGGATTTTTGTCGTGCCTACATACGGTTACAAGTGCAACCAATGCAACCACACATTTGAAGTCTTTCAGAAAATCACGGATGAGCCGCTTACCACATGCACCCAGTGCGAAAGCGAAGTGCATCGTATCTTATATCCGGTCGGAATAGTATTCAAGGGGTCGGGCTTCCACATCAACGACTATCGCAAAGCTGACAAGGTAGAGAAAGCCGACGAAGGGGAGAAAGAAAAAGTGGCGGAGAAAAAGCCGGAAACGGTCGAAAAAACAAAAGAAACTGCGCCCGCCGCAAGCGATACGAAACAGTCTGCCACTAAAGACCTTCCAGGCCACTAATATGCAATTCAGCGACTAAGATTTATATCCTCTATGAGCCGGACAACACTTCATCGCTGTCCAACTCACAGAAGATTTTACTATGGATTCATAGTCCAGTGCGTTGTGTTATGCAAATTGATACCCATCGATGGGCAGTATGTCTCTACCCATCGCATCCACCTCACATGGCCGTCACAAAAACCATAATTCGCCCCACCATTATGACGCTCGGAAGCTATTGCATTCGTACCGTGCGCCCCGGACTCGTGCATATGACTGGCAAGGAGCTGATCTGTACTCAAATTCCAAGGTGGTAAATCCGCATACTCATTACCGCCTAGATAACAAGGATGATAGTCACAATCATTATATCCGCTCTGCCGTTCCGCGATGGATATCTGATCTCCTGGAATCGCTATCTGAGATATGGGGAAAGCGTGTGTGCAGTAGCCATTAAGAACATAATCTGTAGGCACTGATACTCGGTCGCTCCCATTTAACGAAGGACAGCGCAATATCTCCTCGGAGCCGCCTGTATATATTATCAATTGCTGCGACCAATCACAATACCGGATATTTGGATCGGAAACTGTGGGATTCCTCGTGGTGGTAGTATTTGGGAACGTATCATTCCAATCCACCGCATACATCATCAGCCCTAGATTGACGTATTTCATGTTCGACAAACATGAGGCATCCTTAGCCTTCTCCTTTGCAGCTTGAAATACCGGGAATAGAATGGCGGCTAAGATGGAGATTACTGTGATTACTACAAGCAATTCGATGAGTGTAAAGCCTTTTCTCTGCATGGTCGATCCTTTCTTTCTTGTATTGCGAGGTCATTCACGTACGGGGATCACTACAAGCAATTCAGCTCCATGACATCGATAGCTGAACAGCACAGTATAATTGTTGGGGCTGGGCGGACATCTCATTAGCTGGTATTACTCCCTGGTTACAAGCCGTCCGCTCGACTTGACGTTATCCATGTAATGTGGCAAAATGTGTCATCCCATCTTGAATTTGAAATTCGGCTACGGATACGGAGAATTATTGCATGAATAGACCAGAGGCAGACCCTGATCGAATTGAATCATCGACCGACTTCATACGCGAGGCCATCAAAGAAGACTTGCAGCAAGGCAGGTTCAACCACGTCCACACCCGATTTCCACCTGAACCGAACGCCTACCTGCATATCGGCCACGCAAAGGCTGTCTGGATAAGCTTCGGCATCGCGCAAGAGTTCAACGGACTCTTCAACCTGCGATTCGATGACACCAATCCGCTGAAGGAAGATCAACAGTTCGTGGATGCAGTCATAGAAGACGTGCGCTGGCTGGGGGCGAACTGGGGCGACAGGCTCTTCTTCGGCTCTGATTATTTCGAGCAGATGTATGAGTGGGCAATCGATCTTATCAAGAAGGGCAAGGCGTATGTGTGCGACTTATCGGCTGAACAGGTCAACGAGATGCGCGGCACGCCGACCGAGCCAGGCGTCGACAGCCCTTACAGAAACCGAAGCGTAGATGAAAGCCTCGATCTATTCCAGCGCATGAGAGCGGGAGAATTCCCGGATGGCACGCGCACCCTTCGCGCTAAAATAGACATGGCTTCCGGCAACCTGAATCTTCGAGACCCCGTCATGTACCGAATCCGCCACGCCGAACATCATCGGCAGGGAGACAAATGGTGTCTCTACCCCATGTATGACTGGGCGCACGGCCTGGAGGACTCTATCGAGGGAATCACCCATTCGCTCTGCTCCCTGGAATATGAAAACCATCGACCCCTATACGATTGGTTCATAGATCAACTAGGCATCTACCATCCCCGGCAGATCGAATTCGCCCGACTGAATCTCGCTTACACCGTCATGAGCAAACGCCGATTCATTGAACTTGTAAACGGCGGTTATGTAAACGGTTATGATGATCCCAGATTGCCGACCCTCGCCGGTCTCCGACGCCTTGGTTACACTCCTGAAGCAATCCGCGAGTTCTGCGGCAGGATAGGCGTGGCAAAACAGGACAGCACCATAGATATCGCCGTGCTGAAGGACTGCGTCCGCGACGATCTTAACAAGCACGCGCAGCGAGTAATGGCTGTGATGAATCCACTGAAGGTCGTCATCACGAACTACACTGAGGGACAAGTGGAAGATTTGGACGCGGTGAACAACCCGGAAGACCCAAGCGCCGGAACGCGCAAAGTACCATTCTCCCGCGAACTATACATAGAGCGCGACGACTTCCGCGAAGACCCCCCGCCGAAATACTTCCGACTAGCACCCGGCAGAGAGGTTCGTCTCCGTTACGCCTACTTCATCAAGTGCGTGGATGTCATCAAAGATGCCTCCGGCGAAATCACCGAGTTACACTGCACCTACGACCCCGAAACAAGAGGCGGCAACGCGCCTGACGGTCGAAAGGTGAAAGCAACAATCCATTGGGTAACGACAAACCAATCAATCCCCGCGGAAGCCCGTCTCTACGACAACCTCTTCATCAAGCCCAACCCGGACGACGTAGCAGAAGGCGAGACCTATCTCTCCAACCTGAACCCAAACTCTCTGGAAGTGACCACCTGTTTCGTAGAACCAAGCGTCCGAGGCGCAAACCCCGGCACACGCTATCAGTTCGAACGAGTAGGTTACTTCTGCGTGGATCCCGATTCGACCGATGAGAAGCCCTGCTTCAACCGCACCGTAACCCTCCGCGATTCCTGGGCCAAGATCGAAAAGGCGATGACAACGGGCTAGATCGATCAGGAAACAGTTCAGTTCTATGGGAATTTTTAGTTTGTCATTCTGATCAGAGCGAAGAATCATCTAACTAGGAAGATGATCCTTCGCCTACAGCTCAGGATGACAGTGTGCGTTTGATATCGTTTCCAGCGAAACTGAACTCTTACCCGATCAGAGCAGGTATTGACATTTGTCTTCGTGCGTGGTAAATTCAAATGTATGTTGCCGGATAGCTCAATGGCAGAGCGCATGCCTCTGGAGCATGATGTTCTAGGTTCAAGTCCTAGTCCGGCAGCCATTTTTATGTCTAAGCGGTATCCTCATAGGTGGCGATGTGGCGGAGTACGATGGCATAACCGATTTTCTCAAGGCTGCTCCACGACGATTGGGAGATGCGCGCGAATTGCTGGAACCCCCTTCATACAACCCCCGAGGCAGTGACGCGTCTTATAGGAATCTCCGAGCGGCCATGTACCTCGCTGGTTATGTGGTGGAGTGCATTCTTAAGGCATACATTATCAGCAGGGTCAAAGGCGCTCAGACACTCCGGGCAGCCAGTGCGGCAATGCGGCAACAAGGGATAGATGCTTCCGGCCTGTCTTCGACAAAAGGACATAACATTCCAGTGCTATTATCGTTGACCGATTTGGAGGCAGTGCAGCTTCCAGAGGATATCAAAACCAGTCTAGGCATTTGCTCGAAGTGGAAATCAACGTGGCGATATTCCCCCGATCCGGCTCGGCCTGAAGATGCGCGGGCATTTGTGACATCGGCTGAAAAGATATTTGAGTTTGTGAAAAACAGAATATAGGAGTGAAGTCACTCCAAGTCGAAGGAGATCAATATGGTTGCTGATGCGTTCGATTATACATCCATAGCGGAAAAAGTTGAGAAGGTGGTGCGAGCCGCGTTTCCGAATGCTTCTATAGAAACCGAGAAAGCATACCAGGGACGGGTACGTCTCAAGATTGTGTCCAAGGATTTCAACGGGATGACAGAGGAAGAGAAACAGCGAATAATATGGGACGTTCTGCGGAGCGAACTGGGGACTGATTCGCCGTATGTCAGCTTGGCTTTGGTTTATGGGATGGATGAGATATGACTCGATTGTTGGGCAGGTCACGCTAATCCAAAATTGCAGTCTTATCTAAAGAGTACATATTTTTCGAGTTTCGACGTAATGATATTGGACAGCCACTCCTGTTTGTCTTAAAAAGGCAGAGCATTCTAATGGATGCTCTGCCTTTTCGCTGATGTTCAGCACCAATGTTGAACTGCCGGAGCAATGAACAGTAGCTGATATCGCAACGAATCCTTATGGTATAATGCTCACGATCATTTCAGTGTAAAGGCCAGATATGCATATTCCTGACGGGTATTTGGGGCCTCAGACTTACACTGCCGCTTATGCGGCGGCTGTTCCGTTTTGGGTGGTTGCTTCTCGGAAGCTCAACAAGACGCTTCGCAGCAAGCAGGTGCCTTTGCTGGCGCTTAGCGCGGCGTTTTGTTTCGTTATTATGTTGTTCAATGTGCCTATCCCCGGGGGAACGACCGGACATGCGGTCGGGGCGGTGTTGATTGCGATATTGATGGGGCCTTGGGCGGCGTGTATCGCGGTCTCGCTGGCCTTGATTGTTCAGGCGTTTTTGTTCAAAGACGGCGGGATTACGTGTATCGGCGCGAACTGCCTCAATATGGCGGTCATTATGCCGTTTGTCGGCTATGCGTTTTTTCGGTTGATAGCGGGGAAATCGGCGGTTTCTTCCGCGCGTCGATGGATCGGCGGGGCGGTCGGAGGATACGTGGGACTTTGTGCCGCAGCTTTGTCCACCGGCGTGATGCTGGGTCTCCAGCCGCTGATAGCTCATGATGCTCATGGATTGGCCCTGTATGCGCCATATTCAATGAAAGTAGCCATCGCCGCAATGCTGGCCGGGCACATGACGGTGTTCGGAGTAGTCGAGGCAGTGGTCACTGGCCTGGTGGTTGCATATCTCGACAAGGCCCAGATAATAAAGACATTAGGTAATGGGCCGTAAACAACGCGAAATTTGGGACGCGGGGGCGGACAGAGCCTTCCCCTCCCATCTCGATACGAAGGAATTTGCAGAGGGACGTTTCGGGACAAGGGTGTCCCGAAACAACTCGCGAGTAGCGGTAGCGCCCTCACCCTACCCCTCTCCCGCAAGCGGGCGAGGGAACAGACTTAACTCGGAATAACAAATGAAACCTGTCACCAAACTCTGGATTGGCATTGGCATCCTTATACTTCTATCCCCTCTTGGGCTGATTCTGCCCGCTCGGTTCGGAGCCGGATCGGCTTGGGGGGAATGGAGTTCAAAGGAACTCCACAAACTCGTGGGCTACGCGCCGCCGGGGATGTCTAAACTCGAAGGATTTTGGAAAGCCCCGATGCCTGACTATGCGTTCAAGGGGCAGGCGAATGCTCCTCTGCATACTCAAAGCATTTCCTATATTCTTTCCGCCGCGCTGGGCGTCATAGTGGTTGCGGCGCTGGCAATTCTGATCGGCAAGGTGTTGGCTAGACGTGAAGACTCTGATACTCCCTGAATGGTATGGCGATAAGATAATCGACCTTCCGAAAAGCCAACGCGGACGCAATCCTCTGTCGGTACGAAAAGCGCTCGCCGGTATCGCCGAGACTCTCGCCACCGAGCTGTCAGGTGCAAACCAGGTTCAATCCTGGCTCTCCAATTTCGAGCCAAGAGCCAAGATTCTGGGCATACTCGTTCTGATCTTCGGGGTAACGTGTCTGAGCAAACTGTTGCCGCTCCTCATCGCGTTTTCTCTGACATCGCTGCTCGCGGCATCCATCAGGCTTCCTTTCAAGCGACTATCATGCCTATGGCTGGGCGTCCCTCTGTTCAGCCTGGCAATCATCCTGCCCGCGACCCTCAACATCGTCACGCCGGGGCACACGACTTTCTTTCTTTGCCATTTCGGAGAAGGGGCAAGGCTGGGACAATGGAATCTGCCCGTTTCGTTAACCGTGACCCACGAGGGCCTGATTGTCGCCGCCAGATTCATGCTGAGATCAATCAGTTGCGTCACGTTGACCGCCCTGCTCATTTCAAGCACCAATTCATCAACTCTGGTGAACGCTCTTCGTCGCCTAGGAATGCCGAGGATATTCGGAATGACGCTCGCGGTCATGCAAAGATATCTCTCCCTGCTTCTCCGAGCCGCTGAAGAAATACATCTAGCCAAACTCAGCAGAACGATTGCCGTGAAATCCATACGCAACGAGCAGCGATGGATAGCCGCCGGAATCGGAGTCCTTTTCGCGCGGACACACCGGCTGGCGGAGGAAATCCGTCTGGCGATGGTTTCCAGGGGTTATGACGGCGATCTACAGGTGCGAAGCATTCCGAGCCTGCAAGCAAGAGATTTCGTCTGGCTCTCCGGAGTTACCCTGGTAATGTCCGCGATGCTCTTGATAGACCATCTCTAGTTTGTCATTCTGAGCCGCAGCGAAGAATCATCTAGCTAGAAAGATGATCCTTCACGTTGTTCAGGATGACAATGTGCTTTTGATATTGTTTCCCGCGAAACTATATG
>Ga0182027_10012453_pt1 | contig 11945 bp, 10 predicted proteins | sample 712E1DmetaG_FD_121300 | JGI IMG/M metagenome (GOLD analysis project Ga0182027, IMG submission 121300) | Permafrost microbial communities from Stordalen Mire, Sweden - 712E1D metaG (Illumina Assembly) | ecosystem: Environmental > Terrestrial > Soil > Wetlands > Permafrost | place: Sweden...
CGACAAGAGTCAGAAGCAGGAAGGGCCATGGCAGACAACTCCGATGTCAGTAGGCAGATCTGCGAGAAGTTCGGCAACGACAAGGGCCGGCTGATGGACATCCTCTTGAGCGTCCAGGCGGAAGCCGGATGCATCGCCTCCGGTGCTCTGGATGACATCGCCAAATCCCTATCGATAAGCAGGGTCGAGGTCGAGAGCGCGGCCACGTTCTACGCCTTTTTCTCGCGCGAGCCGCGCGGGCGATTCGTGATTCGCCTGTGCAACGACATTATCGACCAGATCAAGGGCATGGATCGCATCGCGGCGGCCTTTCGCGCCGAGCTGGGCATCGATTTTGGACAAACCACGGCGGACGGGCTGTTTACCCTCGAATACACGCCGTGCATCGGCATGTGCGACCAGGCGCCGGCCCTGCTCATCAACCACAAGGTGGTTACGAGGGTGTCGACGGACATGGTGCACGAGATCGTGCAGACGCTGCGTGCGACCAAAAACCTTGAGCAGCTCAAGCTCACACTCGGGGACGGCAACAATGGCCATCCGCTCGTGCGTTCGATGGTGGTCAACAATTTGCGCGAGCCCGGCGCGGTGGTGTTTGCGCCTGCAACGCCCGGGGTGGCGCTGCAACGGGCGCTGTCCGAGCAGCCCGTGGAACTCATCAAGATCGTCAAGGCATCGCGCCTACGTGGGCGCGGCGGGGCCGGTTTCCCGACCGGAATGAAGTGGGAATTCACCCGCGGCGCCGCCGGCGAACGTAAGTTCGTCGTGTGCAATGCCGACGAGGGCGAGCCCGGCACGTTCAAGGATCGCGTGATTCTGACCGAGGCCGCGGGCCTGATGTTCGAGGGCATGACCATCGCCGGCTACGCCATCGGCGCCAGCGAGGGCATCGTCTACCTGCGCGGCGAGTACGCCTACCTGCTGCAATTTCTTGAAGAGATTCTCGCCAAGCGGCGCGCCGCCGGATTGCTAGGCCGCGACATCCTGGGCAAGTCGGGATTCAAGTTCGACATTCGGATTCAGCTTGGTGCCGGCGCCTACGTGTGCGGCGAAGAAACCGCGCTACTCAGCTCGTGCGAAGGCAAGGCCGGCGATCCCAAGACCCGGCCGCCGTTCCCCGCGCAAAAGGGCTATCTCGGCATGCCGACGGTCATCAACAACGTCGAGACCTATTGTGCTGTTGCGCGCATCATCGAAAATGGTCCGGGCTGGTTCACCTCGATGGGCACGCCGGGCAGCGCGGGGACCAAGGTGTTCAGCGTGTCGGGCGATTGCGGCAGCCCCGGCGTCTACGAACTCCCATTCGGTATCACGGTCAACGATCTGCTAGCGCGCGTGGGTGCAACCGATGCGCAGGCCGTGCAAATCGGCGGCGCCTCTGGTCGCATGATCGGGCCGGCGGAATTCGGGCGCAAGCTCTGCTTCGACGACCTCGCCACCGGCGGTTCGGTGATGGTGTTCGGCGCGCAACGGGACGTGCTCGCGATCGCCAACGCCTTCATGGAGTTCTTCGTCGAGGAAAGCTGCGGCTACTGCACACCTTGCCGGGTGGGCACCAGCCTGCTCCGCGAACGGCTCGGCCGCTTCCTTGCCGGCAACGCGGATCTGGCGGACATCGACTACCTGGAAAAGACCGGCAAGAGCGTGAAAACCGCCAGCCGGTGTGGTCTTGGGCAAACCGCCGCAAACCCCGTGCTGGGTACGATTCAGAGCTTCCGCAAGGAATACGAGCGCAGGGTCAAGAGCAACGGAAGCGTGTTCCTGTCCTCGTTCGATCCCAGCAAGGCTGTGGCTGTGGCGGCGGGCATGGCGGGGCACGGGTCGCAATACTTCGGAACCCAGAAAGGCGGAGTGTAGCCATGGGCGACAAGGTCACCTTCACCGTCGCATTCACAATCGACGGCAAAGACGTGCAGGGCGAGCAGGGCCAGACCATCCTGCAAGCCGCGGCGCTGTCCGGTATCTACATCCCGCACCTGTGCGCCATGAAGGGCTTGACCCCGTGGGGCAGCTGCCGCGTCTGCACGGTGCTGGTCAACGGCCGCCCGCAGGCAGCCTGCACCATGCCCATCACCGACGGCATGGTGGTGGAAAGCGAGACCGCGGAACTCAAGGATTTGCGCAGTAGCCTGGTGGAGATGCTCTTCGTCGAAGGCAACCACTACTGCATGTTCTGCGAGAAGAGCGGCAACTGCGAGCTGCAAGCTACGGCCTACCGCATGGGCATCCTGTCGCCACGGCACCACTACATGTTCCCGACCCGCAAGGTGGACGCCAGCCATCCCGATGTCATGCTGGACTTCAACCGTTGCATCTTGTGCGCACGCTGCATTCGCGCCTCGCAAGAACAAGACGGCAAACACGTCTTCCAGTTCATCCAGCGCGGCGCCCACAAGCGCATCGGTGTCAATGCCGCGAATGGCGCCGGCGGAACCAACCTGAGCGTGACCGACAAGGCCGCCGAGTCGTGTCCGGTCGGCTGCATTGTCAAGAAGCGCGTGGGCTTCGCGGTTCCCGTGGGCCAGCGCATGTACGATCAGAAACCCATCGGCAGCGAAATCGAGTCCCGCAAAGCGGTCACCCGGTAGGTAGCATCATGGCAAACAAACCAAAGTTGGCGACCGTTTCCCTCGCAGGCTGCTTCGGCTGTCACATGTCGATACTCGACATCGACGAGCGCATTCTCAAGCTGATCGAGCTGATCGATTTCGACCGCTCGCCCATCAACGACATCAAGAAGATCGAAGGCCGCTGCGCGGTCGGCATCGTCGAGGGCGGCTGTTGCAACGAGGAGAATGTCCACGTTCTGCAGCACTTCCGCGAGCACTGCGATGTGCTGATTTCGACCGGCGACTGTGCCACCATGGGCGGCATCCCGGCCCTGCGCAACACCATCCCGCTCAAGGAGTGTTTGGAAGAGGCATATCTCAAGGGCCCAACGGTGTACAACCCGCGCGGGAAGATTCCGAACGATCCCGAAATCCCGCTCTTGCTCGACAAGGTCTATCCCTGCCACGAGGTGGTCAAGATGGACTACCACCTGCCCGGGTGCCCGCCCTCGGCGGAGACGATCTGGCAAGCCCTGGTAGCGCTGCTGACGGGGAAACCCATCGCGCTGCCCTATGAACTCATCAAGTACGACTGAGCCTTTAGCGGACAATAGGAGAAGGAAATTCCTATGAGCGTTGCCAAGCGAATCGTCATCGAGCCCGTCACCCGCGTAGAGGGACACGGGAAGGTCACCATCTTGCTCGACGAGAACCGGAAGGTCATCCAGGCCCGCCTGCACGTGGTCGAGTTCCGCGTCTTCGAGCGCTTCATCCAGGGGCGGCCGTTCTGGGAGGTTCCGGTGCTGGTGCAGCGTCTGTGCGGCATCTGCCCGGTCAGCCACCACCTGGCCGCGGCCAAGGCCATGGACCGCATTGTGGGCGGCGAAAACCTGACGCCGACCGCGGAGAAGATACGCCGACTGATGCACTACGGGCAGATGTACCAATCGCACGCCCTGCATTTCTTCCACCTGGCGTCGCCGGATCTCCTGTTCGGGTTCGACGCCCCCGTCGCCATCCGCAATGTCATCGGTGTGGCCGGCAAGTTCCCGGATCTGGTGGTGCAAGCCGTGCTCATGCGCAAGTACGGTCAGGAGATCATCAAGGCCACGGCAGGAAAGAAGATCCACGGTACAGGCGCTATTCCCGGCGGCGTAAACAAGAACCTGTCCATCGCCGAGCGCGACGTCTTTCTCAAGGACGTGGATCAGCATCTTGCGTGGGCCAAGTCCGCGGTCAAAATCGCCAAGGACTACACCGTCGCGAATCTCGCCAAATTGGCGCCTTTCGGTTCATTTGACTCGAACCACTTGTCACTGGTCCGTGCCGACGGCGCCATGGATCTCTACCACGGCAACTTGCGCGCCATCGACGCCCAGGGCGCGACCATCTTCGACCAGGTGGATTACCAAAGGTACATCGACTTCATCGCCGAGGAAGTGCGCGACTGGTCGTACATGAAGTTCCCCTTCATCCGCTCGGTCGGCCCGGAAAAGGGCTGGTATCGCGTTGGGCCACTGGCGCGCCTCAATACCGCGACCTTCATCGATACGCCCCTGGCCGAGGTCGAGCGCAAGGAATTCCGCGCGGTGACCGCCGGCAAGCCCAACAACGTGACCATGGCCTACCACTGGGCGCGCATGATCGAGTTGCTCCATTCGATGGAAAAGATCCAGGCGCTGCTCAATGACAAGGATCTGCAGGGCACGGATCTGGTGGTCAAGGGCGAGCGGCGTGAGGTGGGCATCGGGCTCATCGAGGCGCCGCGCGGAACCTTGTTCCACCACTACAAGGTGGACAAGAACGACTTGGTCACGTCGGCCAATCTGATCGTCTCGACCACCAACAACAACGAGCCCATGAACCGGGCCGTGGCCAAGGTGGCGCAGGATCATCTTCAAGGCGTGGAAATCACCGAGGGCTTGCTCAACCACGTCGAGGTGGCCATTCGCGCCTACGACCCGTGTCTGTCGTGCGCCACCCATGCGCTCGGCCAGATGCCGATGGAAATGACCGTGCTCGATCACCAGGGCCAGATCCTCGATCGGAAGAGCAGGGGATGAACAGAGTCCTGCTCTACGGCTTCGGCAATCCGGCCCGTGGCGATGATGGCCTGGGGCCGGCGTTGGCCGCCGCCATCGAGGAACTTGGCATTCCCAACATCGCGGTGGATGCCAACTACCAGTTGACCGTGGAAGACGCGGCCGAGATTGCCGGGTATGATGCCGTCGTGTTTGCCGACGCCGCCACCCAGGGATCCACGCCCTTCTGGTTTTCGCGCGTCGACGACACCGCCGTCAAACGCGTGGGCAACGGCAGCATCGGATGGACCAGCCACAGCGTCAGCCCGGCCCAGGTCGTGGCCCTGGCGCGCGACCTTTTCGCCAGCAAGGTCGCGGCCTATACGCTCGGCATCCGCGGCTACGAGTTTGGCGATCTGGACGAGGCCCTGTCCTCGCGTGCGATTGATAATCTGACAGAGGCCGTGACGTTCGCTCGCAAGGCGCTCGTCGAGCGCCAGTTTGAACACTACGTGCAGGAATTCGGCCCCCCCGCTGCTGGCCCAGTTGCCAGCAGCTCAACCTGGAAGGCGTAACCATGAGAGATGGAAAACACCTCATCCTTTGTGTCGATGACGATGCAGATCTCCTCGACCTGCTGCGCATGCAACTTGAAAAGGGCGGCTACGTGGTCGAAGCCGCGTTCTCCGCCGAAGAGGGCCTGTCCAAGTTCAAGCAGGTCAAACCCGACCTCCTCATTCTTGATTTGATGATGGAGGAGATCGACGCCGGAACGAATCTCGTCAAAGAGCTGAAACTTGCCGGGAATCAGGCGCCGATTCTCCTGCTCAGTTCGATGGGCGATCAACTGAACCTCTCGACCGGGTATCGCGAACTGGGCTTGGATGCTGTGTTTCAAAAGCCGGTCAACGCCGAGGCGCTGCTTCGAACCATCAAGGCCAAACTGACGAAATAGCGCTTGCGTCGGGGTGTTATCCGGCGGACAACCCCAAGGATGGAATCCAGGACTAGCGAGGCCCTGATTCTTACGCACAGCCTGCTGCTGGGGGAAAGACTGTACCTTTTCGCCCGGCTGCGCTTCCTCGCTGCCGCGGGGATTCTGGTTGGCGCATTCTTCGCCACCTATGTCGTCGGAATACGGGGGCTGAATTTGCCGGCGCTGGCGGGCGCGGCCGCGTTCTTGGCGGCCTACGACGTCTGGGTATTTCTTACCGTCCGCCCCTATCGGCGACAAGGCGATGGAAAAGCATCCCATCGTCGTCTGGTTTACATCGCTCACCTTTCGATTCTCCTAGACTATCTGGTGCTGACCTTTGCCATCTGGCTCGTGGGTGGGGCCAAGTCGCCCTTTCTAGCCTTCTATCTGTTGCATGCGATTCTCTCCGCGGTGCTGCTGTCGCGTCGAGCGGCCTACGGTCTTGCCACGGTTGGGTATTTGCTTTTGGTTGGTCTCGTGTTGGGTGAGTGGTCAAACGTGATTCCCAGGCACCGGCCCATCGGGGCCGTGCCTGGCGGAGGCGAAGGGGATCTTGCCGTGGTGGCGACGATGCTTTTCGTGTACGGCCTGCTCACCGCTGTCACCACGGTTCTGACCGCGGGTATCGTCAGACTTCTGCGCCAGAACGAACAGGGATTGCGCGAAGCCAGCGATCACTTGGAGCGATTGGCGGACATGCGGCGCTCCTTTCTCCATGTTGTCTTGCACGACCTGCGCAGTCCGGTCGGCACGGTGGTCACCATGCTTGAAGGTCTAGGCAACGGCATCGACGGTGACCTGGGCGAGGCCGCCAAGAAGCGAGTGGCCAGGGCGGGGGAGAAACTGCGCGGCGTTCTCGATCTGCTGCGCGGTTTGCGCGTTCTGGCCGACCTGGAAACCGAGCGGCTGGAGAGCCTGATGGCGCCCGTGGATATGCTGGCCACGGTTCGCGCGGCGGTCGAGGATCACGCGGACGCCGCGGAACAACGTGGACAACGGCTGCAAATCGAACTGCCGGCAACGCTGCCATCCATCCATGGCGTGGAGCGCTTGTTGCGTGAGGCGGTGGCGAACTACCTTACCAATGCCATCAAGTACGCAGATCCCAGCCGCCCGATCGTGGTACGGGCGGCGCAGGTGGGATCTTTCGTGCGGGTCGAGGTCTGCGACCAGGGGCCAGGCATTTCCGTGGAGGACCAGGGCCGACTTTTCCAAGAATTTGCCCGTGTGGGAAAGTCAGCCGCCCAGCGTGGAAAAGCCTCCGGGATAGGCCTTGGGCTTTCCATCGTTCGCCGTATAGCCGAGGCCCACGACGGCCGAGCGGGCGTTACCAGCGGGGCCGGGCAGGGCAGCACCTTCTTCATCGAATTGCCGATTTCGCCCCCGTCAAGCCGAAAGTGATCTCGTTTCCGTGTCGCTTTTAGTTGTGAGAAAAGCGACGGCGACACTCGCCGGGGCCGCGGGCTGAACTAAATTGTTCGCGCCTGCGGGTGTTGTTCCATGTCGCGCTGGTGGTTTAAGTTGGCGTAACAGCTTAGGAAAGTGCTGCATCCTTGCAGTCCGAGCGCTGAATGGAGGATGGGTGTGGTTCGCGGCAACGCTTGACTTGCCCGCAGCGCGATCGTAAATATGTCGTTACGGAATTCACAGCGTGACTTCATGCACAGCGGTCGAGGGGCGGATCATGAACAAGCGAAAAATACCAAGCCGGTGCGTAGAGCGACTCAGCATCTACAGGCGCGCTTTGCTTCAGGATAGGCGTTTGCATGGTCCCAGCATCTTCTCCCATGAATTGGCCTTTGCCTGCCGGTTGACCGCAGCGCAGGTCCGCCGGGATCTGATGCTCATTGGATACAGCGGCAGCCCGACCACGGGGTACGAGGTCAAGCGCCTGCTCACTTCCATCGGCGCGTTGCTCGATCCGCCGCACGTGCGCGAGGTCGCCATCGTGGGCATGGGGCACCTTGGGCGCTCGATCGCGGCCTACCTGGTCAACCGCTCGCCCAAGATTCAACTGACCGCGGCCTTCGACGTCAACCCAGACAAGATCGGCGCGACCTTCAGCGGCGTGCCCTGTCATGCGGTTGACAAACTGGCCGAGGTGGTTTCGTTCCGAGGCATCGTCCTCGGCATCTTGACGGTGCCGGCCGAGCACGCCCAGGCGACGGCGGAGCAACTGGTGAAGGCCGGCGTTACCGGCATTCTGAACTTCGCCCCAGCCTGTTTGCACATTCCCGAAAAGATCCACGTCGAGAACATCGACATGACGGTGGCGTTGGAGAAGGTCGGCTTTTTCGCATGCGGCAGCCATAGAAGAAAAGGAAACATCGATGACCACAGCAACACGAGCAACATCGACCAAACCGCTCCTTAAGGAGTTCGGGGCGGCCAAACGAGACAGTCTGATCCCGATCCTTCAAAAGGCGCAGGAAGCCCACGGTTACCTGTCTGAAGAGGCCATCGCCGAGATCGGGCGCCACCTGAAATTGCCCGCCAGCAAGGTCTATGGTGTCGCGACTTTCTACAATCAGTTCCGCTTCACGCCCAAGGGCAAGTACCACATCATGCTTTGCCGCGGGACCGCCTGCCACGTCAAGGGCTCGATCAAGTTGCTCGATGCCGTGACCCGCACGCTGAAACTGCAAGCCGGACAAACCACGCGCGACGGGATGTTCAGCCTGGAAGTCGTGGCTTGCATGGGCGCCTGTGGCCTGGCACCGGCCGTGAGTATCAACGGCGAAATGTACGCCAAAGTCACCCCCAAGAAGGTCGGCAAGATCATCGAAGAGTGCCGCGCCAAGGAGCAGGACCATGCCCGCGCTTGAGAATGTTGGAAAGACCGCTTGCTGGACACCACCCTCGCGTCCCAGCGCCGAGCTGCTGGCGAAACTGCCGGTGGGTCAGCTGTCGGCCAAGGCCGGAGGCGATGTCAAAGAGCGCATCACGCTGCTTCGCCGCGAGAAGGTCAGCAAGCCCACCATCTTCGTCGGAACCGGCACCTGCGGTCTCGGCGCCGGCGCGGCCAAGACCATGGAAGCGGCCAAGGCCTACCTCGCCGAGAAGAAGCTCGACGCCGAGGTCGTCGAGGTCGGTTGCCTCGGCATGTGCTCGGAAGAGCCCATGGTCGACGTGCAGCTACCTGGCAAGGCGCGCGTCAGCTTTTGCCGGGTCACCGCGGATCGCGTGTCGTCGGTTTTGGACGCGGCCCTGGCTGGTAAGGTCAGCGAGGATTTCACGCTCGGGCAGTTCCGCAGCACCACGGCCGAGGCCTGGCCGAACGTGCCCTTCCTCGACAAGCATCCGTTCTTTGCCCCGCAACTGCGCTGGGTGCTCGCCAACTCGGGCATCATTGATCCCGGCAACATCGACGAGTACATCGCCCGCGGCGGTTACGCGGCGATGGAAAATGCCCTGCGCACGAAGAAGCCGGAAGAGGTCGGCGAGATTGTCACCCGCGGCGGTCTGCGCGGCCGCGGCGGTGGCGGGTTTCCGGCCGGCGTGAAGTGGAAGTTCGCGCGCGAGACCCAGGCCGATCACAAGTACCTCATCTGCAACGCCGACGAAGGCGATCCCGGTGCGTTCATGGATCGCGCCGTGGCCGAGAGCGATCCCTATCGCTTGCTCGAAGGCATGGTCATCGCGGCCTACGCCATCGGCGCCAGCAAGGCGTACATCTACATTCGCGCCGAATATCCGCTGGCCATCGAGCGCCTGAAGGCCGCTATTCCCAAGGCGACCGAGTATGGCCTCCTCGGCAAGAACATCCTGGGCAGCGGTTTCGACTTGGAAATCGTGCTCAAGCTGGGCGCCGGCGCTTTCGTGTGCGGTGAAGAAACCGCGCTCATGCAGAGTATCGAAGGCAAGCGCGGCATGCCGCGTCCTCGCCCGCCCTTCCCGGCGGTGCAGGGCCTATTCGGCATGCCCACGGTCATCAACAACGTCGAGACGCTGGCTTGCGTCCCCGCCCTGATGGAAATGGGCGGCGATGCTTTCGCCGCGGTGGGCACCGCCAAGAGCAAGGGCACCAAGGTGTTCGCGCTCTCGGGCATGGTCAACCGCACTGGCCTTGTCGAAGTGCCCATGGGCACCACCATCCGCGAGATCGTCTTCGCGGTGGGCGGCGGCATCCCCAACGGCAAGAAGTGCAAGGCCGTGCAAATCGGCGGTCCGTCGGGCGGCTGCATCCCCGAGCCCAAAATGGACATCATCGTCGACTACGACGCCATCAAAGAGCTCGGCGCCATCATGGGCTCGGGTGGTCTTGTCGTTCTCGACGAGAACACCTGCATGGTCGACCTGGCCAAGTTCTTCATGGAGTTCATCGGCAACGAGAGCTGCGGCAAGTGCATCCCGTGCCGTGAAGGCACCAAGCGCATGCTGGAGATCTTGCAGGCCATCACCCGGCCACGCCGGCGCGAGAATGGCAGCGATGCCTTGTTGCGCTTCCAGGGCGTCATGCAGCTCAAGCAGCTGGCCGAAACCATCCGCATCAGCTCGTTGTGCGGACTCGGCCAGACCGCGCCCAACCCGGTGCTCAGCACCATGCGCTGGTTCCGCGACGAATACGAGGCGCACATCTTCGACCGCGCTTGTCCGGCCGGCACATGCAAAGAACTGGTCGGCGCTCCCTGCCAGACCGGCTGTCCCGTGGGCACCGAGGTGTGGCGCTACGTCGCGCACATCGCCCGCGGTGAAACCGAGCTGGCGTATCAAGCCATTCGCGATGCCAACCCGTTCCCGTCGGTATGCGCCCGCGTGTGCAGCCACCCGTGCGAGGAGGTCTGCCGTTGCGGCGCCACCGGCGGCGAGCCCATCGCCGTGCGCGCGCTCAAGCGCTACGTGGTGGATCACATCGACCCCAAGTCGTATGCGGTCACCATCAAGCCAGCCACGGGCAAGTCGAAAAAGGTGGCGGTCATCGGCGCAGGGCCGTCGGGTCTCACCGCGGCCCACTACCTGTCGCAGAAGGGCCACAAGGTCACCGTGTTCGAGAAGGAAAACGAACCCGGCGGCATGCTCTTCAACGGCATTCCCGCGTACCGGCTGCCCCGCGATGTCGTGCGCAAGGAAATCGCGTCGCTGCTCAATGCCAACATCGAGCTCAAGTGCAACATCGCTCTCGGCAAGGACGTGACTGTCGACGGACTCATGGCCAGCGGTTTCGACGCTGTCTACGTTTCCATTGGCGCGTACAAGAGCCAGCGCCTCGGTATCGACGGCGAAGACGTGGCCGGCGTGATTCCGGGCATGGCTTTTCTCAAGGCCAACAACCTGCACGACAAGAAACTTGCCACGGGCAAGGTGGGCATCATCGGTGGCGGCAACACCGCCATGGACGCGGCCCGCGTAGCTCTGCGCCAGCCCGGCGTTACCAAGGTCACCATCCTCTATCGCCGCACGCGCGACGAGATGCCAGCCTTTGCCGAGGAAGTTCACGCCGCTCTCGAAGAGGGCATCGAGATCAAGGAGCTGGTCGCTCCCGTCGCGGTGCTGTCCAAGGATGGCATGCTGACTGGCGTGCGCTTGATTCGCAACGAGCTCGGCGCCCAAGACGCAAGTGGCCGGCCGCGGCCGGTGCCAGTCAAGGGCAGCGAATTCGAGATCGCCCTTGACAGTCTGATCGTGGCTATCAGCGAGCAGCCCGAAGTGGAAAGCATCCAGGGCCTGCGCACCACCAAGTGGGGCACCATTGAAACCAACCCAGAGTCGACCGCGGCCGGCAAGCCCGGCATCTTCAGCGGCGGCGACGTGGCGCGCGGCCCGACCGGCGTCATCGAAGCCATCGCCGACGGCAAACGTGCCGCTCTCATGATCGACCGCTACCTCACTGGCCGGCAGATGAAGATGATCAAGAAGGTGAAGCTGCCTTCGCTCTACATCGAGCCGCTCATGGTCGACGAAGACGACGAGTCCGAGTCCACCTTGGCGCGTGCCGAGGAGGAGAAGGTGCCCGCGGCCAAGCGGCGCACGAGCTTCGTCGAAGTCGAGATGGGTCTGTCGCTGCAGGCGGCGACGGATGAAGCAAGACGGTGCCTGCGCTGTGACCTGGATTTCACCCGACCCCTTTGATGTGGCGGCTTTTAGAAAGAAACAAACATGCTGACCATCGAGATCAACGGTAAGAAGCTAGAAGCAACCAAGGGCGAGACCATCCTGACGGTCGCGCGCAGAAGCGGCATCGAGATCCCCACGCTGTGCCACATGGAAGGCCTCATGCCCAGCGGCTCGTGCCGCATGTGCGTGGTCGATGTGGAGGGCTTCCCCAATCTGCTCACCGCGTGCTCGTACCCGGTGGCCGACGGGATGAAGGTGAAAACCCATTCGCCGCGCGCCTTGGAAACCCGCCGCACCATCGTTCAGCTCCTCCTGGCCAACCACCCGGATGACTGTCTTTACTGC
>Ga0182027_10012454_pt1 | contig 11944 bp, 10 predicted proteins | sample 712E1DmetaG_FD_121300 | JGI IMG/M metagenome (GOLD analysis project Ga0182027, IMG submission 121300) | Permafrost microbial communities from Stordalen Mire, Sweden - 712E1D metaG (Illumina Assembly) | ecosystem: Environmental > Terrestrial > Soil > Wetlands > Permafrost | place: Sweden...
ACCCGGACGGATGCAGCGGGTCGACCTTGCCGCGGATTTCTCGGTGTTCGTGGATTACGCCCATACCCCCGACGCCCTCGACAATGTGCTTGCCTCCGTCCGTGCGCTCACGCGGGAACGGCTGCTGTGCGTTTTCGGCTGCGGCGGCGACCGCGACCGGACCAAGCGCCCGCTCATGGGAAGGGCCGCGGCGCTCCATTGCGACGAGGCCGTCATTACCTCCGACAATCCGCGCAGCGAAAACCCCGAGGCCATCATTTTCGACATCGTTCAGGGCATTCCCCTGGATTTTCCGCACGCGGTCATTGTTGATAGAAGAGAGGCAATCAGGGCCGCTCTATGCAAGGCGCGGTCGGGGGATTGCATTGTCATTGCGGGAAAAGGGCATGAGAGCTATCAGGAAATTATGGGCGTTCGGAAACATTTCGACGACGCGGAAGCGGTGCGGGAGCTGTTTTTGGAGGCAAAAAAAACCCATGAAGCATGACCGCGGAAAAACCCCCGTCGTTACCGCGGGGCGGCTCATCGCCTGGAGCGGCGGGGTCAGCGCCATGGCTCTGGCGATGAAGGACAAGCGGGTAACGGGGCTCTGTAACGATTCCCGAACCATTAGGAAAGGCGAAGTTTTCATCGCCATTGAAACCGAAAAGGACGACGGTCACCGGCACGTCGCTAACGCTTTGTCGCGCGGGGCCCTGGCGGCCTTGGTGTCGAAAAAGAAAGCGGCCATGTTTTCGGACAGCCAAAAAAAAAGGCTTATTTTCACGGCAGATCCGCTCGCGGCAACCAGGCGCATCGCGAAGCGCTACCGAAAAGAGCTGCGCATTCCGTTTATCGGCATCACCGGCAGCAGCGGAAAAACCACCGCCCGCAAGTTCATCGCGGCGGCGCTCAGGCAGGCGCTTGTCGTTGGGGAGACCAACGGCAATTGGAACAACGCCATCGGCACGGCCATGAGCCTTATGCGGTTTACCGGAGAAGAAAACGTCGGGGTTTTGGAAATGGGCGCGAACCATGCGGGCGAAATCCACGATCTGTCGACGCTGATACGTCCTGAAATCGGGGTCATTACCAATATCGGCTACGCGCACGTCGGGCTTTTCGGGTCGCTTGAGAACACCGCGCGGGCCAAATGCGAAATCGCGGACGGAATGGACCTTAAAAAAGGCTTTCTTTTGGTAAACGGCGACGACAAGCTCCTGTTGAAACACGCCGCGGGCCTTCATCGCACGATCGTGCGGTTCGGGTTTTCGGGTCCGTGCGATATTCGCGCAAGTAAAGAACGGACGACCCAAGACGGTACGACGTTTGAAGTCGATTCGGCGCCCTACGAGCTTTCGATGCCGGGGAGGCATTTTATTTACAGCGCGCTTATGGCGATAGGGCTAGGCAGGCATTTCGGCGTTGAAGAAAAGGACATTGCCCGCGCCCTCAAAGCGCAGCGGCCGGTTTTTCTGCGGGGGACCGTCGAGCGAAAATCGGGGGCCCGGTTCATCGTGGATTGTTATAACGCCAATCCCTCATCAATGAAAAGCGCCCTACGGCTTTTGCAAGACGCCGCGGGAAAAGACGACGCGGTTGCGATTGTGGGAGATATGCTCGAACTTGGAAAATATTCTGGGCGTTTGCACGCGGCCCTTGGCCGGGACCTTGCGAAATCGAAGGTCAAGCGCGTTCTTGCGGTGGGGGATTTTGCCGGGACCGTCGCGGCTGGCGCAATCAAGGCGGGAATGAAAGCTAAGGACGTGGTCGTCGCCCCTAATAACGTCGAGGCCCTTGCGATTGCGCGGAAACTCGTGCATCCGGGCGATACGGTGCTCTTGAAAGGTTCACGCGGTGTGCGCCTCGAAACGGTGTTTGAAAATTGGTAGGGGCGGGTTTTAAACCCGCCGTTGAAAGTAGGGCGAACCCGCGTGTTCGCCTGTCCGGGGAAAAAAGTTTATGAAATTACCAATGACTTATATGCCCAAACGGGTCTCAATCCTGGGCGCAGCGCGCAGCGGATGCGCGGCCGCCGGGTTTTTGATGAAGAAAAACATTCCCGTTTTCATCAGCGACCGCTGTCCCGCCGAAAAACTTCATGCGGTTCTCGCTCGAAACGGATTGAGCGCCGTGGCCCATGAATCGGGCGGCCACTCATCGCGGGTACTCGACGCCGACGTCATCGTCCTTTCTCCCGGCGTCCCGTCCGAAGCGCCGATACTGCTTGAAGCGCGAAAAAAAGGCGTCGCGACCTGGTCCGAAATCGAATTGGCGTTTCGGTTTTCAAAAAGCCCCTATATCGCCGTGACCGGCTCTTCGGGCAAAAGCACAACCGTTAGCCTTATCGGCTCCATTGTCGAAGCGGCGCATATTTCCGGCGTGGTGGCCGGGAACATCGGGCTCCCCCTGATAAGCGTGGCCCCGTCGCTTGCCGAAGACGCGCTCGTCGTGGCCGAGGTGAGCAGTTTTCAGTTGGAAACCATCGATAGTTTCAGGCCCAGCGTCGCGGTGGTCGTCAACTTCCTGAAAAACCACCTCGACCGTTATCCGTCGGAGAACGCCTATTACGACGCCAAGAAAAACATCGCGAAAAATATGACAAAAGAAGACCATCTGGCGCTTAACGCGAAAGACCTCCGCCTTCGCGAGTGGGGTGATCGGATTTCCGATACGACCTGCGTTTCTTATTTCAACGGGGATGTTCCCGGCCACGACTCCGTTTGGCTCGAAGGCGGCGCTATGATGGGCCGCGCCCGCGGCCGTGTCAGGAAAATAATGGACGTTTCGACCATGAAAATCCAGGGAGCCCATAACCGCGAAAACGCCTGCGCCGCGGCCGCCGCCGCGCAGGCTAAAGGAATCGGCGACGAACATATCGCGGCGGGCGTTTCGTCGTTTTCCGGGCTGCCCCATCGTCTTGAGTTCGTGGCGGAAGCGGGCGGCGTGCGCTATTTCAACGACTCCAAGTCGACCACCGCCGAATCCATCGTATGCGCCGTCAGCGCCTTCAGCGATAACGTATACTTGATCGCCGGCGGGCGCGACAAGGGCTGCGATTTCTCCATTGTTAAAGGGCCGATAGCCCGGCATGTCAAGGGCGTCTTTTTAATCGGCGAGGCCGCCGACCGCATGCACGGGGAATGGAGCGGCAGCGCGCCTATTTTAAGGTCCGCCGATCTTTCGGAGGCCCTGCTCCATGCCGCCCGAAAAGCGGCGGCAGGCGACGTTGTGGTGTTTTCGCCGGGATGTTCAAGTTTCGACATGTTTAAGAATTATGAGCACCGCGGGGAGGTTTTCAAGCGCTTGGTGCGTGAACGCCTAACGGGAGAGGGCCTTCAATGAACGAGAAATTAAGCCGGATGGACCTTGGGGTTTTCGTCACCTCGCTTTTGATGCTGGGGTTTTCCATCGTTCTCGTCTACAGCTCGTCGTTTGCGGTGGCCCAGCATAAATTCGGGGGCGGAGAATTCTTTTTGGCCCGTCAAGCGGTCCGTTCGGTTTTAGCGCTTGCGTGCTTTATGGTTTTCATCAATGTCGATTATCATTTTTGGGGCAAACATGCCGGTGCGGCATATATCGTGGCGATCATATTGCTCGCCTATGTCCTGCTGATGCCGTCGCACCATGCGATCCATGGGGCAAAACGTTGGATCACCCTGGGATTCATCCAGTTCCAGGCCTCCGAACTTGCGCTTATGGTGGTGGTGGTCCTCTTCGCGGCCAAGCTGGACGCCGCCGGCGACGAAATCCGCGCCCCGAAACGCCTGGCCGCATACTTGCTTAAAATAGGGATCGTTTGCGGGCTTATTATCGTGGAGCCTAATTTCAGCACGGCCTCAATCGTCGCGCTTGTCGGTTTGTCGCTTCTGTTCGTGGCGGGGGCCCGGTTCTGGCACCTGGGCGCTCTGTTTCTGGCCTTTGTTCCGCTTGCCGCCCTGGCGGCCTTCGGCGCTCCGTATCGGCGGCACCGGATCATGGCGTATCTTCATATGTCAAGTCATAAGGGGGACGTCGGATACCAGGCGTTCCAATCGCTGGTCGGTTTGGGCAACGGCGGGCTTTTCGGTGTGGGGCTCGGCCAGGGCGGTCAAAAATACTTTTACCTCCCCGAGCCCCACACCGATTTCATCTTTTCCATTCTTGGCGAGGAAATCGGGTTTGTGGGGTTGTGCACGGTACTTATGGTTTTCGGCTATATGATTTACCGTGGCATGAAAATCGCGCTCAACGCCCCCGATAAAACCGGAAGGCTCATGGCCTTCGGCTTTACCTTTATTTTGGGGATTTACGTGATCGTTCACGCATGTGTCAATACGGGGCTTATCCCGACAACGGGCATCCCGTTGCCGTTTTTAAGCTATGGGGGAATGAGCCTGATTTTTTTCATGAGCGCCATGGGAGTGGTCCTGAACATTTCAAGCCAGTCTTCGGCCAAACCGGTCCGTTTGAACGGCGAGAAAAGCCCGGTCCGGGCGTTCGAAACAACGCGCACTGTAAGGACGTCGAGGAATGAATAGCCTTCAAAATATTCGCCTTGCCATAGCGGCCGGAGGGACCGGCGGCCATATTTTTCCGGCGCTTTCGGTGGCATTGCAATTTAAAAAAGACCATCCGAATGTGTCGCTTTTGTGGATCGGCACGTCTCGAAATCGGGAAAAAGAACTATGCGAGCGCCATGGAATTCCCCTCGTGCTCGTTGAGGTAACGGGTATTGAGCGCAAGCCTTCCTTGAAAGCTTGCGGCGCAGTGTTGCGTTTTTTTACAGGAACCTTCCGCATGCGTTCGCTCTTTAAAAACGACGGGCCGAATGCGGTGATCGCCTTCGGCGGATATGTATGCGCGCCGGCCCTCGCCGCCGCATGGCTGGCTTCCATTCCCTTTTTTATTCATGAACAAAACACGGTGCTGGGATTGGTAAACCGGTTGTTTTTCAAAAGCGCCCGTAAGGTTTTTTTAGGGTTTCCCCTTTCAAAAGAAAGAAACAAAGGGGGCCCGGCGGTGGTGACCGGCACGCCCGTGCGCTCACCGGAGGGCATTGGCCATTTTTCATACCCGGAAACGTTCGACAAAAAAAAGAAAACCATACTTATTTGCGGCGGCAGCCAAGGCGCGCAATCCATGAATATTTGTCTTGTCAAAACGGTCAAGGCGCTGCTGTCGTCAGGAGTCCAGATCGTTTGGCAAACGGGCGCCGCCGGACATCACGAAGTGATAAACGCCCTTACCGCGATGCACGGCGCGTTCGTGTTTCCCCTGATCGACGATTTGTATCCGTACTATGCCGTCGCAAAGGCCGTTGTTTGCCGGTCGGGCGCGTCCACGCTCGCCGAAATCGCGTATTTCGGTCTTCCCTGCGTCATGGTGCCGCTTCCGTGGGCCGCCGAAAACCATCAATGGACCAATGCGGGCGTGGTGCAGTCGCAGGGTTGGGGCATTCGAGTAAAGCAAGACGAACAGTGCGGGGGGCGCGTGGAGCTGGAAGTTCGGCGCATTCTTGACGATGAGAAGGTATTTGAAACCATGAGCAAAAAAGCCCTGGACAACTCCCCCGTGAACGCGGCGCGCGTTATAACCGAAACAATTGTAAGCGAGATGGGACGATGATCGTAGTCAACCGCAATCGGGTCGTGCATTTTATCGGAATCGGCGGGGTCGGGATGAGCGGCCTGGCGGAGCTTATAGCGCAACTTGGCTTCACGGTCAGCGGCAGCGACCGCCAGATGTCGACGATAACCAAGCGGCTTGAAAGTTTGGGTATAACCGTCCAATACGATCACGAGGTTAACTTTGTCAAGCGCGCCGACATCGTGGTTTATTCCAGCGCCATCGGTGCGAACAACCCCGAACGCGAGTACGCGACCGCAAAGGGAGTTCCCCTGATGCGCAGGGCCGAAATGCTCGGGGAGTTTATGCGGGCGAAATTCAGCGTCGGGATCGCGGGAACGCATGGAAAAACCACCACGACGTCGCTTATCGGTCATATATTGAGCGAAGCGGGAAAAAACCCGACGGTCATCGTAGGCGGAACGCTTAAACAATCGGGTTCCAACGCCGTCATGGGCGAAGGAGAACTTTTAGTGGCGGAAGCCGACGAATACGACCGTTCGTTTTTAAAAATGTTTCCCTCAATCGCGGTAGTCACCAATATCGAGGCCGACCATCTCGATTGCTATGCGGATATTGACGACATCAAAGGGGCCTTTTCGAGCTATATGAACGGCGTCCCGTTTTATGGGGCGGTCGTTGCCTGCGTTGACGAGGCCAATGTGCGGGAAGTTTTAACGACATGCAGCCGCCCGGTCATTACCTATGGGACCGAGGCTTCGGCCACGTATAGCGCCCGAGGCGTAACGTTTTCGAGTGGTAAATCGCGGTTTGTCCTTTATCGGGACGACTTCGCGCTCGGTGAGGCGACCCTTACCATTCCCGGCATGCACAACGTGAAAAACGCATGCGCGGCCTGCGCAGTGGCCATTGAGCTTGGCGTTAGTGCGGCCATATGCGCCGAAAGCCTCTCCCGTTTTTCGGGGATAAAACGCCGTTTTGAGATCGTCGGTGAAAAGCGGGGCGTGGTCGTTATTGACGATTACGCCCATCACCCAAGCGAAATCAGCGCCACGCTCGCCGCTGCGCGGACGGCCGGATATAAGCGTATCGTGGCCGTTTTCCAGCCGCATCTCTATTCGCGAACGCGGGATTTCATGGACGATTTCGCGCGCAGCTTAAGCAAGGCCGACGAAGTCATTATCACCGGTATCTACAAATCAAGGGAAGAGCCGATACCAGGGGTCGACGCCGCCGAGATCGCCCGAAAAATTACCCTGATCGGCGCTGCCCGCGCAACGTTTGTCGAGAAAAAAGAGGCCGCCATCGAAGCCGCGGCCTCAGTGGCCCGCGCCGGCGACGCCATACTGGTCATGGGCGCGGGCGACATCGGAGAAATTTGCAAACCGCTCCTATCGAGGATCGATCATGAATAAAAGGGTCGGGGCGAACCGACGCAAAAAAAGAAGCGACGTCATCAGGAAAATAAAAACCGGTCGCCTGGTGCGGCGCGCGTTTTCGTGGAGCGCGGGCGCGTTTCTCGCGGCGGCCTTGTGCGTCGGCGGCGTCGTCGCCGCACGCGGCCTATGGGCCAAGCTCGGCTCAAGCGATCGGTTTACGGTCCACACTATCGAAGTCCGGGGCGCGCGGCGCATCGACGCCGCCGAAATCAGCCGGCTGTCGGGTCTTCACGAAGGAATGCGCATGATCGACGTCAACCCGCACGCGGCCGAAAAAGGGATCGGCGGCAACTACTGGATACGGAAAGCAAACGTCACGCGCCGCTTTCCCGACAAGGTCGTGCTTTGCGTGGAAGAACGCGCTCCAATAGCACTAGTCAACGCAAGCCGGGTCTATTATCTTGACGATGAAGGCGTTTTGCTCCCGCTTTTCCAGGGGACCTACTCCGACCTTCCCGTGATTTCGGGCATTACCGCGGGGGCGGATTGTTCGGTGGGGAAAAAAATTTCGGCGGAAAATATGCGGCGGGTCAAGTCCTTTCTCGCCGTAATCGAAAAGAGCGGCGTTTTGTCGGCCCGGCGTCCGTCGCAGATCGACTTTTCGGGCGCGTCGGTCGTTAAGCTTACCATGGAAAACAGCCGGACGCTCGTTGAACTCGACGATAAACTGGGCCTGGTGGGGATAACGCGGCTTAAAGGTCTCACGGATGTTTTCGAAAGTAGTTCCGAAGGTATGCCGAAACGGATCAATTTGTGTTACGACAATTTGGCCTACGCGCAATGGTAAAGCGGCTTCGGGGTCTTATACAATGTTTGGGAGGAAACCATGGAAGATAATTTTTTTGTAGGGCTTGACATCGGAACCACGAAAATCGCGTGCATCATTTCGGAACTTGACGCAAACGGAGAACTCAAGATCGTGGGCGTGGGCGTCAGCCCGTCGGACGGGCTCAGAAAAGGGGTGGTGGTCAATATCGATAAAACCGTCCGTTCCATCCAAAAGGCGGTGGAAGAAGCGGAACTTATGGCCGGACAGGACGTCGAGTCCGTTATCGTCGGCATTGCCGGCGACCATATCCGCGCCATCAACAGCAAGGGCGTGGTTGCAATTTCGCGCGAAGACAACGAAATCACCGAACTCGACGTCGTGCGGGCCATCGACGCGGCAAAGGCCGTGTCCATTCCCATGGACCGGGAAATATTGCACGTGATCCCGCAGGAGTTCGTGGTGGACGAACAAAAGGGAATCAAGGACCCGATCGGCATGTGCGGGGTGCGGCTCGAAACGCAGGTCCATATCATTACCGGCGCCGTGACAAGCGCGCAGAACATTTACAAAAGCGTCGAGAAGGCCGGGCTCAAGGTCCGCGATCTGGTGCTCGAGCCCCTGGCGTCGAGCTATGCGGTGCTTGAAAAGGACGAAAAGGAGCTGGGAGTGGCGCTGATCGACATGGGGGGCGGCACCACCGACATAGCCCTGTATTTCGACGAAAGCATCCGCCATACGGCCGTGGTCGGTTTGGGCGGGAAGAACGTGACCAGCGACATCGCCATCGGCATCCGCACTCCCATCGACAAGGCCGAGGAAATAAAAAAACAGTACGGCTGCGCGTATTCGTCGCTCGTAAAAACCGACGAATTCATCAGCGTTCCGGGCGTGGGCGGCAGGGAGCAGCGCGAAGTGTCCAAGGCGGTGCTCGCGTCGATCATCGAGCCGCGCCTCGAGGAAATCCTTTCGCTTGCCTTGCGGGAAATCAAGCGCACCGAGTATTCCGACATGCTGGGGGCCGGCGTGGTGCTCACGGGCGGCTGCGCGCTCATGGAAGGGATACAGGAGCTTTCGGAAAAGGTCTTTGAAATGCCGGTTAAAATCGGGTTTCCCACCGGGTTCGGCGGGCTTACCGAGGCGGCGAAATCGCCGGTCCACGCCACCGGCGTCGGACTGTGCATGTACGGCGTCAAGCATGACAAAGCCAAAAAAGGCAAGAAAAGCGGCGGCGGCGACGACAGTTTCAAAAAAATATTCGACAAGATGAAGGTTTGGGTAAAAGAGTTTTTTTAAAAAACGACCACTGTTCCAATTCAAATTTATCACCATCATAAAGGGAGGCGTATATGTTTACTCTTGACGAAAACTTCGACGCCAAGGCGAAGATGAAGGTCGTGGGAGTCGGCGGCGCGGGCGGCAATGCCGTCAATCGTATGGTAACGGCCGGGCTTTCGGGCGTGGAATTCATTTCAATCAATACCGACGCCATGGCGCTTGACAATAACCGGGCCGATAACCGCATCCAGATCGGCACCAAGATAACCAAGGGGCTCGGCGCCGGGGCCAACCCGGAAATCGGCCGGATCGCCATGGAAGAAGACCGGGAAAAGGTCGCGGCGATGCTTGAGGGCGCCGATATGGTGTTCATTACGGCGGGAATGGGCGGCGGCACGGGCACCGGCGGGGCCCCGGTGGTGGCGGAAATAGCCCAGGAAATGGACATCTTGACGGTTGCTATTGTGACCAGGCCGTTTCTATTCGAGGGTAAGGTGCGCGACCGCAACGCCAAAAAGGGCATCGACGACCTGCGTAAAAGCGTCGATACCATTATCGTCATTCCCAATCAAAAGCTTTTGTCGATCGTCGACCGGACGACCTCGCTGATCGATTCCTTTAAAATCGCCGACGACGTTCTCTATCAGGCCACCAAGGGGATATCCGACCTCATTTCGGTACACGGGCTGGTCAATCTCGATTTCGCCGACGTCAAGACCATCATGAAGGGCATGGGAGACGCGCTCATGGGCACGGGCTACGCCGAAGGCGAAAACAGGGCCGTTACCGCGGCCGACAACGCCATCCATAGCCCCTTGCTCGACGATATTTCCATCGTGGGCGCCAAGGGGATCCTGATTAATATTTCCGGCGGCGAAGACATGACGCTATACGACGTCAACGACGCCACCCAGAGCATTTACGACGCGGTGGGCGAAAACGTCGAGACCAACATTATTTTCGGGGCGGTGACCGATCCGTCGATGAACGGGAAAATACGGGTCACGGTCATCGCGACCGGTTTTAACGAAGAAAAAATCCAGCAAAAGCGCGAAGAGCGCACGGCGATCAAGCTTACCGCGAAAATGCCGGGGAAAAAGTCGGCTGAATCACTGGCGGAGCAATTGTCCTTCCCGCTCCACGCATCGTCCCAGCGCGAGGAAAAAATCGCCGAGGAGACCGAGGCAGCCGAAATTATTCCGGGTGAAAAGGTCCCGCTGGACCCTATTGTTTGCGATGAAACGCAGAAAGCGGTGGCGGGGGCCCTCACGTCGGGCGGAGCATCGAGCGGACTGGAATTTCCGGCTTTTCTTAAGAAGGAAAAAATCAAAAAAGACCCGCATTTCGTAGTGTCGAAAGGCAATATCATCGAGCATTATGAGGACGATATGGATGTCCCCACGTTTTTACGGAAACAAATGCAATAGCGTTGCTGCGTTCCCGCGCTCCGTTGTTTTTCCTCTCGGCGGCCTCGATGCGCCGCCGAGAGGAAAACCTGAAATAATGGGGCGCGGCGCGCCATTAAAAAATTATAAAACGCTATTATCAAGGACCTTCGCATGAAGAAAACGTTTATCAAGGCGCCCAAAATGCTTTTGTCGAATAAATTTAAAACCGAGGAGATTGTAATGGGAAGCGTTGAAAAAAGTTTGATTAGGCAAGCGAAGTCGGAATACAAAAAAATATTTCCCTGTTCTCATCGTGAAAAGCTCGAGCACTGCATCACCCGCGACGAGGAGCGCGTTTACTTGTGGTTTAATACCGAGGACCAAAGCACGCATGTGCTGACGAAGAAGATACGGTAAATATAATAAAAGGAGCAATAGCAAAACTATTTTATCAAAGCACCCTTCGAGAGACTCAGGGTGCGAAATTTGGGCAAATTTAAGTTTATTTTGTCAAAACCACGATATTGGTTTTAAGTACGCCAATTAAAGGAAAAGCGCGTAAAATAACCCTACACATATTGATAAAACCTTTTATTGAGTAGTAGGGGGCGACTTCCAAGGGGCCACCCGATCGTAGAAATACTTTGTGTTTTTTAAAACCGACTTCTTTACCGATTTTAATGATTTTCGCGGGCGGCATGTCTTTTTCGGTGACATCCCAATCTTTCATCACCCTAATTGACGTTTGGGATTTTGAATGACCCATTCCCGGTTCCACAAAAATGCAAACGCCATTGGGTTTCAGCGCTCGGTAAACCGATTGAATCGATTTTGTTTCATCCATGGAGTGATGTAAACAATCATAAAATACCGCGCAATCGAATTCATTGTCGAAATTCATTTCTTCATAGTCGCTTCGAATAAATTCAACATTGCCCACCCCAAACCTTTTTTTATTCGCTTGAGCCAATTCTATCGAATCGCCTGCTATGTCTTGTCCCACAACGTCGTAGCCCCTTTGGGCGAAGAAAATGCTTGTCCAGCCCGAACCGACCCCTAAATCAAGCAGTTTTGCGGGAGGCGTGGGAAGCAGGGACAGAATGGCCCCAATATCGCAGAGGTATGAGCCGCATTTGGGATCGGAGAAGGGTTTATTATACGCATGAATCTTTCCTTCTTCGCCGATACTTTTGAAATAATCGATTTCGCCTTGCTTTGACATAAACTGTCCCTATTGAAAATATATTCGATAAAATATTGTTTCTGAGCCGGTTCTTTCTCGCCAAATTTCTTAAACAATATACTTCTTTATGAAGCTTATATTTGTGATTATGTGAAATCCGAAATGTGTGGACTTTCGCTTAAAGGGCTAACATTCGGAATGCAGTGATTTTTTATATAACCTCAGGCCTGTCCGGCTTAAATTATTTACAAAAAGGATAATTGCACGGGTCGCCTTTGACTTTCCATAAGCTTTTCCCATGTTGTTCTAAGATATTCAATCAGATTTACCTTATTCAACAATA
>Ga0182027_10012455_pt1 | contig 11944 bp, 7 predicted proteins | sample 712E1DmetaG_FD_121300 | JGI IMG/M metagenome (GOLD analysis project Ga0182027, IMG submission 121300) | Permafrost microbial communities from Stordalen Mire, Sweden - 712E1D metaG (Illumina Assembly) | ecosystem: Environmental > Terrestrial > Soil > Wetlands > Permafrost | place: Sweden...
AAAACAGGTCTGCCACCTGCAATATTCCTCCATGAAGAACCAAAACCAAAATTAATCATTACCGGTTTTTTACCCGCTTCAGCTAAATAGCGAAACAGTGAACTGCCACCAATACCGCCACCTGCAACAAAAGAATCCACTTTGATTATTTTTGGGGCAGCTGATTTTATTGAAGTAATGATGTTTTCATGTATATTGTTCGGATACAATTCGCCAATCGTGATCTGATTTGATAAAGGAGCACGCGGTGTCGGGCTACCCACCAAAGAAATCCCCAGGGGGCGAAGGTTCTGGCTTAAGCGCAACAGACAACGTTTTCCCCGACACGGACCCATACCAAGATGAGTAGTGTGTTTTACTTCTTCCACAGAGATAAATTTTCTGTCCCCAATAATTTTCAGCACTTCCTCAAATTTCACATCATCACAATGACACATGTAAATATCACCTTCGCATTTTTCTTTGTGGGATTTTAATTCCAGCTTTTCAGGATAATCTTCCTTCATAATAAAACCGGTAGTTTGAATAAGTTTTTCTTTTGAAACACCTGGTGCTTTTACCCGAACGATATTTGTAAGATTGGGTTTTTTTAGTACTTTATCAATCTTCCCTTCACCAAGGATAGTAGCAAAATTATCAACAAGAAAAACAGTCTTTCCTTCTTCCACGGCATATTCCACAGGAAGAAACAATGTTTCTTTTTCAAGGTTATAACCAAAAATGGCAAGTCCCGGACATTGATACACGCAATCCATACAACCGATGCACTTATCAAAATCTATCTGAGGTACAGTACTCGTGGATGATTTGCTAATAGCCTGCTGGGGACATGCAAAAGCACAGGGATTACAGGCAAAACCATAAATACAATCAATAATAACAAATGGTTTTTTTAAACGTTCTCCGGTTGGCACGTAAGGTTTTTCTATTACTTTTTCCGGATGTTGCTGTGAATCGATATAATCTTTTGAAATTTCAAGGTATGATTCATACTTATGTGGAACCTTCATTGATTCCATAATTTCAAAAGCTACTTGTGTACCACGCAAAACAGCACTGGTTCCTTCCCCAATACGAATTGCATCGCCCACACCAAAACATTTGCGTCCAAACATTTCTCTACCTTTCACCAGCAGGGCATCATCAGGAATCAGGCCGGTACACACATTGATAGCATCTATTCCTTCAATAACTTTTTCTGTACCGGGAATGGCTTTAAAATTTTTCGCTTCTGCAATTACGGCCGCTTGTATACAATCCTGATTTTTATTTGGAATGGCTTCAATGATTAGATGAGAAAGAATGACGGGTATTCCTAAACGCCTTACTCTGTTGGCTTGCACAGGGAAACCTCCTTCGTTCGGCATGGCTTCTACGATGGCTTTTACTTTAGCGCCAGCTTGCATCAGCTGATAACTGGTGAGATATCCGATATTACCAGCGCCCACTGTGAGTATTCGTTTTCCAAGCAAAGTCTTTTCAAGATTCATCATTTTCTGCACCACAGCAGCAGTGTAAACACCCGGTAAATCATCGTTATGGAAGGTAGGTAAAAAAGGAACTGCGCCAGTTGCAATCACTAAATATTCGCAATCGATATAAAATATTTCCTGTGTCCTGAAATTTTTAACGGCAACACGATTTCCTTCAAAAATATCCCAGACGGTACAATCAAGCATAATCCCCGAGTGATCATCTCCTGCTAATGTTTTCGCAATTTCAAATCCGCGCATACCACCATATTTTTTTTCTTTTTCAAAAAAGAAAAACTGATGTGTCTGCATAATGAACTGCCCTCCAATCTTGGCGTTGCTGTCTATTACAATATTCGAGACTTTGTGTTCGTTCAGTTTTTCACGGGTTGCCAGACCAGCCGGACCGGCACCAATGATCACCACACTTGTTTTATAAATATTTGTAGAAGTTTTTTTATCATAATCTGAAACGCCAGGTATATAATTTTTTGGGATTTCCTGCACCTCTTTAATTCCATCACATGGTGTAATGCATATTCTTCTAATCACACCATCTACAAGCATTTCGCAGGCGCCGCATTTGCCAATACCACATTCCAGGCTTCTATTGCGGTTTTGCAGACTATGACTATGGACGGGGAAACCCGCCTGATGTAGTGCTGCAGCAATGGAAAAACCCTTTTCGCCTGTAATTATCATTCCGTTGAAAGAAAATTCAACTTTCTCATTCTCCACGATCTCAATGATGGGATGTTTTTCTATTTTATACATGCTATTAAAATTTTAATCTTCAATACAATTACTGCTGTCGCTAATATTCATTATGCTAATCCTTACACAACAAAGGTTTTAACAGAGGGCAAAGTTATATGAAAATAATACGTTAAAAAGGAAAGAGGTAAATATTTTTTTTAAACAAAAAGCCCTGCAAAATACTTACAGGGCTTAGGTGGAGAATAACGGAATCGAACCGTCGACCTTTTGACTGCCAGTCAAACGCTCTAGCCAACTGAGCTAATTCCCCAAAAAATCAGGGCAAATGTAACAAAATATTTATATATTTACTCCACAGGAAAACTCATTTTATTAAATGAAACGTCTATTCATTGCTATTAAAATCGACCCGGACCAGCATTTTATTGATGTTTACCAAGCACTAAGGAATGACCTTGCGCATGAAAAAATCAAATGGGTGCCCGAAGAAAACTTACACCTTACTCTTAGATTTTTAGGAGAGATGAATGAAAACAACATTGATAGAATTATCAAGGCGATTGCAGTTGTTACATCTGTAAGACAATTTGATTTCAATGTGCAGAATACGGGTATTTTTGGAAGTTCTTATCGCCCGAAAGTGATTTGGTTTGGCACAAACCCGAAAGAATATCTTCAAAAATTAGCAGGTTCAATAAATCAAAGTCTTTCACGAATTGGTTATACCAACGACCGCCAAAATTTTGTACCACATCTTACAGCGGGAAGAATCAAGGAACTTTCAGACAAAACACTTTTTCAAAATATTATTTCAAAATATAAAATGCAGTTTTTACAGAAAATAAAAGTGAGTGAAATAATTTTATTTGAAAGTGTATTACTTAAACAGGGCGCTACTTATAGAACAGTAGATATATTTAAATTATAACGGAGAATTTTATTTTTCGTTCGTCTCTCTTTGTTCTTTCCAGAGCCGGTTAAAAGATTTCTGTTGAAATACAGGCATCTCTCTTCGCGGGCCCCAGGCTTTTCTGAAGAACTTACCAACAAAATAATTTTTCATCTTTGCATTGCCTTTTTCCATCAGCCAGCGACTCATCAAGGCTTTGCGGAAGAAATACATCGAGGTTTTTTCACTTCGTTTCACATAACCTTCTTTCACAAAATCCCTGCGATTGTAAAGTAATTGCATGTGAAGATTTATTTTCACCGGGCAGACTTCTGTGCATTTACCACACAAAGATGAAGCATAACTCAAATGTTTAAACTCAGCAATTCCTCTCATATGAGGCGTAATGACTGCACCAATCGGCCCACTGTACACAGTGCCATACGCGTGCCCGCCAATGTTTTTATAAATGGGACAACCATTCAGACAAGCACCACACCTAATGCATGATAAGGCGCGACGTTGATTTTCGAGCTTCATTAACTCACTTCTTTTATTATCGACAAGCACTAAATACATTTCGAGTGGCCCGTCGGTTTCATCTTCCTGCCGAGGACCTGTAATGATTGAGTTATATACTGTAATGTTTTGTCCTGTACCGTGAGTAGAAAGCAGCGGCCAAAGATTATCAAGATCTTTAATAGAAGGAATCATTTTCTCCACACCTGCAATGGCTATTTGAATTTTAGGAAACGACATGGACATCATTCCATTTCCTTCGTTTTCCGTCAGCGCAATAGCGCCTATATCGGCGATCAGAAAATTTGCACCTGTAATACCCACATCAGCAGAAGTAAATTTATCTCTTAAGATTTTTCTCACAAAGGTGGTGATCTGCTCCGGTGTGCTTTCAGGAGAAAGACTGAATTTTTCATGAAATAATTTGGCTACATCTTCCTTTGATTTATGCATCACCGGCGTGATAATATGGTATGGCTTTTCGCCGGCCAGTTGTACAATATATTCTCCCAAATCTGTTTCGAGTGATTCAATATGTTCTCCTTCCAGCGCTTCATTTAAATCAATCTCTTCGGTGATCATCGATTTTGATTTTACCACATAGCGCGCTTCGCTTTTTTTCAGCACAGAAATAATTTCTGTAAGCGCCTCTTCTTTATCTCTTGCCCATATTATTTTTCCGCCACGTGCCGTGAAAGCAGCTTCAAATTCAATTAAATATTTATCCAGTTCATTAATCACACGATGCTTTGCACTGGCAGCACGCTGTTTGGCAAGTTCCAGATTCTTATACTGCATTTTTCCTTTGGGAACAGCGGCATCATATCGGGAAATATTAAATTTTATTGTCTTTCGGTGTTGTTCATCGAAAGCTTTTTTTTCGGCTGCTGCAAGGAATATTTTATAATTGTCGGGCATCAGTGGTTTGTGAAATTATTGCAGCAAAATTAATAAATGTTTTGAGTTTTAACAGATTAATAAAAATGGATTTGATTTATATTTTATCAACCCTTTTCTGATGGCGACCTCCTTCGAAAGCAGTATTCAAAAAAATCTCCACAATTTTCAGCGCGTCTTCTGTCGTAATAAACCGTGCGGGTAGAGATAAAATATTTGCATCATTATGTAATCGCGCCAGGCGTGCTATTTCTTCTGTCCAGCAAAGTGCTGCGCGGATCCTTTTGTGTTTATTAGCTACCATACTTACTCCATTTCCGCTCCCACAAATTAATATGCCCGGATAATAATCGCCTTTTTCTACTGCATCAGCTAAAGGGTGCGCCACATCAGGATAATCCATGCTTTCTTCGGAATGTGTTCCAAAATCCCGCACTTCCATTCCTTTATTTGTAAGAAAAACTTTTACTTCTTCTTTCAGGCAAAAGCCGGCATGATCAGAACCAATGGCAATTATGTTTACTTTTTCAGTCATTGTTAATAAGTTTAAAAAACAAAAATAATTCTATTAATTCACAAAAAAATTAAAATCTTAGTTTTAAACGTTTTATTTTATTTGAGGTATAATATGTATTAATCTAAATACGTTTTATAAAATCTAAGCATCAAAGAATTATCATTTTTAAACGGCTTTTTGTTAATTACTGTTTAATTTAGCCTTATAAATTTTTTAAAATAAATTTTCACAGAATAAAATCAATCTCTATTAAAATAAAATTTATAGGATGCAAATTATTTAATGGGTTTTTGAGTATGAAATATTACCAGTTCATCAACAATTTTTCATGTTAATAAAGGCTGTACTTATTAAATAAAGGGTTATCCACAGTTTGTTAATATATAAATGAAATTCTTTAAAATTAAACTCTTATAAAAAAATATCGGTTAGTAAACTGTTAATTTTTATTTAATAGTTAACCATACAATAAAAAACCATTAATTTTATTCACAGAATGAACAGGCTATTATTACCAATATATTTTTCTTTTAAATAAAATATTATAATAATGGAATTAAATATAAAGCCAGAAAACCAAAATTTAAAGAATGTTTACTTTGCATCAGAAATTAAAAAACTGAAAGTGCAAAAGGATGCTGTGATATTAGCTCATTATTACCAGATTCCGGAAATACAGGATATCGCCGATTTCATTGGTGATAGTCTGGCTCTTTCTCAATTTGCCCAAAAAACCAAAGCTTCCGTGATTGTTTTTGCCGGTGTTCATTTTATGGCTGAGACTGCAAAAATTTTGAATCCGGAAAAGAAAGTACTTATTCCTGACATGGAAGCTGGTTGCTCATTGGCTGATTCCTGTAAAGCAGACAAATTTAAGGAATTTTGCGCTAATTATCCTGATCATAAAATAGTTTCTTATATCAATTGTTCAGCGGAAATTAAAGCGAAGTCTGATGTGATCTGTACTTCAGGTAATGCCATTAAAATTGTGGAGAGTTTTCCTAAAGGTGCAAAAATAATTTTTGCACCAGATGAAAATATGGGTGCATACATTAATTACGTTACAGGAAGAAATATAGTTTTATGGAATGGAACCTGTGAAATTCATGATGTATTAACCACTGAAAGTATTATTATGTTAAAAAAGTTACATCCGGATGCTAAATTGATTGCACATCCGGAATGCAGATCAGTAATACTTGAAATGGCAGATTTTATTGGATCTACAACGGCTATGTTAAAGTTTACACAAAGTGATACTTCTAAAAAATTTATTGTAGCAACCGAAACCGGCATTTTACATCAGATGAAAAAAGGATCACCGGATAAAGAATTTATTATTGTTCCGGCTGAAGAAAATTGTTCCTGTAACGATTGTTCTTATATGAAGTTGAATACCATGGAAAAATTGTATCTTTGTATGAAGACAGGAAAGCCGGAAATAATTTTAGATAAAGAAATTATTAAAAAGGCAAAAGTCCCTATTTTAAAGATGCTTGAAATATCAGCATAAATTTTTAATTAAAAATGAAAGTTGTTTTCTTAATATTTATTTGTTCTGTTTCCGTCTGCACTTCCTTTGCGCAAAAGGATTCAGCGAAGACTAATGGTTTTACTGTTTATTATTATGATAATGGAAAAAAATCAAGCGAAGGAACTCTAAAAGATGGAAAACCTGATGGATATTGGAAAACATATTTTCAGAACGGTGTCATAAAATCAGAAGGAAATAGGAAAAATTATGAGTTAGACAGCACCTGGAAATTTTATAATGATAAAGGAAGTTTAATTTTAGAGGTAAATTATAAAGAAGGAAAAAAAACAGGTCTTAAAAAAATAGTTAAAAAAGACGGTATTGTTGATGAATATTATGTGGATGATGTGAAGCAGGGTTTGACCTCTTATTATTATCCTGACGGAAAAATAAAGCAGACTATTAATTATGTGGATGGAAGAGAACAGGGGCTCTCTAAAGAGTTTTCTGAAGATAGTGTGATCATTACACTGACCACTTACAAAAACGGATTTATCATAGATAAGGAATCCATTAACCGGAGAGATAAAAATAACCTGAAACAAAATTTATGGAAAGAATTTTATGGTAATGGAAATGTAAAATGGGAAGGGACTTACCGAAACGATAAAAAAAACGGATATTTCAAAGAATATTCCCCTGATGGAAATTTATTGAATACCACAAAATATATCGATGATGAATTACAAAAAGATGTGCAGGAACTCACCAGTTATGATATAAAAACAGAATATTATCCAAACGGAAACCCAAAGATTATTGCCAGTTATAACAATGGCGTTCTTGAAGGAATTCGAAGAGATTATGATATGAACGGGAAGATCATTAAATCGGTAATTTATGATAGCGGTATTATGATAGGTAGCGGCATTGTTGATGAAAAAGGCTTTAAGCAAGGGCCCTGGAAAGAATTTTATGAAACAGGAGAATTAAAGGGCGAAGGTCAGTATAAAGATGGAAAGAAAATAGGATTGTGGAAATTTTATTATAAGAATGGAAACATAGAAGAAACCGGTGTTTATGTAAAAGGTGAAAATCCAGATGGTGATTGGAAGTGGTACTTTGATAATGGAAAGTTATTACGTGAACAAAACTATACTGAGGGATTAGAAGAAGGTGCATTAATAGAATACAGCGATAGTGGTACTATAATTTCCAAAGGAGCCTATGTTGAAGGATTGGAAGAAGGAGCCTGGATATACGATTACGGAGACGAGAGGGAAGAGGGAAGTTATAAAGAAGGACGTCGTATTGGAGAGTGGAAATATTATTATACTAACGGAGAATTAAAATTTGTAGGAAAATTTATTGATGATACTCCCGATGGAAAACATATTTATTATTGGGATAATGGCAATTTACAGGAAGAAGGAAAATATATTATGGGTAAAAAAGATGGAGACTGGAGAACTTATAACTATGATGGATCTTTGTTTATGACTACTTTTTTCAGAAATGGAGTAGAGGTAAAATATGATAATGTGATTTTAAAACCTGCCTTAGATCCTAACGACGATTAGATTTAAACAATTTTTATAATTGCTGAACTCTATATGCATCCAGCTTAATAAAAATAAAAAGCAGGATTGTAAAAGCCCATAACGAAGAACCACCATAACTAAAAAACGGTAAAGGAATACCAATTACAGGAGCCAATCCGATAGTCATACCAATGTTTATGATAATATGAATAAATAATAATGATGCGACACCATAGCCATAAATCCGGCTGAATGCAGATCGTTGTCGTTCTGCCACAAATAATATGCGGGCAAGTAATACTATGAATAATGCTATCACGACAAAGCTTCCAACAAAACCCCACTCTTCTCCCACTGTACAAAAAATAAAATCTGTGGATTGTTCCGGAACAAAATCAAATTTTGTTTGAGTACCCTGCAGAAAGCCTTTGCCCGTAAATCCTCCGGATCCTATTGCTATTTTTGACTGATTGACATTATAACCGATCCCCTTGGTATCAGACGTATTTCCAAGTAATACATCGATTCGATGTTTCTGATGTGGTTCGAGTATTTGGTTATATGCAAAATCAACAAAATAAACAAAAGAACAAACGGAAATAAATATTGTCAGTAATATGGCAATCTCTCTGAAGCGCTTTCTGATAAAGAAAAACATAATTAATGCCGCCGAAATAAACGTACCAATGATCACAAATTTATTAATTAGTAAAGAAAGAAAAAATAATACAACCATCAAAAATCCTATGATTAATACGTTTCCTGATAATCCTTCCCGATAAAGTACAAAAGTAAATGCAATAAAAATAACTGCAGAGCCTGTATCGTTTTGTAGAAGGATTAACAACACAGGAAGCCCGATCAAAGCAAAAGTCACAAGTTTTGTTTTAAAATCCTGCATTCGGATGTTTATGGTGCTTAAATATTTTGCCAGTGCCAGGTTTGCGGCAAACTTTGCAAACTCTGATGGTTGCAAGCGAAGCCCACCCAATTGAAACCAAGAACTGGAACCATGTGTTGCTTTTCCTAAAAAAAGTACGGTAAGCAATAAAAGCATAAACAAACCGTAAATCACATAAGCAAAAGTGGAATACCATTTTCCATCAATGATAAGGATCATCATCGCAATAATCACAGAACTAACTATCCAGATCATTTGCTTACCGTAGCTTTGAGAGATATCAAAAATACTTTTGTATTCATCTTTATAAACTGCAGCGTAAATATTTATCCAGCCTATTAAAACCAGGGCGATATAAACAGATACCATGATCCAGTCGATGTTCGAAAATATGGTTTTTTGCTCTCTCAAATTTTATAATAGATTTCCGCTGATCATTTGTTGTTCTAATTCTTTACGTTTTATGATATGGTATAAATATTTTTCAATAATAAGACTTGCGATTGGAGCGGCCCATTCTGCACCAAATCCGGCATTTTCCACAATGACGGACACCGCGATTTTAGGATTGTCTTTCGGTGCAAATGCAATAAAGAGGCTATGGTTTTTACCATGTGAATTCTGTGCTGTTCCCGTCTTTCCACATATTTTTGTACCAGCCAGTTTTGCAGGAGTTCCGGTACCCGACTCAACAACTTTGTACATTGCATCAATCACCACATCAAAGTATTCCGGTTCAACACAACTGTTTTTTTTGATGATAAATTTACTGTTGGGAGTGTTTCTGTTTCCAATAGCTTTCACAATATGCGGTATATAAAAATAACCTTTATTGGCAATAGTTGCAGCTATGTTTGCCAATTGCAACGGTGTGATAAGCATCTTATCCTGCCCGATAGCAAGTGTAATCACAGATAAGGAATTCCAACAGCCTTTTCTGTAACATTTATCATAGACATCTGCCGTAGGAATATTTCCGGATAATTCATTCGTAAGATCGCTATTAAATTTTTCACCTAAACCAAAACTGGAAACATCTTCACGCCATTTTGTGTATCCGTCATAAGTGGATCGAAAAGGTCTTTTATCTACAATAGATTTGAAGACATAACAGAAATAAGAATTGCATGACTGTTGAATAGCCTGTTCCAGATCTAAAGGAGAACCATGAATATGACAGCCCACGGTAAGTTTACCATGATGAAATCCGGCAGAACACGGATAACGTGTTTCTGGTTTCAGTACTTTTTCATGCTGAGCAATTAAAGCATCTACCAATTTAAATGTGGACCCCGGAGGATACTGAGCCATCAGCGCCCTGTTAAACAATGGTTTTAGCTTGTCTTCTATTAACAGCATATAATTTTTTGAGCGTATACGACCCGTAAGTAAATTCGGATTATATGATGGGCTGGAAACAAGAGCGAGAATCTCTCCTGTTGATGGTTCTATGGCAACAATACTGCCTCTTTTATTGGTCATTAATAATTCACCATAAGCTTGCAATTCGGCATCCATTGTAGTGTATAGATCCTTACCTATCACAGCAGCTGTATCAAATTTACCATTCTGATAACTACCTTTTTCCTTATTATACACATCTACCATTGAAATTTTATAACCCTTTTTTCCCCTGAGCTCATTCTCATAAGCCCTTTCAATCCCGCTGATACCAATATAATCCCCAGGGTTATAATAATGATCTTCATTAACTTTTTCAGGACTTACCTCACCTATATATCCCAAAGTGTGTGCTGCAATTGGATAAGGATATTTGCGTAATGTCCTGGCTTTGGTAAAAAAACCGGGAAACTTAAATAACTTCTCCTGAAGAAAACCATATGTTTCAATGGATATTTGTTTTTCAAAAATAGATTCTTTGTATGGGGAATAAATTTTTGCTCTTTTCATCCGATCAATGAAAGTCGCTTTGTCTATAGAAATTAATTCACATAAGGCAGCAGTGTCAATGTTTTTAACCTGATTAGGGGTTACCATCAAATCATAAGTTGCTTCGTTAATGACAAGCAGCTTTCCCGTTCTGTCATAAATAAGTCCTCGTGCAGGAAATTCCGTTGTGTAGCGGAAAGCGTTATGTTCTGCTGATTGTTTGTATTGGGTTTCGAAAAGTTGTAGCACAAAAAGCCGTACAAGTATGATCAATGCAATAGCAAAGAAAATTGCCGAAATAATATATCTGCGATTCGAAAAAGAGGAATTATTCATTTTGTAATATGTGAGCTTTTCTGCGTACAAAAATAGTCACAATAGGAAAACGACGACGCTTTATTTTAATTTTATTCCTCTGCTTGCCCGATTGCCAAAAAACACGTAGGTTTGTACTGTAAATATATTTTATTCATGAACTATTCTATTCTGAGTTTGTGCTCACTTATTGGATCAATCGCATTATTTATTTATGGGATAAAACTTTTAGGTCAGTCCTTTCAAAAACTTTCCGGTGAAAAAGTCCGGAAAATTTTTAATAAACTTAGCTCCAACCGCCTGTCAAATATGATGACCGGCTGCATCGTTTCTTCCGGCGTACAGACCTCATCTGCTTTTTCGGTTATGCTGGTGAGTTTTGTGAATGCCGGAATTATTTCTCTCATTCAGGCTATCAGCGTGATTATGGGAGCAAATATCGGGAATACCATAAAAATATGGATCATCACTCTTATAGGATTTAATACTGAATTTGGAATTGTGGCCATGGTATTAATTGCACTCACTTTTCCACTTATTTTTTCACGCAAAATTAAAAGGCAAACCTGGGGAGAACTTATTTTAGGAGTTTCTCTGCTGTTTCTGGGTTTGAATTTAATCCAGATGTTTATTCCTACTATCAATGAAAACCCTGTAATTTACCAGTATATTTCATCTCTTAGCACACATGGTTTTACCTCTGTTCTTCTTTTCTTTTTTATCGGAATTTTAATTACAACTCTTATCCGATCATCCAGTGCCGTTGTCGTTTTTATTGTTGTACTTGCGTATTATAACTGGATTTCATTTCC
>Ga0182027_10012457_pt1 | contig 11943 bp, 7 predicted proteins | sample 712E1DmetaG_FD_121300 | JGI IMG/M metagenome (GOLD analysis project Ga0182027, IMG submission 121300) | Permafrost microbial communities from Stordalen Mire, Sweden - 712E1D metaG (Illumina Assembly) | ecosystem: Environmental > Terrestrial > Soil > Wetlands > Permafrost | place: Sweden...
GTATTCATGGTCAGGCACCGGAGTTTCCGGTGTTACCACGCCAACAGCCACCAATTCAGCAGGCTATTCAACATCAGGCGCAGTCAGCGATGTTTCCGTAACTCTTTCAGACATATCAGGCCCGTTGACGATAAAGTGCGCCAGTGTGACGGTTAATGCGATTAATAACGGTGGTGGAGGTGGTGGAGGCGGTGGCGGATTTTACTATACAATTAATGCTTCAGTTGGTTTAGGCGGTTCTATTAATAATCTGGGTTTAGTGAATTTTTCCTACGGTAGCAATCAGACATACACTATTACTCCAAATTCCGGTTATGAGGTTTCCGATGTTTTAGTTGACGGTAAATCAGTAGGAGCAATAACAACCTATACCTTTTCTGATATTACCGGCAGTCACACAATTTCAGCAACATTCTCAGCTATAAATAATAACGCATCGCTGGTAAGCACAAATGTCGCTTCTAACTCAAATACAGTTGTAACTTCAAAAGTTAGTCCAGCAACAACGTCTCAGCCGGTTCAACAGGTTGCGCAACCGACCGAACAGCCGACTCAACAAATCACAATTCCAATTCCGCAGCCGGATCAAAATAAGACTATGGCAAATAATATTTTATCAAGCGTTGGAGCAGCTGCTCTATTAATAGCTGGTTCAAGATGGTTTAACTATTTTTTGATGATATTGATTATTTTGGTTTTGGTTTATGTTGTCTATTTTTTTATAAAGAGAAGGAGAGAAAAAGAGATCAAACAATAAGTATAAAAAATACAAAAACAGCCCTTCGATAAACTCAGGGCTGTTTTTGATTGTTTTTCTTTTTTATTTAAAAATGATATTCTAAAATAATATAACTACCTTGAATAAATGTATTATTTTCTTAGAAAAAGCTCAATTTTTTTGGCGATAATAGTCGCATCTGTAATAATCGGAGGGTGTGTTTATTTTGGAATAAAGGACAGCAATCAAAATCCAGCACAATCAAAATTTATTGCAACGTCTGACGTTGCAATAACTCCGAAGGTAATTACAGGCGTCGGAAGTCTGCAAAACGGCGGTTTAGCTGCAAATAGCACAACGTGTGGCGCATCCGGCAATACGATTGTCACAAAAGTGATTGACGGCGATACGGTTGTTGTTGAGGGCGGTTATCATGTTCGGCTTTTAGGCATGGATGCAGACGAAAAAAGTTATCCTTGTTATTTGCCGGCAAAAACCCGGCTTGAAGATTTAGTTTTGACTAAGCAGGTCGTGTTGGAAAAAGATAAAACAGACGTTGACCAATATGGCAGATGCCTCCGTTATATTTTTATAGGCGATACCAATGTTGATGTGCAATTAGTGAAAGAGGGTTTGGCAGTAGCTCGTTTCTACGAGCCGGATGTGAAATATAAAACAGAGATTAGCGAGGCCGAGTTGCAAGCTCAACAAAATAAAATCGGCTGCAAATGGTCTGGTGCACCGCAGACATCTGAAAAATAATATATCTTTAAAAATTATCCACAGGACGACCTTGTGGATAATTTTATTTATAAATTATAGAATTAAAGAACTATTGAGACCATGCGAAAGCTTTTCACCAAAAAGTGGATTTTTTCTTTTTTACTAAGTTTCGTCATCACCTTTATGGCAGGATTTTTTATTTGGAGTATATTTGTATATCCAAACGGAGGTATTTTTAATAAAGTTTTGGGCTTGTCCGCCAAAATTTTGCAAAGCAAAACTTGGGCGGATGAAGTAAATCAAATCGGTTCAAAAATTTTTATAGCTTCTCTTTCGCCCGATTATCAAAATAAAAACACAGTTTCGGCAATAGGTTTAGAGCCAGATGTATTAGCCAATAATGATTCAGGAATAAATATAAATTCCACAGTAGACGATAACGCAAGCCAAAATTTGACTGTCACAACGGGCGAGGATGTAGAAGACCAATTAGATGATATCCAAGAAAAGATAGATATTATAAGTCAGCAGGTGCAAGCGCTTGTTGCAAAGCAAAACCAAAATAATCCTCCGGCGGAAGTGGTTTCAGACGCCGACAAAGACAAAACACCCGACGATAAAAATGACCAAGATAAAAATAATGATCAAGATAATGAGCAAAATCCAGACGATAAAACAGAAAACCATGCAGCTGAGATTACTTGTACTGGGCAAATAAATATAAATACCGCCTCCCTAGAAGATCTAGATAAAATAACTCAAGTGGGTCTTGCGACAGCTCAAAAAATAATACAAGCCAGACCATTTTATTCGCTTAATGATTTGCTAAACGTTGGCGGCATAGGTGAAATAACTTTGCAAGAAATAATACAGCAAGGCTGTGCCTATGTTGAATCTGGGTTTGCTGGAGGAGGCGGTGGAGGCGGCGGAGCAGTTGCGCCAGTTGTTTATCCTAAAATTTTAATTTCAGAAGTGCAATCAGCAGGCGCGACAGATGATAAGCAAGAGTTTGTGGAATTATATAATCCAAACAACCAAGACGTTGATCTGACTAATTGGTATTTGCAGAGAAAGACAGCCGGTTCGTCTGATTGGTCAACGTATGTTTCCAACAATTTATTTTTAGGCAAAACCATTTTAGCAAACGGGTATTTTTTGATTGCCAGAACGGGATATTATTTGGGCGTTGCCGACGTTTTCACGGATAATCCCATTACTAATGATAATTCTTTCGCGTTAAAAAACCCAAATGGAGATATTTCCGACAAGGTTGGTTTCGGTTCGGCCCAAGACTTTGAATCGCAGTCTACTGTAAACCCAGGCGATAGCCAAAGTATAGGTAGGAAGGTTTTGAGTGATGGAACAGAGCAAGATACAGATAATAACTCGGTTGATTTTGAATTAGATACGCCAACTCCGAGGGCGCAAAATATTACATATGTTGCTCCGCCAGCGCCAACACTTACAGCTATATCAATTACAACTCCGTCAGATAAATTAAATTATAACGTAGGAGATTATTTGGATATTTCGGATTTAGTGGTAACTGGAACTTATAGTGATAATTCTACGCAAATTGAGCCGATTACCACGGCAAATGTAACAGGTTTTGACAGTTCAACTCCGATAACCGGTCAAGTTTTAACAATAACATTTAACGGGCAGACAATAACTTACACAGTTAATATAAATCAACCCGCAGATATAACTTTACCAAGCATTACAACTTACGTGATAAGTAATCTGACTATTTCTCCCAATGGTGATGGCGTTGACGATACAACAAGCATTGATTTGGCATTCTCAGAAAAAGTAAATTATAATATTTATATTTTATCTGGAGCAACAATAATTAAAAGTTGGTCTGGAAGCGCAACAAATCCAGATGCAAAAGTTTGGGATGGAAAAGACAATTCTGGCGCTATCGTTTCGGACGGAATTTACACAATTAAAATTGTTATAACAAATTCCGCAAAAAATTCATTTACTGACACAAGTAAAACAATCACAGTTGACAATGTTATACCACCGGCGCCAGCGCTTGAAAGCATTGCAATTACAACTCCTGCAACAAAATTAAATTATAATATTGGCGATTTGCTGGATATTTCCGGTCTAGTTTTAACAGGAACCTACAGCGATAACTCTACTCAAGTAGAAAACATTACCACGGCAAATGTAACAGGTTTTGACAGTTCAACTCCGATAACCGGTCAAGTCTTAACAATCACATTTAACGGCCAGACAACAACTTATGCAGTTAATATTACAGTTCAGAATAATGCAGTGGCCCAATTAAAAATTATTTCTTCGGCTCAAACTGTTGAGCCTAATAATCCTTCTGGAGTTTTCACTGTAGAATCGCAAAATACGTCAGGTGTGTTGACAAAAGTTTTGGCAACAACGTATGTAAATTTATCTTCTGATTCTTCAACCGGATTATTTTCTTCAGCTCCGGCAGGAGGGCCATGCGGCACAGATTGGACGAAAACAAGCGTAACCATAAGTAAAAATACAGCTAACAAAAGTTTTTGCTACAAAGATAGCACTTCTGGCACATACACGATAACAGTTTCCGCAACAGGCTTGTCTTCCGATTCTCAAACTGTTATTGTTAGCCCATAATATGGATATAACTAATTTAGAAAAGGTTTTGCAAGGGGAGCCGAAATACCGTCTAAAGCAAGCGAAAGAGGCGATTTTTCATAATTTTATCTCTGATTGGTCAGAAGCAACTTTTTTTACAAAATACTTAAGGGATAAACTAAATAAGGAATGCCCGCTTGAAATTAGAGCGGATGTTTTGGTTTCCCGCCCAAAAGGGGCGAGGCTCGCCTCGCCAACTGGCGAGGCGGCAAAAAAATCTGACAGCGTTAAGGCTAGAATAACTTTAAAAGACGGGCTGATGATTGAGGCCGTCCTTATGAAGCACATCGATAAAAGAAATACCGTTTGCGTTTCTTCGCAGGTTGGGTGTCCTTTGGGATGCCTTTTTTGTGCCACCGGAAAAATGGGGTTTAAAAGAAATTTAACAGCAGATGAAATTATAGAGCAGGTAGTTTTTTTTAATCGTTATCTTCGCCATATTGAAAATTGTAAATTGAAAATTGAAAATTGCGTAACTAATGTTACGTTTATGGGAATGGGGGAGCCATTTTTAAACTACGACAATGTTTTAGAATCAATAAGGATTTTAAATAACAAAGAATATTTTAATATAGGCGCCAGGTCAATTTCGGTTTCAACAGCAGGAATTATTGAGGGAATAAAAAGATTCAGCGAAGAAGGTTTGCAAACTAATTTGGCAATTTCATTGCACGCGCCAAATGATAAATTAAGAAAAAAATTAATGCCCATATCCCAAAAATATCCGCTGGAAGTTGTTTTAAGGGCGGTTGACGATTATATTAAAAAAACAAATCGGCAGGTGATGTTTGAGTATGTTTTAATAAAAGGAGTTAATGATTCCGACGAGTGCGCCGAAGAGTTGTCAAAAATAATGTGCAAGAAGCTCTATTACGTTAATTTGATTTTGTATAACCCGCCTCGCGTCGACGAGCGAATGCGAGTCGAGGCGGGCGCTATGGGAATTTTTTCCGCCCAAGGCGGACCAGCCTCGGGCTGGAAGCCGTCTGTCACAAAAAGGGTAGAGGCATTTAAAGAAATACTGAAAAAAAATAAAATAGTGTTTTCTCAAAGATACAGATTCGGCGACGATATACAGGCGGCTTGTGGTCAATTCGCGACAGACACTCAATCTTCGGCGGTAAAAAAGCCATCATAAGCAGCTCGCACCCTTCATTAAAATAACTAAAAAATTGGGACGTCAGACGTCCCAATTTTTTAGTTATTCACAGATGAAAAATAATAATAATAATGATATAATTATTGAACGTTTTAGTACAGGGATGTGCTTTACTTTTGTTGTATTTATTGTTAAATTTAGGAACAAACTAAAATGGATAAAGAATTTCTAAACCCCGTTATAAATGGAATTTCTAACGGGGCAAAATTAACAAATACGGTTTATAGATTGTTGGAATTTTTTCCTGAATCAGATCCATTAAAGAACAGGGCGAAAGATAAAGCCTTGGCGATAATGGAGCATTTGACTTTGCTTAATGAAACCAGGCGCCTGCCTGCAGGCAGACAGGGTTGGGCAACATTCGCTGATGTATTTTCAGAAGAAAAGATTAAAGTTAAACTTTTAGAAGATATAGATATTCTTTTGGGTTATCTTTGGATAGGAAAGTCACAGGGCTGGTTGAATTCTGTAAATTGCCTTATAACCAGCAATGAATACGAAAAAATAAAGAATGATATTAAACAGATAATAGGGCCTGTAAAAGAATTAACCCAAAAATTACCGGGCATAGATTTACCCTCCCAAGTTTTACGCAGTGAAATTTCGGAGGGCGAGTCGCCGACAATTGAACAAAAAACACAAATAACAGCTGACCCCGTATTAAATAATACTGGGGTTGAAGACGATATGACTCCTTCTTTTGATAAGGCAGAATTCGCTTCTACTAAGGCTTTGGCAAGGCAAGAGAAGATACTTGGATTTTTGGCTAAGAACGAGAAAGCGCAAGTTATGGACCTGATGGCGATATTGCCAAATATTACAAAAAGGACCATAAGGAGAGATTTATATGATTTGCTTCAAGGAGCCAAGATAATAAGAGCGGGGAGTTTTAACCAGGTTTCTTATAAGCTTGCGTAGCGATATAAAATCCTTCAAAATTGATAGGACAAATGTTTTTCATTATAATATCTTATAAAAGTCCCATCTTTGTCCCATCAAATTTACCCCGTCAAATCAATTTTACTTATAAAATTTAGCGCAAAGCGCTATTTGACCGGGTGAACTTGCTTTTTATCTTAATTTATATTATAATATAACCCTATTGAATGGATAGCTTAAACGAACAATTTAGTCAGATTTACGACCAATATATTGATAAAATATACAGGTTTATTTATTTAAAAGTTAATTCTCAAGAAATAGCCGAGGACATCACATCTAAAGTGTTTTTGAAGGGATTTGAGGCGTACAAAAATCAAGATTCAATTAAGAATCCAGGAGCCTTTTTGTACCAAATAGCCAGGAATTCGGTGATAGATTATTATAGAGAAAAGGGTAGGACAAAGACTATATCGGCTGATGACAGTCCAGAAATCGCTGATCCCGGGACAAATGCTCAAGATAAGGCAATTTTAAGCGCAGATATTAATATTATCAAAAAATCTATAGAGAAACTGGATAAAGAGCATCAGGATATAATAATTTGGCATTACTTAGAGGATATGCCTATTGCTGAAATAGCTAAACTGATAGATAAACCGGCAGGCACGGTGAGGGTAATGATGCACAGGGGACTTAAAGAGTTAAAGGGACTCATAAATGAGTCATAGGGTATAATCGTCATTGCGAGGAGTCGCAACGATGAAGCAATCTAAATACAGGCAAGATTGCTTCGCCTACGGCTCGCAATGACGAGTAAAACGTTGTCATTGCGAGGAGCAAAGCGACGAAGCAATCTAACTAAAATGAAATCGAGATTGCTTCCCGCCACGCTACGCTCGCGGCTTCGGCTCACGCATGCTCGCAATGACGGGATCTGTTTGTAATAAAAGACCCTTGTCAAGCGTCATACTTATACAGGCAAGTAATATGACAAAGATAACCCAAAAAAAACTAATAGAGCAAATGAAAATGCTCAAAGAAATCAAGCCCAGGAAAGAATGGGCTGTTTTGCTTAAATCGCAGATTTTATCAGAACAAAAAGAAATAACTCCGGTTCAAGCCCAGTCAGCCGGATTTGAAAATTTTATTTCAAATTTCAAATTTCAAATTTCAAATTCCTTCTCCCGCAGGCTGGCTTATTCTTTTGCGGTTATTCTTTTCCTAGTCGTTGGAGTTTTTGGATTTGCCAGATATACGGTGCCGGGTGATTTATTGTTTCCAGTAAAGAAAATTGCCGAACAATCGCAGGCGGCTTTAACGGGGCAATCGGGACTAAAGCAGAATGTGGCAACCTTAAACAGCAGAATAAATGATTTAGCCCAAGTCGCTAAAGACGGCAGGACAGGCAATATTCCTTCGGCAATAAGTGAAGTTGCGCAGGCGGCAAAAGATTTAAAAGACAATTCAATACAAGATCCCAACACTTTAAAAGAAATTGCCAGCAGTTTAAAAACATTAGCGGATGTGCCCGGGACAGATTTGTCGGCGAATTCGGATGTAAAAGATTTGTATCAAACAGTTGTTCAAAGCCAGATTGCAGATATGCAGAAGGCAACACTTACAGATGACCAGCAAAAAACATTAACGCAGGCAGAAGATTTATATGGTCAGGGAAAATACGAACAAGCCTTTGAAATATTATTAACCAGCAAATAAACATACGCACAATATTACAAAATAATAAATTTTCGTCATTGCGAGGGCTTTAGCCCGAAGCAATCTAAATTAGATTGCTTCGTCATCTGCGGATTCCTCGCAATGACGGAAAGAAATATATTTCGTAGTTTTAACATTAACATTTGACGAGTCGTTGTTGATGATCGGTTCGTGATTAGTACGTAAAGTCGCGAGCAAAAAATCATTAACATATAACGGTCGACCGATGAGAAATAAAAGAACTTAATAATAACTTCTTGTCTGATTAAATATTTATATTTAAAGAGACGAGAACAAACAAAAATTAAACACAAAAATGAGTATTAAAAAGACAATTATAGTAACCGTAGCCATCGCGGCATCGGTTGCAATGGTTGCTCCTATGTTAGCTGGCGCCACAACGGTGACAGACATGATGGCTCAAATCTCGGCATTGCAAGCTCAATTATCAGCTTTGCAAGGAGGCACACCTGTTCCAACAGGCGGAGTCCTTTGCCAAGGAGTCACATTCACAAGAAATTTAGTAGTTGGTTCAACAGGATCAGATGTAAAATGCTTACAGGTCCTCTTAAACACCAACGGCTATACACTTGCAGCAACAGGAGCAGGCTCACCTGGTCATGAAACATCTTACTTTGGTCCTAGGACTTTAGTAGTTGTTAAAGCATTTCAGGCAGCCAAAGGAATGGTACCAGCCAATCAGGTTGGTCCATTGACAAGAGCCGCATTAAACGCGCTTCTTGGAAGCGGAACATATGTTCCACCAGTTACAATTTTGGTCCCAGGTTGCACAACAACTTCGGCCTCAGCATATAGCATTACGAACGGTGAAAATTGCGCAACTGGCGTAGTAATTCAACAGCAATCAGGAACAATTTCAGCACAATTGGCTTCCAGCACACCTTCGGCAGGTGCAATAGTGTCTGGTCAAGCAACAGCTGGATTGTTAGATATCAACTTCACAGGTACCGGTGTAGTTACTTCGGTAACATTACAACGCTCTGGTATCTCAGACCAAAACACACTTACAAACGTTTACTTATTTGATGGAAACACCCGCATAACAGACGGATATTCCTTCAATGTTTCTGGTCAGATCGTTATGAATGGTCTTTCTATTGCAGTAAACGGATCACACACAATTTCAGTAAAAGCAGATGTGCTTTCAACAGCATACTCAACTGCTTCAACAATTGCAGTTGCATTAACCGGCTATACAGCTAATAGCTCAACAATGAGTGCAAATGTAATGGGCAACACCCAGACCATTGTTGTTGGCAGTTTGGCTACAGCATATCTTGGAACTAACACAGTATATACCAGCGGTGCTACACCAGCAGTAAATGCTGGCACAACACAGTATACAGTTTGGTCAGCTCCATTGCAGATTAACACCAGAGCAGTTATGCTGAAAACAGCAAACTTTAGAATGGTTGGATCTGCTCCTTCAAATGCATTAGCAAACATCAGAATGTTTATTGATGGCGTTGACACAGGAAAAGTTGCAACAGTTATAACCATAAGCGGTTCTAACTATGCAAGCTTTGACCTAACATCAGCTCCTATCACTCTAACAACTGGTTCTCACACAATGGACGTGAGAGCAGACATTGTTTCTGGTGCAGCCAGAACTGTTCAATTGTCAGTTCAGCAAGCATCTGACTTAACAATTCTTGACCCACAGATTGGCGTAAACATCGCAGTCCTTGGAGCTTCTGGCGTTGCATTCACTGCAAACGCCGGCGCTAACGTTAACATCAACCAAGGTTCTGGATCAGTTGTTGTTGACCCAACATTCACTTCAGCCACAAATATTTCTGCAGGCGCAACAAACGCCGTAATCGGCAGATTCGTTATAACTGGCTATGGTGAAGATGTAAAAATCAACAGCATCAACGTTGAACCTGAATTGTCAGCAGAGGCTAACACAACAGTATCCGGTGCTCTAGTAGCAGAAACTACGGCGCAAGACGTTACAGTTGCAAGCAATGCCGGCTTCGTAGCAGGTAACATTGTAACTTCTTCTGGAAATAGCGCCGTGGGAACAATTAATTCTCTCACTGGTACAACCGGAATGAATATTACTTTCGCAACAAATCCTACTACTGCAGCAAGTCAGACATTGACTGTTGCAGACAAAGGACTTAACAATGTGACATTGTATTTCAATGGTTCACAAATTGGTTCAACTCAAAGCCCCACATCAGCAACAAGCACTGTTTTGGCTTTCAACTTGGGCTCTCAAATGATTGTCTCAGCTGGAACAAACGGCACACTTGAAGTTCGCGCAGACCTTCAGGGAAGCAACAATGTTGCTTATGGCGCAGGTACTATAAAGGTGAAATTACCAGCCGAAGCAACAAATAATGCCCAGGGACAGAGTTCACAGAACTCTCTTAAAGTCCCGGCAGGAGATGTTGAAACGACCGGTCTTACAATTTCATCAGCAACACTTGCTGTATCAAAGAACACTGCTTTCACAAGCCAAACATTCAGTCCAAATACATCAAACGTAAAAATTGGTTCATTTATTGTTCAAAATCAGAGCACATCTGAATCAGTTCGTTTGACAACTTTAACTGTTAACTTGGTAAGTGATGTAGGTAATGATGCTTTGTCAGCTTCAATGTTGACAGGTATTACATCTTTGAGAACATCTGATACCACTGGTTCAGGTTCAACGCCTATCCAGCCATCAGCTGCCAACACATTCTCAATTAATGACACATTAGCTCCAGGAGCTTCAATGGTTATTGACATATTGGCAAACATGGGCTCAACATCAACATTGCCTACAGTTATAACAAGATTAACTGTTGCTTCAATCGGCACAAGCAGCAATATCTCAAGCGCTGGTACAATTCAAACCGGACAAACAATGTCATCGAGTACAGGTTCTCTTGAAATACCATCCTTGATTGTATCTTCAACAACACCTTCTCAATACATTGCATCCGGCGCAAATGGCGCAGCAAATTCTTCACAGGTAACATACAACTTTGTTTCTGACGCAGGAGCTTCAATAATCAACGAACTTAAATTCGGTGTTATTCAAGGAACCGGTTCAGTCACAAATGTTTGTGTTGGCTCAATTTGCGCTCAGCCAGTTAGCGGTGTCGCAGATTTGACAGGTCTTAATCTCCAAGTGTTAAACAATGGAGGACTTGCTCAAAACGTTCAAGTATCATATGCTCCAGTTGGAACATATGGATTGGATTCAGCACAAGCATCACAGATTTCTCTTATCTACGTGAAGTATCAGTCAGGAGGAACAACATCAGTAGCTTGCGCAACAAGTGTAGCATTGGCAAATAGCACAACATATACCTGCACGCACACAGATACCAATAATGTGTTGACGGGGTCAACCGGAGTGGTTTCCCCAGTCGTAGCATTGGTTGGTTCAGTGCCTACAGTTACTGTCCCTTCAACAGTAGCAACAGGATTGATTCTTGGCGCAGTAAACCAGATTGGCCAAGTTATAGTTGCAGCTAACGCACAAGGCGCGATCAGAATACACACGATTGCCTTCGCAGTTGGCGGTTCAGGGTTTGACACTACGAATACTATGACAATAGGCGTGGGAACAGTTCCTACCCTTGACATAGGGTCTACCCCGATAACCGGCTCATTGTGCGCCGTAACTAACTCAACCACAGTTACTTGCACCTTTACAGGTTCATACAGCACTGACTTTATTATTTCCGCAGGTCAATCACAGACATTCAACTTGTATGCTAAAGTCGGAGGTTCACAATATGCAGGTTCAAAAGCCAGCGTATCAACTTCTGTAACAGCATCAACATTTGTTTGGGATGACTCTTCTTGGAATGGAACAAGCTATGGAACTAACCTGAAAGGACAAGATGCAAGTTATGCTACAAACGCACAGACCATCTACAACTGGCCATCAAACAGCTACTCAGTTAGCCAGTAATTTATTCTCGCTTTACTTGCTTGCCCGCTTGTGACGGGAGGGTGATAAAGTAGAGATAAACCAAAAAGCCCCGACTTCGGTCGCGGGCTTTTTGTTTGTCCCGTTGATTTCCATAATTTCCATGTAACGCCGGGCGTTACATGGATTCAGTCTATATATAAA
>Ga0182027_10012458_pt1 | contig 11943 bp, 5 predicted proteins | sample 712E1DmetaG_FD_121300 | JGI IMG/M metagenome (GOLD analysis project Ga0182027, IMG submission 121300) | Permafrost microbial communities from Stordalen Mire, Sweden - 712E1D metaG (Illumina Assembly) | ecosystem: Environmental > Terrestrial > Soil > Wetlands > Permafrost | place: Sweden...
AATGCATTGACAAATATTCATAACTGTGACAAAAAGATTAATAAAAAAGAAAACTCGAACGGGTGCATAACAGCAGGCCTTAAACCAATGCTGGCATTGGATTACAGAATAATATATGAGTACTAATAAGCATCCTTCAAGTAGACAAGACACGTTGCCAAAATTCAGCATCGGTTCAAGCCTGCAAAACGTTAGCAACTAATGGAAAAGAGGTCTTGGCTCAGCCCGACGCACAATAAATTTTAACCCCAGCTGTATTTCAAAACAAATATTTATAGGTTTTAGGGAATTAGACCCGACAGGTTGGCTCATTATTCGAAAGGACAGTGCTAACTATCATGGTATAATCCCAGCTAAAGTACACACATTTTGCCCCTTACTCCTACCCTGACTGCAAAAAGAGTGTACTTTGCCAATAGTAAATAATTGTTTCGAAATCCCTTTATAAAATTTATTCAGACCCAAACGACACCCTCGCTTCATACAGTGAATTAGGAAAAGAAAAGGTTATGGTAAAAGAAAAACTAAGACATCACAGCCTTTGTTTATGTGACAGTGACAGGGTTCTATCACGTTAAATTGACCTTAACATCAGTTGCTAACAGCAGGCCTTGCCCAATAGCTGCATTCGTTTTATATTTTAATTTTGTAGCTTTGAATTGGCTTTTGTAGTAGCCGTACAAATTCGTTTTCAATTTGCCGCTACTGTGCAAGCCTGCAAAACGTTACCATCCATTCCAAGAGTTTCCAAAACTGACTGACAATACAAATGAAATATTGATAATAAAATTAAAAGAATAAAAATTAAAACTTAACAAAAACGTTAGACAGACAATAAAACTGAGACACAAATGAACCCAGTAATATTAGTATTTATAGTAGCGATAGTCTTTTTAATTCTTATTGGATTAGTTGCATTTAAGTTGCAAAAAATAGAAAAATTCCCATTTTTTCTAACATTTTGTGGCATCTTGGCAATATATATGACATATAGGAGCTCTCAGACCATTTCAAGTTTTGGAATAATCGATTATTATTACATTTTTCTTGGCCTAGAAATATTAGTTATAAAGTTTATTGTTGTATTTAGGAAAAATTCTAAAATTAGAACATCAAAAAATCTATTGCCAATCTATATAATAACAGTAACAATAATTTTATTATCCCTTTCAATTAGGTTTTACTATTCACACTTTGATAGTCCAATTATATTTATTGCTGGCTTTGAACCTCAAGAGTATTCTAAGGAAATTAGGTTCAATAAAAATAATGAAATTATAAGTCCACCAAAAATACATCATACTCGTATAGCTCTATTTTTAAGAAAAAATAATAAATTTATTGTTTATTTGAGAGGTGCAGAATCAGAGGAAAATATTACTGGTAAATATACTATTATATGTGACACCCTCAAATTATTTAAAGATAGGCAAGATAACTTTCCAACAAATTGGCTTATAAGTAAAGACTCAGTTAGTAGTTTAGAAATAAACAGTGAAGCATTTTATATAAACTACAACAGACTAATATTGGTGACAATAAAACAATAAAAAGATAATGAACGGATGGTAACAGCACACTTAAACAATTGCTAGCATTGGATTACACGATAAAAATATTAGGTTCAAATAGGCATTCTGCTAACCGTGCAAATCCGTTTTCAGAAGCTAGCAACTGTTCAAGTCTGCGAAACGTTACCGGCAACCCCAAAAAAACGACATAAATGAAATTTGAGTTGAAACCATATAATCGTGACTTAACAGACAATGAGCTATTAGAGGACTTAATAAAAGTTGCTAAAGCCCTCAATAAGCAGACATTATCATGTAAAGAATATACAAACAGTAGACAAAACAGAGTACATAGTGCAACAATTGCATTAAGATTTGGAGGTTGGAATAATGCTTTAGAAAAAGCTGGACTTAATATCATATCACATCATAATATTACTGACAAAGAATTGCTTGAAGATTTGAAAAGAGTAACAAACGAAACTGCACCGATTAAAGTGACACAAAACATTTACAGTGAAAAGGGTAAATATGGGACTCGTACAATACAAACAAGATTTGGATGGAATAATGCATTAAATATGATAGGTTCAGAATTATCTTTCAAAAAGAATATTACAGAAATAGAATTATTCAAAAATCTTGAAGAGGTTTGGATTAAACTTGGACACCAACCAGGCAGAAGAGAAATGATTAAACCATATTCAAATTATTCTGAAAGCCCATATATTACTAAATATGGATCTTGGAGAAAAACACTTGAGGCTCTTGTTGATTATATTAACTCAGACAATGAAGAAATTAAAGAAATTGAAGAAATTGAAAATAATATAACAGACCTAAGACAAGATATACTAAAACATTCAACCAAAAGAGATATTAGTGACAGACTAAAAGTTAAAGTACTAATTAGAGACGGTAATAAATGTAGACTATGTGGAATTACAGTTACAGGTGACAATATTCATTTTGACCATATAAAACCTTGGTCAAAAGGTGGAGAAACAATTTTAGAAAATATCCAAGTTCTTTGTGCTCCACATAATCTTGCAAAAGGCAATTATGACATTGAAGAAAACTAAAAAATAAACTGGGCAGCCGGTAACAGCAGGCCTTAAACCATTGCTGGCATTGGATTACAGCAAAACATATGAGAACTAAAAAGCATCCTTCAAGCAGACCAGACCCGTTGCCAAAATTCACCAACGGTTCAAGCCTGCAAAACGTTACACACCAGTGAAGACGACAAAAACAGCAGACTGGACAGACAAAGAAATACGAATATTAAATTAAAAATAAAACCAGACAATACAGTGGACTTAAAAGCCAAATACGTAACCCAACAATTTTTTTTACCCTCGCTTCTTTTATTAATTCAATTTTTGCCCCTTCTCAATTTACCACATTCGGCTTTGCACCTAAAACACAACCCAACCTTTGCAAAACCAAAAGAGGTAAATTCTCCCTACGCACCACAGCAATTATCAAGTTTAAAATCTACATTAACAAGTCGGATATTTTCTAATTATAGATTCTCAAAATTAGATTACCTTCGATTTATGAATTAACTGAATTAGATCAACAGAAATAAACAAATTTAAAAAAATGGAAGAAATTAATCTTAAATGGGAAAAAATAGAAAATTATGAAAAGATTTTCTCACTTAAAAAATTAAGTGGTGTATATATTTGGGGATTTTATAATGATCCCTTCATTCCATATATGGTTGGCAAAGCCAAAGCTGGTTCATACGGTGATATAAAAAGCAGGTTGTGGGAACATATAACCCAAATAATGTGTGGTGTATATGAAATACATAAAAAAGAAAATCTACACAGGTTTTCTGAGTTCAAGCATAAAACCTTGTGGGATAAATTAGCTCATAATAACTTAGATGAAAACAAATTAAATTATTTCATTAAAGAACGATATGGAGTATTAAAAGAACATATAGACGAAATGGTTAATAATTTTCATTTTACTTATGCTATAGCTGAGCCAAATCAAGTTGCAGATTTAGAAAAATCTGTTATTGAATTAATTGGGATTCATAAACTTTGGAATATTCAAGGAGGTGCCCCAAAAGAATTTAAAGCAATTAAAGAAGATTTGTCTAAAGTTATTATTGTCTGAAATTCAGTTAATCTAACATTTCATGACCAAATATTATAAGTGTTAACCTTAAAATTGATTATTTATGAAAAAACATATGCTTTTTGTTGTTGTTTTGTTTTATGCAACAGCAAATATATATTCGCAAAATTTTCAAATAAATTTTGCAGGAATCGGAACAGCCACTACAGTTGATAGTGTAAAAGTAGAAAACCTTACAAAAGGAACTTCGCTTTCATTACTTGGTACTGATGTATTGCATTTAATTGGAACTAATGGTATTAACAATCTTATTCCAAATGAAGAAATTGCAATTGTTTATCCCACTCCAATGCAAAGTCAAGCAGAATTATCATTTTATGCAAAAGAATCAGGAAATACCCAAATAATAATTTTCGATATTACCGGAAAAATGGTAGTGAAAATTAATAATACTCTTTCTAAAGGGTTTCATAAGTATGAGATAACAGGGTTAAGAGAAGGTGTATATGCAATTAAAATAAGTGGAGAGCAGTATCAATACACTGTTAAATTGATAAGTAATAACAACTTTCAAAATAATTCAAGCATTACTTATCTTGGAAAAGGGAAACAAGCAGTTATCCAAAATACATTAAGAAGTACAAAATCAATTGTGGATATGGCTTATACTACTGGTGACAACTTGCGTTTTACTGGATATGCCAATAATTGCAAAATTATATTATTAGATGTACCAACAAGTAGCAAAACTATAACTTTTAGTTTTATTGCAACACTACCTACTCTTACAACTACAACAGTAACCGGAATAACTGCAATTACAGCTAATTCTGGGGGTAATGTAACAAATGAGGGGGGAACATCTGTTACAACTCGTGGTGTTTGTTGGAGTACTACCCCGAATCCTACAATAATCAATAGTAAGACATTAGATGGTTCAGGCTCAGGATTATTTACAAGTTCAATAATAGGTTTAAAAGAGAATACTACTTATTACGTAAGAGCCTTCGCCATCAATTGTAGAGGCACATCATATGGTGCACAGGTTAGTTTTTCAACAATAGATTCTCCTACTGTAACAACTGTAACAATAACTGGAATAACAGGCACTACAGCAACCTCTGGTGGTAATGTTACAAACGATGGTGGAGCTATTGTTACTTCACGTGGTGTTTGTTGGAGTATAACACCAAAACCTACTATAACTAACAGTAAAACTACAGATGGCTCAGGTACAGGGGGATTTACGAGTTCAATAACAGGTTTAACACCTTTAACAACCTATTATGTACGAGCATATGCGACAAGTAGCATAGGTACATCATATGGTACACAAATAAATTTTAAAACATTAGGATTACCTATTGTTACAACTGCAATTATAACAGGAATAACACCTGATTCAGCAATTTCTGGTGGACATATAACAAGTAACGGTGGAGCCCCAATTATTGCACGTGGTGTTTGCTGGAGTATAATTACTACTCCAACGATAGCCGATAGTATTAGCATCGATGGTATAGATACTGGTAATTTTAAAAGTACAATAAAAAGATTAAGCCCCAATACTAAATATTATGCTCGGGCTTATGCTACTAATAGTGTGGGAACATCATATGGGAATCAAGTTATTTTTAAAACCTATACTGGCAAGGTTACCGACGTTGATGGTAATATTTATTATACTGTAACCATTAATACACAAGTTTGGATGCTTAAAAATCTTAATGTAACTAAATATCGAAATTCCAATCCTATACCCAATGTTACAGATAGTGCAACATGGCACAATCTTACAACTGGTGCTTACAGTAATTATGACAATATCCCATCTAACAGTACAACTTATGGTAAACTCTACAATTTTTATGCTGTAAATGACAGTCGAAAAATATGCCCCACGGGTTGGCATGTGCCTACTGATGCCGAATGGACTCTACTTACTGACTATTTAGGAGGCGAAAGTATTGCTGGTGGTAAATTAATGGAAGAGGGTACTAATCATTGGCCCATGCTCAATAAAAATGCTGATAATTCAAGCGGATTTACAGCCCTTCCGGGCGGATCCCGTAACTACGATGGCACTGGTGGTGCTTTCAACTATATTGGAAGCATCGGTTACTGGTGGAGTTCTTCTGTGATTACAAATGGTGCTTGGTTTCGAGCCATAATAGGCAATACAATTAATGTTGGCAGATTCCCCATCAATAGTGCTTTTGGGTTTTCTATTCGTTGTTTAAAGGATTAGGAATACTTGCCTATGCATTTTTCAAACACAATTAAAAAACCGCACAAGCCCCAGCTTCAACCAAAGTTTTTTAATAGAGTTTGCAAACCCGTCCCAAAGAAAAATTGAATTAATAAAAGCCCACCCTTTAAAAAAAATAACCAACTCACTTACGTACCTGACAAAAATATTACCTGACATAATATTCTGTTCAACATTAAGCATCTTTATCATTGGACAACAAAATAAAATAAAATAAAATAAAGAAAAATAAACACACCGGTGTGTAACAGCAGGCCTTAAACCAGTGCTGGTATTGGATTACAGCAAAACATATGAATACTAAAAAGCATCCTTCAAACAGACCAGACCCGTTGCCGAAATTCAGCACCGGTTCAAGCCTGCAAAACGTTGCAAGCAAGTGTAACAGCCCCCATTTCCAAAATGGACAGAAAAAATCAATAATAAGACAGCCGGAATATTATTAAGCAAATAAGTCAAAAGACAAATAGGTATAAAAAAATTTACCTTAGAATTATTCAGACACCTGACAAATAACAGATAAGTTAAAAGATAGTTTAAAAGGCCTTATTTTAGAATATTGACAGCTCCTTTATAAACCTTACCATCCTTTGTTTCAAGGACAAAATAATATGTTCCTTCGGGTAAGTGTTTGCCTTTATAAGTACCATCCCAATTGTTTTGATAATCGGATGAAGAAAACAATTCATCACCCCAACGATTATAGATAGCCAGTTTGCATGGTTGGTATGTTTCAATGTTAAAGACTTTCCAATAATCATTTATTCCGTCACCATTTGGAGTAATAACATTCATTGTTTTAAATGGCTTTTCGGGCAAATATTCAATGTTTATCTTGTCAACAGCATCACAGCCATTGACATCAACTACCCTGATACTATAAATTCCCACTTTATCAACTTCAATACTAGCGGTAATTGCACCGGTTGACCAAAGCAAACTGTCGAAAGTGCCATTTACACTTAAAGTTGCTTTTATACCCTGCTCCAAAATGCTATCGGGAGTGGCAATTATTTCTACGGTTGGTGCTGGTAAAACCCTTACTTTTCCATTGGTAGTGTCCCTATACCCTCCATAGCTCAATGATATCAATTGAACCTTGTATGTGCCTGTATCTGCATACAAGTGCTGTGGATTAGGGCGGACAATAGTGTTCCCATCGCCAAAATCCCACAGAAAATTAAGGAAGCTGTCGAATTGGATTGTTGAACTATTTATAAAAAATGCATAATCACCAAGACAAATATCTTTTACTGTAAATACAGTATTGACAATGATATTAAAAACATTTACCAACAGGCTTACCGTATCTTTACAGCCGTTAGTTGAAGTAGAAGTGAGCATAACAAGGTATTTCCCAACTGATGTATAAGTATGGGTTGGATTGCTGCTTGTATCACTTTTACTGTCTCCAAAATCCCACAGGTATTTGCATGTTGATGATGCAGGTTTGCAGTTGGTAAGATTGCTGAATATGAAGCTGTTGCTTGGTAGTATCTGACTAGTATCGTTCACACCGAAAGTTGCTGTTGGAACTTCACGGACTATTAGTGTCAAACTGCTTGTATCCTTGCAACCTCCTGACGATTGGGATATTAGCTTTGTGTTGTAATTCCCTGATGATAAATAGCTGTGGTCCGGGTTTTTAACTGTATCTGAATTTCCATCACCGAAATCCCATTTGTAACTATTTACACCAGTTGTAGAGTTTGCAAACTGGTACAAATTAGCATGTAAGCATTGGTTGGTATCGTTTACACCATAACCGGAAACAGGTTGTGGTAATATACTCACTTGTTTTATGAAGCTATCTGTACATTTATCCAGTGAAGTTGCAAAAAGTTTGATTTTAAAGATTCCAATAGCGTTGTAAGCATGACTACTATTTAAATTAGTATCGCTTTTGCTATCACCAAAATCCCATATGTATTTATTTACACCTGTTGTACTGTTGCTTAATTGAAAGTTATTACCGTTCAGGCATTGTGTGCTGTCGTTGATTGAATAACCTGTTTTGGGTTGAGGAAATATTACGATGGTTTTACTAATGCTATCGGTGCAGCCTTCCTTGCTGGTTGATTTTAATTTTGCCGTATAATTGCCATAAGTACTGTAGTTGTGGCTTGTATTTCTGTTTGTGTCGTTTTGTCCATCACCAAAGCTCCAAATATTAGTATTTGCACCTGATGTATTATTTGTGAATATGAAGCTGTTCCCTGATAAACATTGGCTGCTGTCGTTAATACTGAAGTTTGAACCGGGTTGAGGATTAACAATAACCTGTTTGAATATCGAATCTTTACAACCAAAGTTATTTATTGAAATCAATTTTACATTGTAAATACTGTCAGTAACGTAAGAGTGTTGTGGGTTTTGAATACCAGTAATATTGCCATCGCCGAAATTCCAATTAAAGGCTAGTGTTCCGAAATTATATGTACAGGTGTTATTAAAGTTTATAACTTCTCCGATGCAAACGGTTGAATCAGAAACATTAAAAGAATTGGTTTGTTCAGGGTAAACAACAACCTGCTTTAATATGGAATCCTTACAAGCCCAATCTGAAACGATGAGTAGCTTTACCATATAACTATCAGCTATGCTGTAAGAATGACTTGCATTATAGGAAACAGTGTCAAAACCGTCAGCAAAGTCCCATTTATCTGAAAATGTGCCTGACATAACAGTGGAATTATTTGTTAAAACGAAGTTATTTCCACTTAAACATTGTGTACTGTCGTTTATTGAAAAAAGTGCCAGTGGTTTAGGGTGAACATGAATATATGTTTGGCTACTGAATGAATCAATACAATTCTTATCTGATGTGGCAACCAGCAAAACATTAAAAGTATCTGCAACCAAATAAGAATGAGATGGATTGGTTAATGTTGAGTTTATACCATCACCAAAGTTCCATAAATAGTACATGCTGCCTGAAGAAATTACAGAAGTGTTAATAAATCCAAAATTATTCCTTTCCAGGCACTGTGAACTGTCGTAAATAACGAATTTGGATTTTGGCGTATCATAAAATGATATTTTTTTTAAAATTGAATCTTTACATCCAATTTCAGACATACTAAGCAATTGAATTGTAAAAGTATCCGCTTTTGAATAAGAATGAACAGGATTAATGGCAGTATCAGTGCTATTATCTCCAAAATTCCATGTAAAGTGGCTTTTTGAAAATTTTAAATTGAGGGTTTTGTTTGTGAAGATAAAATGATTATTTTGTAAGCATTGAATGCTATCATTCACCAAAAAGTCTGCTATTGGCATTGGTTCCACAATAATTTGCTTTGTTATTGTATCACTACAGCCCATTTCTGTGGTTACACTCATTCTGACTTTAAAAGTATCGGCTTTAATATAAGAATGTTTTGGCTTACTGGCAGTATCTGTACTTCCATCACCAAAGTTCCAAAACAAATTATTGATTTTATATGGTATACCGGATGATGTATTTGAAAACAGATAACTATTATTTGACAGGCATTGAATACTGTCGTTAACTGTAAATTCAGCTTTTGGCTTTGGAAAAACAATTAGTTCCTTATCTATAGAATCTTTACAACCAAAATTATTAACTACAACCAATTTGACAATAAAAGTATCATTTTTTGAATAAGTATGTACAGGTGAACTTTTTGTATCATTCAAGCCATCACCAAAATTCCAGTATGAATTTTTATAACCATTTGACTGATTTGTAAATTTAAAAGAGTTTACATTCAAACATTGTGAAGAATCATTAACCGTAAAACCAGCGATGGGAGAAGGTCGGACAATTATGTTTTTTGTAAATGTGTCTGTACAACCGTAATTGGAAATAGCTATCAGGTTCACATTAAAGCTACCGTCTTTAGAAAAACTATGTTTTGGATTAATTGAATAATCGATAGTACTATCACCGAAATTCCATTCATATGACATTAAACCTGATTGTAAAGTGGAATAATTGTTGAAAATAAAATTATTACCTTTATAACATTGTATGCTGTCAATTGTATTCATAAATGCATGAGGTTTATACCCGATTTGAATATACCTGTAACTTGTATCCCAAGATGCACCTGAATACATAATAAGCCGGGTATAAAAAAGGCCTGTATCCGAATATCGGTGTTTAGCTGTAAACTGCTTCGAATAGTTGTTACTGCCCAGGTTGTCACCAAAAACCCATAAAACCGAATCTATGTTTTGGGTACTGTTTAAGGAAAAAATGCTGCTATCACCAAAACACATATTTGCCACTTTAAAATCAGGAAAATAAAAGTACGATTGCATAAATGTAGGTAAAGCACTGGTGCATTTTCTGCCACCCAAATAAAGAGCATTTTGTGTATAATTACAAGCTGAACCTCTTTTGTTTGGGTTGTTGATTGATGCTAAATAATATAGACTATATTGGGAAAAATTTTGTTCCATATAAATTTTGCCATCCAAACCTAATTGTAAATATCCGAAATGATTACTTAAAACTTGATATGAGTTCCTTATTCTAATTATTGTTGGTAAAGATAAATCATATTGCAAAAGTAAAGGTATGTATACATTTGGTTGTGGGTAAGTTTCACCTGATAAATATAATCTTGACCCATCAGGGGAATATTCTATACCTATACAAGAAAATGAGTATGTTTGATATTTCAAATTTGTCAAATAAGTTACTGCACCCGAATTATTATTAAAATGAAATAATTCTGTAATACCCTCTGTTGCAGTGCCAAAAGTTAAAAACCTTCCATCAGGTGAGTTTTTTATAACACCATAATTATGAAGTCTCCCTAAATAATTACTACCTGCTGTGGAAATAACCGGAATTGTATCCAAACCATTCGTCTTTAATAAAAAAGTATAAAAGAGGTTGCTATCATTATGATGTGCAATAATCCAGACAGACCGGCCATCAGAATGTTTTACAGCAGTTAGTGCTCCAATTAAATTTAAAAAAAGAAAATTATTCTTTGAGATCAGTTCACCGAGGCCCCCATTTTTACTCATATCCACAATTGAATACCTCAACCCAAAATTATAAACAGGTAATACAAAATAATTGCAGGTAAAAATATAATAAATGCTTTGCTTACCGGGAAATGGTATAATTAAAACATCCGATGACTGCCCCCCTGATAATATTCCTGTACCATTCAACATAATCTGGTGTAGCTTGTTCCAAACTGTATTGCCGTCGGTATAAAACAATAAATTTCCATTTTTGTCAGAAATTGTTGCACAATGAATAGTACTACTATGGCTTAATATCATTGCACCATTTGTATCAGGTACAGGTACTCCACTATTAAAATTCAGGCCTGCATGCTCACCAAAAAACCAGTTATTTGCTTCTTTTTGAGCGGAAAGCAAAAGTGGACATAAAACGAAGAGTAGTATTTTAACAAATCTCAGGTTCATAAATTTTAAAAATGGGCTACCCTTTGCAGAGCAGCCCATTAATTCTAGTTTTTAACAAATTTCATATAATGTATTTCATTATCAACACATAATTTTATCAAATAAATGCCTTGGGTTAATTTATCCAGCTTATATTTTAGCACAATATCATTTTCCGAATAAAATCCTTTATCAAAATTTTCGATTCTCTTTCCCTGCATATTGATAATATCTATTTGTATTTCTGATGCTTTTGACAGTTTAAAATGGATGCTAATATCAGATGTGACCGGGTTTGGGTAATAAGTAATTTCTAAAAGTTCCTTATCTTTATTTACTGAAAGTAATTCATCGGGAATAAAAATATATGGATCTATAAGTGTATTGCCAGAATGCTCATATGCACCTAAATCAATTTTGTTAGTTAAATATTTTATATTAACTTTTCTTGTATGACCGTTCAAATCAACTGAGAGCATAGCTGCCCCATCATCACCTGCATCTATGCAATTGTTAATGTTAGGATAGTTACCCAGTTGATATAAATGCAGCCTGTAATCGCCAGGAACCTGGTCTGTATTAAAATATGGATTTACATCAAAACTGTTATCTGCACTGCTAACTACTCCTGAAATATCGCTGTATGAAAAGTCAGGATAGTCATTTGTAGGAGAA
>Ga0182027_10012459_pt1 | contig 11942 bp, 8 predicted proteins | sample 712E1DmetaG_FD_121300 | JGI IMG/M metagenome (GOLD analysis project Ga0182027, IMG submission 121300) | Permafrost microbial communities from Stordalen Mire, Sweden - 712E1D metaG (Illumina Assembly) | ecosystem: Environmental > Terrestrial > Soil > Wetlands > Permafrost | place: Sweden...
TGCGGAGGCCGCACCCGAAGTGGTGGAGACACAAGTCGTTCCTCCGGAGCCCGCGCCGGAAATGGTCGATGCGCAACCCGCTCCTGCGGAGGCCGCACCGGAGGCGGTAGAGACACAAGTCGCTCCACTGGAAGCCACGCCGCAGGCGATCCTCACGGAAAGCGCTCCTCCTGAAGCCGTACCGGAAGCGGTCGAGACACAGGTCGCTGTTGCTGAGGCCGCGCCGGAGGCGGCGCCGCCCGAGCCTGCCGCCGAACCTGCTGCTCCTCTTCCGGCGTTCAACTGGGACTTGATTTACTCCGTCATCCACAAAGTGGTGTTGAGAATGGCACCCCCCGCTTTGTCCACGGAAGTTGTGGAGGAAATCACCAGGCGGCTTGCCGACGAAATCGCTACGGAAATCAGCACCGGGTCGCCCCAGCCCCGATCGTAATGGCAGTCATGGCCAGCGCGGATTTTCGTACGGCCACAGAGGGGTTGCGGTTGCAGGCGGATATTCCCCCTGCGGCTCGTGGAATGAAAATCAAAGTTTGGAAAAACAGACGGCAGGTCTTTCCTCTCTTCCAGCCCCCTTACGCAGCGCGCCAGAGCGCCCTTGGATACTGACTCACCCGCCGATGGGTTGGTACTCGGGTGTAGCGCCGGCTATCAGCGGCCATAGAGCCGCCAGGACGGCGGCGCCACGTTCAAATTGGGACACTACCGATGGTTTGACTCACTTTCAAACACCCGGTATATTAATTAGATTTCAATCTATTGCCGGACTTATTCAGGAGAAGGTTCCTTTGGAAACCGAGATCCCCAAGGTTTATTCGCCGGAAAGTATCGAACCCCGCTGGGCCCAGTCATGGATCGCGCAGAACCTCTATCGCCCCGCCGATGATAGCGGCCGCCCGCATTTCTGCCTGGTGATTCCTCCCCCCAATATTACCGGGTCACTCCACATGGGACACATGCTGGAGCACACGGAAATCGACATCCTGATGCGCTGGCATCGCATGCGCGGCGAAAACGTGCTGTGGCTGCCCGGCACGGACCATGCCGCCATTGCCACGCAAATGATTGTGGAGCGCGAGTTGGGCCGCGCGGCGCGTCCCGAACTGCAAGGCGCACAGGCCAAGAGCGCCTGGCAGCGCGAAGGTCAGCGTTTGCGCACCGAAATGGGCCGGGAGAAATTCCTCGAGCAATGCTGGAAGTGGAAGGAAGAAAATGGCGGGACCATTCGCCGCCAAATGGAACGCCTGGGCGCCTCCGTGGATTGGACGCGTGACCGCTTCACCATGGACCCCGCGTACACGCGCTCCGTGCAGGAAGTATTCATCCGTCTTTACCAGGAAGGCCTGATCTATCGCGGGCAGTACATCGTGAACTGGTGCCCGCGCTGCGGCACGGCAGTTTCCGATTTGGAAGTGGTGCACGAAGATCGGCCCGGGCATCTGTGGCACATTCGCTATCCTTTTGAAGATGGCCAGGGCCACTTGACCGTAGCCACCACGCGGCCGGAAACGATGTTGGGGGATACGGCCGTGGCCGTCAATCCCACCGACGAGCGTTACCGGGCGGCGCTTGGACGCAAGCTGGTTCTGCCGCTCGTTGGGCGCGTCATTCCGGTTGTCGCTGACGACTTTGTAGACCCCAAGTTCGGCACCGGCGCGGTGAAGGTGACGCCCGCCCACGATTCCAATGACTACGCCATTTCTCAGCGGCACAACCTGCCGCGCGTGGTGGTGATTGATGAGCACGCGCGCATGACCGCCGACGCCGGGCAAGCCTACCAGGGACTCGATCGCTACAAGGCGCGCGAGGCGGTTGTGAAGGGCCTGCAGGAGCAAGGGTGGCTGGAAAAAATTGAAGACTATCCCCTCAGCGTGGGAACGTGCCAGCGTTGCAAGACCGTAATCGAACCGCTCCTTTCCACCCAGTGGTTCTTGAAAGCACAGCCCCTGGCGGAGCCCGCCATTCGCGCCGTGGAAGACGGGCGGGTGCGCGTCACCCCCGACAACTATAAAAAGATTTATCTCGACTGGATGTATAGGATTTACGACTGGTGCATTTCGCGGCAACTCTGGTGGGGACACCGCATTCCCGCATGGTACTGCGACGCCTGCGGTGAAGTCATCGTGGCGCGCCAAACGCCCGCCCAGTGCCCCCAGTGCGCGAGCGCCTCCTTGCGCGCGGACGCGGACACGCTCGACACCTGGTTCAGCTCCGGCCTGTGGCCCTTCGCCACGCTGGGTTGGCCGGATGAGACCACCGACCTGTTCCGGTTTTATCCCAACAACCTGATGATCATGGGCTTCGATATCCTGTTCTTCTGGGGCGCGCGCATGATCATGCTGGGGTTGAAATTCATGAACGACGTGCCGTTCAGCGAGCTTTATATCCATGCGCTGGTGCGCGACGCCGAGCGGCAAAAGATGTCGAAGACCAAAGGCAATGTGCTGGACCCGCTGGAGGTCACCGAGAAGTACGGGACCGACGCGGTGCGCTTCGCCCTTGCCATCAGCGCCGCACCCGGCACCGACATCGCTTTTTCCGAAGACAAGGTCGAGTCGTATCGCGCCTTCGCCAATAAGATTTGGAACGCCGGACGCTTCATCCTGATGAACCTGCAAAACATGCCGGAGGCGCTTCGTACCCAACTGGCGCGGTCGCTGGAACCGATTCCCAGCCTGGGTTTTGAGCCCATGCCTGCGGACGAGCACTTGGCGCTCGCGGATCGTTGGATTTTTTCGCGCCTCGCCGCCGTGACCCGGGAAATGGAAGAGGCTCTGAAGGATTACCGTTTCCACGAGGCGGCATTCAAGATCTATCACTTCTTCTGGCACGAATTCTGCGATTGGTACGTGGAATGGGTCAAGCCGGAAATCACCCGCCCCGCCGATGGGGAGAAGGTTCCCCCCGTGTGGATCAACCTGGGGCGTGTTTTTGAGGCGTCGTTGCACCTGCTCCACCCCTTCATGCCATTTATCACCGAGGAGTTGTGGCATCTGCTTCCCCAGCGCAGCGCGGTGGATTCGATTTCTTTGAAGGATTTCCGTTTGGTCACTGAGCGCGTGGCCGACCCGATTTCCGAAAAGCAGTTTGAAAAGGTACAGGAACTGGTGGTCACGGCGCGCAACGCCAAGGCGGAAATGGGCCTGCAAAAGGTAAAGCCCAGCCTGCAAGTGGCCTCGGAGGATTTGCGCCTGCTGGAAATCTTCCGCACCCATCAGGATACGATTCTGCGCCTGGCGGCATTCCAGGCGATGCACCTGACGCGGGGCCGTTTGGCCGCGGATCTGGCGGACGTCCGCTCAGGAGCCTCGTTCGATCTGCGCATTCTGCACGAGGAAAAAGTGGACCCCGAAGCCGAACGCGCGCGCTTGCAGAAGGATAAGCAGAAGCTCGAGCAACAGCTCGCGCAGGTGCGGACGCAACTGGGCAATCAGGAATTCCTGGCGCGCGCGCCGAAGGAAATTGTGCGCGGCGCTGAGCACCGCCTTAAGGAGCTGGAAGAGCATCTCCGCAAAGTTTCTGAATCCCTCGAAAGGTTAGGTTAAATCGTGGGCGGCTATCTTAGTCCTCCGGCTGGGGACGAATCCTCCGAATCCCTGGACTTCTCTTCCGAAGCCCTTCGTGATCTGGTTTTTCACGCGCTGGCCGAGGATGTGGGACAAGGCGACTTGACGACGCGCGTCACGGTTCCCGGGGCGGCGCAGGCGCAGGGAACCTTTAACAGCAAGCAGCAACTTGTCGTGGCTGGCCTGCCCATCGCGCGCATGGTCTTTGAAGTTCTCGACTCCACCCTGGAGTGGCAGGGCGGAGTGGAAGAGGGAACCGATGTTGCGCCGGGCACGCCGCTGGCTTCCATTCGCGGAGCGGCGGGATCACTGCTGGCCGGTGAGCGTGTGGCGCTGAATTTTCTGCAACACCTCAGCGGCATTGCCACCTACGCCCGCCGTTTGAAAGAGGAGGTGGCGGGAACACGCGCGGAATTTCTGGATACCCGCAAAACCACGCCCGGTCTGCGCACCCTGCAAAAATACGCGGTGCGCATGGGTGGGGGAAGGAATCACCGCCTGCGCCTGGATGACGGCATCCTGATCAAAGGCAACCACCTGCGCCTGGTGGGAGGGGTTCGCACCGCCGTTGAGCGCGCCCTCCAGCAGCGTCCCGCGGGTTACCACGTGGAAGTGGAAATCACCTCCCTGGAGGAATTGGACCAGGCCATTCTGGCTGGCGCCGATGGCGTGCTGCTTGATAACATGACGCCCGCGGAAGTTCGGGAGTGCGTTGCGCATGCGGCGGGCCGCGTCCGCCTGGAGGTCTCCGGCGGCATTGACGCAAGCAATATTCGGGCTTACGCTGAGGCCGGCGTAGATTTTGTTTCCGTCGGCGCCGTCACCCACTCCGCCGCCGCGGTGGATATCAATTTCCGCATTGTACCGATTTCGGAATCGAGTGATCGGGTGATCCGATGATCGGGTGAACAAAGAACGATACGGCCTGATTTGTTCGTTGCTCAACCGATCTCCCGATCTCCCGATCACCCGATTTCTATTACCCATATGTCCACGACTAGCACCGATCGCAGAATCGATAAGCTGATTGAGCTCCTGGTGAAGAATGCCACCGTGGTAGTGCCCGGCCCGAAGATTGCCTCGGAGATTGGCACTACGCGCTTCAAGGTCTGGGAGTGGATTGAGAGGCTGCGTTTGTTAGGGGTGGAGATTCGGGGAGTGCCGGCGGAAGGCTATCAATTGGTGACGATTCCCGACATCCTCACCCCCAGCATGTTGCGGCCGGATCTCGGCGATAATCCCATCGGTCGACATATCGTTCATTACTTTCGTACCGACTCCACCAATGCGGTGGCGCTCAGCCTCGCAGCGGAGGGCGCCGAGCATGGAACCGTGGTGGTGGCGGAGGAACAGACTGCCGGGCGCGGCCGCCTGGGCCGGGCGTGGTTCTCAGAAAAATCCAGCGGCATTTACACGTCCATCATTCTGCGGCCGCCCCTGGCTCCTTCCGCCGCTCCCGTGCTCACGCTGATGGCGGGCCTGGCGGCGCAGAAAGCGGTGAGCGCCGTCACTGGTCTCGCCGTGGACATTCGTTGGCCCAACGATCTGCTGGTGAATGGAAAAAAGGTTTGCGGGATTCTGACCGAGATGAGCGCGGAAGTCGACCTCCTGCACGCCGTGGTGCTGGGCATCGGAATCAACGTGAATCACAGCCTGATGCCCACTGAACTCGAAAACATTGCCACCTCGCTCCGCATGGAAGCGCACCGCGGCATCTCTCGCGTCCAGGTTCTCGTCACTCTGCTCCGCGAAATCGAGCGGCATTATCAGTTGCTTTTGAAGAGTGGTTACAAGGCCATTACCGAGCGCTGGGAAGGGGCTTCAACCTTTGCCCACGGCAAGCGCGTGCGCGTGGTCACCGCGGCGGGCCAGATGCTAGCAATAACCACGGGTGTCGAACCGAGCGGAGCGCTGAAAATCCAGTGCGACGACGGCCGCCAGGAATCTCTAATGGCGGGTGAAGTGGTGGAAGTGAAGTAGACCAGGTGGGGTTGTGCCGCTCCGTGTATGCCTAAGCCAGCATGAGACGTTCGCCCTTGGGTTCCGGAATGGGGTCGCCGAATTCCCGGGCAGTGTCGGTCCACAATTGAATGGCTTCGTTGGCATGTGCGAGCGCCGCTTCCTGCGAGCTGCCGTGGGCCATGCAACCCGGCAATTCCGGGACCTCGGCGACGAAGACCTGGTCCTCATTGCTCCAATAAATGATGATCTCATACTTGTGCATGTTCACTCCTGATGGTCAGGGCAGGGATTAAGGCGAGTCAACCCGACCCGCAGTCAGCAGGGTAAAGGGCTTGCCCGCGATCTCTGGAGTATCGAGTAGTTTGGAGCTCAGTCGTTCACCGGTCAGGTTAAATTTGCCGCCCCGCCACGAATAGCTTTGGATGTGGTAACGATGCGGACACCAGACACATGATCGGGCGGGCGGATCAAAATTCCAGTCAGCTGACCAGACCTCAAGTTGCGCGGCGGAATCTTGGACGATCTTCATTCTGCCTTCCGATGTTTGATGCTCGAAGATTTTATCGTATGTACCCCGATGGGCGGCGAAAATCACGAACGTTGTGTCCCCACAGTCAAAACCGACGTGGTAGGCAAAAGCTAGAGCCTGCCTCTTCCCTTGGAGGGAAAATGGCACGAGACCGGCAAACCCTCCGACAGCGTCGTCGTACAGCTTTATGGCCTTGCCTGCGCGGATGGCGTCCAAGTGTATTTTAGGAAAACTGTCGTCCCCATTATCGTACAGCAACCAGGTTTCGCCTTCGGGGGATATTTGTGTCTTAATAATAGCGCGCAGGAAGTTACCATCAGGAATGAACTGGCGTAGGTCGGAAGGAACTTTTAATTGGGGTAGCGCCTCGCTCCTCCCGCCAAAAGCCTCCACATCAAGCGGTGGTTGCACCTGGCCTCGGGCTGGTGCAGCTACGGCAAACGACAAAAATGCTGCTGCAATCGAAATAAATACCCGCATCTGAGCACCGTATTTGCACCAATTATGCACTTCCGGTTGCTGAAAATCCAACGCTTCATCCCGAATACTAGCTCGGGTAGCTCGAAATCGTACTTAGCTTGCTGGGCCATTAGCGTGATAAGATTTTCGCTGGCCAGATGCTAACATAATTGACCGGCAGCGCCCCGGAACATAGTTTATTGCTTATCTGGTATGACAGGGACTTGACCCGAGAAAGCGCTATTGAAATGGCTATTGACACCCTCAACACCACCATTCTTGTGATCGACGCTGGAAACACCAACACTGTCCTGGGCTTATATCAAGGCGCTTCCTTGCGGGCGCTGTGGCGGCTGGCGACCAGCCGCGAGCGGACAGCGGACGAATACGGAGTCGTGATCCATAACCTTTTCGCTTTGGAAAAGCTATCGGCCTCCGACATCAGCGGAATCATGATCGCCAGCGTGGTGCCGCCCATGAATTTTGTGCTGGCGGAGATGGCCAGGAAATATTTCAAAATGGAAGCGCAATTTCTGGGACCGGGAACGCGGACGGGCATGGCGATTCTGGTGGATACTCCGCAAGAGGTGGGCGCTGACCGCATCGCTGACGCCGTGGCGGCTTTTGAGAAATACGGCGGCCCCTGCATCGTGATGGATTTTGGCACGGCCATCACCTTTGATTGCGTATCGCAAAAGGGTGAATACCTGGGCGGGGTCATCATGCCGGGAATCGGCATTTCCTCGGAGGCCCTGTTTGAGCGCACAGCCAAGCTGCCGCGCGTGGAATTTCGCGAGCCGGACCGGGTGATTGGTACTAACACGATCACCAATATTCAGTCCGGCCTGTTCTACGGCGCGGTGGATGCGGTGGACGGCATGCTGGGCCGCCTCTCGGCAGTGTTGGGGAAACGGACCAAAGTCATCGCCACGGGCGGCCAGGCGCCGATGATCGCGGGCGCGTCCAAGTACAAGCCAACCATCGATTCTTCCCTGACGCTCGATGGCCTGCGCATTATCTATCATCGGAATCAGTCAGGGTCGCGGCGGAAATAGGGGTGAGGGGTCAGGGATTAGGGGTTAGGAGTTAGGGGAGGTTTAAAGGTTAAAGGATAAAGGTTAAACCACGGGGCCCTTCACCCTTTATCCTTTACCCTTTATCCTTAAACTTTGAAATTGCTCCTGACACCTGGCACCTGATACCTGGCACCTAGGTTTACCGTGGAAAACTATTTCAACTACTTCACCGAAATCGAGGAGCAGTTCCGCAAGTGCCGATCCGAACCTGTCCTGCTTTCCCCGCTTGATTGGGCGCTGGTGGAATCATGGAAAGAGCAGGGGTTCCCGCTGGAAGCGGTGCTGGCGGGAATCGAGCGCTCCTTTGAGAAATTCAAAACGGGAAAGCGCAGCTATCGCAAGGTGAACACCCTGGCGTATTGTTCGCAGGAAGTTTTCCGCGCCGTCGAGGAAGGCCGGGCGATGGCGGCGCAAGGAGGAACTTCCCGCGCGGCAAAGGCGGAGGCACAAGCGTCGTTTTCAACGGAGGAGATTTCGCGATTTCTCGCGCGCTGCGCGGGGGCGGTGCAAAGCGCGGGCCAGCAGGCGCGAGGCGAAGGAAAGCAAGTGTTGGCGGACGAACTGGCGGAAGCCGCCGCCGCACTTCAAACTTTCGGGACGCGCGCCCAGGCAGGGGCGATGGGTGACTTGGAAGAGACGGAAAGAAACCTGACGGCGCTGGAAGAAAAGCTGAATGCTTCCCTCCTGCGCGGGACACCTGTGGAAGTCCTGGCGCAGTTACGCGCGGAAGTGGATCGAGGCCTCATTCCGTTTCGGCGCAAGATGGCGGCGCCAGAGGTCGATTTGTTGGAGCGGCGATTCCTTAAGAACCGGCTGCTCGAACATTACAAGATTCCACGGTTGAGTTTGTTCTACCTGTAAGGTATACGCGTGTCTTCACCATTTCAATTTTCACCGGTCAAGTTGGTTTATGGCGGCGAGGCGCTGGGCTTCCATGCCGGGCACACGGTACTCGCGCCGCGCGTTTTGCCCGGCGAACGAGCCGAAGTGGAAGAAGTCCGCCGGCAAAAAGGTGTGATCCATGCTCGCCCGCTGCGGATTCTTGCGCCCTCGCCCGAGCGCATCGAAGCGGGGTGTCCGTATTTCAGCCGCTGCGGCGGCTGCCAATATCAGCACCTGGCGTACCCCGCGCAGGTGGCGGCGAAGACTGAAATCCTGCGCGAAACTCTGCGCCGGTTGGGTCAGGTGAAATGGGAGCAACCCATCACGGCACATTCCGGCCCGGAGTGGAACTACCGCAACCAGGGGCAATTGAAAATTGGGATGGTACCCGATGGTGCGCCGGCGCTGGGATTTTTCGAGGCAGAGTCAAACCGCCTGGTTCCCATCGATGCTTGTCCGATTCTTTCCCCGCGCCTGAACGCGCTGCTGGCGGTGTTGCGCACCGAGCCCTGGATCAGCGAACTGGCGAGGGGTCGCGAGATGGAACTTCTGGCTGATGATCGTGACGAAAAAGTGATGGTGACGCTTTCCGGAAGCTGGAACGAGGAGGAAGCGGAAACGCTGGCCCACAAGTGCCTGGCGGGACTTGGGGGCGTTTCCACCGTCGCCTTCGCGCAGGACGCAAGCGTGAAGGTTTTCGGTGACCAGCATCTCAGCTATCGCATAGGAGAGTTTGCCTATCGCGTCGGTCCGACGGCCTTCTTCCAAAGCGCGCGGTTCCTGCTCCCTGAGCTCGTGACCGCGGTGACGGCGGAAGAATCCGGCGCGGTGGCGATTGACCTTTACGCCGGAGTGGGCCTGTTCGCGCTTCCCCTGTCAAAGCGATTTGACCAAGTGATGGCAGTGGAGGTGCAGCCGCAAGCAACCAATAATCTCGCCGCCAACGCGCGCTCCGTGCCCGGCAAGAAGGTTCGAGCAATCGCCGGGACGGCGTTTGACTTTCTGCGGCGCAGCGCCCAGATGGACCCTGACCTGGTGGTGATGGACCCTCCCCGCGCCGGCGTGGGGACGGAAACTTTGAAGCTCCTTTTGGCCTTGCGTCCCAAGCGCCTGTGTTACATTTCGTGCAGCCCACCCACTCTGGCCCGCGACTTGGGCTTCTTGCTCCAACGCAGTTACCAGCTCGATAGTTTGGAGCTGTTCGATTTCTTTCCCCAGACCTTCCACATTGAATCCCTCGCCCGGCTCTCGCGCCGAAGCTAAGGTGGTCCAAATTTGAACCGCAGTGTGGCTGATCAAAATTCGACCTCGTCGGCGCGCGGCGCATTATCGCGGGGCGATGCACCGGGGCGAGACCTGCCGTACCGTTTCAAATCTCCCCTGGCGGCGCTCGCCTCGAGCTTTGCTTTGGGGATTGTGTGGGCGCATTACATCCACGCTACGGTGGGGATCCCCTGGTTCCTTGCCAGTGCAGCCGCCACCATTCTCGTTGGACTGATCTTGCTTCGTGCGGGCTGGGGCCGCACGGCGGTGTGGTTGGCGCTCGCGAGCATGACACTCACCGGCGTGGCGGCCGCGCGCCGTTGGGAGCAGCGCTTCCCATTGAACCACGTTCGTTATCTGGGATCTTTGGGTGTGGACCTGAACAGCCCCGTGCGGCTGAAGGGAAGGGTGATTTCGACTCCCTATCACACGGGATACGGGTCGCAGTTTGACGTGGGGGCGCAGCAAGTCGAGTCACTCGCGCACGTATATCCCGTCACCGGGAAGGTCCGCCTGCGAGTGCAGGGCTTCGATGATCGTGACGATTCGAGCGGTACCGGGGAAATCCAATTCGGTGACGAGATTCAAACCCTCGTCCGCTTGCAGAAGCCGCACATTTATCAAAACCCCGGGAGCTTCGATTTTCGCCGGTGGATGGAGGACATTGAAGACATCTACTGGGTGGGAACCGTAAAGAATCCGCGCCTTGTGGAAAAGGTGGGCCACCCCGCGGGGTTCCCTTTCGCGGAATTCGTGGAGCACGCGCGCCAGCGCCTGCTGCGCGGCATTGATGACATCTATCCGCCGTGGTCGGCCCAGGGGCGCAATGGCGCGGTGCTGAAGGCGGTGTTGTGGGGAGACCGCACGGCGCTTGATTCCGCCACCATCGAAGACTTTCGCAAGACGGGCCTTTACCACTTGCTGGTGATTGCCGGTCTGCACGTGGGTTTGCTCACGCTGCTGGTGGAATTCCTGCTGCGGGGGTTGGGATTCCGGCGGGTGACCCGCGCGTTTATGGTGCTGGCGTTCCTGGTGGTCTACGCTTTCCTGGTGGAGCAGCGCGCGCCCACCCTGCGTGCCACACTGATGATCGCGCTTTACCTGGTGGCGCGCATTCTCGACCGTGACCACTCCCCTATGAATGCCATTGGCGGCGTTGCTCTGATTCTTCTCTATCTCCGTCCGGCGTGGTTGTTCGAATCAGGATTCCAGCTTTCCTTCTCCGCAGCGCTGCTGATTGTCGGCGTCGCGGTTCCGATTCTCGCGCGCACCACTGAACCCTATCGCCGCGCTCTGCTACGGTTGGACGATGTACTGCTCGACGATCGCTTCTCACCTCGCATCGCCCAAACTCGCCTGGACCTGCGCGCCCTGATCTATGCGTTGCGCCGCCGCGTCGGCCTCTTCGATCGCTTCCCTGCCCTCTCACGCAACGTGATCGTGGCGCCTCTGAGACTCATGGTGTGGGTCGCCAACATCCTAGCGTTTTCCGCCGTCCTGCAATTGGGGCTGCTGCTGCCGATGGTGGTGACCTTTCACCGCGTTACCTTTGCGGGCGTGGGAATGAACGCCCTGGCAATTCCGGTGATGACGGTGCTTCTGGGGCTTGCCTTGCCGATCAACTTGTTGAGCGTCGCGTCACCGGCAGCGGCGGCGTGGCCGGCCAAGGTGCTGAGTCTGGTCATGGCCTTGCTCTTTGACATGACGCATTTACCCGGACTCGCGGCGTGGCTCTCCTACCGCATGCCGGCGCCGCCGCTGTGGGTGGCGTATGGATTCTGCGGGGCGTTTGTGCTCGCGGGCGTGGCACTCCGATTTGCACCGAGGGCGGTGGGTGCGGCGCTGGCAGCGTGCGCGGTTTTTGTGGGGCTCGTGGCAGCCCATCCCTTTGCGCCCCGTTTGCCGCACGGTGTGTTGCAAATGACGGCGCTCGATTGCGGCTCGGGTGAAGCAGTGTTTGTAGTGCTTCCCGATGGCACCACGATCTTGCTGGATGCCGGCGGCAGTCGTGCGCGGGGAGCGCGGGAGGGTGGCTTCCAGGGCCGGCGCTGGGACTCCGGCGAGGATATTGTTTCACCCTACCTGTGGTCGCTGGGCCTCAAGAAAATCGATGTGGTAGTGTTCACCCACACGAATCCGGACCACTTCGGCGGGCTCTCCGCCATCCTCGCCAACTTCCGGGTGGGCGAGTTCTGGCACGCTCCCCAA
>Ga0182027_10012460_pt1 | contig 11942 bp, 12 predicted proteins | sample 712E1DmetaG_FD_121300 | JGI IMG/M metagenome (GOLD analysis project Ga0182027, IMG submission 121300) | Permafrost microbial communities from Stordalen Mire, Sweden - 712E1D metaG (Illumina Assembly) | ecosystem: Environmental > Terrestrial > Soil > Wetlands > Permafrost | place: Sweden...
AAGTAATTCCAAGAGGTAATCCATCGCGGTTGCAAGAAATAGCCCCAGAAAACCCCATAGTATCGAAGCATGAACGAACCACTTTTGTTTATACCAACGTTGTTCTTGTGAGTATGCTTCGCAGTCCTTACGATAGCGGCGCTGCCCCAGTACTTCAACTCCGATTGTCTCCCACATTGCTCCCAACCAATTGAGCCGGCTATCCTTGGGAACTTTTCTTTCTTTGCTAATATTTAGTGCCATTTTCACCATCCCCGCAAAAGCTACGAGGATAATGATGATTCCCGCGATCACACCAAAATCGTGGATCACTTCTGAAGGGATAAATTCAAAGAGGCGGAGAGCGTCACCCGGCATTGGACCGTGGAAGGAGTAAATATATAAACCCAACACAGCAGCCAGGCCAATAAGAAAAAGAATAGTGAAGGTCGAAGATGTGTAGAGAAGTTTGGCTAATCCAAGACGATCATACCCGGCAATCGCATAGCGCCGTGCCGCTGCCATGAATTCGCCCGGGTCAGCTTGACGTGGACAAGTCGTAGTGCATTCACCGCAGTGATAACACATCCAGAGTTCTTTGCTGCTGAGTAATTTCTCTTTCATGCCAATTTGTGTATAGCGAATCATCCGACGCGGAAAATTATCTTCTTCCGTCGAAAGTGGACATACCGCAGTGCAGTTGCCGCAATTGAAGCAGGATTCGATATTTACCGTCCCGTACTTTTTCAGTTCTGTCAGAAAGTGAGGATCGGCGCGATAACTCATGATTTCGCCTCCTTCACTAAACGATAAAGATAGTACTCGCCGGTCTCAACCATTCCCGCCTCCTCAACTGCACCATATTTTTTCATCGCGGCGATATGCCACAAAACGAGATGCGTAGCGATGTTCGTTGCTGCAGCCAATTGAGGAATTGAACGAGGCACCTGTTGCAACGCACGCTGCAATGTCTTGCGCGCAGCCTGTTGTTCCTTCAGCAATTCCTGAGCCTTTCTTACTTGCGTGCTATGTCGCTGGCGGAGCTCGACCAACATCTGCGTTTGCTTTCTGGTTTCTTCTTTACTCTTCAAGTTCATAGAGCACCCTCCAAAACGGGGGTATCGGCTGTGATTGCTTCCACCATTGCGTTGAACTCATCTAATCGCCACCCCTGCACATCGATCGCTCCGTTTGGACAAGCGCTGACGCACACACCGCATCCATTGCAGTTGGCCGGAGTGACCACTGCCCGCTGGAATGTTTTTCCGTTCTCGCTGAAAGTTTCCAGTTGGATGGTATCTTCTTGCGGGCACACACGTGCACATTCTCCTGTTCCGGTGCAGCGCTCGGATTCTACTCTGGCGATGTAAGGCTCAAGGTCGACTTTTCCTCGGTGGAGAAGGACAGCTACTTTCGTGGCTGCGGCTTCAGCCGCAGCACAACTCTCTTGAATATTCATTGGACCTTGTGCCATGCCGGCCAAGACCACGCCCGCCACGGCTGTCTCAACCGGCCGCAGCTTGGGATGTACTTCCAGCAAAAAACGGTCATTCCCCGGTGCTACTTTAAGCATGCTCACCAAATCCTTCACCGGACTTGGCATCATTCCTACAGACAAAACGACCATGTCCACCGGTAGTTCGATTTCTTCTCCCCAAGTCAGATGATCTTTCACTTTTACAAGCAGAGAATACCCTGCGCCTTTTTCAGCTTGCACGACTTCCGGAATTTCTTCGCCGATATAACGTAAGAATGTTACTCGATTCTCAGATGCTTGAGTGTAGTAGTCTTCATGTCCTCGACCATAAGTCCGGATGTCCTGATAGACATCATAAATGTTGATGTTCGGAAAGCGTTCGCGAATTCGATTGGCTGTACTTAGCGTGGCTGTGCAGCAGACTCTTGAACAATAGTCGTTAACCTTCCCGTCCGGCTGGGGTTTGTGTACGCCTTCAATCTGGCGGCTCCCCACACAATGAATCATTGCCATACTGCGGACAGTGTGTCCGTTCCATTTCAGAACACTCTCTGTTGAAATGTCGCTGGATAGCAGTCGTTCCAATTGAGGGAGCGTGATCACTTCAGGAAATTCACCGTAGCCCAATTCCCCATGAAAGGGTTCGTACGGAGTGAAGCCAGTTGCTATGACTACCGCTCCAACCTTCAAATCAATCTCAATCGCATGCTCATCCAGATGTATGCTGTTGCTCGCATCGACCTTCAGACAATCTTCGCACCTGGTGCAATGTTCCCTGTCGATGACGGGCGTTCCTGGTTGACAACCGATATACGGTCGATAGATCGCCTTGCGCTTGGTCAGACCAAAACTGAATTCGTCCGGCACTTCTATCGGGCAGGCGGCGATGGCTTCATCCACTGCATCGAAATTGTTATCGACGCCACGCGGTTGTTGGCGAATGGAGATCCCAAAGTTTCCCACGTAGCCTTTGGCAGAAACCACTTCAGATCCAGTGTAGATGGTAATATTAGGTTCGGCCAACACGTTCTCCATCAGATCTTGCAAAAGAACACGGGCATCTTCATTCGTTGGAAAAACATGATCCCATTGCCCTAGGTGGCCACCCAGGAAGTGATTCTTTTCAATCAAAGTAACTTTTAGCCCGCGACGAGCAATGGACAACGCCGAACGAAGTCCAGCCAAACCGCCGCCAATCACGAGGACGTGTTTGTTGGCATCGAGATGCACGGCTTCCAGCGGTCTCATTAGACGCGCCTTAGCAATTCCCGCTGACATCATGCGGATCGCTTTTTCGGTCGCCTCTCTGGAACACCCATGATGCACCCAGCTATCTTGTTCACGCAGACCAATGTGAGTGTACAGATAAGGATTCAATCCCGCCCGCTCCACGGTTTTCCGAAAAGTCTGCTCATGCAAGAATAAAGAACAAGCACCCACAACAACCCGGTTGACACCATTTTCTTTAATATCGTCGGTTATTAGCTTTTGACCCGGATCAGAGCACATAAATTGGCAATGACGTGCGACCGTTACGTTTGGCATCTTCCCAAGAACGGTTGCCGCTTGTTCGCATCGCACCGTGTCACTGATGTTGCCTCCACAATCGCAAATGTAAACTCCGATGCGAGGTTCGTCTGCCATGGAGTGGGAATTAGTTTGGCTTGTCTCAGTGGGTTCAACTATTTTTGATTCTTCAGCCATGTACCAAACTCCCATCGTTCTCAATCACTGCCACCTCGTGGTCATTATGCGATTGGATATAGGCTGCAACTTCTGCGGCCGCGGCACTGGCTGTCATGATACTGTCTACGATGTCCATCGGGCCGATAGCCGTGCCGGTGGCAAAGATCCCCTCCTGCGCCGTTACTGTGGGTGCAATATTGTAATTGGTGATGTGAACAAAGCCATCGTCGGCTGGCGCGATTCCAAGAAGCGATTCAGGATTCCAGCCGGGCAACATACCAACCGAGAGAACCACCAGGTCATATTTTCGTTCAACCACTCTGGATTCTCCGTCGATCATTTCGACTCGTACAAGAGGGGTTTGATTTGCATCCTCGGTGATGCGAGCTACCTTACCTTTGACAAATTCGATCCCCATCGCTTTTGCACTCTGGTAAAATTGCTCGTAACCTTTGCCGAAGGCACGGATGTCCATATAATAAATTGTAATGTCAGCCATCGGCAACGTACCGGAGAGGAGCATCGCTTGTTTGATCGCATACATACAACAAACCCGCGAGCAATAGGACACACCCAGTGTCTCATCACGCGACCCAGCACATTGCACATAAGCAATCGAAGCCGGCTGCTTACCATCCGATGGGCGCAGCACGCGGCCATACGGGCCCGTCGGTGCGAGCAACCGCTCCATCATCAGTCCATCGATGACATTGCGGAATTTCCCCGCACCGTACTGCTTCTTGGCATTATATGGTGTGACCTCATACCCGGTCGCCACAACGATACTTTTTGTCTCGATCTCCAGATTTTTCGGTTCCTGGTTGAAGTCAATCGCATCGGCCGGACACTCTTGAATACACTTGCCGCAGAAGACGCAGTAGTCAATATCAATGAGAGCTTTCTGCGGCACAGCCGTTGTAAAAGGGACGTATATCACCCGGTGTGCGGTGCGACCAAATTCATTGGCATCGTCCGGCACATCGAGCGGACACGCAAGTTCGCACGATCGGCACCCAGTGCAATCTTCTTCTTTGACATAGAGGGGTTTCTTCAGAACTTGAACGGCGAAGCCATTCTGATTTCGAGATACTGACTGCACGTCGCAGTAGGTCAACAATTCAATGTTTTCGTGGTGAGCAACAGCTGACATTTTGGGAGTGGTGATACAGCTACAACAATCCAAAGTCGGAAAGACCTTGCTGAGGCCGATCATTTTCCCACCGATGCTGGGGTTCTTCTCTACAAGCGCCACGCGGTAGCCCTGATCTGCCAAATCCAGGGCGGATTGCATTCCAGCAATCCCGCCCCCGATAACCAGCATATCAACATGAAGGTTATCAAATTCCATGTGACGCTCCATGTTCCTGCCCCATGGCTTGTGGAAGTGCGGTGTTTGATGTCGCGAGGCCGTGTAATACCGGTCCAATTTCTTCGATCAGCGCGTTCATCTTCTGGATCTCATTGAGAAAAGGACGCACACACACAGTGCAGATTGCGGCAAGGCGCAACCGTCGTGTATCGAGGTCGCGTTCCTTCATCAAGCTGTAAGTTTTGTTGATGATTTCTGCGGTTCGCTCCGACTCTCCTTTATAGGGACTGTCGGTGCCGCTGTACATCACAATGATTCCATCAAAGCCTTTTCGGAGAGCATTCAAGTAAAACTCTGGCGGGAACATAGCGGCAGTCCTCACAGGCAAGATGTAACTGTTTGGCGGATACTCCAAATGAGACTGTCCAGCCGCATCCGCTCCCCGATAACCTCCTGACAAGGTTGCGAGGATCAAGATTTTATGTTCTTGATTTTTTTCCTTCGTCATCTCAAAGACTCTTTTTATCACGCGTTGCCACAAAGCGCGACACACTTGGAAACACGTAGAACGTTTTTACTTCTTGCGTCGAATGAAGAGCCGGTCATAGCCGTCGGCAATAACAACACCGAGAAACTCATGTCCCACTTTTACGCACCAGGCCGGCATATCTCTTTTTGTGCCGGGGTCGCCCGACCAAATTTCCAGCACTTCGCCAACCTTAACTGTTCCGATGCTTTTTTTGGCTTCCAGCAATGGACCAGGACAAGCCATCGCACGAGCATCGGCCGTCTTGGCAGGTTGAATGGTAGTTAAATCAACAGCAGTCATAAAGCTTCTCCTTCGTGTTTCGAATTTTCATTCTGATTCAGAAAAATAGAGTTTTAGATAAGATCACCATCGAGAGTCAATCCAGTCATAACTTTTGAAATGGCTCAGGCAAAAAATGATGCCTGGTAGGTTTATCACGTGAATCCATTGGACAGAGGATTAAAATTGCCCGGGCGGGGACCGCTTCTACATTTTGCCAACGATGCGGCAGATGTGACTCGAACAGCAGGCTGTCGCCCTGCTCTAATAGGTAGACGTTATCTTCAATGGTGTATACAATCCGCCCCTCAAGGCAAAAAACAAATTCATGACCGGTGTGGACAATCGGATTCGCTCCACTATTAGCGTTCGGTTTCATGGTCACAACAAACGGTTCAACGGCACGATCTGGTAATCCCCCACCCAGATCTTCCAGTGTGCCATGGGCAAACGCTGCCCCAACACGCTGACTCGCTTTGATATATGCTACTCGAGTTTTGGGTGAACCATTTTCGAAGAATGCCGTGATGGGCACCTCCAAAGCGGATGCTAACTGCTGCAAAGTCGAAACGCTCGGAGAGGTTTTATCGTTTTGGATGAGGCTCAGCGTATTCACTGCCAATCCGCTTTTTTCAGCTAAGGCGCGAATAGTCAGTCCACGTTGAAGGCATAATGCTCGCAATGCCCGTCCAACGTTCACCTCTTGATGATGGTGTTCTGGCTGTTGACGTGCGACAGCCTGGCTTAAAGCACCGTGTTGATTGACTTTCTTCGCTCCGTGGACTCGTGAGCGTTCGGCGTGATGATTTTCAGACAAGATAGTCCTCCTGAATATGTTCATATACAACCATTATTATGGTAACAAATAGTTAAAAAAGCAATAGTACAACCATTTTTAAGTAACATCATCGCTCTTTATTTGTAAGCAAGAACTCGTGTTTTGTTGTTTTTTCGCGATACAAGGAATAGAGTTCTGAGGTAATTGAACGATAGACCGCTCTATTTCTGTTTTTAAATGGTTCCCGTGGCTTTCCGTGTCAGAGGCAAATAGTAGATCCTATGCCTTCGTTTGCGAGAATCAAAAGAACGCACCCCATCTGCAATTTTTCGCAACGTTACAGGTGCAACATCCAGCCCCGGACATTCACCATCTGGGGATTTTTGTTGCCTGTTCTGACGAAGTCCCCGGTTCCCCGATGAAAATCCAAAATTAAAAATTTAAGAACTATTCCTCGCCGCCTGTATCGATGGATGCCCATCGTCCCGACGCACCGCTTGCTGCGGAGTCTCGGGGAAGAGGCTCATGGCGCGTTGACTTTCATCCCGAAGTTGGGTAACATTCCGCCTCATAATGACCGACTGCAGCGGAGGACGAGTTTGTGAAGATTGCACTGTGAGAAGCCTCTGGTTTCGCTTATGCGATGAAAGAGGTTTTCTCATTTAAAGGGACAAATAAGAACGAAATAGACGCATTGCATCTAGCACGCCGGGAATGGGTGGATTTACGCAATGCGTAATTCCAGTAGTTATCTGAATTTGCGTGAGTGAGGTGAAAAAGCTGTGATGAATATAGAATATAGACCAATAGGAACCATTCGCTCTCCTTTTAAACATACTAACGACATGCCCATTCAACCTTCAGGTGCCAGGGGTGTTAGAGGAACTGTAGAAATTGAATCGGAGTTTGTTCCTGGTCTAAGAGATCTCGAAGGATTCTCAGACATTATCTTGATTTACCATTTTCATCTTTCTAAAGGTTATTCATTAGAGGTTAAACCGTTTCTGGACGACATCACACATGGAGTATTTTCAACACGAGCGCCTAAACGTCCAAATCCTATTGGCATTTCTATGGTTAAACTAATAAGAATTGAAGGTCATATCCTTCAAATCGAAGATGTCGATATAGTGGATGGAACACCGATATTGGACATCAAACCGTATGTCCCGGAATTTGATGTTAGGAAAGTTGAACGCATAGGATGGCTTTCAAAAATGACAAATAAATCGCATGAGGTAAGATCTGATGAACGGTTCAAGTAAATATGTGACTTCAGATACCTGCTGGACTTTGTGTAAAACTGCTTCACCGGAATCAGCCATTTCATCGATGAATTTTCGCTAACGTTTCAACTTCAGGAGCTAATTCAAAATGACAGAACAGAATAAACCAGACAACAACAAAATCGGTCGTATCACAGCAAATAGCGCCATCGTTCTTTCCTTCATCGTGGCGTTTGAAATACTTATTATGATAAGTCCATTTGCTTTTTTCTTCTATGCTGCCTTCAATCCTTTTTTGCTCGCACTTAATCAGTCTAGCATCGCTCGCTGGTTAACGGCTTTCTTCCTTCCTCATATGATCGTCCCACCGAATGAAGTCCTGATCCTCATTCGTATGTTGGGTTCAGTTTTTTTTGTTGGAGGGTTATTGGTATTTCTCGTATGCGCCGGACAAGTATATTTCGGCAAATTACTAAAGAAGGGAACCGCCACGAAAGGATTTTACGTTTTCATACGCCACCCGCAATATGTCAGTCTTGCATTTTCCGCTCTTGGCCTTGCCATCATTTGGCCGAGGTTCCTGACTCTTTTCCTCCTGGCGGTGATGCTGCTCCTCTATTACGTTCTTGCGAAGGATGAGGAGCGCCGGATGATGAATCGGTTCGGAAGAAACTACGCCGAGTATATGAATCGAACAGGTATGTTTATTCCTCGTTCGGTCGAGAAGATATTCATCAAGAACCCCAGTCCGCAGAAAGCTTTTAGCTTCGCGAAAGTGGGTATTATCTTCCTAGGGCTTGTGATCGTCATTGTCGGAAGCGGGTTCATCCTGCGAGCATACACGGTCCGTCATCTTCCACTTGAACAAATCGGAAACGTCGATGTCATCACTATTACCTCTGAAGATTCGACAACTGTTCGGGAATTGCTTCCTGCTGTTTTGCGGGACACCGTCGTCGCCTCGAAGCTCAAATTATTTGAGAAGACAGATAATCACCGTCTTCTAGCCTATTTCATTCCGATAGACTATGGGATGCAGGGAATGATTGCCAATACCGGTGACGAGTGGAAGCTCTTTGAGCAACACAAAACTATAGGCATTTTCATGGAGAATATTCTCCATCCGTTAGCGCATTTAACCGGTGGGCATGCGTATCATATGAATATGGCGAACATGAAACATGGCCCGGAGATGTATGCCTTGCCGGCGATGAAACGACGGGTGATCTTCATTGACGTATCTTCGGACAATCACGAACTCAAATCACCGTTCGATGATTTCAATATTAACGTCAAACGGACTCCGCTCTTTTTCGTCGATGTTCATCTTCATACGGCAGAGATTCTTCAAGTGCGAGACACGCCCACGGGAAGCGGATGGGGCACAGTGCCGACGCCGATGTTTTGACGTGTGGCAACCTTACACAATATCAAGCATTACGGAGGAGTTAAGAATGAAATTTGGCATCATTCTGGAAACAAAAGAATTCGAAAAGGCGTGGAATGCTTTTCGGTTTGCAACCGCCGCGAAGAAAGCGGGACACCAAGTCAAAGTGTTCTTGATGGGAGAAGGTGTTGAAGCAGAAGGATTGGTTCACGACAAATACAATGTCGATGCTCAGTTGAAAATGTTTCTTTCGGAAGGCGGAGAGATTCTTACATGTGGAACGTGCTTAAAGTCCAGAAATCTGGCTGGCACTGAATCGTGCCCAATTTCCACAATGATAGATTGTGTCAAAATGGTTAGCTGGGCAGATAGAGTCGTCACATTCTGATTCAGTCGATGCACTTGTTGCGGCCTAACCGGCGTTTCCCGCTCGAGACAAAAAGAATGCGCTGTTTCGTCATGAGTACCCCCTTATTATAGTGGTTAATGTGAGTGTGATTATTTTTTGATCTTGCCTTCATCTGTATTCCACATTTAGGTCAGCGTCGTCCGGCCACAACACACTCGATTCCCACTCCAACATTAGTAGACAAAGTTGAAAACATATCCCACAATGATGATACCGGTAGCGACGACACCTACGAAGATGAAGATCAACGGCATCTTCAGCACTTTCCGCAAGATTATAGTTTCTGGTAGCGACAGCCCGATAACCGCCATCATGAATGCGAGCGTTGTGCCAAGAGAGGCCCCCTTTTCAAGCAACGCATGGACAATGGGAATGATGCCTGCCGCATTGGAATAGAGAGGCACACCGATCAGCACGGCCACGGGAACCGACCACCAGGCCGATTTGCCCATAAGGCTGGCCATGAAGTTCTCGGGGACATAGCCGTGAATACCCGCACCGACGGCAATGCCAATAAGAATGTATGGCCACACCCTACCGACAATATCCTTCACCGCTTCAAACCCTGATTGAATCCGATCGCGAAACGATGGAACAGTCTCTTCTAAAGCGCTTGTAGTGGTGTGAACTTCAAAGACCCAATTTTCCACGAATCGTTCAACTTTCAGACGGCCGATGACATAGCCAGAAGTAATCGCGATCAGTAGGCCAGTGCTGACGTATAGTAATGCCGTTTGCCAACCGAACAATCCAAAAAGCAGCACGACTGCAATTTCATTGATCATAGGTGCTGCAACGAGGAATGAAAATGTCACTCCAAGCGGAATGCCTGTTTCCACAAATCCGATGAAAAGTGGTATTGCAGAGCAAGAGCAAAAGGGTGTTACAATCCCCAACATACTTGCCAGCACGTTTCCGACAAAGAGTGATTTTCCGCCAAGTATCTTGCGAGTCCGTTCCGGAGAGAAATAGGTGCGCACAATGCCAACAGCAAATACGACAATCGTCAAAAGAAGCAGCACCTTTGGCGTTTCGAAAACAAAAAAGCGGACAGCTTCAGTTATTTGTTCAGAGGGTGGAAGTCCAGAAAGAGAGACTATTGCGTCTGCAAACGGCTGAAGGGCAAAATAGAGAAAAATCCACAAAGGCAAGAATGTGATAACGGTGCCTATCGGATGTCGTTCGAGCAACTTATTCATTGCGCGCTCCGATGTGCAAGGAGAAGCTCTTTGATCTTGTCTACCGTGGGCACAGATCCTGATAATGCAACTTTTTCATCTATCACCAAACCGGGTGTGTGCATGATACCGTAAGAAGCAATTCTTTGATAGTCTTCTACCTTCTCAACATCGGCATTCATATTCAGTTGTTGAAGGGCTTCAATGGTGCGCTTCTCCAGTGTTTTGCAGTTCATACAGCCCGGGCCTAATACCTTGATATTCATATTTTTGTCCTTTCATGATTCAGATTTTGCATATTTTTATCCGATCCACTCTTCGAACTTTCTTTAGATCTTCCTGCACAGCTACGTCGTCGTCAAATAAGCTCTTCATGAGGCTGATGACGGATCGAATGAATCGGTGTTCTGATTTATCGTTAAGTCGGAAGTTAACCCATTTGCCGTCTTTTGAATCAAGGAGAAGTCCGGCATCGCGCAGGATGGTCAGGTGTTTTGACACGGTTGAGTTGGAGAGATCGAGTATCTCTCTTACCTCACACATGCACAACTCACGATCGGTTATCATCTTCATAATACGAATGCGGTTCGGATCGCTCAGGGCTTTGAAGACATTTACATATTCGCGTTTCATTGGTCACTCCTTCATTTCGTCAACTAACGAAATATAAGGGTTTAGAATATTAGAAGCAAGTATACAGGTGAGGTGAATTCAGGAGTGAACGAGAACAATTAACAATTGCACTGGACCACTTCTCTCAAGGGCTCTCCCCTCTTCTCGCGAATAGAAGCAATCTCGATAGATCGTTCATGGGTCGTTGCCTCAAGTGCCTTGACATTGAGCCATTTTTCGGCTAACATTTCGCCACCATAGTAACCGAGTCCGGGGAGGACGTGGTTGTGTTGAATGAATGTGAAGAGCCTCCGGATTTCCGGTTAGCGGAATGATGGAGGCTTTTGTGTTTTTAATCGGCGGCATCCCCCTATAGAGAAAACGAATGGATTGAATAAAGACAACCGAATCCTGCATATGAAAACACTATCGCACTCCACCCAACTGAACCTATGGCTAAATAGCAATCATATTTGACGAATTCAAGGAAGCCTATTATGCGCACACATTATTTTTCTACAATCATCATACTCATCCTTCTTACATTACTGCCGCGTTGCTGGTCACAGGAACAGAAGCCATCATCGCCCCTAAAGCTGAGTGAAGAAACCCAGGCATGCATCGAATGTCACAAGAGCGTGACGCCCGGTATTGTAGAAGATTGGATGACAAGCCGTCACGCCAAAACTTCTCCAGAGCGGGGTTTGGCAAAACCAATCCTGGAACGTCGGATCTCCAATGAAGAAGTTCCATCATCCCTGCGCTCTGTTGCCGTTGGTTGTTTTGAGTGTCACAGCCAGAATCCTTCCAGCCACAAAGACAACTTTGACCATTTTGGCTACAAGATCAACGTCGTGGTTTCGCCGAATGATTGCAAGACGTGTCACAAAACTGAAGCCGAACAATACGCGGAAGGAAAAAAGGCTCATGCCCTCGGAAACTTAAGAGACAATGCTGTCTATCAAGCTCTCCTTCAAGTCGTCGACGGCGTGAAATCCGTCGAAGGGTCGGCAATGCATCATGCCGATGCTTCCCCCGCGACAAAACATGAAACCTGCTACGCTTGCCATGGAACAGAAGTGGAGGTACGGGG
>Ga0182027_10012462_pt1 | contig 11942 bp, 10 predicted proteins | sample 712E1DmetaG_FD_121300 | JGI IMG/M metagenome (GOLD analysis project Ga0182027, IMG submission 121300) | Permafrost microbial communities from Stordalen Mire, Sweden - 712E1D metaG (Illumina Assembly) | ecosystem: Environmental > Terrestrial > Soil > Wetlands > Permafrost | place: Sweden...
CGCCGGAAAGAAACTTGCCGAACTGCACGTCAATTATGAATCCGCGGATGAATTCAAATTGAAGCGCATCGAAAACAAAGCTGCCCCGCTCGACTGGCGCGTGGAGGCCATGAAACTGACGAAAGACAAGTCGGCAATCATTTACAACGATTTCCTGACGCTTGCCGGCATTCCGCCGGAGGTATTCGACTACAAACTGGGGAACCGTAGCGCGCTCGAATGGGTCATTGACCAATACCGAGCCACCCGCGACGAACAAGGCCGCATCGCCAGAGACCCGAACCGTCTCGAGGACGAGCAATACATCGTTCGTCTGATTGGCCAGGTCGTCACCGTGAGCTTGGAGACGATGAAGGTCGTGAGAGCGTTGCCTCCAATAGAAAAGTGACTGTGCATGGCAATCCACCAACTACTCAAGATATCAGAATCCGCGGCGCTGGCCGCCGCCCTGCTCGCCTGGGCCGTCTTGGCCGCTCCAGGCGCGGAGGAGCCGCGCGACGGGCGCATCGAATTCTCCGACGGCAGCGCGGTCGAGGGTAAAATTTCGTTGACACCAGGCGGCGCGTTGAAGATTGAATCCGGCCCCCAAATCCGCGTCCTGGACCTGGCCCGCGTGCGCGAAATCCGCCTGGCTCCTGAGAGCGAGGAGATGGATCGCAACTGGCGGTTCAAGGAAGCCGGGCAGACCGCCAAGGAATTCTTCGGGGAGCCGTATCCGGTTCGCTTTCTCAAGGCCACCGTCCTCCTGGCCGGCGGCGAATCTTTCTCCGGCCATCTTTACTCGACCGTCCTCTACGTCGAGGGCGCGGAGACCACGCAAAAAGTGCTGCTGCTTTACAAACAACGCGGCGACGAGGGACAATCCCTCAAGTCCCTGGTCTATCCTGCGCGCATCTCCTTTGGCGGCGCGGCGGCGGCGGACGCCGGGACGGTCGCCTTGCGCCTGAAATGGCCGGGATTTGGGCCGCCATCGCAAATCGCCGCCCTCACCCGCGGCGCGCTCGTGCGGCTGGCGGTGACGCCGGCGGGTCCGGCGGGCGAATTCAAAATGACCTCGCCTTTGGGCCAGGAATTCTTCCTGGCGATCAGGACCGGCGGAAAAATTGTCGCCGGATGGCCGGAGGAAAAGGACGGGAAAACCCTGGCGCAGGTTCAAAATGCGCTGCCCAAGTCCGAGGATTTCTTCGATGACCGCCGCGTGTTGGGCGTGCTGCGCGACCCGGCCGCCGGCGACATTTATTCGCTGATTCTGGCCGCGCGGAAAGGCCCGACGACCCTGGAGCAAACCCAAAGCCAGCCGTGGCGACTGGAAATTTACCGGTGGAAAACCGAGGAGGGAAGCGACCGGCTGATGCTGGCCGGTCAGGATTATTTGTTCCACGGCATCGGCGCGAAAGACGAAGCCGTCCCCCAAGTGGAATTGTCCGCCAAACTCTGGCAGATCCGCCGCGAGGGCGACACTTGGACGGCGGGGGAATGATTCCATGGACGGCATATCTTCTCCTCTCAACAGGACGATGCGCGCCGCCGGGGCGCGGCTCAAATGGTCGCTCCTCCTGGTCGGCGGGTGCGGATGGCTGGCGGCCTGCCTGGGGATGTGGCTGCTCTTGTTTATATTTGACAATGTGCTCAGTCTGCCCGCCGGATTGCGCCTGCCGCTGGCGCTGGGCGCCGCCCTGTTCAGCGGCGTTTTGTTCTTTCAAAAGGTGCTGCGGGTGGCCTGGCGCCGCCAGACGCCCGAACACACCGCCCTCATGCTCGAAGCGCGCTACGACATCCGCGACAATCTCCTCATTAACGCCGTCCAATTCCAGCGTCAGGCCGTCCGCCCGCAAGAACTGCCCTTCGCCGCCCGAACCGTTGCCGCCTCCGAGGTCATTGCCGGCCGCCTGCGCGTCGGAGAACTTTGGGACTGGCCCCGGCTGCGAACTTGGGGCGGCGCGGCCATTGCGGCCGTGCTGGTCTGGGCGGTCGTCATCGCGTTCTTCCCCCGCCAGCTCGGCGCGGCGGCCGCGCGCTACGCGTTGCCCCTGGGCGATGTCCCGCCGCCGGGAGACTTCGTGCTCAAACTGGCCCCCGCCGCCGACGTCACGGTCGCCGAAGGCGAGAACCTCGACGTCAGCGTCGAACTGGCTCAAACCCCGCGCCCGGCCGCGCTCCCGGCGCCTTCGATTGCCTGGCGGGAAAACTCCGATTTTATGCCGCCGGCCCAAAATGGCGCCGCGCATTCCGTGATGGAGCCGCTGGCGCAAGCCGCCGCGCCGCCGCCTGCGCCGGACAAATTCGTTCACAGCTTCGCCAACATCCAGACGCCTTTCGCGTTCCGCGTTTTCGCCGGCGATACCTTCACGCGCAGCGTTGCGGTGAAAGTATTGCCCCTGCCGCGCCTCCGGGACGCGGCCTTCCGCATCACGCCGCCCGCCTACACCGGGCTGAAGCCGCGAACCAATTCCGGCCCGCCCGCTCCGCTCGCCGTGCTGGCGGGGTCCCAGGTGGAAATTTCCTTCGCCATCCAGCCGCCGGTCAAATCCGCCGCCTGGACCCTCGGCGGCAATGCGCTGGCCTTCGAGGAAAGCGGTGCGCGCTGGAAGGCGGTGGCCGCTGTCACCAATCCAGGCCCCTATGAAATTCAGGCCTCCTACCAGCCCGGCGGCAAACCTCTGGTCATCGCGCGCGGCGATGTCCAGATCATTCCAGACAATCCCCCGGAAGTGGATTTTGTCACCGAAGACCGCAATCGCCTCGTCCAGATCGGGCAGACCCTCCATCTCGAAATTGCGGCCCGCGACGATTTCGGCCTGGCCGACATTTCGGTGGTGACAAAGCCGGTGGAAAAGGAAGAGCCGGACCGCCTCATCAAACGCTGGACCTATCTGGGGCCGCCAGGCAATCCGGGGCCGCTTCGCGAGTCCTTCCCGCTGCTCATTGAGGCGCGTCTGTTCGATTCCGGCGCCTCCTACTATCTGGAAGCCCTGGCCAATGATTTCCGGCCGGGCGGCCAGCCGTCCCGTTCCCGGCCCATTGTCTTGCGCCTCAAATCCGCCGAGGACCTCGCCTTGCGCGACGACGATCCGCTCAAAGCCGCCTTCGATGCGCTCAAACTCGCCGCCGCCTCGCAGGAAAAAGCCGGACGCCTGACCGCCAACCTGGGCGCCTACCTCCAGGACGTCCTCCAAAAAAACAGCCTCGTCGGCCAGGTGGCTGCCTTGAGCGCGCCGCAAACCGAGGCGCGCAATCACGCTTCCCAGGCCGCGGCGCTTTTCAGCGGGCAGACCGACGGCAGGCCTTACGCCCAAACCCTCTCCCCGCTGGTCAATCACGACATGGCCGGCGCGCAGGACGACTTGCGTTCCCTCAACTCGGCCGCCCGCGGCGCGCTGCCCGGCCTGCTCGACAGCCTGCAAGCGCGGCAGGCGCAAATTCTCACCCGCCTGCTCAGTTTGTTGGGCCAGATTGCCGATGCGCGCACCACCCCGCTCAACCCCGTCGCCGACGGCGCCAAGTCCGGCCAGCCCCCGGCCACGGGCGAGGCGCGCGCGCGCACCTTGGCGGACGAGCTGAAGAATTTCGTGGCGGACCAGGAGCGCATTCTCGAAAAAAGCCGCACCCTGGCCGACAAGCAGCCCGAGGACCTGACCCAGGGCGACGAAGCGGTCCTGGGCGAATTGTCAAGCGAAGAGGGCAAGTGGGCCAAATTCCTGGAGGAGCAGCTCACCGATTTCAGCAAACTGCCGCAGCAGGACTTCGCCGATGCGTCACTGTCGCAGGAGGTCAACTCGGTCTTTCAGGAGGTGCAGGAGGCCGCCGCCGCGCTGACCCAGAAAAACATCGAGCTGGCCGTGCCCCAGGAACAATCGGGCCTGGAAAACGCCAAACAACTCGTCAACAACCTCGAACTCTGGCTGCCCGACACGCCCGACAACATCAAATGGAGCATGGAGGAACCCCCGAGTCCAACCGACATCGCCGTGCCCGAACTGCCCAAGGAACTGGAGGACATTGTCGGCGATTTGATTGACAAAGAGGAGAACATGACGCCCGACGTGCAGGATGTCACCAGTTCCTGGCTGGATTCCCTCGACAAAGGCGCCGGCTGGAGCGCCGGCGACGGGCCGATTTCCGACATGAGCGCCAAGGGCGTCACCGGCAACCTCCTCCCCAACCAAAATGAAGTCGGCGGACGCTCCGGCGAAGGCCGCAACGGCCGCAGCCACGGCCAGATGGTCGCCGACACCGCCGAGGGCAAAGGCGGCCAGGAAACGCCCACCCGCTTGGATCCCGAGCCTTTCGAGCAGGGCAGTGTCAAGGATACGGCGAAAAACGATCCCGGCGGCGCGACCGGCGGCGGCAAACTCTCCGGCTTTGGCGCCGAGGGGCTGCGCGGCCCCGCCCCGCCGTCCTCCAACGAGAAAATGCCGCGCCTGGCCGATCAGCAGGCCAAAATCCGCCAGCAGGCCGAGGCCCTGGCGCTGCAATTGCGCCGCTACCAACTGTCCGGCGGCGAATTGGAAACATCGGTCAATGCCATGAGCCGCCTGGAACAAGCCGCGCGCAAGGATGACGGCCTGGGTGTGCGCCGGGCATTCAGCCAGGCCGTCAGCTCCCTGGACGCCGCCAAGGACACCTTGCAAAGCCAGATCGCCGTCCGGCGCGAGCAGGACCATCTGCCCCCGTGGGTGCGCGAGCAAATGCGCGTCGGCGTCCAGGACGGCGTGCCCAAAGGATATGAAGAAATGGTCGCCGAGTACTACCGCGCCCTGGCCGAAAGACCAACCCCATGAACCCAATCCCGTGAACCCAATCCCTGTAGGGCTGCGCTGCCGCGCAGCCCACTATCGTCCCCTTCCCAAAAGAACGCGCCCATGAATTTTCCCATCCTTCCCATCCTTCCCGGTCTTCTCATTGTATTTTTGACATCACTCCCCTGCCCCGCCCAGGTGAACTCCCTTTTGCCCCACGGCGATTTCGAGCAACCCGACGCGCGCGACCCCGCCCAACCGGGCGGCTGGGACCGCGTGGACGGCCTGGGCGTGCAATGGACCCAGGCCCCCGGCGCCGCCCACGGCAAAGCCATCCGCATGGACACCCGCGTCAGCGAGCAGGCCATGCAGGCGCAATGGGTCAAGATGGGCCTGACCAACCAGTGGAACATCCCCAAGCCGGGAAAAAACGCCATTGCCGAAACCTACGGCCTCTCCCTCTATTCCGACTCCATTCCCGTCAAACCGGGCCAAGCCTATCGCATTACCTTCGATTACCAGGGACCGGAAAGCGGCGCCAAAGTCTGGGTGCGCGGCTGGGGCATGTTCCAGGGCGAAAAGCGGCGGCGCTGGGAAACCACGGTCACCTGCCGCGGCAAGGCTGGCGTTTGGACCACCTCCACCCAGGTCTTCCATCCCACCCAGGCGCGCCCCGAAGTCACCGAAATGAAGGTGATGCTCTACGCCTTTTATCCCGCGGGCGTCTATTGGTTTGACAACATCCACATCGAACCCGTCCCCGACCCGCCGAAACCAAAGAACTAATTTTCGTAATACGTCGGTGACGGAGGGAAAAAAGGGGTTCTTCGCTACCCCACACATTTCGGGATAATATGATCGCCGTGCTGCACTGCCCGCTTCGATCAATTCGTTTCTGAAATTCCTCTTTTCACTTCTCCCCTCCTGTTGCATTGGGCTGGTTTTTACGTATTTTGAAGTAGGTGTGTGGATACCGCCCCGAATCTGGTATGACCTTTAAATATCCATCACCAACCCATTGGGACAATACGCGTGAAAACGCGGCATGACTTCTGCTTGCAACATGTCCCGGATATCTGCTTTCCGCTTTGAATTTTTCCCTTACTATTGCTCTTACTTGTTCAACGGTGAATTCCTCTGGGATTTCATCCCAAACATTAAAAACAATTCTCTCCACGGTCCCGCCACCTGCGTATATGTTCGCTGGTTTTCCAAAGCCCTTGGAATCGCATTCAGTATCGGAGGGCGGCGAGTTTTCCATTTCAGCCTGAACGATGAGGAGAGCCTTTTCCAAGGATTTCTTAAGATTGAATAATTCATTTCGTTTCATGCTCCTATCGTTAGCATAAGCATTATGCTAACGCAAGTTTTTTCTCCTGCATTCTTCATCTGCGTTTATCTGGTGCGCCAGGCCAAGTCTGGTTGATCGAGCGAACTGAAAGGTGAGCCATGTAAATGTCCATGGAACATGAAGCGACCCGCACCGCGGCGGTGGCAACATCGGCGCGGAAACGGGTCAGTCCCACATAATCGCATATTTTTGTTTTCTGGCCGCGTTGCGCCGCGCCTTCGCCAAGCAACCGCGCATGATGAATCGGGTCAGGCTTGTGCCCAACTGCGGCGGGAGCATCCCCACCCGCCATTGCCTCATTTTTTCACAATTCGGGCTTGACAAAAATTAGAACCTATGGTTGAATCATCCGCGTGAGACACGTAGGCACGGGCCGGGGCCGGCTCCGGGAGGTGGCGGCTGGCGCGGAGGACGGGGAGAAATCTCCGGCCAGGGCAGTATTTGCAGTCTGCCACTCCACCACGCCCTTGTCGCGCCAAAGCGAAACGGCGGCGGGCTTGTCGCGCCATAGCCAGGCGACGGCGGAAGCCACCCAATCCCTTCCATTCGCCGTCCGCCGCATCAGCGACGGTCATAGACCGCCGCTACAGGATGAGCATCACTCCACCAGTCCATTCCTCCGCGCGCCAACGCCCATCCCAGTGAAGGTCAATGAAGGTCAATCAAGGTTAATGAAGGTTAATGAAGGTTAAAAATAATCCTTTTTATGACGAGAAGAGGTAAAATCGCGCGGCTGCCGCAACCCATTCGCGAGCAGATCAACCACCGCCTCGAAAACGGCGCAGAAGGCAAACAAATCGCCGAATGGCTCAACACCCTGCCCGAAGTGGTATCCCTCATGGCGGCTGAATTTGACAACCAACCGATCAACGAGAACAATCTGTCCAATTGGAAGCTCGGCGGATACCGCGATTGGCAGGAGCAGCAGGAAGCGTTGGAAGCCGTCCGCCGCTTCGGCGCGGACGCCGCCGAACTGAGCCAGGCGACGCCCGCCGCACCACTCAGCAAAGCCGTGCCCGGCGCCCAGCTTGCCGATCAATTGGCCCTGTGCCTGGCCGCCCGCCTGGCCCTCGCCTTGCAAAAGACGCGCCCTGGCGAGGGCGATCCCGCCGCGCAACTGGAACGATAGCGCCAGTTCAACAAGGACATCGCGCTGCTGCGCAAGGGCGATCACAACGCCCAGTGGCTTCGCATCGAGAGCGGAAAACTGGACCTGGGCTTGAAGATTTTCGAGCACCAGGCCGCCATCCAAAACAGCAAAATGGAGCCGAAAGTCCGCCGCCCGCGCCCCGATGGCGGCTTCAGCAAGGAAACCATCGCCCAGCTCGAAAAGGAACTGAACCTGTTTTGAGAATGGTGAATTGTGAATCGGGAAGAGTGAAATGAAAACATCCCCCTTTCCCAATTCAAATCCTTTTGCTTGCCAACCTGGCAGGGCGTCTGCTATTGACCATTGCCATACGAAAGATCAACTCATTATGAAAAAACATATCCATGTTCTCACCGCCGCATTGTTGTCTCTCATTTTCATTCCCGCACACGCGCAACCCGGCATGCGCGGCGGCATGGGCGGTTCGCCCTCCGGCCCGCGCCTGGGCGGCGACATGGCGAAAATCTTCGGCGAAAACACCGCCTACTCCGCCAATCTCGAAATGCGCACTGCCGGCGGCTCCGGCGGGGAGGTCACCATGCCGGGCAAACTCGCCTATCTGGAAGGCAAGACCCGTTTCGAGATGGATATGACGGAAATGAAAAGCGCCAACATGCCGGCGCAAGGCGCCGCGCAAATGAAGCAAATGGGCATGGACAAAATAGTCACCATCTCCCGTCCCGACAAAAACACGACCTGCATCATTTATTCCGGGCTGCAGGCTTATGTGGAGAATCCGATTCAGGATGCGGATGCGGCCAAACCCGCGTCTGATTTCAAGAGCGAAGTCACCCAACTGGGCAAGGAAACCGTGGACGGCCACGCCTGCGTGAAAAACAAAGTCATCGTCACGGACAAAGCGGGAAAAGCCCACGAGTCCACGGTGTGGAATGCGACCGATCTGAAGAATTTTCCAGTCAAGATAGAAACGAGCGAGAGCGGGCAGACGACGACCATGCTTTTCAAAGACATAAAGCTGGACCGTCCCGACGCCGCTCAGTTCGACCCGCCGGCCGGTTTCAAGAAATACGACAACATGATGGCGCTGATGCAGCAGGAGATGATGAAGCGCATGGGCGGCGGCATGGGCATGCCACCCGGCCAGCCGTGAGCGTGCTTCCCTTCACCAGCTTGCCTGGATCATCACCTGTTTTGCCCGAGTTCCAGGCGTTGGAGGTCTTCGGCGAGGAATTGGGCGACATCCTTGAATCTTTGCGCGTTTTCCGGATTGAGGGCCATCAAGGTCTGGTGCGCTTTCAGACAGGTGCGTGCCAGTTCTTCCGCGCTGGCGGGCGCCCCCCGGGCCAGCGGCTCGAATTTGTCGGACAACGGGCCGGAGGAGCCGCCGAATTTGAAAAGAAAGGAGACGCCCAAATTGTCCAGCGTTTCGGAGATGCGCGGGCTGGCGTTGAGCAACTCCAGCGGCGGCGCCCCGCCCGCGCCGTTGGATAACTGGAGGCTGATGCCGGCCAAGACGCCCAGAAATGTGCTGTCCATCATCCGGCAGCCGCACAGATCCAGAACGAAATGCGAGTAGCCGCGCTCCCACAACTCGGTGATCAGTTTCTTCAGGTCCACGGTGCAGGTAAAATCAGCCCGCCCGCTGACCTGAATGCAGACCATCCGGTCAAAAACCGCCACCATCAATTTGGCCGAGGGATGATCCATGACAGCGGGATTTAGCATATCGGGCGGACGACCCGGAGTGTCAAGCGGCGGCCCGAACGGGCGCGGCGCGCGTTTCGGCAGGAGGGCCGATGATTTGGATGAGGGTTTGTTGCAAGAGCAGGGACGGGTCCAGATTGCGGGAGATGAGTTTTTGGTTGCATTCGAGGAGGAGGTCCATGGCCTGGATCAACTCGGCCTTGGTGTAATGGCGCGATTGCCCCAGCGCGCGAAACAAGACATAAGGGTTGATCGCCAGGGGATTGAATTTCCGGTCCTCCGGCATCGAGCCGGACGGGACGCGGGCCAACTGGGCTTTGAACCGGTTGAAGTCGGTTTCCGGCTTCAACCATCCCTGCGCCGTCATCTCCTTGACCAGAAGGAGAGCGCGCACTTTGCTGATCAAACCATAGAGCAGGCCGATTTCGTTGCGTTTGGTGTCACGCTGGATTTGCCACAATTCCTGGTCCAGGCAGCGCAGGACGGCGGCCAGATTGCGGTCGCCCAGGGCGTCGCCCAGGGCGAAGGCCCGGGCCTGTTTGTTGCGGGTGACGACGGCGGCGACGTCCCCGGGCTGGATGGGGGTCCGCGAGCCGGCAAAGAGAAGAAGTTTCTCGACCTCGCTGCTCAAGAGGCGGGGCTGCGGGCCGACGAACGCCACCAGTTGGGCGAGGGCTTCTTCGGAGATTTCCTGCTGGCTCTCGCGCAAGGCGCGGCGGACCAGGGCGGCGGCTTCCTCGTGCCATTGGTCCTCATTTTCGGACCAGCCGGCGAAGGTTTCGACCGGGCCGATTTTTTCGAGGGCTTTGTAAAAGGATTTCCGTTTGTCCACTTTGCCGGCGCTGACGAGCAGGCGCACGTTGTCCCAGCGGAAGGACTTGAGTTCCTGGGCCAGCGCGGCCAGGGACTCGATGACGGCGGCGGAGGAGGCGGTCCGTTCCTCGCCGAGGAAGTTGCAGTTTTGCAGCCAGACGACCTTGGTGGCGCCGAAAAAAGGGAGGGTTTGCAGGCTCTCGCGCAATTGGGCCAGGGCCTTGAGGGCTTCGCCGCTATTGTTGACGGAGGCATCAATGCGCTCGTGCTCCGGGCTACCGCCGTTTTGGGTCCACTGCTGGAACACCTGGCGGGCGCGTTGCTTGACACCAAATTCGTCCTCGCCGCAGACCAGGAGAACGGGGGATTCAGGCGTGGCGGAGGGAGGCATGAAGATGGGCGGGATTTATTCGGGTTCGCCGGATTCGCCCCGGTTTTCGTTGATCTGGTCCAGATAGACCGTCATGTCTTCGACCTGCTCAAAGAGGGAGGAGGCGACGTAGATTTTGCTCTTCTGGGAGGTGGCCAGTGCGAGGCAATCGCTGGGACGGGCGTCAATTTCCACGATCTTGCGGCCCAATTCGTTTTCCTGCTGGAGGATGAGCCGGGCGTAATAGGTGGAGTTCTTCAGCTCGGTGATGACGACCCGCTCGATGGTGACGCTGAATCCCTTGAAGATGTTGTTGATGAGATCGTGGGTCAGGGGACGCTCGTTGGGGATGTCGCGCAAGTACATGCTGATGGCGTTGCCGATGTTGCGCTCGACCTGGATGACAAAAACCTTCTGCGGATTGCCCACGAAAATGGCCCAGCCGCTGTTGGCCGGCACCATCCCGCGGATTTCCACCTTCAATACGTCACTCGTCATGCCCCAAGATTAAGCCGGGGCGGAAAAAAAACAAGTCAGGGATGGAGGAATTGCGGATTGGGGCGCATCAGCAAAGACACGCATCAGCAAAGAACTTGCAAAATCGTGGAAATGAACGTAAATGACGAACAGGTTATGCCGCAGAGCCTGAAAATCGTGAGACCCGGAATTGACGCGCCTGTTTTGTGGCTTTGTTTGTTCCTGCTCGGCTCCTGCCTGGCGGAAGCGGCCGCTCCCGCCACAGTTGTTCCAACCGTTCCCATATCGGGAACCAACCAGGCGGCGATCCCGTCGTTGGACAAGGTGATGCTTGGTTTTGTGGAGAAAATCAAATGCACGGCCGGGACACTGGCGATTTCCAGGCGGGGACAGTTGCTGTATGAGCGCAGTTATGGCTGGCTGGACCAGCAACACAAGATCGTTGCGCCGGTAAATGCTTATTTTGGAATTGCCAGTTGCGAAAAGCCGATCACGGCGGCGGCGGTGCGCAAGCTGGCGGCTGAAGGAAAGCTCAATCTGGAGTCCCCGCTATTTTCAACGCTCGGCATCCATCCGGCTGGAAAGATCCTGGACCGGCGAGTGACGAACATCACGTTTGAGGAGGTGCTGGAACACAGGGCGGGCTGGGGCGGAGATATTGGCCCTGAATTGACGAGTCTGGCCGTGGCGACGGGAGGGCACCCGCCGTTCAGTATCCCGACGTTGTTAGGGCAGGCGATGTCGCGCCGGCTTGAGGATGAGCCGGGCGAGGTCACGAAGTACTCCAATTTCGGATTCGATGCGCTGCGTTATACGGTGTCGTATGAGTCCCAAATGACACCGGGGGACTATTACCGGGAAAAATTGTTGCAAAGAAGCACCTGCAAGGATGTTGGGCAGCCGTGGGAACTGACGATGCCGGAGCGAACTTCCCGCGCGGTCTGGAATCTGAGGAGTGGCGGGCCGGTCTATGCATCGTCAAAATACCTGTGCGCCTTCATGGAGGAATATTGGCTGACGGGCAGGCCAAGGGATCGCGGCATCCCGACGTGGTGGATGTATGGGACCTATTCGGGTTCAACCGCCATCATGGCTTGGGAGCCAAACGGCATCAACATTGCGGCGGTCTTCAATGGCCGGAATGAAACCACGCATGACGAAATCCGGGCTGCCCTGGAAGTTGTGGTGAGCCAGGTTTTGAGCGAATCTCCATACCGCTTTTCGCCATTGGCGAAGACGCCCGGACCCTGAATGCGGCGGTCAAGGACCTGTCCACTATTCTCACGGGTAGTGGCTGTCGAAGTTGGCCCACAATTCGTTTGGAGCAAGCTTTGATCCGGTTTCTTGCGACCATGACCGCCAGGCACTGCCAGGGCA
>Ga0182027_10012463_pt1 | contig 11941 bp, 9 predicted proteins | sample 712E1DmetaG_FD_121300 | JGI IMG/M metagenome (GOLD analysis project Ga0182027, IMG submission 121300) | Permafrost microbial communities from Stordalen Mire, Sweden - 712E1D metaG (Illumina Assembly) | ecosystem: Environmental > Terrestrial > Soil > Wetlands > Permafrost | place: Sweden...
GCCGGAGTCCTGCTCAACATGGAGCCCCTGATCGGATCGTTGCTCGGCGTCTTCCTGCTCGGCGAGAGCCTCGGCCCCAGCGCCCGCACCGGAGGCGTACTGATCCTCGCCGCCGCCCTCATCATCACTACAAGCTCCCGCACCCGCAGTCGCGAGCAACTCCCCCTTACATGAGACCAGCACGCGGTTCGAGGTTCACGGTTCGAGGTTCAAGAGAGGAGGTTCAAAAGTGGAGATTCGAGGTTCAAAGTTTGAGGTCCCGTTGGAGTGATTCCTCACCCGCGCATTACATCCAGATATGTCTCCGCGATCTCATCCGCAAACTTCTGGCGCGAGTAGTTCTGCAGTACATGTTCACGGGCCGAAGCTCCAATGCGACGCGCTTCCTCCGGGTTGTCGATCAACCGGAGCACCGCATCGGCGAGTTCCTTGCTGTTCCCGTGTTCGTGCAAGTATCCAGTAACGCCGGGCCGGACAATCTCCGGAATCCCCCCGACTGCGGTCGCCACTACCGGCTTACCCATCGCCATCGACTCCGCAATACACAGGCCAAATCCTTCTCTATGACTACAGAGTACCGATATATCCATAGCAGCAATAAGTCGAGACACATCCGAGCGATGCCCGGTAAAGATAAATCTGTCGGCAATGCCCAATTTCTCCAGCCTCTTGGCGACCTCCGCATAGTGACTGCGGTTCAGGTCGACCAGGGAGTTGTCCCCCACAATCAGAAACCGGGTATCGGGATGCCTACTCAGTATCTCTACAGCAGCATCAGCCAACGTGAAGTAATCCTTCACTGGCGCCACTCGAGCAACCATTCCTATCAGCTTGCATCCGAGCGGGACTCCCAATTCGCGCCTGACGACCGCGTTGCTCTCCGTCATGTCGGCGCTGGACACCTCTACCGAGTCATAAATGACACGCGCCTTGCTGTCAGGCAAAGACAGGGCGAAGCTCCTCCTCGCTTCCTTCGATACAAAGACGAAACGATGTACCGGAAAGAGACAAAGCCTCTGGCGCAAGCTGAGATCCGGGGTGGTAGTCCGAATATGACATACAGTCCGGGAGCGCGCAAAAAGAGCAGCAAGACTGTTATGGTATGCAGCCTTTTCGTCAGCAAAATGGACTATATCCGCTTTGGCCTTCCGAATCTGTCGCGCAACAATTAGAGACGCCTTGAGAAATCGGCCTGCATGCCGCAAGCTAGGCTCGGGGGGTGAGTATGTTATGGTTTCGATTCCCGCCTTTTCGAATGAGTCCCTCAACACTACAGCGTCATGCAAACAAAACGCTACATGGCGAAAGTGCTCACCCGATGCATCCGTCATACGCAGCGTAGCTATCTCAACCCCGCCTATTCCACCCCACGGCATAAAGTGAGCCACCGTAAGCTCCTTGCTGGATCTTTCATAGCCCCTCATTGCACATCTCCTATAAGGAATCACTATCGCGGTTGGGCTAACATCTGCGATTGCAAGCAACTGCGAACCATCCTGACTCACAAGATTCCTCGCGATGTTGGGTCCCCAGTAGCCGTATCCAGTTAGTCCGTAATTCACGATGGATTCACCATTTTGTGTCTGTAAGTACCAAGGCACTCGTGCGGCCAGAGATACTAAGCAGACACACCAGCAGTAAAACTGCAGGTTTCAAGCTTACTTTGGCTAGACGGTGGCGAAAATGGAGACGCGAACGAAGAGAGCTACTCATGCCTACTCTCGGTATTTTCCCAGATGGGTCGTACAAATACTTATAAAACTTTAGCATTTTAAGGAGTCTTATTGTATTTCCCAGACGCAATATAGAACGCTTAAGCCTTGCGCTCATGCTTTGGGCCGCCAGTTCTCCAAGAAAACATGGATGCAGTGAGAGGTGTAGAGTGGGTCTATGGTTTCTTAGGTATGCCACCATCGTTGGTAGCACACTGTATTCCCCTCCTTCGATGTCGATCTTAATAAAGTTACAGTCATTGATTTTGTTCTGCTCAATCCATTCTTGGAAGTTCAAGCCGTCAACCATCCAGCTTGTCTTCTCGTTTGAAAAGAGCAGACTCGACATGGAGTCGCCACCATCGCCACGGCTCCCGAATATTATTCTTCCTGATATAGATGTGATGCAAATGTTGAATAGTTGAACATTGCTTGTGAGTGGAAGATTATAATTAATATTATCAACAAGTTCGGTATACGCTATCGGATCGGGTTCGATACCATAGGCACGCTTAGCTAGCTGACACCCCAGTAAAAGTGTGGGCCCGATCCACGCTCCGATATCGATGTACGAGTGCTGTGAATCAATGAACCGGTTGAAAACGATCCGTGTATCCGATTCCCAAATGCCACTTCCATAACCGCTCCAGAAATCGTCGTGGTTGCCGCGCCGCACATAAACTGGGTTCCTCCCTGTGGTGACCTGTAATTGCGATAATTGCATCGCCATAAACCGGAATCTCCTTATCGGCACTGGATACATCAACTTGTTCGCCCCGTAAGGCAGTTACGCACTTGAATACTACAACTGCAATGTTACAGCATCGGGCAAACAAAATGCGATGTGACGGAACTGTTGACGCGTCGCTTCGACCAAACGAAGTGTAGCGATCTCAACCCCGCCCATCCCACTCCACGGCATAAAGTGAGCCACCGTAAGCTTCTTGCTGGATCTTTCGTGGCCCCTCATATCTTTGCCTCGAAGAAGAGCGACCGTATCTTAGGGAATATCTGGGTGCGAACGTAGGTCCGAAACACCAGCCCAATCGTGATAATGAAGATTGGCAGGACAGCCATTATCTGAAGAATGAAGACCGTCAGATTGTGCGCAGGAAAGCGAACATTCACCGCATATGTGGCAATGGCGAAAGGAATCGATGACAGAAACACCGGAGCCCACACCTTACCCACAACTTCAGAGTAGCTCAGTCCCACCAACTTGCAGATACAGTTTGGCCACAGCACAAGATGCACAAATAAGCTGGGTACCATGGTTCCGATAGCCACTCCGTAAATTCCATACCAATGAACCAGAATAATGCTTAGCGTCAGATTCGTGACGCCTTCCCCAATCGCCCATATCGCAACCAACTTATGCTTCTCGATCCCGAAGGCGATCGAGGACGCAGTTCGGTTAGCGAACGAAAAAAGAAAAGCAGTACTAAGAATAATCAGGACGGTCCCAGAGCTGTGCGAATACTGTGGCCCCATCCAAAGGCCGATGAAAGCGTGGCCGCGCACAATCAGAGTGACCAGGATGGGCAATGAAATCGCGAGCGTAGCGCGAGTGCCGTTCTTGTAGAGCATCAACAGGCTGGAGGTGTCGCCGGCCGCCTCGTATGTGCTTGCGGCTGGGACGAACGTGGCGCCAATTGCATTAACAATCTGATCAACATAGCTACAGAGCGAGCTGGCAATGGCATAAAAGGTAACCGCAGAGGTTGAAACAAATGCTCCTACAACAAGATAGTCTGTCTGATAGATCAGTCGAACCGCAATCGTTGTCAGAAAAACATAGGAGCTATAAGTCCAGATTCGCTTCAGCGTTTCGCTCTTCGGCCTTTTCAGTTGAATTCGTAGTTTAGGATAGAGTCGGCGCGCAACCCACACCAGAAGTGTGTTGTAAACCAATACCGCAATCAGCTCGCAGACGGCAATCGCGACGATGCCGTGACCCGTGCGCAACACAGCCACGACTCCAACCAGACGCACTGCCGTTTGAACCAGGCTCACATAATTTTGCAGGTCGTACCGGTTGAGTGCGGAAAGCACACCCGCAACTACGCCGACCGACATCGTAATCGCCGTCTTCACGCCGATCAGCAAGATGGCTTCCCTGGCATCGCGTGCGAGTTCAGCAGGGACCTTAAATAGGAGCGGAAATACCGCTGCGAGTCCGACGCTCAGCAGAAGGATGAGCGCGCTGGTCTGTATCCGAACCCAAAGAGCGGCAGAAATTGCCTCCGAGGCACCCTGATGATCGTTCTGCGTGTGCCCCTTGGAGACAAATCTCAGAACCGAACTTTGCATCCCAAGGTCGAGAAGGCCAAGGTAGGCCATGACTGAAATTGCCAGCACCCAGACGCCAAAGGCCATGTTCCCGAGACGATGCACGATAAATGGCGAAAGGAAGAAGCCGACTGCCATATTGGCAATCGTGCCAAACCAGTTGAACAGCACGTTTCGGGCGATGTGTCGTACGCGCAGCTCCAAGCCAGAACTCCTTCTTGTCAGCATCAAACGTGGCGGAAACATCTCGACTTTACTGGCTTTGACAGGCTCAAGCAACCCCGTGAGCGCCTAAGCGATGGTAGCAGCGTTCCTCTACAACTTCTGGATCAAGACGGTTCCTTCTGTCGCAGACAGATGACGTATCATCGGGAAAGACAGCGCGCTCGGCTAAACCCGAACATTCTGCAAGCCTACATGAGGAGATTGTGCCCTGAGAACAATCGCTCACAAGTTCGATTTGCCCAGACTACCCGGAGCGATCTCCGGCCAGGCAGCCCACTGCCCTGCGACCGGCGTGCCGCTGCCGCAAGTCAATGTTCTATCGCTCGACCGGAGCGCGCCATGAAGCTGCTCTTCTGGCTCTGCCTCGCAGTGGTAGCCTACGCATATTTTGGCTATGCCATTTGGCTGTGGCTACAGGTTAAACTGCACAGCCGCCCCATCCTGCAGAGGCATATCCTGCCCACAGTATCGATTATTATCGCTGCTCGCAATGAAGAAGCGAACCTGCCTGCCAAGCTAGAGAATCTTCGCCTTCTGGATTATCCGCAGGACCGGCTGCAGATCGTCATTGCCTCGGATGGATCGACCGATCGAACCGCCAGCATTCTTCGGATGCACGCTTCTTCAATCACACCCGTCCTGCTGGACCAGTCGAATGGAAAGGCATGCGCTTTGAACGAGGCCGTGCAACACGCCACCGGAGAGATTCTGGTCTTTCAGGATGCGCGGCAGCTGGTCCATCCGGACGCAGTCTCCGAACTCGTCGCCTGCTTCGCCGATTCGGAGGTAGGCGCCGTGAGTGGGGAGTTGCTGCTTGATGCCGACTCGAGCGCCCCGTCTTCCGATGCCCTTGGCATCTACTGGAGGATTGAAAAGGCCGTGCGTAAACTCGAGTCTGCGTCGGGCTCCGTCGTCGGAGTAACTGGGGCCATCCACGCAATGCGTCATGCGCTCTACACGAATATTCCGCCTGAAACTATTCTGGACGATGTTTTTCTACCCATGCATGTAGCCCGCATGGGCAAACGCGTTGTATTTCAGCCTTCAGCAATCGCGCGCGACCGTCTTTTCGGAGCAAAACGGAAAGAGTTCTCGCGCAAGGTCCGCACTCTAACGGGAAATTACCAGCTGCTGCGGCTGGCGCCATGGCTGCTCTCCACGGACAATCCTCTGCTCTTCCGCTTTATCAGCCATAAGCTAGTGCGACTCGTGGTTCCGCTGCTTCTGGTCATGATACTGGTTGCATCTGCAATGTCGCCTGGACCATTCTATCGGGCAGCTTTCTGGCTCCAGATACTGTTCTACGCATCGGCCGCCTTAGGAATGGTGGTTCCATCCGCCAGAAGGTTCAGGCCGGTCGCTATCGCCAATACATTTGTCATGCTCAATGCTGCAGCTGCGCTTGCGTTTTACAATTTTATTGTTGGAAGAAACAGAGTTTGGGCCTTGTAAACCAGCTCACACTGCGTCGAGTCTATTTGAATTCGCTCGCAGACTTACGGGGGTTGCATGTTTGGAACAGGCATTGGACACTTCATCCCGCTGGCCGCCTACCTGGGATTCTGGATCATGTGCCTCGTCTCGTTAGGCGGAAGGCCTCTTCTTGGTCTCTACTATATGCTCCCATTCCTCCCGTACCGTCTGCTGCGGGACCACTTCATCGACTATCCGCTGGGCGCCAACATGATGACAATCCTGGTCCTGTCAGTCATCGTCGGTGCGCTCATCCGTGGAAAGCGCCTTCCTAAATCAAAGCTATACACGATCTGGCTCGTCTTTGCAGTCTATCTCTATCTCTCGATGTGGATCGGCGTCGCGCTTGCAAATGCCCCCGCACCGCTTTGGCTCTCAGACGTCAACTTCGTTTTATGGAAAGACTACATGGTGATTCCGCTGGTCTTCGTAGCCGCAGGCTTAGCCGTCGAAGACCGGAAAGCTATTAGAAACGTTATTCTTATTACGGCCATATCCCTGTTATTCATCGATAGAAGCTGCATTCTGGAAAGCATGTCGAGAAGCTGGGCAAACTTCGATGAGAGTAAGCGCAGCGGCGGTCCACTCGCCTATGGCTCAAACCAGACAGCCGCATTTCTGGCCCAGTTCGCAATGTTCTTTTGGGGGTTTACGCAATATATCAAAGAAGTTAAATTCAAGATTCTAAATTACGGATTAGTTGCAATCACACTGTTTGCAACCATGTACACGTTCTCCCGCGGGGGGTATCTCGCCGTACTCTGTAGCGTTCTTGTCCTTGGCCTGTTGAAGGATCGAAAGCTCCTTCTGATACTTGGCGCCTTCCTGCTGACCTGGCAGACCGTCGTACCTACGCCTGTCCGCGAGCGGGTCAATATGACGGAAGACTCCAACGGACAACTCGAGGCCTCGGCCCAGGAGCGAGTCGACCTTTGGCAGAATGCTGAAATTTCATTCCTCCACAGTCCCATCGTCGGAAATGGTTTCGCAACCTTTCAACTAGGAGAGCATGTCGACAACCTGAAAGACACCCACAACTGGTACATCAAGGTGATGGTTGAAACGGGAATTATTGGCCTCATGCTAGCTATTATTATGCTCCAACAATTGCTCGCATTGTCTTACCGTCTCTTCAAGCGTGCATCCGACCCGCTCTATCAAGGTCTTGGCCTGGGTCTTCTAGTAGCAACCTGCTCCTGCATCGTTGCGAACTTCTTTGGCGACCGTTGGACCTATCTTGAAATCACCGGACTCCTTTGGGTGCTTGCAGGAGCAGCGATTCGAGCAACCCATCTTATGGAAACAGAATCGGTCCCACAACCTTCCGAGGTTGTTACCGCCGCTACGATCAACCCATTTATGGCGTATCGTTAGAAACTATCTATATTGATTCCGTGCTGTAATCTTCGTTCACACAACTTGCCAGGTGGAAAGTTTCTCAATGAGTAGGATCACCTCTTTAGCGCTCGAAGAGTCGAATCGCAGGCAGGAGGATAACTGCGAATTGCCGCACATTTTGCTTGTGCTCGATCAGTTTCCCAGGATCCTGGGCGGCGGAGAGCGAATCGTCCTGAAGCTGGCAGAACTGCTGCCGCAGTATGGGTACCGCGCATCCATTTTGACCTTTGCAGCTCACCCCGAAAGCGCTGCCCTTAAGTCGCCCCCTTGTCCCATCTATCTGCTACCCTTGCAGCGGACCTACGATTATACAGCGCTGCGTGCCGCATTCGACCTCGGCTCGTTTCTGCGCCGGCAAAATATTCGACTCGTCCAGACCTTTTTCGAAAGCTCCGATCTCTGGGCGGGGCTTGTAACAAAAACAATGTCTTCCGCCAAGTTAATCTGGAGCCGCAGGGACATGGGCATTCTGCGGGCCGGCAAGCACCGCCTCGCCTATCGCATTCTGGCTGGGGTTCCCGATGCTGTCTTTGCAGTCTCGGATCAAGTCCGTCGTTATTGCATCGAGGTGGACCGGATCGATCCCGCTCGCGTGCAGACTATCTACAACGGCCTCAACCTCTCCGATTGGATTGCAACCTCCCGACCCGCTAAAGCTCCAGGACAAATGCTAGTGACGTCGGTAGGCAATATCCGCCGTGTAAAGGGGTACGACATTTTGATCAAAGCGGCTGCGTCCATTGTGCCGCACTTTCCCGATGTCTCATTCAGCATCGCAGGCGACGTATTGGAGCCCGACTACTTCGCAGAGCTGCAAGCCATGGTCCGCGATCTCAATCTCTCTGATCGTTTTCACTTTGTGGGTGGCGTTACCGATCTGCAGCAACATCTCGCCGCGTCCGACATCTTCGTACTGCCCTCTCGCAGTGAAGGTTTCTCCAATGCAATTGTCGAAGCCATGGCTGCGTCCCTTCCGGTCATTGCCACCGACGTCGGGGGAAATGCAGAGGCCGTGAAAGACGGAGTCAGCGGCTTACTCGTCCCCGCGGACGATCCGGATGCGCTCGCCGCAGCCATTGCGCGGCTGCTCTCCAATCCGGCTCAGGCAGAGGCAATGGGCGCAGCTGGAAAGGCTCTTGCCGCAGAAAACTTCACCACCGAAGTTATGATGAATCGAATCACATCTTCCTACAGCAACTTACTCGCCCACAGCCCGTCTTCCCAACGTATCGCAGACCCCGTCTCGCCGAAATTCTCAAAATCGGATAAGCCTCATTGATTAGACCGCACCAACGTCTCGCTCAAGCCACCGCGTAAGGATCGCTCTGCCGGTTCCCAGTTAGGAGTTGTGCAACGAAAGCCAACTGTCAGAGGCCCCTGTTCATAACTTGATAGTCGACTTACTCTAGTGTAGAAATGTCACTATGGAGACTGAGCTGGCTACGCCGCGGGGAGCCTTATGCTAAACGATTTCCAGTATCGCGTGCTTATGAAAATTGCTCCAGGCAAACCTCCGGCGATGAGCGGTTCAGCTTACGACGGAAAGTCGAAGATCCGCATTTTGCTGGGAGAAGATATCCTGACGCTGGTTCGAGATAAAACCGTGATCGACTTTGGGTGCGGTGACGGAGTTGCAACTCTCGATTTGGTTCGCCTTGGAGCAAAGAGGGTTATTGGCCTCGATATTCTTAAAAGCGCTCTCGATACAGCTGCAAGCAATGCTGCGGCCGCCGGCCTGGACGACTGCTGCGAGTTCTGTACCAGCACGGATACAAAGGCTGAAGTGATTGTGACTCTCGACGCCTTCGAACACTTTGGTGACCCAGCAGCCATCCTTGAGACCATGCACACCCTGCTGAAACCGGGCGGTCGTGTAATGGCCAGCTTCGGACCGACGTGGTACCATCCGCTCGGTGGCCACCTATTCAGTATATTTCCGTGGGCGCATCTACTGTTCTCCGAGACCGCGCTCATACGCTGGCGAGCCAACATTCGCTCCGATGGAGCAACTCGGTTCAGCGAAGTCGAGGGGGGACTCAACCAGATGACCATCGCTCGCTTCGAGCGGCTGGTCTCCGCAAGCCAATTTCGGATTGAGGCTTTGGAGACAGTCCCTATTCGCGCGCTCCGTCCCGTACATTGCCGGCTAACCAGAGAATTTACAACCGCGGTTGTACGCACAACGCTCGTCTCGAAAGCGTAACAGCCTTGGCAAACTCAACAATAACGAGACCTATAGAATCTGATGCACATGGTCTCAGCGACAGTCTGCTCGCGGTGGTCCGAAGTTCACGATTGCTATTACCAGAGGTTGTGCGAACATCTCATATTCTTAGGATACTGTAGAAATGCCGACGGTCGATGTCATCATACCCGCATACAACGCTGCCCATTACCTGCCTGCCGCAATTGAGAGCGTCGTTTCACAGACTTTCGACGATTGGCAAATTCTGCTCGTGGACGATGGCAGCACCGACAACACTGCGGAAGCGGTTGCTCCGTTTCTGGATCGCCTCGGTTCCAAAATCAGATACATCAAGCAAGAGAACCGTGGTCTGCCGGCGGCAAGAAACACTGCCATCCGGGCCTCAACAGCCGAATTCCTCGCTCTACTCGATGCGGACGATATGTGGTTGCCTTGCCGGCTCGCAGAGTCGGTGAAGATTCTCAGAGAGAGGCCGCAGGCTGGTCTCGCCTATGGCCTGATCACAGGCATCGACAAGGAAAACCGGCCAGGGATTACCTGGCAGGGAAATCTGAGTGACGCCGATGGGCATATAGCACCGCAGCTTTACATGCGAAAGGTTGAGTTGCCCTGCCCCACAATTACCTTCCGCAGAAAATGCGTGGATGAGGTTGGCTTATTCGACGAGACGATGCGCGCTACCGAGGATCGAGATCTCTGGCTTCGCATCGCCTTGCGATACGAGGTTGCGTTTGTCCCCAAGGTCCTCGCCTACTACAGGCTATCGCCGAACTCTATGTCCACCGATCCACAGCGAATGCTGCAGGCGCAACTCAAGTTCATTCGAAAACATTACGGCTCGGAGGGTTGTGGCCTGCGCCCCCGGCAGATCGCCCTGGCCCGCTCTTACAAACAGAGAGCGGAAGCCCTCAGGGTGCAAAGCCAACCCTGGGCTGCCCTGATGAGCGCCCTGCAAGCTGTAGCCCTCTATCCCTTCGACAGGGACAACCCAAGAACCGCTGGATCACTGCTCTTGAATTGGATTGCAAGTCTGAAACGCGGTTAGACCTTGGTTGCGCGATCACGCAGGTATCTAAATCCTCCCCACGCCCCCGTCACCAGCAGTGCCGCGGCGATGGTCTCCATCGCGATAGAAGCATACGAAGTTCCGCGAGGCCGGCCCGGTTCGCTCTGCAACGAGCTCTTGCCGGTTGCTTTGCCAGGCGAATCGTCGCCGTAGCCGTATGCATGCCAGGTTTCGTCCGTAAGGTGCGGATCGCCGCAGCTACCAGCGACCTCATGCAGCCCGCTAGCAGGACACCTCCAGCTACTCTTGGCATGATAGGTAACATTGTTGCTGAAGCTCGCACCCGGATTGGTAAACATCTTCAGGTCGGTGTTGCTGTAAATCGGCGACGGGTCCTGTCCAGCCGAGTTGGGAAATCCAATAAAAATGTTGTGGTCGTACCGGATAGCCGCATTGGACGTTGGCTGCCCTGGGTACTCGACTTCCAATGCGACGTGGTTGTTAGAGTAGAGAACATTGTGCTGAAATATGGCTGGCTGGGCGTCCGGCACATTGATAAGGATTGCGGTATCGCCGGCACGGCAGAACAGATCCAGGCGAGCGTTGTACCTCGGTGGAGTGCCAGGAATCGCATTGGACATCGCACTGCAATTCCCTACAATATAGCTGTCGGTAATCGTTGCCGTCGCGCCGCCCACCTTGATCTGCTGCCCCATATTGCCGAATGCCAGAGCGTGGGTCACCGTCATGCTGGACCCTTTGCCGCCGATGTGCAGCGCATCCAGTCCGTCCTGCGTGTTGTAACTCACCGTTCCCTGGTCGAAATGCACCTGCCAGCCGGGGGCATCGCTGTCCTTGGACGCCGTGCCAAACCCATCGCCATATCCCCCATGGTCCTGGTCCGTACAGTCTCCATACGGTAGCGCATCGACGATCGGGTACTCCTCGGCGCAACCGTTCCAACTGATGTTGTAGTGCTGCACCATCAAACTGCCCTTGCCCGTGCTCCCGTCGCCATTGTCGGCATTCCATCCCGAAGAGGCATTGCCCAGAATGTCCACGTAGTCCATCGCCACGCCATCTCCGGTTGGACCGGAGATGCCATTCGCAGCAAGGCCGTGAATATGTACGTCCGTCAGGGTGTCATGCGTCGAGGTATTCGAAAACGCAATCCCGTTCTGAGCGAAGTCCTGCGTCGAATCGCACCCCACCGTCTGCGTTGCCCGGCCGCAAGCCGAGTAATCCGTGATGTCCAGACAAGCTACATCCACATACGAGGCGCCGGATAAATTTAATACCGTTCCAACTGCCCATCCACCGTGCAATTGCGTCTTCGCCGAGGCGCTGCGGCACGAGGCATAATTCTCGCCCAGAATGCGCGTATGCTGCGTTGCCGTGCCCGATGGCGGAGGCGGTGCGCCGGATGCAATGCCGTCCCCCGTGATCCCCCAGCATCCGGTCGGGTCGCAGTACGTTGAAGAACTGTTCCAGCCGACTCTCCATGTCACACCGGTTCCGATAGAGCCGCGAATCATGTATGTGTCGCCACCGGAGCCTACCCAGCCCCACCCCGGAAACGCTTTGCCGTAGGTGTACGACCCATCGGACCAGAGGTAGCGAACATCCTTGAAC
>Ga0182027_10012464_pt1 | contig 11941 bp, 4 predicted proteins | sample 712E1DmetaG_FD_121300 | JGI IMG/M metagenome (GOLD analysis project Ga0182027, IMG submission 121300) | Permafrost microbial communities from Stordalen Mire, Sweden - 712E1D metaG (Illumina Assembly) | ecosystem: Environmental > Terrestrial > Soil > Wetlands > Permafrost | place: Sweden...
CATCCGCCCGGCCAATAAATTTAGCCGGGTTGGCATGAGCTTCGTTGAACGCATCGAAGCGAAAGTCCGCGCTGCCATCCGTGAGGAAGTCAGGATTCATCCCAGCAAAGGCAAGACGCTTTTGTGATGCAGCTAACGATCTCGAACCCGCAACCCTCGTAGGCGCGTTCATTTGACAGCGTTCTTGGACGGGCAATTGGCACAAATCCGAAGCGGGATTACCCCGCTGTCGGCGAAATATTATTCGCTGGTTGCCGAAGGCCAGCCGAGAATTCAGGAAATTGATGAAATCGGTGACTGAATGAAGCCATTCGTGAGTTATTTTTACTGCACCACGGCGCGGAAGAATTGGCTTCTCACAGCCGGATTGATGGTATTGGTTAATATAAGCGTCGAACCGGTTACGATATTCGTTTGGATGGGAGTCCAAACCTTCAAGTCGGTGGAACTGTAAATCACAACGGTTTCTTCCGCCGACAGACCGGACAAAGTGGTTTGCAATGTCCCGCCACTGAGTGTTAAGTCTCCAAAAATCGGTTGCGACGGCTGGGAAGATTTAACGACATCCAGATCAACTTGCAGCGCGCCGCTTGGCAGAATTGAAGTTGGTATGGCGATGGTGTAGCCCGGGGCCGTCTCATACTGCCAGGCTGTCGCGTTGGGCACGCCCGAACTGGAAGGATCCATTGTCGGAAATGGTGTGCCTGCGGGTGATGGGTCGGTTGGGTTCGCAATCCAGAATGGCGCATTGGGTTCCACCGTCGCGATGGACGCGAACGCCGAAGTGAGACAATAAATGCCGGGGATATATCCCGCCGCGCCCACGGCAGAACACCATGCGCTGATGTAGTCCAGTTCGGGCTGTGATTGGGCACCAGAAGTTTCGATGTCGAGATAAACGGTGGTTCCGACTGGAAATCCCTCCTGCATCAATAATGGAACGGCCGAATTTGCCAGTCCAAGATAATTCGTTTCCGAGGAATTGCCGTCGGCTGCTCCTTTGGCGGTCGAGGGATTGGAGGAATTACCGGGGTCTTGACTTTCGTGGGCCGGGTCTTGCTCGCCGATGTAGATTGGAGCCACCGTCCAGCCTTGCGTCGCCAGGGTGGGAAAATGCCCCATCCAACTGCTGCCGCCGTTGCTGGCAACATTGCGGCTCGGCGCCGGGTAGAGATAATACCCCACCCAGGCGAGATTGCTGTTTTGGCGCAGCCACGCCATCGCCTGATCCGTGGGATAGGCACGGGTATCAAACCCGGCGAGAACGGTTCCGGTGGATGTCCCTCCGTCATTGTTGATGATGGTGAAGTTGTCCGTCGCGAGATAGGTGCCGACTGGGTCAGTTGGATTTTGCTGCACGATGAAACGGAACGTCTCGCCGCCGGAAGTCAGCCCCAAATCATTGATTGTTACTGTCACCTGTGCCGTAGTCTGGCCGGTGGAAAATCCAACCGCCTGATTCAAAATGCCGCCGTAAAAGCCGTTGTTGCTGTAGCCTTGATCCTGCACCGTGCTGGCATACACCATCGCCGCCGTTGCACTGCTGGAGCGGGTGATGGTGAAAGTCAGACTGCCGGCGTTCTCGTTCACGGACACCGGATTTGGTGAAATTGACCAGGTGGTAGCACCATCATTGTTGACGATGGTGAAGTTGTCCGTCGCCAGATAGGTATTGACCGGATCGGCCGGATTCTGCTGCACGATGAAACGGAACGTCTCACTGCCGGAAGTCAGCCCCAAGTCGTTGATTGTCACCGTGACTTGTGCCGTCGTCTGACCGATTGAAAAACCGACCGCCTGATTAAGAACTCCGACGTAGTAGCCGTTGTTGCTGTAGCCCTGGTCATGCACCGTGCTGGCGTAAACCGTTGTCGCCGTCGAACTGTCGGAACGGGTGACGGTGAAAGTCAAACTGCCGGAGTTCTCGTTCACCGACGCCGGGTTCGGCGAAATTGACCAAGTATCTGCGATGCTCGTCGTGGTAAACGACAGCCACAACAACACGCCGGTGAAGATGCTTAATTTGTGCGCGAGCGATCCCTGAAAGTTGGGTTCCATGAGATTTCGCCCGGCTCCGCTGGTTTATCCTACGGTGCAGGCAGGGCACGGTAAAATATCTGCGATTGGGTTTTCTGGATCGGGAAATCATAGACGTTCACGCCGCCGCCGGGAATGGCGTTGGTTTCCAGATTGACCCAGTTCACGAGGTTGGACGAAACTTGAACCACATAATTGCTGCCCACCGGGCCGTTCAAGGAGAACTCGAACTGGCCGCCGGCGGTCACGCTGATTCCGGTCAGTTGCGGTGTGGGTGGTGGCGGCTGCAAAGTGACGGCGGTGCCCAGCGGCACGGCGCGGTAAAAGCGCTTGGGATAGCCGCCCGCGCTGGGGTCAACGAACGTGATCAAGCCGGCTGGCGGAACCGTGTTCGTGTAGAGCGGAGTCCAATACTTCAAGTCCGAGGAGGCGTAAATGACGTAGTTGCTGCCTACCGTGCCGTTCAACGTCAGACGGAATACGCCATTGGCCAGCCGGCTGTAACCGGCGATCTGATTTAGCAGGGCCGAGGCTGTCGCCGGAACCGCCTGGGAAACGACCAGATTGCTGAAAATTTGTTCGTGCCCCGTATACCAGCCCCAAGCTGTGAAATTCAACTGGAGCGTCGGGTTGTTGGTCGGCGGCATGGCGCCGATGTTGTAATCAGCCACTAAAGTGCCATTGGTGAAATACTGGAAATTTCCAGTGTCAGGCGAATAGATTATTTTTTCCCTGAACCAAGCATCCCAAAGCGGTGTGAAGGGGCCGGCCAGATCGGTGTCAGCGGATTGGTTGATGATATAGGCGTTGTTGCGTAGGATGTAAAATCCATACCGATCTTCCCAGCCGTAGGACGGGTTTCCAGCCCAAATGTAATTTGCGTAATAAATTCCCGCCGCACCCAAGCCGCCAAATTGCAGGTTCATCCGCCCGGCAAAATACTGATTGGCATAATGCAGCAGCACGCTACGCGTGATGGTGATGTCACCGTGTTGGTTTATCGGAATGGGAACGCTGGTCAGGACGCCGCCTTGATCCGTTACGGTTGTCAACACCTGCATCATGCCGCCGGATTCCACCACCGTATTGCCGGAAGTCGTCCACTTGGTCGGGTCAATGGTGCTGCCACTGCCGGTTTCAGTGAACACGGTGCTGGTGGTGGTGCTGGTGCCGCCGGTGGCAAAGGAAACGGTGAGCGTGGCGGGAGTGCTGTTGCCGGCGGCGTCGTAGGCGGTGACGTAAATCACGTTGGCTCCGGGTTTCAGCGGGATGCCGGTGATGTTCCATGAATTTCTGCCGGTGGCAACGCCGAGGCCGCCGCTGTAGTTTTGCCACGTTACCAGAGTCACACCCACATTGTCCGAGGCGGTGCCGCTCAAATTGATGGTCGCGGTGCTGTTGGTGTAGGCGGGGCCGGTGGTTGGACTGGTGATGGCGATGGTGGGTGGCGTGGTGTCGCTGGAAACCACGGCGGAATAAGTGAGCCGGTTGCCGGCGGGGTCGTAGGTGTAGCTGATGACCGAACCATTGCCGTAATCCACGTTCGTCAGGCGATTGAGCGAGTCATATTGGTATGAAACAGCAGCACACTCGGTGATGAGTGAGAAGTAGAACACCACAAGGATAAAGACAGCAAATAGCTTAACACGAAAGAGACACGAGCGAGTCCCCATGCTTGCAATAACACTTATTGGTATTATCCTAGTCATCATTTTGGTTGTGGTCGGCTTGCAACCGCATTTGGATCAATAGTCTCAGGAATAAGAGGCAGATTTGACACGCCCGAACTTCCTCCAATACTAGCAACTATTTGATTTAAGTCTCTTAAATCGAATCCATAGTTGGCAAGTGAGGTCGCAACGTGTAGAAGCTGAATTCTAGCAAGGCTTAAAGTTTCTGGTGATAATAGGTTTCCATACTTATTCAAAGCTGTCGTTGCATCCTGTAAGTCGCTGATTGTTTGGGACACTCCGCCAGACAATCCCTGACCAATCGAATAAATAGTATTAAGGTCAGAAATTGTTTTTCCAACCTTGCTTTGAAATACAAAATCGAAAGGTTCACTAACGTCTCCAGGAAGAAGATATTGTTGATCGCGGAATGCACCAACAAGATTTGCCGAGGCTGCATCTAAACTACGAAATGACTCATTGAAGTCGTCAGCACCGCTCCAAAGCCCACTTGCAATTGCGCCTCCAGCCGCGCCAAACTGGCCGGTCAAAACAAATCCACCAGCCTCGACACCAGAGAAAAATGCCGTTGCACCTGCAAGTTCGGCTTGCCCTAGTCCCTGACCAATTTCCAATGCGCCGACACCTAAATCGCTGAAACTAAAGAGGCCACTTATATCAATTAAGTTGACAGGATTGTTCAACGCATAAATGTAGCGGTTCAAACTCTGGCTGTCGCCATCCTTGCCGGTCGTCGGGTCTTTGGTGATGAACCGACCACGCTTGGTGGTATAGTAGCGGGCACGGATGTAAAGCAGGCCGTTTTCCTCGTCCATCACGCCGTGCCGCCCCAAATAGCGGAAGCGGTTGTCGGAAAGCTGCCCGTTGATGGGCCGGCCAAAAGGATCGTAGGCGTAGGCTTCTGTGATGTTCCCGCTGGCGTCGGTCATGGCAATCGTGCTGCCGCGCGAATCATAATGGTAATATTGCGCGTTGCCGCCGGCATCAATCCGCGAAACTAGACCGAGGCCGTAGATGTAATAGTAAATGACGTTGCCACTGGAATCCGTCTCGGCGATCACCTGGGCCAGCGAGCTGTTCCGGTCCAGAACGTAGCGCGTGACGATGCCGCTGCGGTTGGCGGACATCCGGTTGCCCGCACCGTCGTATTGATAGGTGTTCGTCGCGTCCGTGAAACTCGTTTGCACCAGACGGTTTTCGTAGTCGTAGGCAAGCAGGTTGGTGGGATTTACGGAAGTCATGTTGCCGTTGGCGTCAAATACTTGTGTCTGTCCGTCCAGCGTGATTTGTTTGCTGTCGTTGTCGTAGGCGTAGGTGGACTGGCCCACAACTGGAATGGTGGGGAGCTGTTCGGTCTGGCTTACCTGGCTGTGATTGCCGATGGCGTCCAGCGTGTATTGGTAGCTGGAAATGACGGTGGAATTGACCGTGTTGGTCAGCGTCATCAGCCGGTTGGCCGGATCGTATTGATAAACCGCCGTCGAGCCGTTGGGGTTGACGGAACTGGTCAGGTTGCCGTCCGCGTCGTAATTGTAGGTGGTCGTGTTGTATTGCCAGTCGGTCACGGATTTGAGCCGGTTTGCCGCGTCGTAAGCATACGTCACGGTTTTGCCGCCCGGATAGGTGATGCTCGTGCGGTTGCCGTTCTTGTCGTAGCCGTAGCTGACGGTCTGGCCGTAGCAGTCGTTGACGCTGGTGAGGCGGTTAAGGGCATCATACGAATAGGTCGTCGTGCCCAAAGCATCGGCCATGCTGGTGCGATTGCCGTTGTTGTCGTAACCAAACGTCACCGGCGTGCCGGTGGGATAGGTGATTTTCGTGCGGCGGTTGTTAGCGTCGTAAAGGTAGGTGGTGGTGGTGCCGTTCGGGTCTTTCCGGCTGATGAGATTGCCCGTCGCATCGTAGCCAAGCTGGGTGACACCGCCCGCCGGATTGGTGGTTTTCGACAACCGGTTCAAGGCATCGAAAACATTTGTGGTAGTATGGCCGTTGGGGTCGGTGCTGAAAAGACGGTTGCCGACGTTGTCGTAGGTATTAACAACCGTGCCGCCGGCGGTGTCAGTAAAATTGGTGAGGCGGCCCATCGGGTCGTAAGCGAAGAAATTGGTGCGGTTCAGGGCGTCAATGCCCTGAATGCGACGGCCCAGCGCGTCATAAACGGACGTGGCGGTGTGCCCCAGCGCGTCCTGGGTGGAAACCAGCCGGTTCAAAGAATCGAAAATATATTTCGTCGAATTACTCAAGGCGTCAATACTGTTGGTGCGGTTCCCGTTCGGGTCGTAAGCGTAGCGGGTAACGGCGCCCACCGCGTTGGTGACGGCCAGCAAGTTGCCATCAACATCGTAGGCGTAGCTCGTGACGCCGCCCATTGCATCATGAACACGGATTTTGCGGTCGAGCGCGTCGTAATCGTTGGTGATGGAACCGCCCATTGGATCGCGGACGATGATGAGCCGGTCTTTGGGGTCATAAACGCTGGTAGTGGTGTAGCCGTTGAAATCCGTCGCGGAAACGCGGTTGTTATTGCCGTCAAAGGTGTAAAAGCTGGTCTTGCTGAAGGCGTTTACGTTCGTAGTCAGGTTATTCGCGTTGTCGTAAATGAACAGGTTCGTGTGTCCCAAAGCATCCACCTGTTTGATTTTCCGGCTGACGGCATCGTAAGCGAAAGCGTTCGTGTCGCCCAAGGCATCGCGGGTCTGGATCAGGTTGCCAAACGAATCGTAGGTGTTGGTGGTGCTGTTCCCATTGGCGTCGGTGACGACAACCGGCTCGCCAAAAGCGTCGTATTGATAGGTGTTGGTCTTGCCAATGGAATTAAATGTGTTGGTGAGATTGCCTTTCGTGTCATAGCGGAAAACTGTCCGTCCGGTCAAGGCGTCAAGACGGTTGGTGGGATTGTTCAAGGCGTCGTAGGAAATTGTGGTGGTCTGAACAAACGAGTTGGTTTTGGCTATGACATTCCCATTGCCGTCGTAGGCGTAAATTGTCACGGCCCCATTTTTATCAATCACCATTGTCCGGTTGTTATTAGTGTCGTATTGGAAAAACTGTTGGTTCCCCAAATTGTCCACGCTTCTCACCACCCGCAACTGGTTGTCATAAAAATTGTAGGAGACGTTGTTCATCGCGTCCGTGACGGTGGTGACGTTGTTGACGAAGTCGTAGGTGAACGTCGTCGCGTTTTGCAGCGCGTCCTTTTGCGAGGAAACCACCCGCTTTTGGTTGTCATAGACCATGCTGACAAACGTGTTGCCGCGCGGGTCAATGGCGTTGGTTATCTGGTGATACTGGTCGTAACCAAACTGCGTCAAGCCGCCGCGCGTGTCCGTCGCGCTGATGAGATTGGTGTTGGCGTCGTAAGCAAACCGGACAGTGCGGCCCAGCGGGTCGGTGATGTTCGTCAGGCAGTTGTTGGCGTTGTAGGCAAAGCTGATCACCCGACCCACGGTGTTGGTAATAGTGGTGAGCTTGATTCCAGTGTAGGCCAGCGAAACGGTGTTGTTGTTTTTGTCCACGATGGAAGTGAGCTGGCCCGACGAATTGAAATTATATTTCTGCTGCTCTTTTGTGATCAGGGTGTAGGTGCCGCCGCTCGCGGTCAGGCCATTGTAAATGCCCGCCTCGCTGATATAGCCGCCCGCGCCATTGGTGGCATACGTTTCCTGATGACCGTCACCAAAGGCAATGACGGCACTGTTGGAAGAATTTATGGACAGACCAATATTGTAAGAATGTGTCCAGCCGAAACCGAGCGGTTGAAGCGCGCTGGCTGCTGCTTTGGAATTGTAATAACGCTGGAATTCAAACGGCAATCCGCGTCCGGGTATTTGAAAGTCAACGTGGTTGTAGATGTAATTTCCGGTGGCGAGATTCACCGGGTCTAAAGAAGTGGGTTGCGTGGAGTTGTTGTTGCCCAAGGCCTGGCCGGTGACATAAATGTATAATGAACTTGTCCCGTTTCTTCCGCAGGTATCCGAGACTTGAAGGCTGACCGTGTAAGACTTGCTGCTGCCGGCCGGACTGCTAAACACATGGGATGGATTGGGTGACGTGCTGGTGGGAGAACCGTCACCGAAATTCCACAAATAAGAGTTTATGGAACATCCGGGCGTCGGGTCAGTCGAACCGGTGCCGGTAAAGTTGACCTGCTGGCCTGATTGCGGCGCGTGGTTATCAGCCGTGGGATTTGCGACCGGGTTCTGTCCGGGCGCACTGATGGTAAAGACGCTGGCGCTCTGGTTCCAAAACATGGCCACTCCGCTGGAATTGACGGCGATGATCTGAATGAGTGCCTGACTGGAGGCTGCCGTTGAAGGAATAGACCAAGTTCCTGAAGTCGCTGAACCTGCGGCAAAATAGCCGTATGTCTGCCAAGACGTGCCGCCATTCAGGGAGTAATTCATCCCGAAATAATTGATGGGTGGGTTTGGAGTGCCATTCACAGTCCAAGAGATGGTTTGGGCTGTGCCAGCGGTCCAGTTTTGACCGCCGTTGGGAGAGGTCACTGTCAAAGAGGGGCCTGATGATGACGATTCTTGGAAATAAAGTGCATTGGCACCGGAAGCGTTGCCTTCGCCGCTCGCGTTGAACGTAGTCATGTTCCAAACGTAAGTATGGCCGTTGACCAGAAAGCCGCTGGGCAAAACAAGCGATGTTCCTGTCAGCGGCGTGGTGGTCGTGCCGCTGGCATTCGGATAAACCAACGGCGTGCCGGATGCGGTCTTGTCTCGAATATAAAGGCCATAACCGGTGGCACCACTGACCGCGTTCCAACTGAAAGTTGGCGTCAGTGTGGACAGACTCGGCCCCGGCGAAGTGCTGCTGCCGGGGCTGATTTGCGTCGGCGGAGACAGCAAGCTCGCTGCTGTCTGAAAATATAGAGCGTTGGCACCGGAAGCATTGCCCTCACCGCTCGCGTTGAAGGTGGTCATGTTCCAAACGTAAGTATGGCCGTTGACCAGAAAGCCGCTGGGCAAAACAAGTGATGTTCCTGTCAGCGGCGTGGTCGTCGTGCCGCTGGCGTTCGGATAAACCAGCGGCGTGCCGGATGCGGTCATGTCCCGAATATAAAGGCCATAACCGGTGGCACCACTGACGGCACTCCAACTGAAGGTCGGCGTTAATGTGGACAGACTCGGCCCCGGCGAAGTGCTGGTGCCTGGGCTGATTTGCGTCGGCGGAGACAGCAAGCTCGCTGCCGTCTGGAAATAAAGAGCGTTAGCGGATGAGGCGTTGCCCTCGCCGCTCGCGTTGAAGGTGGTCATGTTCCAAACGTAAGTATGGCCGTTGACCAGAAAGCCGCTGGGCAAAACAAGCGATGTTCCTGTCAGCGGTGTGGTCGTCGTGCCGCTGGCGTTTGGATAAACCAGCGGCGTGCCGGATGCGGTCATGTCTCGAATATAAAGGCCATACCCGGTGGCACCACTGACGGCACTCCAACTAAAGGTCGGCGTCAATGTGGACAGACTCGGTCCCGGCGAAGTGCTGGTGCCTGGGCTGATTTGCGTCGGCGGAGACAGCAAGCTCGCTGCCGTCTGGAAATAAAGTGCGTTGGCGGATGAGGCGTTGCCCTCGCCGCTCGCGTTGAAGGTGGTCATGTTCCAAACGTAAGTATGGCCGTTGACGAGAAAACCGCTGGGCAAAACAAGCGATGTTCCTGTCAGCGGCGTGGTCGTCGTGCCGCTGGCGTTCGGATAAACCAGCGGCGTGCCGGATGCGGTCATGTCCCGAATATAAAGGCCATAACCGGTGGCACCACTGACGGCGTTCCAACTAAAAGTCGGCGTCAACGTGGACAGGCTCGGCCCCGGCGAAGTGCTGCTGCCAGGGCTGATTTGCGTCGGCGGAGACAGCAAGCTCGCTGTCGTCTGGAAATATAAAAGGCTGGAATAGCCGCTGAACCCAGTGCTGTTGCTGGCCCGCATATTCCATTGATAACTATGTCCTGCCGTTAGTGTCCCCGACGACAATGTCAACGAGGTGACATTGCCGACGTAGTCATTGTTGTAAACCAGCGTGCTGGTCGTCACGTCTTCGACATAAACTCCGTAATTATTCGCACCACTCGACGCATTCCAACTCATCGTCGGCGTCAGTGTTGAGATTGTTGTGCCGGGACTGGATGAACTTCCCGGCGAGATCAATGTTGGGGCATTGGGCACCGCGCCTTGCTCTTGGAAATATAAAAGGCTGGAATAGCCGCTGAATCCGGCGCTGTTGCTGGCCCGCATATTCCATTGATAACTGTGTCCTGCTGTCAGAGTGCCCGACGGCAATGTCAATGAAGTGACATTGCCGACATAATCATTATTGTAAACGAGCGTGCTGGTCGTCACGTCTTCAACATAAACCCCATAATTATTCGCTCCACTTGACGCATTCCAACTCATTGTCGGCGTCAGTGTTGAAATCGTTGTGCCTGGACTGGTTGAACTGCCCGGCGAGATCAATGTTGGGGCATTGGGCACAGTCACTACGCTTTGTTCTTGAAAGTATAACAGGCTGGAATAGCCGCTAAATCCTGCGCTGTTGCTGGCCCGCATGTTCCAGCGATAGCTGTGTCCTGCTGTCAGATAACCGGATGGAAGCACCAACGAAGTGACGTTTCCGACGTAATCATTATTGTAAACGAGCGTGCTGGTCGTTACGTCAGTGATGTAAACGCCGTAGTTGTTTGCCCCGCTTGATGCATTCCAACTCATCGTCGGTGTGAGCGTCGAGATCGTTGTGCCGGGACTGGTTGAACTGCCGGGCGAATTCAACGTCGGGGCATTGGGCACGGTCACTGCGGTTTGCTCCTGGAAATATAATAGGCTGGAATACCCGCTGAATCCGGCGCTGCTGCTGGCGCGCATATTCCATCGGTAGTTGTGCCCCGCTGTCAGATAACCGGATGGTAGCGCCAGCGAAGTGACATTTCCTACATAATCATTGTTGTAAACGAGGGTGCTAGTCGTCACGTCGTAGATGTAAACGCCATAGTTGTTCGCCCCGCTCGACGCATTCCAACTCATTGTCGGCGTCAGCGTCGAGATCGTTGTGCCGGGGCTGGATGAACTGCCGGGCGAATTCAACGTCGGGGCAGCCGGTTGTGCAAATAATGTGCCAACGGTTATGCAAAAAAAGACCGAGAGAAGCCAAAAAATCTTCTGGTATCTGCCAACGGACGCGCCACTAACCACCGCACTTTGCGGGCAATTGGCTTTGCCGATGGAGGTCAAAAAATGGAAAAATGTCCCCACAAATCCGCTCATAAAAGTTCACTGCTCGAACGTGTCTGAATTCCAACTTGTCAGAATTATGGCAGAAAGGCGAGCCGTGACAAGTCGGCTGTTTGGCCTACACCGCTACGTTTTTTTGGGGCGGATTGTGCAGGCAGCAACCGCCGGAATGATGATGGCGGCAAATCGGTGGTAGCACGCCGGTTTTATCAAGGGTGAGGCTGATCATCTGCTCCATGATTCGCAAAACCAGCTCGGTTCGTGTGCTGACTGTGAGCTTTTTGAAAAGTCGGTTCAAATGTGTGTGAACAGTGTGTTCTGATATGACGAGACGCTTGGCAATCCCCGCCTCCGAGAGGTTGTCAAAGACGCTCTGAACAATCTGCATCTCACGCTTTGTCAGGCGCAGTTTTGCCCCGATTTCATTCCAAGCATGGGCGCTGAGGAGCGCGGCTCCGCGCAACTTGCTATATGAACCTCGCCCACTGTGCATGGCGTGAGGATGCAGCCAAGCCAATCTGGCGGCAAGCTGGAACATGGCAAATCGAAGTTTCCTTCAGATTTATTTGGCTAGACGGCTTCGGCCTGCGGTTCGGCGAACGGGAAAGTGAAGCGCAGGTGGAGAGACGGCGGGAACGGAGCCGGAGCGGAACGACCGTCGCGGAACCGCAGGCGGAAAGCCCGCCGATTATTCGGCATTAAAATGTCGGTCGTGACGGACGCGCTTTTTTGCGGAATGGAACCGGCGCGGTCGTGAGGGGATTTGGCCGAACAGCGGCCGGAGAAGTGGAGCAGGAAAGCGCGTTGGTCACGGCGATAATCAGTGGAATTTTAGACAACGGCAAAATCTTTTGTGTTTTTGACTGCCAGCAAAACTGCCAGCAGCGGAGTTTCAACCGAGTAGTGCCGGAGTAATTCTGGAGTTTCAGATGGTTAATTCCAAGTCTTGACTGAAGCGAGAAAACCTGCGAAACTCTCAATGTTAGCAGCGTA
>Ga0182027_10012465_pt1 | contig 11940 bp, 8 predicted proteins | sample 712E1DmetaG_FD_121300 | JGI IMG/M metagenome (GOLD analysis project Ga0182027, IMG submission 121300) | Permafrost microbial communities from Stordalen Mire, Sweden - 712E1D metaG (Illumina Assembly) | ecosystem: Environmental > Terrestrial > Soil > Wetlands > Permafrost | place: Sweden...
ATACCCTGCTTTATTAAACCGCCAGCATAGATCCATCTCCTCCATGTGTGCAAAGAATCCTTCATCAAATCCTCCGCATTTTTTCCAGGCTTCGCTGTCTATGACCATACATGCCCCACTCGACCAGAAAATATCAATTTGTGAATCGTACTGTCCGGTATCTTTTTCAATTTTTCCGAAGATCCTTCCCCTGCAGAAAGGATACCCGTATTTATCAATAAAGCCACCTGCTGCTCCGGCATATTCGAAATAATCTTTTCTGTGAAAAGAGAGAATTTTAGGCTGGCAGGCTGCAACGCAAGGGTTATTATCCATAAAAATGACAAGAGGTTTTAGCCACCCTTCAGTTACTTCTATATCTGAATTAAGAAGGACAAAATATTTGGCATCAATTTGTTTCAAAGCCAGATTATATCCTCCTGCAAACCCATAATTTTTATTGAGGTTGATAAGTTGCACATTTTTAAAATTGGTGGCAACCCATTCCCTTGATCCATCTGTAGAATCATTATCTGCCACGTAAACAACTGTTTCATTGTTCACGGAATATTCAATTACTTTCCCCAGGAACATTTTAAGGAAATCAATACCATTCCAGTTTAATATTATGATGGCTGTTTTATTCATTTCTGACTGGACGTTTATGTTTCCATCTGCGATGAGTCCATAGCCAAAACTCAGGTTTTTCCTTTATGATCTCTGCAAGTCTCCTCACATGTGCTTCTGTAATCTGAAACTCAGTAAGCCCGGTAGTGTGATCAAAAAGAAGTTCTGCATTGATTTCGTAAAACCCTCTTCCTGTTTTTTGTATATTGAAGAATAGTACTGCCATGTCATATTTCATGGCAATTTTCCCAGCACCTGTATATACCGGTGTATCCTGGTTTAAAAAGGTTGTCCAGTATGTCATATCACTTATTACCGGAGATTGGTCCGAGATGAAAGCATAAATTGTCCAGATATTATTTTTCCTGTCATTAATGATTTCCCTGACTATATTTGACATGGGTGTCAATACCATTCCTTTCCTTGTCCGTGTACTGTTGAAAAACCGATTGAAAAACTTATTTTGAAGAGGTTTATAGATAGAGGCAATTTTATATTTTGTAAAAAACGGGAAGAAAGTAAGCCATTCCCAGTTATTATAATGACCCAGAATACCAACAATATCGCGCTTCTCCTCAAATAGTTTGTCAAGCAGTTGAAGGTTGTTAACCTTTAATCGCTTTGTCAGTTGAGCATTGCTCATGTGACTGAGTTTAAATATCTCAACAAAGATATCTGCAAAATGGTGGTAGAATTTTTTTTCTATATCCTTTAGTTCCTGAGATGTCTTTTCAGGAAATGAATTTTTGAGATTTGTTTCTACAATCTTTCTTCGATATGAAGGAAAGTAATAAAGCAGGAGAAAGATAAAATCAGAAAAAACATACAGGAGTCTCAATGGAAGAAGGGTTAAAATCCAGTTGATTGCGTAAAATATGTAGTATCCGATAACTCCCATATTATTCAATGGTCTGATCCATAAATTTACCTATAATTTTCAGAACTTCAGGGTACACAGTACAGTTTGCTGCCAGAATTTCTTCTCCTCTGACGTTTTTCTCATCACCTGAAAAATCACTGACACGACCGCCTGCTTCGCGTACGAGGAGGATTCCTGCAGCAACATCCCAGGGTTTGAGTCCGTATTCGTAAAAAACTTCAAACCTGCCACAAGCAACATATGCCAGATCAATTGCAGCAGATCCAAGTCTCCTTATACCGTGTGTCTCTTTACATAAATGTGTAATGCATCTCATATAAGCATTTAGACGTCTGAAATCGATGTATGGAAATCCGGTTGCTAAAAGACTGTCGGCAAGTCTCGGTGCCTTTGAAACATGTATAGCCCTGTCATTTAGCCAGGCTCCTCCATCTTTCCATGCTTTAAATATTTCGTTTCCGCCAACTTCATAAACAACTCCGGCAACAGCTACATCATCTTCCATGAGTGCTATACTGATTGCATAAGGATGAAGACCATGAAGAAAATTTGTTGTCCCGTCCAAAGGGTCTATTACCCAGCAATATTTTATTCCCTTTTTCTCAATGGTTCCTTCTTCTGTAAGAAATCCGGCTTCAGGCAGAACGATGCTTAATCTTTCAACAAGCATTTTTTCGGCACCTTTATCTACATAACTGACAAAATCATTAAGTCCCTTGGTTTCTGTACGGCTTATGTCAAATATTTTAGATTCACTAAGGATAAATGCACCTGTTTCGCGGGCTGCTAATTCAATTTTCTGTGTAATTTCTTTCAGATTTACCATATATTATTCAATTAGTTTAATGTTCATTTTCCCTTTCGGGGAGATGTTGTTCAGTTTAACTTTTATAATATCTCCGGAAAGACTTGATTTCCAGGGATATTCTACTCTTATATAATTAGAAGTAAAGCCTGATATTAATCCTTCTCTATGAGTCTTTTCAAACAAAACATCTGTTATTTCTCCTTTATTCAATTCTAAGAACTCACGATGCTTTTTCTCAGAAAGAGCTATTAGTCGTTTACTTCGCATTCCTTTCTCCCTGCTTTCGACTTTCCCGGGAAGTGTTTCTGCTATAGTATCGGGTCTCTCAGAAAAGGTGAATACATGAAGATAGGAGAGAGGCATTTCTGCCAGAAAAGAACAGGTGTCTTCAAAATCGGAGATCGATTCCCCAGGGAAACCAACTATCACATCAGCTCCGATACCTGCAAGGGGCAATTTCTTTCTGATCAGCCTGACTCTTTCGGCAAAGAACTCCCTTGTATATCTTCTTCTCATAAGACCAAGGATCTTATTACATCCGCTCTGCAGAGGTATATGAAAGTGAGGAAGAATCTTCCTGCTTTCCGATACCAGTTCTATCAATTCATCAGTCAGCAGGTTAGGTTCGATCGAAGATATTCTGAATCGCTCAATACCATTTACTTTTACCAGTTCTTTTAAAAGAATGGAAAATGATTCCCCCGTCGATTTCCCGAAATCACCTACATTGACACCGGTTATAACAATTTCTTTTATTCCTTTTTCTGCAATTAGTTCGGCTTCCTTTATAATTGATGAAATCTCAGGATTTCTGCTGTGTCCCCTGGCTAAAGGGATGGTACAATAAGAACATCCGTAATCGCATCCATCCTGAATTTTCAGGAATGAACGGGTTCTGTCGTTCAGTGAAAAGGATGGGTCAAAACTATCGGAAGCTGAGATATCGCATGAGTGTATCTCAGTCTTTTTTCTCTTTTCAGAACCTGTGATATAATCAACTATATTGAATTTTTCATTTGTCCCAAGAACAAGGTCAACTCCCGGGATAGAGGATACTTCCTGAGGGTTCAGTTGCGCATAACAACCAACAACCGCTATAAATGCTCCGGGGGAAAGCGCACTGAATTTTCTTATTGCCTGCCTGCATTTTTTATCAGCTGTATCTGTGACGGAACATGTATTAATTATGTAAATATCGGCTACTGAAGTTGCAGGAACCCTTTCAAATTTCTCTTCAGGAAATGATCTTGAAATAGTTGAAGTCTCGGCAAAGTTGAGTTTACAACCAAGGGTATGAAATGCTACTTTTCTTTTAATAAGGTTCATCTTTTTTGCCACCAGGGCACCAAGTCACAAGGCGCACAAAGAAATTTAAAAGACATTAATTATAATTTTATTTTTTAAGACTGTTAAGGAATACATTTCTGAACTCAATCTCCTTCCCCTCACTCTGAAGACAGATACTTCCTTTGTTTACCGACACATTGGTTCCTTTATTCTGAAGAACTCCGTTTACAAAAACTTCAATTGTATTTGATTTGCAAATAACTTCCATGGTATTCCATTCACCTGCAGGTTTCTCTGAAGAAGCATCAAGTTTATTCACAATAGGGTTCGACTTGTTAGTCTTTTCATTCATATCGGCCCCGTTCATGCATACAAAATCTCCTGCATTTCCGGCTTTCAACTGGCATTCAACACATTTTAACCAAACAGCATCGGGTTGCTGGGCATGAACAAATACTCCGCTGTTTGTTGGTTCAGACGGCCAACGCCATTCTACATGCAGTTTGTAATCGGAATAAATATCTTTTGTTCGCATGTACCCGAATGGACTGCCTGAAATATGAATAATGCCATTCTGTACTTTAAAAACCGAAGAGGGGCTAACTGTTGTATCCTTAAGCCGGAATACCCAGTTAGTCAGGTCCCTCCCGTTAAAAAGCTGAATTGTGTCACTATTTGGTTTTATCTTCTTCTCTGTTTTCTTTGAATCTTTCTGGGCAAGGGAAATATTTGTCATTAATAATAATGGAATAATCAGTAATGCAATTAGTTTGATTGTCTTTATTTTCATAATAATGCTATTTATTTTACTTATACTTTTATCTTTAAAGCCCCCTGACCTCCCGCTGCAGCGGGACAAGCTCTCCGGGGAGGGGAATTTTTAACCACTTTTATCTTTGTACTTTTGTCTTGTATCTTCTGTCTTCTGTCTTCTGTCTTCTGTCTTATAACAATTTACTTGCAAGTTCCGCAAGAAAACTACGCTCCCCTTTAACAAGATTAACATGAGCAAAAATATCCTGGTTCTTCATTTTGTCCGACAGGTAACTCAGCCCGTTCGAGGCAGTATCGAGATATGGTGAATCTATCTGTTCAATATCGCCTGTAAAAACCATCTTGGTTCCTTCACCCGCCCTGGTTATAATGGTTTTAATCTCATGTGGGGTAAGGTTTTGTGCCTCATCTACAATGAAGAATATACTTGAAAGGCTTCGTCCTCTGATATAAGCAAGCGGAGTAATTACCAGTTTATCCTCTTTCATCATATCGTTAATCCTGATAAACTCAGGACTCTGATGACTGAACTTATGTTTAATGACAGTGAGGTTATCATACAGAGGTTGCATATATGGATCCATTTTTTCTTTAACATCCCCGGGCAGGAACCCAAGATCACGGTTTGCAAGAGGAACAATTGGACGGGCAAGAAATATCTGTTTATATCTTTTCTGCTGCTGAAGCGCCGCTGCCAGGGCAAGTAATGTTTTGCCTGTTCCAGCCTTCCCTGTTAATGATACAAGTTGAATGTCGGGATTTGACAGTGCCTCCAGGGCAAATGTCTGTTCTGCATTTCTGGGGTCAATACCATATGTAGTTTGCTTGATTACCCTCCTGAGAAGTTTACTGATGGGGTTATAGTGAGCAAGTGCACTCGACCCATTATTCTTCATAATAAAGAACTGGTGGCCGGTAAGATTAGATTCAAGGTTGAATTCTCCTGCATTTACACCATCTGGAAGCTCATAAAGTTTACTTATTGAATCAGGGCTTACACCCTCCAGAACTCTTATCCCTTTGTACAGGTCGTCAATATTTGCAACCTTGTCGTTTTCATAATCCTGTGCAATGATACCCAGCGATTTAGCCTTCATGCGAAGGTTTATATCCTTTGTTATAAGCACAACTGTTTTATCTTTATTTGAAGCGCAGACATATTCTGCTATTGCCAGTATCCTATGATCAGCAGTTCTTTCGGGAAATGACTGGCTTACTTTCTCTGAAAAGTCTTTGCCTGTTTCAATATGCATGTTCCCAAGATTTTCACCAAGGGGAATATTGGCTGTAAGAAGCATGTCGCCCGAAAGCTTGTCGAGCTCCCTTGTAAACTCACGGGCATGAAAATTAATAAGATCATTACCTCTTTTGAATTTGTCAAGCTCCTCGAGTACAACAATTGGAATGATAATGTCATTTTCTTCAAAATTATAAATACACTTATAATCGTGAAGTAGTACATTAGTGTCTATAATAAAAAGTTTCTTATGGCTTTTCCTTTTCATTGTCAGGAGTTTATAAATCAATATATTATATCAATATAATATTGCATTTTCTCGTTTGCAAAAATAACTAAATTCAGATACAAATTGTTACTAACAAGTTAAGTTTGTTAATTTGCTCCCGAAAATTGAACTTTGAACTTTGAACAAAATGAACTACAAACAAACCCTTGATTTCTTATACAGCCAGTTTCCGGCTTATCATAAAATAGGCAAAGGAGCTTATAAAAATGATCTTAATAATATAATTGAGCTCGATAACTATTTTTGTCATCCTCATGAGAAGTATAGTACAATTCATGTTGCAGGTACTAATGGTAAAGGTTCAGTTTCACACATGATTGCCTCAGTTCTTCAGGAAGCTGGATACAAGGTTGGATTATACACATCTCCACATCTTAAGGATTTCAGGGAAAGAATAAAAGTAAATGGTGAGATGATACCTGAAAGTGATGTGGTTGCGTTTGTATCGGACAATATTGAAATTATTAAATCATTGAAACCATCATTTTTTGAGATGACTGTTGCAATGGCTTTTAATCATTTTGAAAGGAGCAATGTCGATGTAGCTGTAATAGAAGTTGGACTTGGTGGAAGGCTGGATGCAACAAATATTATTAATCCTGTTTTATCAGTCATTACAAACATTGGCCACGATCATATGGATATTCTTGGAAATACCATTGATATCATTGCTTTGGAAAAGGCTGGAATAATTAAACGCAAGACACCTGTAGTTATAAGTGAAACACATCCCTTGACAAAAGAAATCTTCATTTCAAAAGCCGCTGAGATTGAATCACCAATTTATTTTGCTGATGAACTATTTACCTGCGATTTGCTGGAAAGTTCCAGTCCTGGAGGAGAAAGAAAATACTCAATAACACATCTCTTAAATAGTTATAAATTCGAAGGAGAAACAGCTCTGGGTGGTGACTATCAGGTAAAAAACCTGCAGGCTGTATTCTGTGTTTTTGATATTCTTAAAGAAGCCTTCAGATATTCAGAGAAGAATATTTCCGAAGGAATCCGAAATGTTATCCGTAATACAGGACTCATGGGCCGTTGGCAAATTCTGAGCGGAAGTCCGCTAACTATTTGTGATACAGGTCATAACAAAGAAGGTCTGGAATATGTTATGAATCAGGTGCTTCGAATTCCTAAGACGGCTTTGCATGTAGTGTTAGGATTCGTCAATGATAAGGATCTAAGTTCTGTTTTACCTCTTTTCCCAACAAAAGCGATCTACTATTTTACCAAAGCCTCAATACCCAGAGCTCTTAACGAAGAAATTCTACAAAGGGAAGCAGCTAAGCATGGGCTCGTAGGACAAAGTTATCCTGATATTAAAACGGCCTTTTCACAAGCAAGGAACAATGCAGCACAAACGGATATGATCTTCATTGGGGGCAGTACTTTTGTCGTGGCTGAGGTAGTTTGATTCTTGATTTTATTTTACCCCCTTGGATTGTCTAAAAGATCTTTTTAACCGCAAAGTACGCAAAGAAGACGCAAAGAACGCAGAGTTCAATAAAAGAAAATAAGCCCTTTGCGATCTTTGCAAAATGACTTAGCGCTCTTTGCGGTTAATGGATTTAGGTATTCTAAACAAAGATTGAACTTTAGCAGCGGGTTATATATTTATAATATCCATTGATTACAAATATGTGAATTTCCAGTAATCGGTATATTTTGACTAGATTTGTGTATATCTAAACTTTAAAGCATGAAAAAGGCATTAGTATTTATTTTCTCATTGGTATTGATGTTCAGGCTTTCAGCCCAAACTGAAAAGAAAATTACAATTCTGCATACAAATGATCTTCATTCCCGTCTGACAGGTTATGCTCCCGAATCAGCTTATTCACCAATGACAATAAATGATGACAAAACTGTTGGCGGATTTGCCAGGATAGCTGCTATAATTAAGTCTGAAAAAGAGAGAAATACTGGTATAACACTGGTATTTGATGCAGGTGATTTTTTCATGGGGACTCTTTTCCCAAGTCTTGAATTAAAAACGGGTTTTCAGCTTCGTTTGATGAAGGAGATGGGTTATGACGTAATGGGTATCGGGAACCATGAATTTGAATTCGGACCCGAATGGCTGGCTTCTGTTATCAGGACTTCTGCCGGGAAAGGGGCGATTCCGCAATTACTTATAGGCAATGCTAAATTTGATAATAAAGATGTCAGGGATGATGGTCTTGAACAATTACTAACCGAAAATCTGGTTGGCAGAAAAATAGTATTGACCAAGGACGGCATTAAAATTGGCATCTTTTCTATACTGGGTAAAGATGCTGTTCGGGTTGCTCCGAAAGCTGCTCCTGTAACTTTTGCAAAACAATCTTCTTTTGCGAGAAAAATGGTGAAAGAACTGAAGGGTGAAAAATGCGAAATAATAATATGTATTTCACATTCGGGTGTTACAAAAGAAAAGAATGGAGAATGGGGGGGGGAAGATGTTGATCTTGCCAGGGCTGTTAAAGGTATCAACTTGATAATTGGAGGACATACCCATACAAAACTTGATCAGCCTCTGGTTGTAAATGGTACCTCCATTGTGCAGGCAGGAGAATTTGGTCAGTTTGTTGGTCGTCTTTCATTAATCTTTTCGAATGGTAATCTGAGGGTTGAAAGTTATAAGCTTATTCCTGTCGATGATAAAATATTAGGCGATGAACATATAAATCAACTCATTGACGAACAAAAAGAAAAATTATCTACAGAAATCCTTAAGCCTCTGGGTATGGATTATAGAAAGCCGATTGTTGAAACAGATTTTGTACTCGAAGGTAATGATGTGGGTGATTTTAAAAATAGTAATCTGGGCCCTTTGGCTGCAGACGCAATCCAGTTTTATGTTAATCATCATGGTGGAAAAGGTACCGATGTAAGTATGATAGCTGCTGGAGTATTGTTCGACAAGATCTTACCTGGAATTCAAACTGCTCCCGATATTTTCAGAGTAGTACCACTTGGTTCAGGAAAAGACGGGATCCCGGGTTATCCGCTTTCAAGGTTATATGTTACAGGGAAAGAGCTGAAGAGCATTCTTGAAATATTACAGGTTGCATATAAATCCAGTCCTGATAATTATTGTTACTATTCAGGACTGAGGGTTGACTACGATCCTGATAAGGGGTTACTTAAGAAAATAAAAAAGATTGAAATAATCCATTCCGATGGAAAGATGGTGAATGTGGATTTTTCAAAAAAGAACAAAACGCTTTATTCAATTACTGCCAATTCATATATGCTTGAATTTATTGGGATCATCAAAAAAACGAGTTTTGGTTTGATCAATGTAATTCCAAAAGACTTTGCCGGAAAGAGGGTTACAGATATGAAAACCGCAGTCATAGATATGGATGAAAACAAAGCGGGAGTTCAGGAAGGAAAAGAGTGGCTTGCTCTCATTGAATATCTTGGTTCAATGAAAGATACAAATGGGAATGGTATTCCTGATATTGATAAAAAATACAAAGGAGCAGTTAAATGCTTCTTCCCGGTAAAAGTTAAATGACCAGATCTATTTTCCTTTTCCCCAGGAACTGAATGGGTTATCGACGATTATTCTGTTTTTTCGGTTGGCAACTGTATATCCTATCTCATACATTGTCCTGGTTACCAGTTCCATCTTTTTGAAGTCGATTTTATCAACCACATCTCCTGGAGAATGGTAATCGGTATGCAACCCTGTGGTAAAGAATAAAATGGGAATATTTTTCTCAACAAAATTGTAATGATCGCTCCGTGAAAAGAGTTGTAATGGATGATCTCTTCCGCTGAGGCTGTAATCAAAATCGAGTGGTGATTTTTTATCTATCTCATTGGCAATTTCAACCAGTTCTTTACTCTGGTTATCGGTAATAACAAATACCGTATTTGGGCCGGTCATTGGTGTTTCATCGGTAGAATCGGCAACTCCTTTTACCCTGCCTATCATATCCATGTTCAGATCAGCAACGGTTTTGTCGAGTGGGAACAATGGATTGTCAACATAAGATTTTGAGCCGTACAGGCCTACCTCTTCACCTGATACCCACAGGAATAAAATTGACCGCAAAGGTTTCTTTCCAAGACTCTCAAAAGCATTGGCCATTGATAAGAGAGCAGCACAACCCGATGCATTATCGTCGGCGCCTGTATTTACCTTATTTCCTGAAGTTCCAATATGATCGTAATGTCCTGAAAACACAATTACTTCATTTTTCAGAACCGGATCGGAACCTTCGATATATCCTGCGACATTATTAAGCTTCTTTTCCTCCGAAAGAGAAATCTCGGTGATTTTCAGCTTTTTGTCTGTTATAGCAAAGGAATGGGGATGACGTGTTGCATCAATACTATTCTGAAGTTCAATAAGTGAATGTCCTGATCCTTTAAGGAGTGCATCAGCAACCGTTCTGTCGATAAACAGCACTTTTGGCATTGCCGACATTATTGGATTAACTACTTCAGTTTTTCCGTTTTTCAAAGTAACCGATGATTTAAGGTAAGCTGAAACAGGAGGATTTGACTCCTCCAATGATTGAAATCCAGATTTTGGATCGGATACAAAAAGTATTGCTTTTGCTTTGGAAAACACCAGAGTCATCAGTTTCATCTGAAAATTCATTGATGAACTCCATCCGGGTTCTTCAAACTGACATTTTTTACCATCTTCCGACATCGGAGCCCTTTCCATAACAAGGAGGATCTTTCCTTCAGTTTTAAGGCTATCGAGATCATTATACTTATATTTATCTGCCTTAATTCCATACCCGGCAAATACTACATCTCCTTCAAGAATAAAATCTGAGGGTCCGGTGGGGACAATCTGGAATATAGGCTCCTTTATTGTGAGAGTATCCTTACTATTGGAGATTATCTGAATCAGGGTTTTCTCCGGATCAATAGTCTTTTTAATAACGTAATATGGCTGAAAATAGCTGTTCCCATTAGCAGGTCTAAGACCAATCAACTTAGCCTGTGTTGCTATAAACTGTGATGCTATTTCGAGTCCTTCTTCTCCGTTCATCCTTCCTTTCAGGAGGGGAGAAGCAAGGAATGTAACATAACTTTCGAGATCTGATGAAGTTATCTGTTTTATTGAGTTGTTGTAATTTTGAGGGAAAACTGATAGTGGAAAAATTGCAGCGATAAGTATGGCTATCAAGCTTATGCGTATTCTTTTCATAGGAGTATCGGATTCTGTTTATGATTTTGAATTCGTAAAAGTTAACGAAGATATAAGAAATTATTTTATAAGTTTACTGCCTGATAATTATTTAATGGGTATTTAATGGGAACAAGCATTTATTTCTGGATAGGATTTCATCTTTTCGTATTTATAATGCTTGCTCTCGATCTCGGTGTTTTCCATAAACATACGCATAAAATACCTGTAAAAGAAGCAGCAATATGGACCGTTGTTTGGGTTACCCTGGCTTTTCTATTTAATCTGATTATATTTTTTGAGTTCGGGAAAATAAAAGCTCTTGAATTTCTTACCGGTTATGTTATTGAATATTCATTAAGTGTTGATAATATTTTTGTATTCATTCTAATCTTTTCCTATTTCGCAGTCAAGGATCAATATCAACATAAAATATTATTCTGGGGAATTCTGGGTGCTCTTATTATGAGAGGTATATTTATATTTGCCGGGGTTGCCCTGATTAACAGATTTCACTGGATTGTGCTTATTTTTGGTGGCTTTCTTGTTTTTACAGGGATAAAGATGTTGTTTCAGAAAGAGGAAGAAGTCGATCCTGAAAAGAATCCTGTTATCAGGTTCTTTAAAAGGATCCTCCCGGTTACACATACATTACATGGCGATAAATTGTTTGTCATCAAGAACAACCTTTTGTATGCAACTCCTTTATTTCTTGTTCTTATAATAATTGAAACTTCTGATCTTTTATTTGCGGTTGATAGTATACCGGCTATTCTGGCTATTAGTCACGACAGGTTCATTGTATATACTTCCAATATCTTTGCAATATTGGGATTACGCTCACTTTATTTTGCAATTGCAGGGATTATGGGACTTTTCCGATACCTGAAAGTGGGACTGGCCTTTGTTTTAGCTTTTG
>Ga0182027_10012466_pt1 | contig 11940 bp, 11 predicted proteins | sample 712E1DmetaG_FD_121300 | JGI IMG/M metagenome (GOLD analysis project Ga0182027, IMG submission 121300) | Permafrost microbial communities from Stordalen Mire, Sweden - 712E1D metaG (Illumina Assembly) | ecosystem: Environmental > Terrestrial > Soil > Wetlands > Permafrost | place: Sweden...
ATAAATTCAATTTGAAGGGTCTCTACCAACAAAAAAAACGCACAAGGCGTACTACCTTTACTTTCTTTGTATATAGAGTAACGAATTTATATCATAATCAAATTTCTCTGTCAAGGGGTAAATATCTTTTCTCGCATCTTATCTTTAGCATGCTATAATAAATAAACTATGACAGCTTCGGAAATTATTGAAAAATATATCGCTTTTTTTGAAAAACGCGGACACAAAAGAATTCCTAACGCTCCCTTGGTTCCCGAAAATGATCCGAGCACTCTTTTCACTTCTTCAGGCATGCAGCCCTTAATCCCCTATCTTTTGGGCGAACCTCATTCGATGGGCAAAAGACTGGTCAACGTCCAAAATTCTTTCCGGGCTCAGGATATCGATGAGGTCGGAGACAATCGTCATGATACCTTCTTCAGAATGTTGGGCAACTGGAGCTTAGGCGATTATTTTAAAAAAGAACAACTTCCCTGGATTTGGGAATTCGCGACAAAAGAATTAAAAATACCTGCCGAGAAACTTTATGTCTCGGTTTTTAAGGGATATAAGGGTATTCCCAAAGACGAAGAATCAGAAAAAATTTGGACCGAAATTTTTACCAAAGAAGGACTAGATCCAAAAGAAAGAATATTTTTCTATGACACCAAAAATTGGTGGTCACGTGCAGGAGAACCGGACAAAATGCCTGTCGGCGAACCGGGTGGACCTGACAGCGAAATCTTTTTCCAGTTTGATGTTCCCCATGATGAAAAATTCGGAAGAGAATGTCATCCTAACTGCGACTGCGGACGACACATGGAAATTATTAATAGTGTTTTCATGGAATATCAGAAAAATAAAGACGGAAGCTTTGCCAAACTTCCCCAGAGAAATGTTGATCACGGTGCAGGAGTCGAAAGACTTTTGGCAGCGGTCGAGAATAAACAGGATCTATTCTCGACTTCTCTTTATAAACCGATTATTAAACTAATCGAAAAAGATACTATTAATAAATATGCCGACAATAAATTTGCCATGAGAGTTATAGCCGATCACCTCGCAGCTTCTGTATTTATAATCGCCAATGGAATTATCCCAACCAACAAAGAACAAGGTTACATTTTACGAAGATTATTGAGAAGAGCCATGGATAATTTATCTAAATTAAATGGCAAGGACCTGTCTCCCCTGATTGAAACGATTATTGAACAATACGGAAAAACCGACAGTTTTTTAATAGAAAAATTTGAAGAAATAAAAAATATAATTCTTCAGGAACAAGAAAAATATAGACAAACTTTACGGAATGCAAAGCAATTTATTTCTAAAAAATATCGAACCGGAGACGATTTAATGGGAGTGACTGAAATTTCTGCTAAGGATGCCTTTATCCTTTATACCACCCATGGACTTTCGCCAACCCAAATAAAAAGTTTGGGATATACATTTAACAATCAAGCTTTTGCCGAAAAAATGAAATCTCATCAGGATATTTCCAGAGCGGGGGCGACAAAAAAATTTGCCGGCGGACTGGCGGATCATTCCGAACAGACAGTCAGAGGACATACCGCTACCCATTTATTACACCAGGCCTTGAGAGATATGTTCGGGACCAATCTTCACCAGACAGGATCAAATATTACGGCAGAACGCGTGAGATTTGATTTTAATTTTGACAGAAATTTAACTCCAGAAGAATTGAATAAAATTGAAGACACTGTCAATCAAAAAATAAAAGAAAATTTACCGGTGCATTTCGAGATGCTACCTTTAAAAAAGGCTAAAGAAGCAGGAGCAATTGGACTATTCGATGATAAATATTCTGAGAATGTAAAAGTTTACTTTGTCGGGGACTATTCAAAAGAGCTTTGTGGCGGTCCGCATATTGCGTTTACATCCGAGATTAAAAGTTTTAAGATAATTAAGCAGGAAAATATCGGAAAAGGAAACAGACGTCTTTATGCTAAAGTTGGGTAGCATAAACGTTTCACTATGAATCTGCCGTTTTTTAAGAGATTTAATAAAAAAATTTTACCCCTATACTATTTGGTCTTGACCTTAAGAGACGAGAAGGCTCAGGCAGTAATCTTTGAAGAAATTGAGGGGAAAGTAAAAATCATCGGACAAAGAGAAGAGCATTTCTCGACCGCAATCGACAGTGTCTCGTCCGAAGAATTTTTGCAGGTGTTGGATAAGGCCATTTCCAGAGCCGAATCTTCTTTACCCGAAAATATTCAAACGGAAAAAACAATTTTTGGAGTTAAAGATTCCTGGACAGACGGTGATCAGATTAAAAAAGAATATCTCGGAAAACTTAAAAAAGCCAGCGAAGAGTTAGGGCTGGTTCCGATCGGATTTCTGGTTATATCCCAGACAATTGCTCATTTAATGCAAAAAGAGGAAGGCGCTCCGGTTTCTGCAATTCTTGCGGAAATTAATAAAAGAAGCATTACGGTAAGCCTTCTGAGAGCCGGAAAAATAATTGAGACAAAAAGCTCGGAAATTCATGAATCAATCCCCTTTACTGTCGATACGCTTCTCAAGCATTTTGATGTTCCTGAAATTCTGCCGTCAAGAATTATAATTTTTAACGGAAAAGAAGACTTAAGTCAGGAATTTATTTCTCATACTTGGAGCAAAAGTTTGCCTTTTCTTCATCTTCCCCAAATAACCAATCTTCCCCATGGGTTTGATGTCAAATCGGTTTTGTTTGGAGCGGCAACGCAAATGGGACTTGAAGTTATGGAAAAAGACATACCTCTAGAGCCAAATGTTGCCCATGAACAATTTGAAGAAGAAATTCCGACAATTAATGACGAAGAAAATCCGATAAAAGACCCCGAAGTTTATAAGAGTTTGGGCGCGGAGAATTTCGGATTTGCCAAAGATGTTGATGTTGCAAAAATGCCTTCTTTGGAAAACATACAATTAACCAAACAGAAAGAATTCGAAGCGGTGGAAGTTGAAGAAAATAACGGAGAACAAATTCCTCAATTTAATACTGAAGAAATTCAAACACCGGTTAATTCTCCCGAGAGGTTTAACAATGTTTTGGAGTTAATAAAGAAATTTTCAATTAATGTCTTGAGCCTTATATTTGTAAGTCTTAGGAAAATAAATATAAAAAGATTTCCATCGACTTCCAAAGGGAAATTAATTATTGCGGCACCCATAATTCTAATCATAGTCGTCATCATTTGTTATTTCATGTTTGTGAAGGCAGAAATAACTTTAACCGTTGATCCTAAAACCATCGAACAGAATAAAAGCGTGTTACTTTCTACGACCAAAGATACGGACCCCAGCCAAAATATTGTCAAAAGTGAATTTGTCTCGGTATCGGAAGACGGCTCCGACTCAACTCCGGCTACAGGAACAAAAGATGTGGGTACTCCGGCAAAAGGATCGGTTACTATATTTAACAGTCTGACCGACAGCAAAACTCTGCCCGAGGGAACTGTTTTAACAAGTCCAAGCGGACTGGAATTTGCTCTTGACTCATCGGTTACAATTAATGCCGTTGCGTCGCACTCGGCGGATGAAACAGTAACCCCGCAGACTGTTTCGGTCAATGTGACCGCGGATCAATTGGGCAAAGAGTCTAATCTTCCGTCGGGAACAAAATTTTCCGTCAACGGATACGATACTTCGGACCTAATCGCTAAAAATGATAATCCTTTCTCCGGAGGGACAAAAACGCAGGTTACGGTCTCTTCAAAAAACGATCAAACCAAACTGGAAACTGATCTTCTGAAGCAACTGGAAAATAATGCAACGGCAGACCTTCAAAAACAACTTGACCAAAGCAAAGTTTTGCTTCCTGCTTTTATTTCTGAAACCCTCAGCAAGGAAACGTTAAGCGCAAAAATCGGAGATCAGACTAATCAATTATCCCTAACGGGAACTGTTGATTATCAAAGTCTTTCCTACAATAAATCTGATTTAATTGAGATAAGCAAGTCTCTTCTTTCCCAGGACATTCCCGCCAATCAGACAATTGACTACGGCAACATTAAGACATCTGTTGTAAATATAAAAAATAAAAATGATGAAGAAATAAATGCAACCTTTAGTATCAAGGCTTTACTGCTGCCAAAAATTTCGGAAAGCGAAATAATCAAAAATCTAAAAGGGAAATCTTTTAAAAACGCTGAAGATTCGCTCAATAAACTTCCGCAGGTCTCAAACGTAAGCATTAAACTTTCTCCCGGTATTCCGTTCTTGCCGAAAAATTTACCGGCAAGAGAAAACAATATAAAAATTTTAATTAAAATAAATGAATAATTTAAAGAAGTATTGGCCGACAATTTACAGAATAATCAATACTGTTTTGTATTTCATTTTTTCAACATTCAAAAATCTGGTTTCAAATATATTTAGGCAAATGAAGGGCGATCCATGAATAACAAAAAAATATTCAACGACGAGATTGAACAGGAAGATGCAATAAATGCCATCAGAAAAAAACTTGTCGGAAAAAATTTAAATTATAAAGAAATTTATTGTATAATGGACGAGATTTCCAAGCAAAGATTGGATCCGGTTTTAACTACATATTTTGCCGCATCCGGATACTCAAAGGGGTTTACAAATCAGGAACTATATTTCTTAACCAAGGCAATGGTCGAAACGGGTGAAAAATTACATTTCAACGGAATCGTCGCCGACAAACATTCAATCGGAGGAGTTCCGGGAACTCGTACGACACTCATTGTCGTACCGATCGTCGCTGCTGCAGGATTTCAAATTCCCAAAAGTTCTTCCCGCGCAATAACAACAAGCGGAACCGCGGACGATATGGAGGTTTTAGCCCCGGTCATTTTGTCCAAAGAAAGGATAATGGAAATAGTTAAAAAGATAAAAGCCTGCATCGTTTGGGGAGGAAATTTCAACATTGCCCCAGCCGATGACATAATTATAAGAGTAGAAAAACCGTTAATGTTCGAAAGCTTTGATAAGATAATTGTCTCTATAATGTCCAAAAAAATCGCTTTCGGATCAACTCATGTTGTTATCGATGTTCCTTACGGACATTCACTGAAAGTTACGCATCTTAGAGATGCGGAAATTCTTAAAGAGAAGTTTGAATACATAGCGGAAAAATTTAATATAAAAATACGGGTTCTTATCCACAAAACGGATCAGCCGGTCGGAAGAGGTATAGGTCCGGTTCTTGAAACCAAAGATGCTTTAAAAGTTCTTGAACAGACACCGGATAGACCGTTTGATCTGGAAGTCAGAAGCATAACTCTTGCCGGAAATCTTCTGGAAATATGTCTTAAGGATTCTTCCATGGAACTTCAGGAGTACGTCAAAAATACCTACGGAAATTGTATGGGCTGGGCAACAAAAATTCTCCGAGACGGCCTAGCTCTGAAAAAAATGAAAGAAATTATTTTTGAACAAGGGGGAAGTAAAAATATTAACAGTTCTCAACTAATTCCCGGTAAATTTACCTACAAAGTCAAAGCGCAAAAAGATTCGGTTATTAAAAATATAAACAGTAAAAATTTGACTCTTTTAATAAAGGCTCTGGGGGCGCCTCTGCAGAAAAAGTCAGGTGTCTATCTGGACAAAAAAGAAGGGGAGAAAATAAAAAAGGGCGAGACAATTTGCACTCTTTACAGCGAAAACATGTATAATCTTAATCAAGGAAAAAAGACATTGGAAGAGTTTCCCGTTTTTGCTTTTTGATGAAGAAATTAACAATTGTTGTTTTAATATTGATAGTTGCCGTTCTTACCGGATTGTTCTGGTGGAGTTACGGCATGTCGCCAGCAAATATAAACAATAAGCAGCCTATTTCTTTTGTTATCAAAAAAGGAACAGGTCTTAAAGAAATCGCCGGTAATTTAAAAGATGCCGGATTAATCAGAAATCGCATCGTTTTTTTCCTCTATATCAGACTCGGAAGATTTGAAGGAAGGATCCAGGCGGGAGAATTTAGTCTTTCTCCATCGATGAGCGCTTCTGAAATTGCCCAAAACTTAACTCACGGAACATTTGATGTTGAGGTATTAATTAAAGAAGGGTTGAGGGCAACTGAAATTGCGGAAATTCTGAAAAACAATGTTCCGACATACGACTCTACTTGGATCAATTCGCTTGTCATGAATGAAGGCTATCTTTTTCCTGCCAAATATGATTTTTCAAAAGATTCCGATATCGAAACTATTATTAAAAAAATGAGAAATGCTTTTGACAAAAATTTTGCGACTATAAATACTGATAATTCCAAATTAACCAAAACTCAAATCGTCATACTTGCATCATTAATAGAACGCGAAAGCGGCAAAGATCCTGCCGAAAAACCGATCATTGCGGGAATCCTGATGAACAGATTAAATGCGGGAATACCACTGCAGGTTGACGCTTCGATTCAATACGCCAAAGGGCAAAATCTAGTAAGCAAAAAATGGTGGGAACCGGTTACAATCGAAGAATATAAAAGTGTTATTTCAAATTACAATACTTATCTTTTTGCGGGTCTGCCTCCGGGGCCGATTTCAAATCCGGGACGTGATTCCCTGAATGCCGCGGCCAATCCTGCCGATACGGATTATCTTTATTATCTGCATGATAAAAACGGACAAATCAGGTACGCCAAAACTCTTGCGGAACATGAGGCAAATATTCAAAAATACGGAGTTAATTAAGATGTCTTGAAATTCCTCTGAAAAATCTTTTTGGTTTACGTCTATCGTCACTGACTTCTTTTGCAATCAGTTCTGTTTTTGAAGAAACTTCTTGCTCATCCTCTTCTTCAAAAACTTCGTCCAAATTTGCCGCCTTATCGGCTTTTTCAAGAATATCGGAAAGATTATCCAGCCCCTCGTCCGAAATTGCTTTTAAAATCTTCTTGCCTTTTTCTGTTCCCAACAAAAACACAATTACCCCTCCGACAAGAGCTCCCAATAAAAACCCACTCAGAAAATTGTTGTTTGATTTGCCGTTATTGTTGTCCATTGTCCTCCTTTTTATTTTTCTTTTCCGAATCGTCACTCTTTGAGATAAGTTTCTTAAAAATATTTATGACCGATGCCCCTGTTTTGATTCCCGAGACAAGAGAAGACAGGGATGAAATCGGAGTTGAAACGCTTTCGGTTATGACATTCGTATTGTCCAGAACTTTGTTGGCCTTGGAAACTGTCTTGCGGAATTCACGCAAAATAAAAAATACCTGAATTCCTAAAGTTAGGAACAGGACCGCCAAAATAACTATGATTACGAACAAGGCAATTTGAGCAGCATCCATATTAATTTAAGATATCACTTATGGTTTAACCCTGTCAACCGAATAAAATGGTACTCTCTACATCTTAACCTCTATTAATCTTTCCAGGGTTGTAGTTCGGTTAAAATTGTTAACTGATTTTACAGTAATCGTCGCATGACCGGGAAAAACATTGATGATTTTTTTGAAATTCCCGTCCTTATCCAGGTCCGCCGGCTCGGAATTTACAAAAACGGTTGTGTTCGGATCCGTTTTCCCGATTACGGTAACTGCTTGAGACGAAGCAACGGAATTTTCTTTTGGCTGGGAAATGCTAAGTGAAGGATCGAAGATGGCGGCCCTATACTGAAAAACAAGATATATCAAAAGCACAACAAATATCAGAGACGTGATTTTCAAGGTTTGAGTGATTCTAAATTTAGAAAGAGAAAAATCTTCAGTCCCAACTAATCCTTCCGGCAAAACTTTTATCAGCTTTTCTTCATCGTATTCTCTTTTGAAAAGCGCCAAAATTTCCTGCTCCGGCAATTCTAAAAATTTAGCATAGTTTTTGACAAATCCATGGGCATAAGTACCCGAAGGAATTTTTTTATATTCTCCTTTTTCTATTGCCTGAAGAAAAGAAGTTCTTATCTTGGTTGCTTTTGAAACTTCCTCCAATGAATAACCTTTTTTTAGTCTCTCCTCGCAGAGTTTTTCCCCGGCATGCACCATACTAAATTTCTAATTATTAATTTCTAATTTATAATTGTAAATCTGAATTTAAAAATTGGTTAAAAATTAAAAATTGAAAATTAATAATTATTGCTGATGTAGCTCGTTGATGATTTCATCAGCGTTCTTTGCCAATACATCTCTGGGCTTTGATCCTTCTGCCGGTCCCACAACTCCGGCAGCCTCCAGTTGATCCAGAATACGTGCCGCTCTTGAATATCCGATTGAAAGTCTTCTTTGTAAAAGCGATGCCGAAGCCCGGTCATATTGACAAACGCTTCTGATCGCTTCTTCAAAAAGAGCGTCTTTGCCGTCACTGCCAACAGACCCTCCCCCGTTCTTTTTAAGAACCAAGGGACTGGCGATGACTTCTTCGGTATATTCGACCGGAGGATTTTTGGCTTTAAGGAAATCCACAAGCTTTTTCACTTCTTTATCGGAAACAAAGGCACCTTGAATACGGGTAGGTTTTGCTTGATCGGGAGGGATATACAGCATATCCCCGCGGCCCAATAGTTTTTCCGCTCCGGGCGTATCCAAAATTACCCTGGAGTCAATCATCGAAGAAACATTGAAGGCAATACGGCAAGGGATGTTGGCCTTAATTAATCCGGTTATAACATCAACCGACGGTCTTTGTGTGGAAACAACCAGATGTATACCTGTTGCTCTTGCCATCTGGGCCAGACGGGCAATCGCATCTTCCACATCAACCGGTGCAAACGCCATCAAATCCGCAAGTTCATCGATTAAAATTATGATGTAGGGAAGAGACTGAAAACCGGCAAGCTCATTGTATGAGTCGATATTTCTTACCCCGCTATCCGCAAAGGTTTTGTATCTCCTGTCCATTTCGTCCATCGCCCATTTCAGAGACGCCAGAATTTTCTCAACCTCAACAATGACAGGCGTCATCAGATGCGGTATGCCGTTATAGCCCGTTAATTCAACTCTTTTAGGATCAATAAGAATAAGTTTTACTTCGGCGGGGGAGGCTCTGAAAAGAAGTGAGGATATAAAAGAATTGACCAAAACGGATTTTCCCGAACCTGTTGTTCCGGCAATTAAGACATGCGGCATCTTGGAAATGTTGGCAACCACAGGATTTCCCGATACATCCAAGCCAAGAGATACCGTAAGCTTGGATTTACTTTTGCTCATAACGGTTGATTCAAGCATCTCTTTGAGTGTAACAACTTGCAGACTTTTGTTCGGAATTTCTATTCCGACCAGATTTCTGCCCGGGATCGGCGCTTCAATCCTGATTTGACCGGTCGGCGCTTCCGTTCTCAAAGCCAGATCATTTGCCAAAGCCGTAATCTTGGACAATTTCGTACCAAGACCTACTTCCAAGGCATATTGTGTAACTGCGGGACCCAAATTTACCTCAACTACTTTGGCTTTAATCGAAAAACTGTCCAGAGTCTCTTCGATTGTCTTTGCAATTCCCTTGATATCTCCCCTGTCGGCTTTTTCCGATGTCGCTTCCGACAAAAGCGAAAGAGGCGGATATTCCCACATGCCTGCTTTTGCCAAAGGATTGCTGACCAGCTGATCGGAAAGTAAAGGCGGCTCTTTAATAATCATCTGAGAACTGACAGCCGGCGCGCCGGTGGACAAATTGGGAATAATCTTTTGTCCTCCTTTTATTCTCATCGGCGTATCCTTAAATTCGGATTTGCTTTTGTTTTTGAAAAAACCAAGGAATGAACTTGGGAAAAGTCTGTGGAGATTTCTGAATATGCGATGAAGAAACGCTATGACCTGGTCAACGGAGGTATTGAAAAAGACAATCAAACCGATAAGAATTCCGGCAAAATAGATTAATTTGGCAATGACATCGTTCAAAATACTTGAAATGGTTCCGAAAAGCCCGTCCCCGATTATTCCTCCCCGAATAAAAGCGGAAAGAGACAGAAAAAAAAGCAAATACCCAAGAGACACATTGACTGCGGACAAAAACATTTTTAACTTGAAAAATAAAAATCCGAAGAAGATTAGGACAAAGGGGAAAAGAAAAGCTGTGCCGCCGAAATATTTGTTCAGTAAATCATTGATGAGAATAAAAGAACTTCCGTCTCTGGAAAAAGATAAAAGAAGAATAATACCTAAGACAATAAATCCGAACGCAAAAATAGAATAGACCGTGCCTTTTTTTAACTTAAATTTAATTTTTTGTTTCCGATAATGCTTTCTTCTGGGCATATGAACTATTATATACGGCAAAACAATAGACTACAAGTTGAAAACAGATTGATGTATTGCTATACTCCCCTCATGGAAATTGAGAAAACTCCAAGGGAAATTATTTTCAATTTAACTCGGGAAGAAGTATTTTCTTTACAGGCTGGAAAGACTGTCTACGGAGGAAGACCTGGAATTATACTGCCGGATGCAAAGGCTGATGTTTCGCCATTAAGCATGATTAACCCATTTGATTCTATTACAGATAAAGAAAGGTTTGCAGACGACAGATTGGAAAAAGTAACAAAAGCTCCGTTAAGTGGTAATCTCTGGTCAAATGGGGACTTAGAAATTTTTGTTCCTGCGATTAAACTAACTGATGTGCGTTTAGCTAGCGCAAGACTCCCCAAAAAAGACGTAAAAACCCCTGAAGGAGAAAATATGAAAACATTTGTAGAGCGTGTCATTCCCGAAGATGGGATTAGGCTTAATTTTGGCGGCTCTCTCAAAACAGTCAACGTCTCCGACTTTTTCGCTTAAAAATTAACTAACGGGGCTACGGTGGAAATCTACCTGTATATAATTTTCCTTTTCCTCGATATCTTTTTCCTCTATTTGCGTAAATCCATATCCCATAAATGTTTGTCCCGACCAGGTACTTTTAGCAGCCTTTACCTTATCTCCGCTTTTCTTTAATTCCCGTCTGTATGCCCTGAGGTTTTCCGAAAGAAATCCCCAGGACCCCCTACAAGTATCTATTTCGATCCTCTTGTCTCCAAAATATTGTAGCGCCATGCCGACGAATTTTTTTGCAAACATATCAGGATGTCTTTCCCAGGGAAATTCTTGGCGCATGTCGCGGTCTGAATTTTTAGTTTGCAAATTAAACGTTATTATTCCGTCATCAACTGCTGCAGACATTGTCCTTTCTTGAAGTTTTGAATCATAAATACCAAAACTATGCTTATCTATTTTGCATATCAAAATTCTTCCCGAACCGCTAAGTATTTTTCCTTTTTTCCGTCTTTCTTTATAAAGCTGGTCTATTTTTTCAAAAGGTATTCCGAATTTCCCAGGCTCATAAGGATACTTTATTCTTTCCATATCGATGATTATGCTTTTTCAATCGTTTCTGCATCTTTTCGGCTGGGAAAAAGATGATCACTTGAAACGACTTCGCCTCTTCGGTGATTACTAAAAACTATCTTTACCCTAACCACTTCTTTATTACCCTCAATTGGAAAAGACGTATCAAAAATTTTTTCTATTCTCACGGCATAGGTCTTTTTTTGCTCAACAGGAATTCCTGGCCTATCAGGCTTTCTGTAATAAACATTTTTTCTTCCCGCTAAACTTTCCGCATTCATCATGATACCGGAAGATTTTAGCACATTTGCGGCCTAAACCTCAATTACAACCGGAAGGACCAGGGGCCGACGGCGGAGGTCTTTATAAATTCTTTTTTCTGCCACTTCCCCAAGTAATTTTCTGATATAAATCCAATTCGTAACCCTTGTCTTGCGGGGATTGAGCACTTTTTGGAAATCCTGCATCAATCTTGAGTTCAAACGCTTGATGTCATAAGCGGTTGTCAATCCTTTAACAATCACGTCCGGACTTCCGACCAACTGTCCGTTATTGCTGTCAATTTCGGCCAGAATTATAATTATTCCGCCCTCCGAAAGCTTCTGTCTGTCACGCAGAACAAAACTCTCTAAAGCCTCACCCGACAATTCGTCGACGTAAACATTTTTAACCGAAATTATTCTTCCCGGTCTGACATCATTGTTGCTAAAGACTAATTCTTGCCCATCCTCTACCAATAA
>Ga0182027_10012467_pt1 | contig 11939 bp, 8 predicted proteins | sample 712E1DmetaG_FD_121300 | JGI IMG/M metagenome (GOLD analysis project Ga0182027, IMG submission 121300) | Permafrost microbial communities from Stordalen Mire, Sweden - 712E1D metaG (Illumina Assembly) | ecosystem: Environmental > Terrestrial > Soil > Wetlands > Permafrost | place: Sweden...
CATGGGAGCCATGGGAGCCATGGGAGCCATGGGAGCCATGTCGGGCTGGGCTTCCATGATAGCGCCGGCCGGAGCCATGGCCGGTGCCTCTATGGCCTTCTCTTCGATCATGCGCTTGGAGGGCGGCGGCGCGAGCGGGACCACGCGCACGGCCAGAGCGCGTCGGCCCTGGTCGCCGTGCTCGGCGAGAAACTGGGTCAGATTCATCAGGGCGAACCTGCGCCAGCCCTGCGTGCCCAGAAGCAGATCGGTTGCGACCGGGCCTTTCGGATTTTTGGGGTCCAGGTATACATGGGCGTCCGCCAGCTCTTTGACGTCGTTTTCCAGAAAGACCATGACGGGCAGCCGGGGCGCCTGCTCACGCTTCTCGATCATCTCGAGCACGCTCTCGTCCGTCACCGTCATGCCGACGACCGCGCCGATCGGATGACCGGCATCGTCCGTGGTCGTAACCGTCAGGTTGGCGGTGCCGCCCGGCACGTAGGTGTCGTGATCGGCTTTGACCGAAACGAGGATCGTCTTGGCGGCAGAACGAAAGACCAGACGCTCGGCTACGGGGTGATTGTCCTGGTCCCAGAGCGTTGCAATCAGCACGCCGTCGACCTCGGGGGCGAGCGGCACGAACACATCGGTCGCAACCCCGACGCTCGGGCTGCGGCTGAACCAGCTAACCTTGCCGAATTCGACCGTCGTACGGCCCACCTCGGCCTCGCGCTGGCTCAGCGTGAGCGTGAGTTTGCCGGGCTTCACTGCGGCAACGGCGAAATGCGCCGGGTCGCCTCTGCCGATGATGTCGGAGGCGGCCGTCAATACTGCGCCATCGGTCTTGGCTACGGGCAGCGGGTACGTCTTGTTGATGCCGGAAGGCTTGACGATCTTGAGTGCGTAGGAGTGGCCCGCCTGAGGTACAAACGTGAAACGACCGCGGCCTTCGTGCTCGGTGGCAAACGAAGTCAATTCTTTGCCGCTTTCGTCGACGACCACAGCTTCCAGATCCGCGGGCTTCTGTGCGGGTGTTTTGGCTTCGAGATAGACGCGCGACACGAGGCCCACCACGAGATCGCCACCTTCGGGATACATCGTCAGGTCGATGGTCTGCAGCAGGATGGGGATGGTCTTGGTGGCAGTCTCGACGACACCGCCATCCTCGATCGTCATGGCGAGCGTGCCTTCGCCGCGGGTCATGCTCTTGGGTAGATAAAAGGCTGCCGTGGCGTTGCCGCCGGCATCGACCCGGGTCGTGTCGCGCGCGACCTCGACATCGTCTACACGGGCAGTGACTGTGACCTTGGCCTTGACCGGAAAGCCGCCCTCGGCCCTCTCGGTGTGGAGCGTGGCGGTCACGCGGTCGCCCGCCCCGTAGCCGTCGCGCGCAAACTCGATCTGACTCTTTAGGCGCGGGGCGCGAAAGACGCGAACGTCGAATTTACGCTCGGCGGGCGCAAAGCCATGATTCGGAAAGCTGATCCGCGCCGTGTATTCGCCACCCGCCGCAGAATCCGCAACCGGCCACGAGGTGCCCAAGGCCTCGCCCTGAGTCTGCATGCCGCTCGAGGTGATCGTCTCTCCTTTGGGTCCGAGGATTTCGAGGGTCGCCCAGAGTTGCTCCGCGGCAAACGGCTTGTGGGTGCGGGCGTCCAGAACCACGGCCCGCAGGTACACGGTCTCGCCGGCGCGGTAGATCGGCTTGTCGGTCGATACGTACGCGAGATACCGGTCGGCCCCCCCGAGCTCGTCGGTCGTGGCGCGCGGCATGGCCGGCGCGGTGGAGGCGGCCTCGGCATTCAAGCAGGCCTGCACGCCGATCCCGAGTCCACTCAGACCAAGGAGAGAGAAAGCAAAAATCATCCACGACCGAGTCTTCATGTTCTGATTCCTCATGTTTGCGAAGTATGTCCCAACCCTTTACGCACTGTCGAAGTGGCGACATTAGGCTCGTTGGCGCCGCGCGATCAAGTTGCATTTCGGCCGTTCGCTGCTTCACAGTTTTTCGTAGCCGCGCTAGGCTCTGGCGCCTCATGCCGAAGCGCCTGGCGAAAAATCACATGGATCAAGTCCTTCAACTGCTGCGCGGCGCACATCCGAGCGCCAAGGTCGGCCTGACTCATGGTTCAGCCTACGAGCTCTTGGCCGCAACGATCTTATCTGCGCAGTGCACCGATGAGCGGGTCAACAGAGTGACGCCGGGGTTATTTGCGCGTTATCCCGACGCGGCCGGCCTAGCTGCGGCCGAGCAGAGCGAGCTCGAGCAAGTCATCCGGTCGACCGGCTTTTTCCGCAACAAGGCCAAGAACCTCATCGGCATGGCCCGGGGCCTGGTCGAGCATTTCGACGGCGGGGTGCCAAAAACGATGGAAGAGCTACTGACGCTGCCGGGCGTAGCGCGCAAGACCGCCAATGTCGTTTTAGGCAGCGCCTACGGCATCGTCTCCGGCGTCGTGGTCGATACGCACGTCATGCGCTTGAGTGGCCTGCTGGGCCTGTCCAGGGCAAAGGACGCGGTGAAAATCGAGCAGGATCTGATGGCCCTTTTACCGCAAGAGGCCTGGATCGAATTCAGTCATCTGCTCATCTGGCACGGCCGCAAGGTTTGCATTGCTCGGCGGCCCAAATGTGCCGAATGCGTGCTCAACGAGTTATGTCCGTCGGCATTCAAGACTGTGACCAGGTGACTAACTACGAGCTCTTCTCCCTGCCGAGTGGGTGATTTTGAGCGGTTTTACATGGCGCGGCTGGCGGTGTCGGTTGAGCCTTAGACCGTCAGCAGACAGCCGGCGGTGGCACCCGCTGGGTCCAGTGGACGACCCTGGCCGTCGGCGCTATCAAGAGCGCGTGGCTTTCGACCTCAGCGATCGATATGAGACCAGCGACGGCTCGCGTCCTGATTCGACCGCTCTCCCGGTGTACCGGACGGCTGACCTACCGCTGGCGGCCTTCACCGTTTTGTCCGGCGGGGACGTGTTTGAAACCTCGTCACGGACGACCGCCGGCGAGCGAGAGGCCCGGACGTATGTGTGTGAGCAAATCGCCATCGACAGCCACGGTGCCCCCGCGCCGCAGGTAAGGCGGGCAGCCAACGACATCGCGCGCCAACTCGGAAGCAATCCCAACCTGATCGGTCGAATGAAGCTCGCGCGGTCGATTGCGATTGATCTCGTGCCGCCTGGTGGGGCGCTCGTTGCCCTGGGCTTTCCTCGGACGGCGATCGAGAAAGCGGCGGGCTTCTTCTGGGACCGTCCAGAATGGAAAAGTGCGCGCATCGCCCTGCGACAAGAAGAGCTCGAGCACGACCCAACGCTTGTATTCCACGAAATGGCGCACGCGATCTTCTATCTGGGCTTTACCGTGCATGAGCAGAAGCAGATCTATGATCTCCTGCAGCCGACCTTTGGCAGCCGGGCCGCGATGGACGAAGTGTTCGCCATCTACAGCGAGCGTGAGCTCGCTGGTGAATTCCGCGAGTCGGAGAAAAGAGCGCCAGGTGTCTACGGATTTGCCCGCCGACAATGGTCCGAAGACCATGCCTTCACGCGCTTTGTACGTAAACTCTATTTTCCCCAAAGGCCTGCCGCCGGCCCCGGAATGCGACCAGTCACAGACGGTGACTGGATGCGCAAGATCAGCCGGTAGCGGTGTCCTGCAGACAGGTGTCTTCGACCATTCCCCTATCGTGGACATCGGAGACGGGTTTGGCCCGCCGTGTGGGTTAGATGCGACCGCGAGCTTCGCAGTAGGAGCACAGGCGTGAATTTGACCTGACGGGACTTACCGCCTACACGGACAGTGCCCTCGTCTGTCATGCCACCCTTCGAGGGCAAGAGGTGAGAGATGCATTTATTGATACCGTTCTTCCTTGTCGCCACGACTGCCGGTGTTTCGCCCATCGACAAGGTAGCAGTCATCGACTTCGCGACCCCGGGGCTGGCGGTGACCGAGGGCAAGGCGTTGAGCGATAATCTCGTCGGCATCGTGGCCGCCGAAATTGCTCGGCTGGGACACAACGTCGTCTCCACTGCTGACATCAATGCCATGCTGTCTTTGGAAAAGCAGAAGGAGCTAATGGGGTGCTCGGAGATTTCCTGCCTCGCCGAGATCGGCGGGGCGCTCGGCGCCGATCTAATGGTCAGCGGAAGCGTGGGCAAGCTGGGAGACGTCTTCTCCTTGACGATGACGCTGGTCGATCCCAAAAAGGCTGACACCAAACAACGTTTCCAGGGCACGGCCGGAACGGAGGCGGCCCTCGGGGCAACAGCCAAGCGCGGAGTTGCGGTCCTTTTCGGCAAATCAGTCGATTTGGGGGGAACCGGGATGATGGTCGTGCGCACCGTCCCACATGGAGGCACGGTATTCTTGGATGGCAAGGCCGTCGGCACAGAGCCAGTGACGCTGGATGAAGTTGTTGCAGGCGACCACGAACTGACTGCAGCCAAGGGATCGCTCAAAGGCCACGTCGCGCTCGCGTTGACGCCCGGCGGAACGGAGCGCGTATCGATTCAACTGAACGAATCAACACCGGTCAAAGTGAAGATCATTTCGTCGCCGCCTGACGCGCGTGTGTTGATCGATGGCAAGGAGGAGGGAAACACTCCCCTGCTTCTCACTGACGTTAATTGTGGGGAGCGCCACATTCGCATTGAGCTCAACAACCACGTTCCCTACGAACGTGTGCACGATCTTTCTTGTGCAGCCTTTGAAAAGAACGGTGAGCAGCCCTTCAGAATCGAGGCGAAGTTGGCGCGACTCGCCAAGGTGCAGGTCGTTTCAACTCCGCCGAATGCACAGGTTCTGATTGACGGCAAAGACGTGGGCAGAACTCCGATCGTAGTGTCTGGATTGAATTTTGGAGAGCACACTGTGCGCATCGAGCTCGCCAACCACCAAACCTATGAGCGCACACATACGATCTCGGCCGCCGAGGCGGAAACAAAAGGCGACGAAGCCGTCAAGATCGAGACCGACTTGCCCTACCAGCTGGATCTTGCGGTGCCCATCATTTTCGCTGTCAGTGGTACCTCCGCCTTTAACTCGTTGGCCAACCAGACGGCAGCACAGTTCGAAGTCGGGACTTCACGCCGCTGGTTTGAAGGAACGCTCGCCTGGCTCACAAAGAACGGCGTTGCGGCGACTGTTCGAGTGTTTGTGTACCACGGTCTTCTCGACATCGGCATCGCCGGTCGGGCCGTGGGGGTACTGGGAACGGGAACGAAAATGGATGGAACGACCGGCGACGTTCAAATTCTTCCTTTTGTCGGGGGCGGTCTTTCTCTAGGCAAGGGTTTCGACTTTGTTCTGGGAACGTGGGGGGTGAGGCTCGAAGCTTACGTAGTCAAGTGCCTATCCAAGGCCAGCGACAATAAGGTCGACGTGACCACGTTTCCCGGCCCCTATGTCCGAAGTGACTCTGTTCTTTTTCCTGTCTCTCTCGGGCTGTATTGGAGGCTGTAGGCGAGGCCGTCTGGCACTCGTCTAAGACCGTCAAGACATCACCGCACGCGCAAGGCTGCGTCCATGAAAGCGCGCCAGCCAGTCGGCCACATCGTCGATTCCGTCTTTGAGCATCTGCACAAAAGCATCCGCAAGGACCGGCGGTTCACCTACCTGGATGTCGACCTCGCCGATGGATTTGTTTTACACCCGCGTAACCATCCCGGAGTTGCAGGAGGCCCATGCCAAGTTCCACCCACGAGGATCCATCGACGAAGTCGCGGCTCGGCCACCCAGGTCACGGAGCCGCCGGTGATCTTCTGGCAAACATATACGGGCATGATAAGGAGGCTCGGTGGCCATACTCGACGACATTAACCGAGCGATTCGGGTTCTGCGTTACCGCGTGAGCGAGCATGCCGGCGAAGAAATGAAGGCAGACAACCTGCGCGAGGCCCAGCTGTTGACGGCCGGTTTCGATGGTGAAGTGATCGAGGACTATCCGGGGGCGTACCCGTGCCCAGCGTGTCTTGTGCTCGTGCATCTTGCCGCGGGTGATCCGGTGCACGTGGTATGGGCATTCGAGAGGCAAAGCGGTTATGCTGTAATGGTGACAGCGTATAGGCCAGATCCAAAGCGCTGGAGCGCGGATTTCAGAAAGCGGGTCAAGCCATGAGTCAAGGACCGAGCATGTGCACTCGCTGTGGCGGTGAGCTGGAGTACGGTCGCGAGTTGGAGCGCTATGTGCACGAGGGCGAAGATGTGGCGATGGTGACCGTAGTTGCCGACGTGTGCAGGCGTTGCGGCGAAGTGCTGCTGCATCCTGGAATGACCGAAAAGATGGCCGAGGCGGAAGATATGTTGCGGCGACGTGCTGCTGGCGCCGCAGTCGGTCGAGTCTACGACCTGCGTCATTTGGCGGCGTAGCAGTCATCGGCAGCGAAGGGAATGGATGCGGCCAGCGGCCGGTGGAGATCGATGAGAACTTGGTAGCCAACATCGTTGCGGTTCCATGAGAAAGCAACTTTCGTAACGGCGACTTTTTCGGCGAGATGATCCTCCTGGATGGCCAGCCCCGCTCGGCGACCGTGATCGCCATGGAGCCGGCACAGGTCCCGGTGTCAATCAAAGCCATTGCGCTGCGGAATGGTCGACCGTCGAGGCGCTGTTCAACAGGGCCAACTGCAAGTCGGTTTATGATGACGTGCTCAGCCTTTGCAGTGCACGTGAGTCGGTCGTTGGCGAGCAATGCCCGACGGGCCGGCAATCGAAGGCCGCCATCGGCTTCGTTACGTCATTTTCCCGCGCCTGGAGATATCTACCGGCTGCGGCACCCGACCGGCTCGGGCGCCGACCTGAAACGTTAACCGCGCACGTTGGCGGCGCGTTGACACTGCACATGGTTCCTCCTAGTTTTGCCCCATTCAAGTGTCACCGCACGGCACGGGGGTTTTTCATGCTCTGGCTTTGTCGAGTCGCTGACCGATGGGTCACTTTGGCGCTGGGCCTGACCGTGGCCGGATGCGGGCCAGCCGTGCAGAGGATGAGCGCGGCCGGCCAGATGCAGGCCAACGTTCTCAAGCTGAGAGAAAATCAACCTCCGCCCGCGTGGCGGTCGAACCTGGGTGAGCACGGCGCCGATTGGATCGTGAATCTGGGCGATCGGGTCCTCGTTAGCACGATGTACGGCGAGCCGAGCTACTACACCCGCTCATTCGGCCTGGCGGCGCCGCATTATGGTCCCCTGGTGCTCGTCGAGGCGAGTTCGGGCCGGCCGCTGTGGCGCAAAGATCGCAGGGACCGGCCTTGCGATGTCGTCGCGGTCGAGCCGGTCATCGTGCTGCACAGCCAGGACGAAAACGGAGCCGTGCTTTTCGAGGGCCTCGATCGGACAACCGGCGTGACGCTCTGGACGCACGAGGCTCGCGCGGACCAGGCATTTGCTGCGACAGCCTCGCCGCCTGAGCTCGTGATCGCCGCGAAATCCGGTGACGACCTCGTGCGGGTACGGACCGTCGGTTTGGCAGACGGCCGGGGGCGCTGGTCTCGCACCGTCCCGGGGGCAAAAGGGCCGGCTGGAGCCGCCATGCTCCTGCAAGCGGGCCCGATCCTGATTGTGCTAGGCGACACCGTGTCCGCCCTCGAATCTGCAAGCGGTGAGGTCCTTTGGCGCGCCGCGCTGCCGGGTCAATGTTCCCTTGCGACCAAGGCAGTCGTGGACGGGGACGGACTCTACCTAAGCACCGGCGCGAATTTGGCGCTGCTGAGCCTGCGCGAAGGGAAACTTCTCTGGCAGCAACCCCTCGAGGGCGAGCCCGACGTGCTCAGTCCCAGCAGTGATGCGGTGCTCGTTGTCTCCAGCTCCGACAACGGCAGCGTCGTCGCGGGTTGGTTACACGCTTTCGATCCCAAGACCGGCCGGCCGCGCTGGAGTCATGCCCTGAGTGCCCCGCTTCACAGCGTGCCTCTTTCGACCCCCAGAGCCGTCTATTACACGACCGCTTCGGGGCTGGTCGGAGTGAATATGGCGACCGGTGCGCAGCTCTTCAGCACACCGTGGGACACCCCCGGAACCTCGGATGAGCTACCCGATCTGCTGCTCGTGCGCGGCAAAACTGTCGTCGTGGCCCGCGAGACCGGGATTTGGGCATATGCGGCGCAAAACGGCACGGCCGTGTGGGCCGTGTCAGACTTCGGTGGCAACAACTACGTGCGCGCTCATGCGCTCGAAGGCATGCGCGGGGCAGCTCAGTTGGGCGGCGACCCGGCGCTTGCGCAAAAGGCCGCGACGGGGACGGCTGCGGTCGTGACGATGCCGCTCGGCCAGCGCGGCCCTCCCGGGTATGTGCAGATGGCGCAAGAACGCTGGCGTTCGACGCGGGCCTCGAGAACATCGACGGCCGGCGAGCGCATGCGTGCGGCCGATTACGCGCAGCACGTTACGAAGTCCTATCAGGGCGCCATGCGCACGCAGGCGACCATTGGCGTCGTGGGCGCGGGGGTGGCCGCCGCCGTGGCGGTCTTTGGGGCCATGTACGGGGCGTACAAGGCCAAAGAGACGTTCGAGACGATCGCGCAGCGCTGGGCGATCGCGGCGACGCAGGCAGCCGCGTTCCATTTCAGCTCCATCTCGGGCGGGCTCTACGTTCGGCCGTTTCGCCGCGCCGAGGGTGCCGGTCTCAAGGTCGTCGACCTCGATACGGGAAACGCCGCCGATCTCTATTTGACCCCCGGACTCGTCCGGAGCGATTTCATCTCCACCCTGGATTTGCAGCCGCCACTGTATGCGGTCGCTGACGACCAGCAAACCCTGTACGTCGTGGGCACCGGCCTCAATCCCGCCCAGGCTCCGAAATATCAATGGCGCGTAGGCTACACCGAATGGGAAGTGCCCTATCCGTGCATACTGTCTTATGATCTGCGCCAGCTTCATTATGTCGACGTAAGGGCCGCCCGGCTCGAGCGCGACAAAGCCAAGCAAGCGCAACAAGCCCAGCAGGCCCAGCAGACCCAACAGGCCTGGCAATCTCACCACGGCGGCCTTGCTCCGACAGGCAAGCAAGATCTGGGACTGACCGCGGAGCTTTTTGCGGCGATCATGAAAAACGACCTCGCGGCCGCGTCTGACTTACTCAAGAAAGGGGCGGACCCCAACGCCGAGATGTCCACGATGCCACTGCTCGTGCTGGCGGTCGGCGGTCACCACGCCGACGCGGTGAAGTTGTTGCTCGAATTCGGCGCGGATCCCAACCTCAGCTATCTGAACGTGTCCATCGTCGAGACTGCGCGCCAACAGGGCGATTCCGAAATCGTTCGCCTGCTGATGCAAGCCAGAAATGCGCGGGCAGGCCGCGGTGCGCTTGCGCCCAGCCCAGGCGATAACTAGAGCGCCGATCAGGTTAAGCTGGACAGGCGAAAGTACGCAACTGGTGTAGTTATCACGAAGGCCGAGATGAGCGCCTTGAAACTGCACAGGCACACCTTGCACGGCGAGTCAAGGAGCGTCGAGCGTCGAGCTCGCCGATGATCTCACGCCACGATGGCGTCGACGATCTCGAGAGTCGCCACATCGCAGGTCACGCGCACGGAAACGCCGGAATGCAGCGCCTGCTCGAGTGTGCTCATTACGTCCGCCGGGCCAGGCGCTACCCGATAGCCCCCTGGACTGGAGACGAACTTGAACACGACTTCGCCGAGCTCGGCGGCCATGCTCTCGACCGTGTCGACAAATTCGCGTTGGACGCGGGCCGAAGTGCGGGGCATCAGGACGGCCTGCGCCCTTTGTAATCCATCATGCCCTGCATGGCGCCCTCGGCACCTTCGGCGATCTCTTCCTGCTCGCGGACTTCGTCCGCGCAGCTCTCGCAGAGCCTGAGCGTGCGCTTGCCGACCTGGACCGAGACGAGCTCGTCCACCTCTTCGCCACATTTCTTACAGGCCGCCATGACAAATCTCCTGGAGCTAAACCATTTCCGACTCTTTGGCCGGCTGCTCGGCCGGCACCGTCGTCGCGGTCGCCTCGATGCACAGGCCCTCGCTGCCGACGTCGACCTTCACATTGCCCCCTTGTTGCAACTTGCCGAACAGGATCTCGTCGGCCAGCTTTCGCCGCAGCTCGCGATCGATCAGGCGACCCATGGGCCGAGCACCGTTCTTGCGATCATAGCCGTGCTCGGCCAGCCAAGTGCGCGCCGCGGCGGTGAGCTCGAGCGTGACCTTCTTGGAGGAGAGCTGGCCTTCGAGCTCGGTCACCAGCTTGTCGACGACCTGCTCGATTACCTGTGGGGTCAAGTGGTTGAATTGGATCCAGGCATCCAGCCGGTTGCGGAACTCGGGCGCAAAAGTCTTTTCGATGGCGGTTTTTGAATCGGCGCCCCGGCCCTCCGGATTGCCGAAGCCAATGGCGCCAGCAGCCATCTCGAAGGCACCGGCGTTGGTCGTCATGATTACCACGACGTTGCGGAAATCCGCCTTGCGTCCATTGTTGTCGGTCAAGGTCGCGTGATCCATGACCTGCAGCAGAATGTTGAACAGGTCGGGATGGGCCTTTTCGATCTCGTCCAGAATCAAGACCGCGTAGGGATTCTTGCCGATGGCGTCGGTGAGAAGTCCGCCCTGGTCGAAGCCAACGTACCCCGGCGGCGCGCCGATGAGGCGCGAGACCGTATGCTTTTCCATGTATTCGCTCATGTCGAAGCGAATGAGCTCGACGCCCATGGCCCGCGCCAATTGCCGCGCGAGCTCGGTCTTGCCGACACCGGTGGGTCCCGAAAAAAGAAACGACCCGACGGGCCGTTCCGGTGCGCCCAGGCCGGCACGGGACAGCTTGATGGCCGAGACCAGCATCGCGATCGCTGCATCCTGACCGTAGATCACGAGCTTCAAGTCCCGCTCGAGCGTCGCCAGACGCTCTTTGTCCGATGTCGACACAGTGCGCGCCGGCACCCTTGCCATCTTGGCAACGATGATTTCGATGTCTTTGGCTCGCACGTACTTGGGTCGCTTGTTGGCCGGGAGCAGCCGTGCCGCCGCACCGGCTTCATCCAGTACGTCGATAGCCTTGTCCGGCAGATGGCGGTCGTTGATGTATTTGTTGGCGAGCTCGGCCGAAAGGCGAACGGCCTCGTTCGTATACAAGATGCCGTGATGCTGCTCGTAGTATTTCTTTAGCCCCTTCAAGATCAGCACGGTCTCTTCGAGACTGGGCTCTTTGATCTCGATCTTCTGAAACCGTCGCGCCAACGCCCGGTCGCGCTCGAAGGCGCCTTGAAATTCTTTGTAGGTAGTCGAGCCGATGCAGCGCAATTCACCGGCTGCCAGGGCCGGCTTCAGGATGTTGGAGGCATCCAGAGTTCCGCCGCTCACCGCACCGGCGCCGACAATCGTATGGATCTCGTCGATGAACAGGATGGCGTTGGGCTTGGCCTTGATGGCGGCGATGACTGCCTTCAAACGCGCTTCAAACTCGCCGCGGAACTTGGTACCGGCGATGAGGCCGCCCATGTCCAACGCAAAAATCTGCGCGTCCTTCAGGGCCTCGGGCACGCGACCTTCGTGGATGGCCAGGGCCAGGCCTTCGGCAATCGCGGTCTTGCCGACCCCAGGCTCGCCCACGAACACGGGATTGTTTTTTCGCCGCCGACACAGCACGTGCAACGTACGCTGGAGCTCATCGAGCCTGCCGATGAGCGGATCGATCTTGCCGGCCTTGGCCTTGGCGACCAAATCGGTCGTAAAGGCCTCGAGCGGGTCGCGGCTCTTTTTCGGCCCGGGCTGGCCCTCGCCTTCTTCATCCTCCGCCTCCCCGACGGCCGGCTCGGGCGTAGGCCCGGCGATCTTGCTGATGCCGTGCGAGATGAACTCCAGGATTTCCAGACGCTCGATGTTCTGCTTCTTCAAGAGATAGACGGCATGAGACTCAGGCTCGCGATACATGGCGGCCAGGACGTCACCGGCCTCGATTTCTTTCTTGCCGGCCGACTGCACATGGATGGCCGCGCGCTGCAATACGCGGG
>Ga0182027_10012468_pt1 | contig 11939 bp, 10 predicted proteins | sample 712E1DmetaG_FD_121300 | JGI IMG/M metagenome (GOLD analysis project Ga0182027, IMG submission 121300) | Permafrost microbial communities from Stordalen Mire, Sweden - 712E1D metaG (Illumina Assembly) | ecosystem: Environmental > Terrestrial > Soil > Wetlands > Permafrost | place: Sweden...
CGCCACCTCAGTTGGGACGCCGCCTACCAGCTCGGTTTCGGCCCGGCACGCTCGGTCACCGCAGACATCAACTCCCCCAATGGCAGTTATGAATTCTTTAGCAATGCTCTCTCCATCAATATCGGCTGGCACTTCTGAAACCGTCAACGTCCTCCCCGACGTTCCGCGCCAAACCCTCCTCATCGTGGACGACGAGGAAGGGCCGCGCCAATCCTTGCGCGTCGTGTTCAAGGAGGACTACGACTTGCTCATCGCCGGCGACGGCCCGCGCGCCCTCGAACTCGCCCACCAGCACAAAATCAACGCCGCCGTGGTGGACATCCGGATGACCGGCATGACCGGCACCGAAGTCCTCGAAAAACTCAAGGCCATCCAGCCCTCCGTCGAAGTCATCATGCTCACCGCTTACGAGACTGTGGACACCATCCGCCGGGCGCTGCGCCTGGGCGCGTGCGATTACCTCAACAAACCCTTCGACATCGCCACCATTCGCAAGGCCGTCGCCACCGCCATGGAGCGCCACTCCCTCAGCGACGAAATCCGCACCAACAACGAAAAACTCCAGGCCCTCCAGGCCGAACTCCACAACCAGAAACTCCAGGAGGAAATCGCCCGCACCCGCGGCGAAATCTACGCCAGCATCATCCACGACATCAACGGCCCCCTGACCATTATTTCCGGCTTCATCCAGATCATCAACCAGCGAGTCGGCGAATCCAAGCACCTCGAAGGCGAAGACCTCGAAATGGTCAAGGACCGCCTCCGCCGCATCACCCGGCAAGTCAGCAACTGCATAGACATCTCGCACCGCTACCTCAACTTCATGCGCCAGCAGGGCAGCACCGCCTCCTGGGTCAGCGTCAACCAGATTTTGGAAGACCTGCGCGAACTCCTCAACGTCCACCCCAGCAAAGGCAGCAACCGCCTGAAAATCCAGGCCGTCGCCGAAAACGTCGAACTCCAGATCAACGGCACCGACCTCATCCAAATCCTTCTCAACCTGGCCATCAACGCCCTGCAAAGCACCTCCACGCCCCACGCCGTGGACATCGCCGGCAAAATCCTCCACGCTCCCGTGGACACCGCGCAACTTCACGAAGGCCCCCACGAGCGCGTCCTCAACAGCGACGGCTTCAAAAACGCCGCCCCCATACTGCGCCTGACCGTCTTGGATGACGGTCCCGGCATGCCGCCCGAAGTCATGGCCAAACTTTTCAAGCCCTACTTCACCACCAAACCGCCGGGCAAAGGCACCGGCCTGGGCCTGGCCATAGTCCAGCGCCTTCTCAAAGAAGCCCATGGCTGCTTGCACATCCAATCCAAGCCCGGCGAAGGCACCCGCTTCGACATCTACCTCCCCAGCTTCGTCAAACGCTGAAGTCAGAGGTCAAATCGAGTCACGGCTCAATTCCGACGAGCCGGGACCCTACCTTTACCCGCCGTCACCGACGTACGCCATCTGGAAACAGGGAGACGGAGGGGGCGCTGGCGAAGATTTTGCGGCGGCACCATATCTCGGGGTGGCGGCGGCGGGCGGCTTTGTTTGGCAAGCCGGATTTCACGTTTCGCGCGCGGCGGGTGGCGGTTTTTGTGGACGGGTGTTTCTGGCACGGCTGCCCAAAGCATGGGACGCATCCGCGCCAGAACCGGCGGTTCTGGGAACGGAAGTTGAACGGGAACCGGGCCAGGGACCGGCGGGTCAATCGCGCGCTGCGCGCCAAAGGGTGGCGGGTGCTGAGGATTTGGGAACACGCGCTGGCAAAGCGGAACGAGGCGCGGTTGGTGGCCCGCCTTCGCCGCGCGCTATCGGCTGCATCTTGAAGAATTTTAGTAACTAGTCAGGTAGGGACGCCTCGCCGAGGCGTCCGGGGTGGGTGCGCCGCTGGACGCGGCGCGGACGCCTCGGCGAGGCGTCCCTACCTGAACAGTCACGAATTTTAGAACAGGAGGGAACTGAGGGAACAGAGAAAAGAACTCCGTTCTCTCTGTTTTCTCATGTTCAAAACTCATCATTCAACATTCGCTGAACCGCTTGAGGCGCCCGGCTTTCCGGTCGGCGTCCAATTCCCGGCCGGCCTTTTGGACGAAATGATCCAATTCCTCCGGCGTGACGCCGTATTCCTGCGCGGCGTAATCTTCCGAATAAACCCTGACCGGACGGAATGCCACCACCGCGCCGTCAATCATGACGCCACATCCTCGCCGCGCATGCTCTTCTTCAGCCACGCGCCGGGATTTTGCCGGACGGCGGTCACGGTTAAAGGTAGGGCGAGACTCTGTCGAGCCGTGACTTTTCCTCGACAAATCGAGTCACGGCTCGACAGAGTCTCGCCCTACCGTCAAGGCCAATCCGCAATCCGCAATCCGCAATCGAGTCACGGCTCGACAGAGTCTCGCCCTACCGTCCATGACTGACGCATTACACGGCCTGAAAGATTTCTCTCGATTTTTCCGGCGGAGCGGCTATTCTCCCCATGTAAGCCTAAAACCCGCACCAAAGTGAGTTGATTATGGACCTTGTGTTCAAATGTCCGCACTGTGAACAGCAATTGGAAGTGGATGCCGGCGGCGCCGGATCCAGCCTGCAATGCCCCTCTTGTATGAACACCATCACGGTGCCCAATCAAGAGTCAACCCCGCCCCCTCCCGCCGCCCCGCCACCGCCGCCCAAGGCGCCGGAGCCAAAGCACTTCAGCGTGCCGGTCCATGAAACGGTATCCGACCCGCTGATCCAAAAGGCAAATCGCCCGCTGGATGTGGTGGCCAAGGACGGCGACAAGAAAATGCGGATCAGGACGTTCAAGAGATCGGATTGCCTGGAGGTGGGGCGCGATCGGTTCGATGAAAAGGTCTCGGAGTTCCTGGAGCAGGTCGGGCAGGTCAACATCGTGAGCATCAATACCATCAATTACAGCGCTATTGACATGGCCACGCACAACAAACTCGAGGATTACGGCGTGTTGGTGGTGTTCAAGGGGTAGCCGGGATGTTTCATACTTTCGGGTTCGGAGCGCCGATTTTCAATCGGCTTTCAGCGTCCTCGCGATCCCCAAGCCGACTGCAAGTCGGCGCTCCGGACTGTGGGCATTTCGCGCGAAGCATGAAATATGCGGGATAGCCGCCGGGGACGGCGCATGGTCACCCCAGCCGGAAGGAGATTCTCCGGATCAACTCGCGCCCGAAACTGTTCTGCAGCCGTTCCAGGATTTCCCGGCGCCGGTAGCGCACGATCTCGTCCAGCCAAACGCTGCTGTCCACAGTGACGAATAGAGTGCCGTTGCGGATTCCCGCCGGCTGGGCGTGCGCCACGATGTTCGGGTCCATCTGGCAGCTCCAAACCCGCACAATCTCCGCCTCCGCCTGGCGGCGGTCCATGCGCAAATCCGCCAGGACGCGGGGCAAAACGGCGGCGGCTTTTTTGCCGGAGGCTTGCCGCGCGATTTCATCGCCGCTCCAATTCCAGCCGCGCCACTGCGCCAGCGCGCGCTGCCGGGGCGAGGAACGCGGTGGCGGCGAACGCCGCGGAGGAAATGAAAACGGGCCGCTCACCATGGGATGGGCCGGGATCAGACGGCCGGCCGCGCCGCGGCGGGGGCGGGGGCGCCGTGGGGTTCGGCCGGGGCCGGGGAATCGCCGGGGTGGCTGTCATCCAGGACGAGGATACCGTGGGGCGGCAGGTCGTAGTTGCCGTTGATGGTCCGCTCGGTGAGGAAATCGCGCATGGGTTTGTAGAAGGTGATGCGCACCGCGCTGCTGTTGTGGTTGAGCAGGAAGAAGATTCTCGTGCCCGCCTTCTCGCGCATGCTCACTTCGACCGTGTCGGGCACCTTGAGCATTTGATGCAAGGCGCACATCGGCCGCAGCCAGTCAATCAAATCATAGTAAAACGGCTGGTCGGAAACGGTGCCGATGTAGATCGCCTTGCCGAGGCCGAAGGTGTTCATGGTCAGGGCCGGGCGGCTGGCATAGAAGTCATGCGTGTAAGTGGCCAGAACCTCGCAGCCGGCGGGCGCGATCACATCGCACCAGAGGCGGGCGCGGTGGGAATGATTGACATGAAAGGGGCCTTTGAACGCAAGATGATTCTCATGGTCCGCTTCAATCGGATCGAACTCCAGCACTTCCAGCCCGAACAAATCGGTCATGTTGAGCGGGAAACCGTCCCCGGCGGCGATGTGGTGCTCGTCCACCAGGCCGGAGTTGCAGGTGGCCACAAGGATCCCGCCGTTTTGCACGTACAGTTTCAGCGCGTCGGTTTCCACGCCGGACAGCAGGCTCAGCGAGGGAGCGAGCACCAGCTTGTAGCGGGAAAGATCGTCGGCCGGCCGCGCGAAATCCACGGCGATATTGCGGTCGTGCAGCGCGCTGTGGAACAGTTGCACATGCTGGCGCAGATTGAAATGGGCGTTGGGCTGGCGCGGGAGGGAGAGGGACCAGTCGTTTTCGTGGCTGTAAAGTATGCACGCTTCGGCGGTCACTTTCGTCCCTTCCAGGGCAGGGCCGAGCCGTTTGAGTTCCTCGCCGATCTTGCTCACTTCCTGATAAGCCCGGTTCTCGCCGCGCCCGTTGTGGGTGAGGATGGCGCCATAAAATTTCTCCGCCCCAATGCGGGGCTGCCGCCAAAAGAAATAGAGCACGGCATCGGCCCCGCGCGAGAGGACTTGATAAGTGAACAGGCGCACGACTCCGGGGCGCACCAGGGAATTGACCTCCTGCCAGTTGACGTGGCCGGCCCGCTGTTCTATCACCCAGAAACCCTCCTCGCCACCGGGCGTCTTGCTGCCCGTCTTCTTGAGGGAACGCAGGAAATCTATTTCACAGGCGTTGACGGCGGGTTTGGACTGGATGGTGGCGTCGCTGTTGAGCGAAATGAAGTCCAGCGCGCCCGCCAGATCGAAAAGGTCCACCTGCTGGCCGAAGACGCGCACGTTGCTGGTGGTCGGGGCGCGCGGCGTCAATTCCCGCAGCAAGTCGGCCTGCATCCGCACAAACGCGACGATGGTATCGCTGCAAAACCGCCGCCAATCCATCAACAAGGCGGGATTATGCGGGGCGGGAGCGGCCATGGGCATCGGGACCTGCGACCAATCGGAGACCACCTGGCCCCAGAACCGCAGGCCCATCATGTCGTTCAGGCGCCCGATGTCTTCATATTTTGCCTGGAGCCAGGCCTGCCAATCCCGGCGCGTCTCCTGGTTGAAACAAGGCATTAAGGAATGGACGCCGGCATTATTGTGGATTTGCCAGGCAATGAGCTGGGGATGGTTGCCCAGCGCCTCGGCCATGGCGCGGACAATTTTCTTGGAATAATTCCAGTAAAGATCGCTGTTCAAGCAGCACGCCAGCCGCGTGCCGTCGCTCAATGGAAGGCCCCGTTCGTCCAGCGGCAGGATTTCCGGATGCTTGCGGGTCAACCAGACCGGCGGGGCGGCCGTGGGTGTGCCGAGCACCACCTGGATGCCGACTTCGCCCATGAGATCCATCACGCGCCGGAGCCAGGAAAAATCGTATTTGCCTTCCTCCGGCTCGCAAATCCCCCAGGAGAACTCGCCCATGCGCACCGAGTTAATGCCGGCGATGAGCATCAATTCGATGTCCCTTTTCCAGCGGGCTTCCGGTTCTTCGGGAGAACCCGCGTAAGGGTGGACCCAGTGCTCTGGATGGTAGTCGGCTCCGAAATACATGAGTTTGAACGGCCGGTGTGGGCGCGGCTTACGGTTTATTTGCACTGCGCCCGCCGTTGCTTGTCGGTACTATACTTCCGCCCCCGCCCCCGCGCAAGCGTGTTTTCCAGATATTCCCATTGCGCAATGCTTCTTTTGGGACAGCATTCCGGCATGATCTTCGGCGCTCACTGTTCCACGGCCGGCGGGGTTCGCGCGGCATTGGCCCGGGCGGAAACGATTGGGGCGGAATGTGTCCAAATCTTCGTCAAGAATAACATGCAGTGGCTGGGCAATCCGCCGCGGCCGGACGAGGCGGCCGGCTTTGCCGCGAACCGGGAATGCGCCGGCTTCAAGGCGGTCTTCGGCCACACCGGCTATCTCATCAACCTCGGCGGGCCGCCTTCGCCCAACCGCGCCAAATCCTTGCAGTCGTTGGTCCAGGAGATTTCCTTCGCGGGCGCGCTGGGGCTGCCGTTCTTGGTCCTGCATCCGGGCGCGCATTTGGGCGCGGGCGAGGACCGCGGACTGGAGCGGATCGTGGCGGGACTGGATGAGGCGCTGGCAGCAACCAGGGAATCGGGCGTGCGCCTGGCGCTGGAAAACACCGCCGGGCAGGGAACTTGCCTCGGCCACAAGATCGAGCATCTGGCGGCAATTTTCGACGCGGTCCGGCAACCGGAGCGGCTGGGCCTTTGCCTGGACACCGCCCATTTCTTTGCGGCGGGCTTTGATTTGCGGACGGGGAAGGGCTGGGACGCGGCGATTGGGAGGGTGGAGAAGCTGATCGGACGGAAGGCGATTCTGGCCTTTCACCTCAACGATTCCAAGACGGGCCTCGGCTCGCGGGTGGATCGTCACGAGCACATCGGCAAGGGCAAAATCGGTTTGGCGGGCTTCCGCCACATCGTCAACGACGCGCGGTTCCTGGAGACTCCCGGCTGCCTGGAAACGCCCAAGTCGGACGACCTGCACGAGGACAAGGAGAACCTGGCCACATTGCGTTCGCTGGTTGGAAAAAGCCGGCGGGGCCAACGATCACAATGATAATTGAAATCAAGAACTGCTGTCGGATTTATCCGGCGGCAACTTCGCCAGGAGGTTCTATCCCTCGACATAAATGGGAGTGGCGGTCGAAAGTATTGCCTGGCGGCGGTAAGGATTCCGGCTGCGCTCAATGGCCCGGCGGCTGACCAAATCAACCGGCCTGCCAAAAATCTCCGTCAATTTGAACTGCATGTCAGCCCAGCCCAAAAGTGTGCATTCATCGTCCGTCTTGAGCGTGCAAAGCAAATCCACGTCGCTGTCGGCTCGGAAGTCTTCGCGCAACGCCGAGCCGAAAAGCTCCAATCTGGCAATGCCGCGTTCCTGGCAGAACCGGCGCACCGCTTCATTGTCATATTGCAGTTTCATAATCCCGGATTGGCATTCAATCTACTCCAGCATGGGTGGTTTCCGCAAGGGCCTCGCAACGCAACGGCGTCAAAAGGGGGCACGACAAATATCTTCGCGCCCCCGGTAGGGCGGCGCTGCTGCGCCGCCCAAGAATTCAGGGCAGAGCGGCAGCTCTGCCCTACCGCCAAGGCGAAGAGTTTTGTCATGCACCCGCGTCAAAAAAGAATGGTGGCAAGAAAAACGGGGATGCGGTAGGCTCGGTGGACTTTGTTATCTTAAATCTCATGCCGCCATTTGAGGCTTTTTTGGCTCTGCGCTATCTGCGTCCGCGACGGACGTTTGTTTCGGTGATCACGGTCATCTCGGTGATCGGGGTTTTGCTGGGTGTGGCGGTGTTGATTGTGGTCATCGCGGTGATGAGCGGATTTGACAAGGAATGGCGCACCCGCATCCTGGGCTTCAACGCGCATCTCAAGGTTTATGACGCCGATCTGTCCGCCATGACCAATTACCCGGTGTTGTTGAAGGAAATCACGAACAACCCGGACGTCGCCGGCGCGGCGCCGTTTGTCCTCGGCGAGGTCCTGCTGAGAACCGAGCACCGTGTGGACGACTCCAACTATGAGCCGGGAATCCTGGATGGAATTGACCCGGATACCGAGGGCGGCGTGACGGTGCTGCCCAAGAGCATTGTCCGGGGCAAATTTGACGTGGAGGACAAGGGGCTGCTGGTGGGGATTGACCTGGCCGGCGAACTGGGCGTCACCGTGGGAGACCGGCTGTTGGTTTATTCCAGGGGCAGCCTGCTCAAATCGCTGGACGCCGCCCGGAAGACCAACGGCGAGGTGGTCCTGCCGGCGGAATTTTCGGTGCGGGGGATTTTTGATGTCGGTTTTCCCGCCTACAACAGAAGCCATGTGGTGGCTTCGCTGGAGGACGCGGGCCGCGCCCTGCAGATGCCGGAGGACGCGGTGACAGGAATCAAGGTGAAATTGCGGGATGAATTCCGGGCGGACCAGGTGGCCGGCCAATGGCAGGCCGGGCAGGCCGCGCTCCGGGAACCGCTGCGCTTCGTGACCTGGCGGGAGGAATCGCCCGATATTTTCGACGCGCTGGCGGTGGAGAAGAACATGATGTTCATCCTTCTGTTTTTCATCATGATCGTGGCGGCGTTTGGGATTGTGAACTGTCAGATCACATTTGTCGTCCAAAAAACGCGCGAGATCGGGATACTCAAGGCGCTGGGGGCCACCAACGGGCAGGTGCTGGCGCTGTTCCTGAGCCAGAGCGTCGTGGTCGGCATCCTGGGCGTCGGCCTCGGGCTTGGCCTGGCGCTGCTGGCGCTGCATTACCGCAATGAGTTCCTCCATTTCATGCGGGTTGTCACCCATACCCAGTTGCTTCCCGCCTCCATTTACCAGGTCTATGAGCTGCCCTCTTCGATTGAAACGGGCGACCTGTTGTTGATTTGCGGGACGGCCTTTTGCGCCTGCGTTCTGGCCGGGCTGTTCCCCGCCTGGAAGGCCAGCCGCCTGCAGCCGGTGGAGGCGTTGCGCCATGAATGAGACCCGCCCGGAACCAACGGCGGGCGCGCCCGAAACCGCGCCCAGACCGATCCTCACCGCGCGCGCGGTGCGCAAGTCCTATCTTATGGGCGGGCTTCCGCTGGAAGTGCTGCGGGACATAGACTTGACGGTGGAGCGCGGCGAGTTTCTGGCCTTGCGCGGCGCGTCCGGGGCGGGGAAAAGCACGCTGCTGCACCTGCTGGGCGGGCTGGACCTGCCGAGCGCCGGGGAGATTATATTTGACGGCTCGGACCTGCGCGCCCTGCCTGCCCGCGCCCTGGCCCGGCTGCGCAACCAGCGCGTCGGTTTTGTTTTTCAAGCTTATCATTTGCTGCCCGAATTGAGCGCGCTGGAAAATGTCGCGCTGCCGGCCCGCATGGCGCGAATCTCCCCCGGCGACGCGGCGGGGCGTGGAAGCGAACTGCTAAAGCGGGTGGGATTGGGCGAACGCCTGGAGCACCGGCCCTACGAATTGTCCGGCGGCGAGCAACAGCGGGTGGCCATCGCCCGCGCGCTGATCAACCAGCCGGATTTGATCCTGGCCGATGAACCGACCGGCAACCTGGATTCGCACACGGGCGAGGAGATCATCCATTTGCTTTGCGCGCTGCGCGAGGAGCGGCGGGCGACGCTGATCATGGCCACGCACGACGCCAAGATCGCCGCGCGCGCCCCCCGGGTGGTCGAGCTGGTGGATGGAACCCTCGCGGCGGTTTGGGAGCCTTCCCCAAGTTGAAATTGACGGAAAGCCTGCTATGGAAGCGTAGCGGCGCTCGGCAGAGCGCCGCACCATTCGGGTTTCACTCGCCCTGGCCAGCCGGGGAAGGGAGAATGGCGGCTTTCTTCCGAAAGCCGCTACGAGGTTCCCTGGAAGCGGCATCCTCGGGGGAAGAAGGGACTATTTCGCTTCCAAGGAACCGGGATGGGAAAAATGGGAGGAATGGGAGGAATGGGACGAATGGCGCAAGTGGCTTCGTCCATTGTATTGGGCGTTCCTTGGCACAATGCACCGCGTTTGGTGGTTGGGCCTCCTGACGGAGGTTGAATTCGCGCTGCGCTGTCCGCGCCGCGTGCGGCGGCGCTACGGATCGCCCCCCGGACGCCTCAGCGAGGCGTCCCTACCTGAATAGTTACCAAGCATCAATGCAGGAGGATTGGCGGGCGGGCCGGCGTGCTGTTTGTGCCTTCGCCGGCGGCGGGGTCCAGCGGGCGGAAGACCAGGCGGCGGAAGGCGTTCGGGTCGAATTTAGCCTGGCCAAAGACCGGGCTGCGCACGTTCACGCTCCCGGCTGTCCAGCTTTCCAGTTGGAAAGTGACCGGGCCGCCATGCGCGAAAACGGCATGGACGCTTCCCTCCAATTCTTTGGCCGGTTCGCCCGGCGCGGACGCCAACACCAGACGGCTGACCCGTTCGAGCGGGACCTCTGTATTGTCCTCTTTGCCGCGCAACGTCATTTTGCCGCCGGCGAGCGATTCGATGACGCCGGACAGGAAGGTGTTGTTGGTGAGCCAGACGGTGTCCTGATCGGCGGGGGGGAGGTTGGTTTGAGCCGACTCCAAAACGCCGTCCCACGGGGCCAGGCGAAGGTCGCTGACTTTGATCAGGCCCAGGCCGTTGTGGACGAATCGCACCGCGGTGCCTTCGCCGACAAACCCGTTGGTGTCGGTCCAGACCTGGAGCAACTGCCCGTTGACCAGCAGCGCCAGCGTGTTGGACTTCTTGCGGGCGCGGACATCAATGTGGACGCGGTTGGTTTGGGAGAAAGTATTCACGATCACCGGCGGCAGGTTAATGATGGGGTTTTCCTTCTTCTTGATGCGCGCCACGTCCACATAGAGGCTTTGAAAGTGCATGCTGTAAAAAGCGCCGAAATCAGGTATTTTATCCTTGTCGGCGATGAGCATCGGCTGGAGCGAATCCGCGTAGAGGGCCAGCGAAAGGGCCAGCGGGCCGCTCCAGGCAAGGTCAAACTGAAGCTCCGCCGTGTCCGGCAATTTGACATCGCGGGCAATCGAGGCGGATTTGCTCGCGTAAAATGCGCCGTCGCGAAAAGTCCACTGGCCCGCCTCCGCCCCCAACACCCCCGACGCCGCGCCCTGAGTCCAGCCCTCCGGCCCGGTGACCGTGAACAGGTCCGGCGCGGTTGGGAAGAAAAGAACGGATTGGACTTGTTTGCGCGGAAATAATAATTGACCGGCATACCAGGTCTGGAGGCAGACGTTGTCGCGGTCGCAGGAAACCAGGCTTCCTTCCAGCACGTCGCCCTGGGTCAGGAACACTTTGCAGGGATAGTTCGTGCCGCGATCCGGCGGGACGGGCGGATGGAAGTCAAGCTGCGAAATGCTGTCCAGTTTGAATTCAATCGGGCCGGCCACATCCACATTCTTCCACAGGACAACCTGGTTTGTGTCAATGGAAACCAAATCCCCGTCCAGCGAGTCGCCGTTGCGCAGCAGCAGCCGGCCGGGGGCGGCGTTGGTCGAACCCGCCGCGGGCGCGGTCAGGGCAGGTCCATCGGCGCACAGCGCCGACGCTACAACGGCCAGGGCCGCCGCCAGGATGAGGTAGGGCGGTGCTGCCGCGCCGCCCTGAATTAGGGCGAAGCAGCAGCTTCGCCCTACCTTCCAGAGAAATTTATTGGTCCAGCGCATCATATTGAAGCTCCAGGGAACCGGCGGGTTCGGTTCGGTTTTGGTCCAGCACATCGAATGGGTTTCCCGGCGCGGCGTCCGGCATGGTTCTGGGACGGTCCAGATTGAACTCCATTTCGCGAATGGAGCCGGGTTGGAAGGCCAGCGGCCCAAAGAGCGCGCTGCGCCCAGCGATGGATTTGTCGTCCCACTTTTCCAACTGGAAGGAAACACTGCCGCCGCCGGGGAAATGGGCGCGAACCTCCCACGGGCCGCGCGGTTCCGCCGCCGCGCCGGACTGCGCAAAATCAATCTGCCGCACGCGCTCCAAGGGGATGCGCAGGACGCTGCCGCCCGCGTTCAGGTTCAACTTGCCGCCGGTGATGCTCTCAATCTTTCCGCCGGCCTTGTCGCGGTTGATGAAGAAAACCAGGTCGGCATTGGTCGCCCTGGCGGGGGCAAGGTCCGGTTCATACTTGCCCGCCCACTTGCTGACCCGAATTCGGCTTAACTTGACAACGCTGCCGGTCTGCTGGTTCTGCACCACCAAACCGGTCCCCAAGCCGGTGAAGCTGCCCAGGCCCGTCCAGCGTTTCACCTCCACGCCGTCCACCAGCGCGGCCACGCTGCCTTCTTCCTCGTTGCATTGGAGGGTGACGCGCGCCGGCTTGCCGTGCGGGTCAAA
>Ga0182027_10012470_pt1 | contig 11938 bp, 7 predicted proteins | sample 712E1DmetaG_FD_121300 | JGI IMG/M metagenome (GOLD analysis project Ga0182027, IMG submission 121300) | Permafrost microbial communities from Stordalen Mire, Sweden - 712E1D metaG (Illumina Assembly) | ecosystem: Environmental > Terrestrial > Soil > Wetlands > Permafrost | place: Sweden...
CTTTTAATGCCTATGGCTGAATTCTCTATCGGTTACACATATTACAACAAACTAAACCAATTTAAAGTTACTTCTCTAAGAAGCAATTATACCGAGAAGTCTTCTAAGCTTGGCTTTAGTGCAGGAGGAGGTTTTTCCATGTTCCTGATGGAAATACTAGCAACATATAATTATTACCAGTCAAACCAATACATTGCCGTAGACCTGAAAGTCAGACTCCCCTTGTATATAGCTTTTTGAGGATAATATGTCATATCAAACTTTGAAACTTGAATTTGATAAAAATACTGCCATTATTACTATTAACCGGCCGGACAAACTTAATGCGTTGAACTCACAGGTTATTGATGAGCTTGAAAAATGTCTTAATAGTCTTAATACTAATGATGATGTATATGTAGTAATTATAACCGGTGCAGGTGAAAAAGCTTTTGTAGCAGGTGCGGATATTTCACAGCTTAATATGCTAAATATGATTGAGGGAAAAGAATTTGCAGAAAGGGGGCAGGCAGTATTCAATTTAATAGAGAATTTAAACAAGCCTGTAATCGCAGCGGTCAACGGATTCGCTCTCGGCGGCGGTTGTGAACTTGCTTTGTCATGCCATATTAGGCTTGCTTCTGATAATGCTAAATTCGGCCAGCCTGAAGTCAACCTTGGAACCATCCCGGGATTCGGTGGAACACAGAGACTAACAAGATTGATAAATTCAAGCAGATCGATGGAAATGATACTTACCGGAAATATGATTGATGCAAATGAAGCTTACAGGTTGGGTCTCGTTAATAAAGTTTATCCGCTTAACGACTTATTGCTAAAAGCAAAAGAAATGGCAGCTTTAATTGCTGCCAAAGGGCAATATGCAATTCGTCTTGCTCTTAAAGCCGTAAATATTTGCGATGAAGTCTCTGAAAGTGAAGGACTAAATTATGAAGCGAGTCTTTTTGCGCTTAGCTGTGGGACAGAAGATTTTAAAGAGGGCACTTCTGCATTCCTTGAAAAAAGGAAAGCTAATTTTAAGAATAAATAAATTATTTATACCGAATGAATCTCTCTTTTGACAGGAAAAGAACTGTTATTATCCTTTTTGCTATAGCCTTTCTGCTGCTAATATTAAATGCAATTAGTTCCCGGTTGTTTAAATCCTCCGGGAACAAAACTGAAACAAAAGAAATATATTCCGATGAAATAAACCGAAAATTTCTTGCCGGTGTTCAGGGTTTTGGTATAAGAGATGAATGGATAAAGACACAGAAACCAAATAAAAAACATAGTGATTCCCTTAAATATTATTATGCGGTAAATGTACCCGCAGATCTTCCAATACCTCTTATTTTAGACGATATTAAAAATTCATTTGGTAAAGGGGAAATTGATTATTCCTCAAAAGAAATCAGGTCAAAGGAATCAAGGTCAAAGGGAACAACAACCTTAATATTAAAATCGGGGGGATTCGAAAAACTTAAAGCTGAATTTGTTTATAGTCCGGCTATTCAAAGGACTTCAGGCACAGTTGGATTTCTTGTGTCCGGGTTCAGTTCTCTGGATACTGTCAGCCAATATGAACTTATAAATTCTCCGGATAATTTCCTTGCCGTATTAATACCTTCAAAGGATGCCCTGGAAAAGATTAAAAGATTAAAGACAAGGGATAAGGATTATGCGATCCTGCTTTCTGACAATATATCAGACCTGGATTATAAATTCAGCACAAAGTATTCGGTTGAAAGACTTAAAATTTCTTTACGTTCAGTTATTGGTGATTTCCCCAAAGCGGCCGCCTACTTATATGATAGTAAATCATCATTTGCTTCTTCTTCAATATTCCCATTGATTAAAAGGGAATTTGAAAAAAGGAAAATCAAATTTCTGGATATTAACAAATTTGATCTGATTGACCAGCAAGATACACCTCTAAATAGTTCATTTGAATCAATCGTAAATAAAACGGGGAATAATAAAACAGAAATGATTTATGTTTCCGATGAAGATTATTATAAACTGAAACCGGAAATATTAAAGTATACAAAAACAGGGTACAAATTTATTAATCCCTATGCTGCTGTAACTGATTTTAAATAACCTCTGTTGTTGTCATTCTGAACGTAACGAAGTGGAGTGAAGAATCTCAAAGCACTATATGTCGAAGAAACAATAGGATTCTTCAGTCGCCTGGCTCCTTCAGAATGACAAATCATCATTTATATAACAGAAATCTCTTTCCCCAGATAATCCAATTCTGTAATCTTATCATTTGATATCTCTTTCAACTGGGGAATCAATTTGTTCTTATCTCCAACTATCAGAATCACAAGCTTTTCCGGATGAATATGCTGCAGTGCCGCTTTGTTAACCTCATCGATAGAGACTGACTTTATTTTGTCGATATATGTTTCGTAGTAGTCGTCCGGAAGATTATAAATATATTTTGTGGTAAGGTTATAGGCAACTTGTCTGTTCGTTTCAAAATTTGACGGGAACTTCCTTATTGTTGATGCCTTTGCAAAATCAAGTTCTTTAGGAGTCACTCCATTTATAATAAGGTTGAGTTCTTTTAGTATTTCAACAACAGCTTTACCGGTATTTTCAATTCCTGCTGAGGTCGAGACATAAAATATGGCATTATCTTTAAAGTAATTGAACCTCGAGAATGCTCCGTAAGTGTATCCTTTGTCTTCACGCAGATTAAGATTTATCCTGCTTGAGAATTGTCCTCCAAGAATATTGTTCAGCAGTGTACTTGGAAAAACATCATGGTTATTCCTTTTTTCTGAAATATGTCCGACTCTTATTTCACTCTGTACAGAATCATCTTTATGAATTATATAAACTCCGGTAGTTTCTTTTGATTTACCCTTGTAATTTTCAATCTCCATTATGCGGGGTGTCCAATTATGCAAATACTTATTCAGTTTATCTTTCAACTCTTCTTTTGTAATATCCCCGACTACTATTAAGGCAGAATTGTTAGGAACAAAATATTTCCTGTAAAAATCCTTTATTCCCTCAATTGAGATATCTTTTATGTCATCTTCATAACCCATTGACGGGAATGCGTAGGGATCATCCTTTCCGAAAATAGTGTATTCAAAAACAGAACTGGCAATCTCTTCCGGATCATCCTTTAACTGCATCAGTCTTGTAATCAATTTTCTCTTTTCCCTTGCAAAAGAAATCTCGTCAAAATGGGGTTCTATAATTATCTTTGAAAATAAATCAATTGATCTGTCTGTATTTTCCTTTAATGTTCTGAGCCCCAGATACACACCATCATTGTTGCAGCTAATATCAAAGTTAGAACCGAGGATATCAAATTCATCCATAAGTTCAAGACCGTTATATTCTCCTGCCCCCTCATCAATCATCATAGTAAACAGGTTTGCAAGTCCCTTTTTTTCAGCTGGGTCAGTATTGCTTCCTCCGTTTACTATAAGACTCAATCGCAGTATCGGGAGGCTGCTTCTTTTGACAAAAATAACATCAAGTGCATTTGCAAGTTTAAATGTTTCAACTTCAGGAAGTAAAAATTTTAATTCTAATGAGGGTGAAGGTATTTTGGAGCGATCTGTTTTTTCCATTTAATTCTCATTTCCGTTTGCAGGTGATATCTGCAGTTCAACATAGTTTTTTCTGAAGTATTTATTAACACATTCTTTTACATTTTCACAGGTAACATTTTCATAGCGGGTAAGGTCATCGTTAAATGAATTCGGCTCTCCGAAATAGAAATTGTAATAATTAAGCTGGTCTGCGAGCGAATCAACATTCTGCATAGAGTAAATGAAGCTTGATTTTATGCCGTTTTTTGATCTGAATATCTCTCTTGAAGTTACTCCGTTAGCAGATATATTATCAAGTTCCCTGAATATTTCTTCTTTAAGGGTTGTAAGTGATACACCTGGTTTTGCAGTTGCTATAACCATAAAGTGACCCGCATATTTTCCCGAGAACTGATAAGCGCTGATGTCTTGTGCGAGTTCCCGGTCATAGACAAGGCTCTTGTGTAAACGTGCATTCTTTGAACCAGTAAGTATATCACCCAGAATATCGAGTGAAGAATCAAATGGACCAAAGGCATTTTCAGTTGCCCATGCCAGATAAATTCTTTCCAACTGAACGTTTTCTTTCCTGGTAATTATTTTGTTCTCATTAAGGATAACCGGAGGGATAAAAACATCGTCCGGTAATTTGCTGCTTTTAAGATTCCCGAAATATTTCTCAATTAAATCCCGTGCATACTCTTTTTCGAAATTCCCCGCTATTGTCAGACATGCATTTGAAGGAGAATAATATGTTTTGAAAAAATCTTTTACATCTTTCAGGGTATAGCTGTTAATATCATCAACATAACCGATTGTAGGCCAGGAATAAGGATGACCTTCCGGATATAAATTATTAATTAATATTTCCCATGCAAGCCCGTAAGGTTGGTTATCATATCTTTCAAGACGCTCGTTTCTGACAACATCGATCTGGTTATTAAGTTTTTCCTTTGTCAGAGAGGGGAGCAGAAGTCCCATTCTGTCAGATTCAAGCCAGAGAATAAGTTCAAGGAAATTGGAGGGGACTTTCTCATAATAATTTGTGCGGTCAAAATTAGTTGATCCGTTTAATGTACCACCTGCCTCCTGAATATACCTGAAGTGCATTTCCTTAGGAACATTCTTTGAGCCTTGGAACATCATATGTTCAAACAGGTGTGCAATTCCGCTTTTCCCCTTTCTTTCATTAGAGGATCCGGCTTTATACCAGATATTTACTGATACTAATGGATGATTATCATTCTGATGGAGTATTACTTCCAGTCCGTTATTTAATTTGTATTTCTCATATTCAAGGTTGAGTATATTCATTATGTCTCAGTATAAAAAAGCGATTCCGCTCCATATTAATAATTATTCAGTATTAGTTTAACAGTTTAAGAACACGGTCAGGTCTTATTGAACCGATCAGCCTGAACAGATCGGTAAAAGGGATATCTCTGTCCCAGGAAAATAAAGTAATAAACGCCTCTCCTACAATCAGGTCCCGTGGGACAAATCCCCAAAAGCGGCTGTCGAGACTATCGTCCCTGTTATCACCCATCATGAAATAATAATCCTTCTTAAACGTATAGGAAGTTACAGGTTTACCTTCAATTGTAATAGTTCTTCCGTTTATCTCAACAACATTCTTTCCATATTCTCTGTCAATTGTGGTTCTCCATTGTTCAATGTTATTCAAAGAAAGATTTATTACATAACCTTTCTTTGGCACAATCAGCGGACCGTAATTATCTTCATTCCACGGCATTCCCTTTGGAAAGATTCTCGGCTCTATATATCCTTGGGGTCTTGGATATGGACTCAAATATTTCATGTGAGTTGGGAACCAGAACTGTTTTCCGTTTACGTATACAACCTTATCGATCACCTGCAGAGTATCTCCCGGAGTTCCAATGCATCTTTTAACGTAATTGACTCCAAGCTCATTTGCTTTTACAAGGTCCCTGTCGCCCGGCCACTCGAATACAACTATGTCTTTAGCCCTTGGTTCTCGTAGGGCAGGTAATCTGAAATGTGGTATTTCAATTTCAGTAAAAGGTATGTATTTAGTTGAAGATGAACCATAAATGAATTTATTTACAAGAACAAAATCGCCGACAAGGATCGTGTCTTCCATTGACCCTGTGGGTATTCGTGTATTCTGAATAACAAAAGTGATTATAAAAAAAGCAGCTATTCCGGCGAAAGCCAGAGATTCAATAAACTCCTTTGCCTTTTCTTTGGATGTCTTTTTTTTATTTAGTTCTTCTTCGGTCTTAATGCCGAGAAACCTTTTAAGCGCTGATTTGAATGACAATTTATTACTCCGTTTTTCTTTTAAATGAAGAGATCTTCTCTCTTAAAATCTCGTTAACTGTTTTGGGATTTGCTTTCCCCTTTGATTCTTTCATTATCTGTCCAATAAAAAACCCGAATACTTTTTCTTTACCGCTTAAGTATTCTTCCACTTCCATTAGATGTTCTGATAAAACTTTTTCTATTATTGCTGTTATAGCTCCTGAGTCCGTAATCTGCACAAGATTTTTCTCTTTGACGATTTCAGACGGTCTTTTGTTCTCTTTCAGCATCTCAGGGAATATGTCTTTTGCTATTTTCCCGCTGATTGTATTGTTATTAATAAGTTCAATAAGCTCACCCAGATTTGAGGGATTTACCGGGAAGTCTTTAATATCAATCTTTTCTTCATTGATAACTTTCAGCACATCACCCATTATCCAGTTGCTTGCTGCTTTATAATCCTTTGTAATATTGGTTACCAGTTCAAAATAATCGGCTAAGTCTCTGGTTTGTGTCAGAATTTCTGAATCATAAACCGGCAGATTAAATAACTTGATAAACCTTTGCATTTTTGCTTCAGGGAGTTCAGGCACTTTGGAGGCAATTTCTTTTTTCCATTCGCTATCAATAAAAACCGGAAAAAGATCGGGTTCGGGGAAATATCTGTAGTCATGCGCCTCTTCTTTACTTCTCATGGAAAAGCTTTCATTTTTATCGGCATCCCACAGCAATGTTTCCTGAATGATTCTACCGCCATCCTCCAGAATTTCAATTTGGCGTGAAATTTCATGGTTAATAGCGCGTTCAACATTCCGGAAGGAATTCATGTTCTTAACTTCGGTTTTAGTTCCAAGTTTGCTTTCACCTTTTAACCTTACCGATATATTTGCATCGCATCTGAGCGATCCCTCTTCCATGTTGCCGTCACAGATGCCAAGGTACTGAACCAGCTGTTTTATTTTTGTTAAATATAAATATGCTTCATTTGCCGTGCTTATTTCAGGATCGCTTACAATCTCAATAAGCGGAACACCGCACCTATTAACATCTACTGATGTTGAATCTCCCAAATCATGAATTGATTTTCCGGCATCTTCTTCAATATGAATTCTTGTAATGCCAATTCTTTTAACATTATTTTCAGACAACACATCAATAAATCCGTGTTCACAAGCGGGTTCTTCTAACTGGGAAATCTGATAACCCTTGGGAAGGTCAGGATAAAAATAATTCTTTCTGGCAAAAACCGAATTGTTATTGATAGTACAATTTGTTGCCATCCCCATTAATACAGCGAATTCAACGACTTTTTTATTTAGAACAGGAAGCACACCCGGGTGTCCAAGACAGACCGGACAGATATTCGTATTTGGAGCATTACCAAATTTTGTAGAACAGCCGCAGAATATCTTTGAATCTGTTAATAATTGAGCGTGAACCTCCAGTCCTATGACTGCTTCATAATTCTTGAGCATTTGTCCCGATATTTTTGAAATTTCAAATATAAAGAAGAATTCCTTTAGATAGAAAGTAATTAATTATCCCGGTTTCCCCATTGTTGTGTTAAAACTGTATTATTAATAACATTATTGCTTAATTTTAACAACTATTTTCTATGTTAAAGGTAAAACTACAAAAATTTAGTCCGGAGAAGAAATGAGAAAGTATTCTGTTTTATTCGTTTTTCTGTTCATTCAATTTTATGTATGGCCTCAGCAAATTAATCTTAATGATATTATTCCCCTAAATGACAGCATATTGACAGGTAAACTCGATAATGGTTTAGTTTATTTTATAAGGGAAAACAAGAAACCTGAAAACCGTGCTTTTATGCGGCTGGCTGTAAATGCAGGATCAGTACTTGAGAATGAGAGTCAGCGGGGACTAGCTCATTTAGTTGAGCACATGGCTTTTAACGGTTCTAAACATTTTGAGAAAAATGAATTGGTTAATTACCTTGAATCTATAGGTATGAGATTTGGCGCAGATGTAAATGCTTATACAAGTTTTGATGAAACAGTATATATGCTGGAAGTTCCAACCGACAGTGTAGGTCCTTTAAATAAAGGGTTTCAGATAATGGAGGATTGGGCGCATAACCTTTCATTTGATCCGGTTGAAATTGATAAGGAAAGAGGAGTTGTAATTGAAGAATGGCGTTTGGGTCGAGGTGCACGCACGAGGATTTTTAACAAACAGATTCCAATCCTTCTTAAAGATTCCCATTATGCTGAAAGACTTCCTATCGGCCAAAAGGAGATTATTCAGAATGCTCCGTATGACACATTAAAAAATTTCTATAATGAATGGTACCGCCCTGATTTAATGGCTGTTGTTGTGGTTGGTGATTTTGATAAATATAAGATAGAAAAGTTGATTAAGGAATATTTCGGATCAATTCCTCCTCATTCAAATGAAAAGCCAAGGGAAATCTTTAGTGTGCCTGACCAGAAGAAACTATCATGTTCAATTGTCACTGATCCTGAAGCAACAGGAACATTAATTAGTTTTGAGCACCGGCTTAATATTGAGCCCCAGGATAAAGTAAAAGATTACAGACGCCAGATTGTTGAAAATCTGTTTAACCAGATGTTTACACAACGACTCACTGAAATATCTCATAAAGCTGATCCACCTTTCATTTATGCATACTCCTACAAGGGGAGTTTTGTAAGGACAAAGGATTTCTTTACTATCGGCGCGGCTGTAAAAGATGACGGGATTGAAACGGGATTTCAGACTTTGCTAACTGAAGCTCAGAGAGTTAAAGAGTTCGGTTTTACTGAATCAGAACTTTCACGCACTAAACAAATTATGCTTAGCAGCATGGAGGAAGCATATAAGGAAAGGAATAAATCTGAATCAGGAAGAATGGCAGATGAACTTGTGCGTCATTTTCTGACGCAGGAACCCGCTCCGGGAATTTCTTATGAGTATGAACTGTATAAACAATATCTTCCGGGCATAACACTTAATGAAATAAATAAACTTTCGGATGAATGGATTCAATCGGGGAATTCAGTAATTAGTGTGAGCGCTCCTGAAAAGAAAGACATCAAACTGCCGACTGAAAATGAATTAATAAATCTATTTGAAAAGACTCAGACTGCTAAGGTGACATCTTATAATGACAATGTGTCAAATCTTCCTTTGATTGATAAATCCCCGGTTCCTTCTGCGGTAGTGGAAGAGAAATTAAAAAAGGAATTAAATGTTACTGAGATTAAACTTGCAAACGGGGTTAAAATAGTTCTTAAACCGACTGACTTTAAGGATGATGAAATACAATTTTATGGATTTGCTCCAGGGGGAATATCGTTAAGCGATAGCGCTTCTTTTATTCCTGCATCAACTGCAAGCTCGCTTATTCAGCAGAGCGGCATAGGGAAGTTTACACTTGACCAACTTGAGAAAATACTAGCCGGCAAGATAGTTAATGTAAATCCTTTTATTGGAGAACTAACTGAAGGAATATCAGGATCTTCATCGGTTAAAGACATGGAAACCATGTTCCAATTAATTTACCTTTACTTTACCGCACCAAAGATAGATTCTTCCTCATTTGTTTCTTTCAAAAGCAAAGTTCAAACTCTGCTTTCAAATAGGAATGCAAGTCCAGAATCAGCTTTTAGTGATACACTTGAAGTTACTCTTGGCGACTATAATTACAGAAGGATGCCATGGACTGAAAGTATTCTGCCTAAAATGGACCTTAATAAGTCACTCTCATTTTATAAAGACAGGTTTGCAGATGCATCCGGTTTTACTTTTGTCTTTGTGGGTAATTTTGATGCAGCTAAAATTAAACCCCTGCTTGAAACATATTTGGGCGGACTTCCTTCACTTCACAGGAATGATAAATGGGTCGACCTGAAAATATTTCCGCCGCGCGGAATAATAAATAAACAGGTTTATAAAGGAGTTGAACCCAAAAGCACTGTAAACATTACATTCTCAGGCGATTATGACTTTAATATTCAGAATAATTACGAGCTCAATTCAATGATTGATGTCCTGCGAATTAAACTAAGAGAAATTTTAAGAGAAGATAAAAGCGGAACCTATGGTGTAGGTATTCATTCGTCTCCGATGAAATATCCCGACCAAAAATATATGTTAACTATTACTTTCGGATGCTCTCCTGACCGGGTGGATGAACTTGTCAAGACCACATTCACTGAACTTGACAGTATGAAGAGTTTTAAGGTAACCGATGATTATATAAATAAAGTAAAAGAGACTCAGAAGAGGGAATTTGAAGTTAACCTAAAAAAGAACAACTTCTGGCTCAATAATTTACACAATTACTATTTTTATGGTACAGATATTTCGATGCTTATGAAATATCCTGAAAGAGTTGCCGGGCTAAACAGTGACAAGGTTCAGAAAGCCGCACAGAAATATTTTGATAATAAGAATTATGTGGAGGTAGTTCTATATCCGGGGAATTGAGTAGGGAGTAATGGATTGATGGATTGTTGGATTGATGGAGTAATCAATAAAGGCATTGCCTTTATTGATTAAGATAATGACTACAGTTATAAATATGCTGCATGGATCCCCGCCTTCCAGGTTGTTGTATAACTAAAAAATTGTCGTATAATGCACTGGTTTGTCATTCTGAGCGCAGCGAAGAATCTTGGAGATTCTTCAGTCGCTTCGCTCCTTCAGAATGACGCCTAACTGATCTTTGCAACACCCTGCTTCGCGGGAATGACAGATGAAAGGACGGTGATGACAATACTTTTTTATTAGTCTTTTCTTAATTATTTTGCCTAAGTATTACAATAGGGTTTATGTAATTTTTGGAATAATTGGAGATTTAAGTGAGAAGATATTTTTCGCAGAATGAAACTCTGTCATCGTTAACCAGGGAGCAGATTCAGGATAAGTACAAATGGAATCTTCGGGATATTTACTTATCAGATGAAATGTGGGAGGAAGATTATAAGTGGGTAGAAAGCAGCATAAGCAATTATGACAAATTTATTGGCAAACTTGGGAAAAGCGCTGAAATAATGCTGTCATTTTTTAAGTTTGATGATGAGGTTGGAATTAAAGTTGAACGGCTTTACCTTTATGCCATGCTCAATAAGGATTCCGATATGCGTATTCCGCAATATCAGGCAATGGACATTAAAATAAAATCCCTTTATTCTAAAGTTTCAACTGCTAATTCCTGGGTGAATCCTGAACTGCTTCAGATTCCTGATGAAAAGCTAATATGCCTGATCCAATCTTCTGAAGAACTTAAAATATATGAGCAATCAATCCGTGAACTACTCCGCAGAAAAACTCATACATTAAACAAAGAACAGGAAGAACTTCTGGCTTTAGCCGGTGAAGTTGCGCAGGTTCCATATAACACATATTCTATGATGACCAATGCCGATATAAAATTCGATGATGTAATTGATGATAAAGGGAACAAATCTGAAATGTCGCATGCAAAGTATTATGCGGCTATGTATTCACAAGACAGGAATTTCAGGGAAAATGCCTTTAAAACATATTACAAGCCATACACAACTTTTCTGAATACCTTTTCTTCTCTCTTTAACGGAAACCTGAAAGCTAATATTTTTAATGCAACAGCAAGGAAATATTCATCGGCTCTTGAAGCAGCATTGGACAGGAACAGTATTCCTGTATCTGTTTATGAAAAGCTGGTAAGGGCCGCAAATGATAATCTGGGACCGCATCACCGCTGGGCAGAACTGAAAAAGAAAATTATGAAAGTCGAAGAGCTTCATCCCTACGATGTTTATGTAAGTTTGTTTTCACCGAAAGAAGAAAAGAAATATTCTTATGATGAAGCGGTTGAGATTGTATGCAAATCTCTTGAACCTCTTGGCAGCGAATACCAGTCAACACTCCGAATGGCATTTAATAACAGATGGATTGATGTTTATGAAACACCGGCAAAAAGAAGCGGGGCATATTCATCAGGAACTACCTTTGGAGTTCATCCTTATGTGCTGTTGAACTGGACAGGTCTATTGAATGATGTCTTTACACTTGCGCATGAAATGGGGCACAATATGCACTCCTATTTTACAGGAGTTAATCAGCCATATACGTATGCGAATTACACAATCTTTCTTGCTGAGGTCGCA
>Ga0182027_10012471_pt1 | contig 11937 bp, 11 predicted proteins | sample 712E1DmetaG_FD_121300 | JGI IMG/M metagenome (GOLD analysis project Ga0182027, IMG submission 121300) | Permafrost microbial communities from Stordalen Mire, Sweden - 712E1D metaG (Illumina Assembly) | ecosystem: Environmental > Terrestrial > Soil > Wetlands > Permafrost | place: Sweden...
CTCCGGATATGAAGAGCGCGTTAAAAAGAATCTGGAACAACGGATAAAATCCATGGATTCCGGTGACGAAATCTTCCAGGTATTGATACCTACGGAGGAAGAGATAGAAATCAAGGGTGGGCAAAAGCACACCCTTGCTAAAAAGATTTTACCCGGTTATGTTATCGTTGAAATGAAGATGACTGACAAAAGCTGGAATATCGTGCGTAACACTCCTGCTGTAACCGGATTCGTTGGTAGCGGTGGCAAACCGGTCCCATTAATGGATGAGGAAGTACAAAAGATATTAAAGCAAATGAGGGCCGAAACCCCCAAGATTAAAGTTGGTTTTAAAGAGGGACAAAGCGTTCGTGTTACCGATGGTCCCTTCACCGACTTTGTCGGTGTAGTTGATGAAGTGGGTATCGAAAAAGGAAAAGTCAAAGTATTACTCTCGCTTTTCGGGCGGGAAACACCGGTGGAATTGGATTTCTTACAGGTGGAAAAGCTCTAAATAGCTTTCAGCAATTATACATCAGCTAAAGCTGAGTATCTAAGGACTGTCAGCTAACAGCTATAAATAGGAGACAGTAGTGGCAAAAAGATTAATAGCCGTCATCAAATTACAGATCCAGGCCGGCAAAGCAAATCCGGCACCCCCGGTTGGGCCTGCATTGGGTCAGCATGGGATCAATATTATGGGCTTCTGCAAAGAGTACAACGAGAAAACCGCCTCGATGGCAGGTTCCATCGTCCCTGTAGAAATCTCTGTCTTTGAAGATCGCTCCTTTACTTTTATTACGAAAACCCCGCCTACTCCGGACTTATTGAAAAAAGCATTGAGTCTTGAAAAAGGTTCCGGCACACCTGGTCGTACCAAAGCCGGGTCGCTCTCCAGGCAGAAGCTAACCGAAATTGCTAAAATGAAGTCGAAAGACCTCAATGCCAGAAGTGTTGAAGCCGCCGAAAGAATCGTTGCGGGCACAGCCCGTAGTATGGGAATTGAGATAGAAGCAAAATGAAAAACGGAAAAAGATACGAAGAAGCAGTTAAATTAGTGGATCAGAATAAAGAATATTCTCCGGGAGAAGCGATTGCCACAGTCAAGAAGGCAGCAACTTCTAAGTTCGACGAGACGGTTGAACTGCACTTGCGGATGGGACTTGACCCGCGCAACTCGGCACATCAGGTAAGAGGCATCGCCCTTTTACCTTTTGGCTTGGGGAAACAGGTCAGAGTACTGGTCTTTGCACAGGGTGAAGGTGCGAGGGCCGCCGAAGCGGCGGGTGCAGATTTTGTCGGTGCCGATGAACTGGTAAAGAAGATCGAGGAAGGATGGACTGAGTTTGATGTCGCCATCGCCACCCCTGATATGATGAGCAAAGTTGGTAAACTTGGTAAAGTCCTGGGACGAAAAGGTTTAATGCCTAACCCCAAGTCAGGTACGGTAGTACCGGCCAACGACTTGCCCAAAGTGTTGCAAGATGCCCGTAAAGGGCGTGTGGAATTCAAACTGGATAGAACAGGTATCATTCACATTGTTGTCGGAAAAGCCAGTTTTGAACCTGAAAAACTATTGGGTAACCTGTCCTCTATCGTTGAAGCAATCGTCAAAGCGAGACCGAGCGGCGCCAAAGGCGTGTATGTTCGCTCTGCCTTCCTGACTTCCAGTATGGGTCCCAGCGTCAAACTCGACCTCAAACCAACACTGGCATTGACTACATCCTAGAGTTAATAGTAATTGGTTAATAAAAAAGCCCGCGAAGATGATCAACTTCACGGGCTTTCTTGTTATTTATCAAGAATTGCTAGCTATTTAGAGTTGGTTTTATCATAAAAATATTTCTGGCATTTATGATAATCTTCAACCAAGACCGGAACTTGCCGAGAGGAATAGTACTTGACAAGCCTCTCTTTTTTATGTTACTAATAATACGTAATAAATTTCGCCTCCCTGTTAATCCAATCGTAATGTTTTTTCTATCCTGAGGGTTTGTGATATTCCGTTATGTCGAAATACATATTTGTAACCGGTGGTGTTGTCAGTTCAGTTGGTAAAGGGATCGCTGTCGCTTCAATTGGCACCATACTGAAAAGCCGCGGCATTAGTGTTTCTGTCCAGAAACTTGACCCTTATCTCAATGTCGACCCCGGAACAATGTCTCCTTATCAGCACGGTGAAGTATTTGTCACTCAAGACGGTGCCGAGACTGACTTGGATTTGGGGAATTACGAGCGTTTCATTGACATTAATCTGACACAGGACTCAAATATCACTTCCGGTCAGATATATAGTGCTGTAATTGCCAAAGAAAGGCGAGGTGACTTCCTCGGCGGTACGATTCAGGTAGTTCCTCATGTCACCAACGAAATTAAGAATCGATTCAAACGTCTCGCCGAAAAATCAAAAGCTGACGTGATTTTGATTGAAGTTGGCGGCACGGTAGGGGATATCGAAGGTTTGCCTTTCCTGGAAGCAATTCGACAGATGAGAAAGGACGCCGGACGCGATAATGTGCTTTATATCCATGTCACACTTCTGCCTTATCTGGGCTCGACCCAGGAACTTAAAACAAAACCGACCCAGCACAGTGTCAACGAATTACGCCGAATCGGTATTCAACCGGATATTATTATCTGCCGTAGTGATTACCCTATTGCTGATAATCTCAGAGACAAAATTTCACTGTTTTGTGATGTTGACAAAGAAGCCGTCATCCCGTTAGTCACAGTTTCCACCGTTTACGAAGTGCCATTGGTATTAGAAGAGGAAGGCATGGGAAACTTAATTTCGAATAAGCTTTCCCTGACAGCCAAAAGTGAAGATTTGAATGAGTGGCGCGATATGGTAACGCGCTTGAAAGAACCGCATCAACCGGTCAATATTTGCCTGGTGGGCAAATATGTCGAGTTGGAGGATTCGTATTACTCGGTCCGGGAGGCATTGAAACATGCTGCTCTTTTCCATGACCGTGAACTGAAACTCACTTGGGTTCCCGCCGAGCAGCTGGAAAAAATGGATGATATCGATTCCTGTTTACGAACTGCACAAGGTATTGTTGTGCCTGGTGGTTTTGGCAATAGAGGCATTGAAGGGATGATAAAAGCTGCTAGATACGCCCGCATTAATAAAATACCGTATCTGGGGCTATGTCTGGGAATGCAGGTTATGGTCATCGAGTTTGCGCGTGATGTGTTTAGATCCACCAGTGTCAATTCGACCGAATTCGATCCTGACCCGACTTACCCTGTGATTGACCTGATGCCAGACCAAAAAAATATTGCTAGCAAAGGGCATACGATGAGGCTGGGGAATTATCCCTGCAAACTGGTATCCGGCACCCTCGCGGCAAAGGCTTATCAACAGGAAATGGTGATGATTCAGGAACGGCACCGCCATCGCTTCGAATATAATAATGACTTCCGACAAGCTTTACAGGAAAATGGTTTGGTTTTAAGCGGACTTTCACCTGACGAGCGTCTGGTTGAGATATGTGAAGTAAAAGATAATCCGTGGATGGTTGGTTGCCAGTTCCATCCTGAATTCGGTTCACGTCCTAACCGCCCGCATCCTCTTTTCCGTGATTTCATTGGAGCGGCAAAGGATATCCTCAGGGAAGGCGCGCAACCAAAATTGCCGCTCACGAACTAAAATGTTGCCGAAAGCGATTTTTTTTGATTTAGACGATACTCTTCTTGCTGAGGATTTCTATTCAGAACACGCTTGGCAAAAGTCCTGTGAATTATTTGCTGATAAAAACCAATCAATTCAGTACCATGATTTATTCAATACTATTAACGAAGTCAGAAGATGGTATTGGGACGATACAAAAAGGCGAAAAGAAGGAAGTCTTAATCTGGCTCAGGCAAGAACATCCATCGCATCGATGTCTTTAAATCGATTTGGGTGTGATAATAGAGAGCTGGCAGAAGGGATTGTCGCTGATTACACACGGCTCAAGGATGAGTTATTAGATTTTTTTCCAGACGTGGAATTGATTCTGAAAGAATTAGTGAATCAACGGATCAAACTTGCTATACTCACCAACGGTAACGGTGCGAGTCAAAGGGCTAAAGTAAATAGGTTTCGTCTGGAAAAATATTTTGGAGTATGTCTGATTGAAGGTGAACTGGGTTATGGTAAACCTGAGCCGAAAATATTTGAGTTGGCTTTAAAAAGTATGCATGTTACCGCCGAACAGACATGGATGGTTGGCAACGACCTGTATTTTGACATTGGGGGAGCACAACGGCTGGGGATTTACTCTATCTGGTGTGATTATGGGAAAAAAGGTTTACCGGAAGGTTCACCAATCGTGCCGGATAAAATCATCAACAACATTACCGAATTGTTATCCCTCTAATAGATAATTTAATGACATGGGGTTGAAAAATTAATGTCGGATGTGTATAATCAAGGTAAGTTACTCACACAGGCCGTCTGCGCCAGTGTATGGCACCATCCTCATTGTCTTACCGCCGCGAAAGCGGGAACACATTTTATAATGATTCCTTACATCGTATTTTTACAGATGGTTCACCATGCGCTTACTGATAGAGGCATCATACCATTTTCTCTGCGATTGGAAAGTATTTTTCAGCGATGAGCAATGAGATGCTTTTATAAAACACTCAAGCCGTGATTTGTAAGCGTTTTTGGTTATGCTATTTTACATAAGTTAACAATTTATCAGAGAAGGCAGAAAGACTGTTTGAATAACATTATATAAACATCGGGAATTCCCGGGAGGTCTGGAGATGGATATTAGCCAATTAGAAAATAAAACTAAAGAGGAGCTACTTGACATCGTCAAGGAGATGGAATTGCCTGACTGCACAAGCCTGGAAAAACCGGACTTAATCAGGCGTCTTCTACAGGCGGATGCCGAACAGCAGGGTAATGTCTTCTCTACCGGTGTGTTGGAAATAATGACAGACGGCTATGGGTTTCTAAGGCAAATCACTCTGCTCCCCAGCCAATCCGATATTTATGTTTCTCAATCACAAATCAGACGTTTCGGATTACGTAATGGAGACAAAGTAAGCGGACAGGGAAGACCGGCGCGTGCCGGTGAAAAATATATCAGTCTGTTGAGAATCGAAGCGGTCAATGACCTCAATGCTGAATTGGCGAAAAGCCGTCCCTTATTCACTTCTCTGACACCTACCTACCCGGATAGACTTATCAATCTCGAAGTTGCCACCAATAGTCTTTCAACACGCCTCCTCAATCTTATTGCGCCTGTAGGGCGCGGGCAGCGCGGTTTGATTGTGTCGCCGCCGAAAGCCGGTAAAACGATGCTACTGAAAGCGATTGCCAATGCCATCACAACAAATTACGACGATATCCACTTGATGGTTTGTCTTATCGGCGAGCGTCCGGAAGAGGTCACGGATATGAGACATTCGGTGAAGGGCGAGGTGGTTGCAGCCACTTTTGATGAACCGGTAGAAAACCATACCCGCGTCGCAGAATTAGCCCTTGAGAGAGCTAAACGCATTGTGGAAAGCGGTATGGATGTTGTCATTCTTTTGGACGGTATTACCCGTCTGACCCGTGCTTATAACCTGGCAATGCCGTCCAGCGGTAGAACCCTCTCCGGTGGAATTGACCCATCGGCACTACACCCTGCCAAACGTTTCTTTGGTGCTGCGCGTAACACTGCTGAAGGTGGCAGCCTGACGATTTTAGCTACATGTCTGGTTGATACCGGCAGCCGTATGGATGATCTGATTTATGAAGAATTCAAAGGCACCGGCAACATGGAAGTGCATCTCGACCGTCGTCTGGCGCAGCGTCGTGTTTATCCTGCAATTGATATTGAACCCAGCGGTACCAGACATGAGGAATTGCTGCTTAATGAGCAGACATTGAAACAGGTTTGGCTGTTACGGCGTATGGCTGCCATGATTTCATCCGACTCAGCAAACTTCGTGGAAGCGACGGAAAGAATCCTGGAAAGACTGAAAAAGTCCAAAACTAATGCCGATTTCCTCTCCAATCTACAGAAAGACGTCGACTAAAGCTGACAATATTGTATTGAATCCCCGGAGACAGCGGTGACAGGTAACCTGATAAACGAACAGTTGAAACAGTTGCCCGCCAACCCGGGTGTCTATTTGATGAAAGATGCCGGCGGGAAAATTATCTACGTCGGCAAAGCAGGTAACCTCGGAAATCGGGTGCGCTCCTATTTTCAGTCTTCAGCCAAGCTGGCTAACAAGACCCAGCAGCAAGTCGCTGAAGCCAATGAACTGGAATTCTTCATCACTAATTCAGAATACGAAGCTCTCATTCTGGAAAACAACCTCATTAAGCGCTATCGCCCTTTCTATAATATCCGTTTAAAAGATGATAAAGGTTACCCGTACATTAGAATTAATCTGAATGAAGATTGGCCTACCGCCGCTTTCACTCGTTCCCTGCGCGATGATGGAGCGCGTTATTTCGGGCCTTTTACCAGCCCCTGGTCTGTAAAACAAACCCTGAAAGTGCTCGAAAGTATTTTCCGTTTCCGTTCTTGTAATAAACCGATTACCGGCTCAGACAAAAGACCCTGTCTCAAATATCACCTCGGTCATTGTTTGGCTCCCTGCACCGGCTTTGTGAACAAAGAGGAATATAAAGAGGCGATTAAACAAATCGTGCTATTTCTGGAAGGGAAACGGGATAAGGTCGTCAAAGAATTCGAGGCGGAAATGAAATCCGCCTCGGCAGCTATGAATTATGAACGAGCGGCGCAGTTGCGCGATCGTATCGGGGCGATCAAAAATGTCATCGAAGGCCAGAAAATCGCCGCCAAAGTCAGCGGCGAAGAAGATGCGATTGCCTTTGTCACGGATAAAGACCAGGCCTATGTCATGGTTTTCTTTATCCGTGGCGGTAAGCTTATCGGGCGTGAAAGTTTTGTTTTAACCGGCACCAATGCTGAGGAACCGAAACAAATTATGACCAGTTTTATAAAACAGTATTATGCCTCCGCTACTTATATCCCGCCGCTGTTGTTATTACAGTACCCGATTGATGATAAAGAAGCCATCAGGGATTGGCTCAAGCAAAAAAGAGACGGTAGTGTGGAGATTTCTGTCCCCAGACAGGGCAGCAAGAAAGAACTGGTGCAGATTGTCATTGAGAACGCTCAGCAAGGCTTGAAACAGATGAAGGTCAAGCAATTTGCCGCACCGGCGCTGCTGGAATCCGCTTTGAAAGAAATACAGGAAAAATTAGGGCTGCCGCGACCGCCGGAACGTATTGAGGGTTATGATATTTCAAATATCCAGGGGAAGGAAGCGGTCGGCAGTATGGTCGTCTTTGAAAACGGCCGGGCTAAACCTTCTCATTACAGGCGTTTCCGGATAAAAACCGTGCCGGAAGCCAACGATTTTGCCATGCTGCACGAAGTGCTGGGCAGGCGTTTCAAACGGATGAATATGGATAAACCCGAACCGGATACCAAAGAAACCTGGGGAATATTACCCGATTTGGTGCTCATCGATGGAGGCAAGGGGCAGCTTCATGCGGCGCATACGGCGGTGAAAGAAGCCGGGGCCGGGGATTTATTTATCGCCAGTCTGGCAAAAGAAAATGAAGAAATATATCTTCCCGGGCGCAGCAATCCCATTGTCTTGCCCCGCAATTCTCCTGGATTGCAGTTAATCCAGCGGGTGCGTGATGAGTCCCACCGCTTTGCTGTGGCTTATTTCACTAAAGTCCACAAGAAAAAGACGTTTACATCGGCTTTGGATAATATTACCGGAATCGGCCCCAAGCGTAAACGCGCTTTGCTCAAGCAGTTCGGTACGGTGAAGGGTATCAGAGAGGCTTCCAACGAGGCTTTACTGACAGCGCCGGGAATGACACCGGAGCTGGTAGATAGATTAAAAGCAAATTTAGGATAAAGCTATGGATTATTAGTTGGGACGATGGTATGATATTAAGTAATACTATTTCTTTGGTGGTAAATTGAAATGAGTAAAGAAAAAATAGCGATTACTTTAGAAAAAGAGTCTGTTGGCGAATTGGATAGACTAGTATCAGAACAGGTTTTTCAGAATCGCAGCCAGGCAATACAAGAAGCTGTAAGTGAAAAATTAAACCGCTTGCGTCACAGCCGATTGGCACGAGAATGCGCCAAACTTGATCCTGAAGCTGAGAAAGCAATGGCTGAAGAAGGACTATACGAGGACGTAAAAATTTGGCCGCAATATTAAGAGGCGAGATTAGGTGGGCTGATTTAAACCCTACACGCGGGCATGAGCAAGATGGCTATCGTCCTATCTTAGTTTTAAGCCAGAGTGTTTTTAATGAGCATTCAAAAACCGTAATCGCTGTTGTTATCACTAGTCAGCCTCAAAAATCCGGATTTCCATTGACACTGTTATTAGAGAGTGGGAATTTACCAAAACAATCTTGGGTTAAAATCGGTCAGATCAGGACGCTATCGGTCGAACGAATCGGAAAAATTATCGGCGTAGTTTCTGATAATGAACTTGCGCAAGTTATTGAGGGACTGAACGAAATTATTGCTTAAAACCTTGATGATGTTTTTTGCCGGGTAACGTGCGGAGCCCTTGAATCAGAGGAAAAGTAAAAATGTCTGAAATTAAAGAATTAACCACCGAAAATGAACTGGAAAACAGCGTGAAGGTCATCGGGGATTCTTTTAAAACAGTAGCAGTGGAGTTTAAACTGAACAGGGATAATTGTCCCACTCATCCTTCGCTTATCACTCTCCCGCAGCTAAATGAAATGCGGAGAAAAGGGCTGAAGCTGTTCGGATTGTTTGAGGATGATACGCAGGTTGGATTTGTCGCTGTGGAACAGAAAAAGGACAAAGTCTATTTGCTGGAGAAGCTGGGTGTCCTGCCGGAATGCCGCCACAAAGGTTACGGCACGAAATTAATCAATTTTGTTTGTGAATATGTGAAAAATGCCGAAGGCAAATCTCTATCCATCGGCATTATCAATGAGAGTACGGTTTTAAAGAAATAGTATGAAACCAACGGCTTTCACGAAACCGCAATCACCAAATTCGCACATTTACCGTTTACGGTGTGTTTTATGCAAAAACCGATTAACAGGTAACTTCGATTTAGAGTATTGTTATTGGCTGTCGGGAAGGTAACAACGTATATTTACCTTAGTGCCTCTTGGTTTCCATCAACACAGTCCCGTAGGATGTACCGAGAATCGTGAAAGCGGATTGTACCGTCCCCTCGGTGGTTACGCTAGCGCCTTTGGCAGGGGGTGGCTGGGTGGAAATTACCCAAATCGTGTCGCTGCCGTCGCCAATCTGGTAGGTGCCCTTTCCCGCTGCTGATAGCCAGATGGACTCTCCCACGGTGCCTTTTATGGTTATTGTTTTGCCTTCGTATTTTGAGCTGTCTGCTTTCACCTCACTGATCTTTGTAGCGTTAACACAGCCAACAGCGGCCAACAAGCCTAGCGTCAAAGCTGCCAATAAAATAGTCTTTAAAATTATGTTTTTCTTCATATCATTTCATCCTTATTGCCCAACCTGTTGTTAGGAATTATACAACGCTGGTTAGATGACATAATAGTCCCGTTGCCTGAAAACATGTAACGTTTTTGTGGCAAATATCGGTGTCAAATCAAATCCTGATATCCGATTTCCACAGGTGGACGAGGGTTTGGGATGGATTCCCGATCGGGTCGGGAATGACAGTAGAAAATGATGGATTTCAGCATTGCTGAAATCCATCATTACTTGGTCAGCCCTCTCGCCCTGAGTCGCAACGAAATACTTTTAGCGTTAAGCTAAAATGTACCAGCGTGGGAGAGAGTTGGAGAGAGGGGGCGGTTTAACGTTATCTCTCTAGTAATTTTCCGCAAGGACCTCGAAGAAAGCCTGGGGGTGTTTACAGGCCGGACATTCTTTTGGCGGTTCGGTGCCCTCATGGATGTAGCCGCAGTTGGCGCAGTGCCATTTCACTACGGCTTTCTTCTTAAAGACCTCGCCGTTAGCAATATTGGCGGCTAATTTACGATAACGGGATTCGTGGAATTTCTCCACTTTTGAAATCTGTTCGAAAGATCGGGCAACTTCAATGAAGCCCTCTTCCCTGGCGATTTTGGCAAAATTGGCGTAGAGAGTAGTCCACTCCAGATTCTCGCCGGCAGCGGCTGCTTCCAGATTTGCTTTAGTGTCTTTAGTCATGCCGGCAGGATAAGAGGCGACAATTTCCACATCGCCCCCTTCCAAATGGTTGAAGAATATTTTAGCGTGCTCCTTTTCGTTCTCGGCGGTCTCAGCGAAAATATTGGCAATCTGTTCAAATCCCTCTTTACGCGCCGCGCTAGCGAAATATGTGTAGCGATTTCGGGCTTGGGATTCTCCGGCGAAGGCTTTCAGCAGGTTTTGTTCGGTTTTGGTACCTTTAATTGATTGAGCCATTTTGTATCCCTCCTTATGATGACTAGTTTTATTATAACGGTTTTAGCTGTTAACAAAATATTCAATAATCCGTGTTCATTCCCCAAATCTTGTAATAGTTACCACCTAAAACTCTCTAAGACCGCGTTAGAATTGACGATTAGAGTCAATTATGGTATATTTTTGGAGTTGGTAGCGTAGCTCAGTAGGTAGAGCAGAGGACTCATAAGCCTCCGGTCGGCGGTTCGATTCCACCCGCTACCACCATACTTTGAAACTAATTTCCTGATTGTTGCGGTGTTGTTGTTTGTGTGTTATTCTACCATCAAACCCCCAAAATAAACCAAATGATATTATAAAACGAGAGGTGTAATCGATGAGCACTGACAAGATATTAAATGGGTATGCCGGGAAAATTCTCCGGGTAAACCTTACGAACAAAAATATCGCCACCGAGGAAATCGGTGAATCATTCTGCAGGAAGTATCTGGGCGGGGCCGGTTTTATTGCCTATTATTTATTAAAAGAATTACCACAGGGAGTTGATCCGCTTGGACCTGATAATAAATTGATTTTTGCTACCGGTCCGCTGACCGGCATTAAATTGTCGGGGTGTGCGCGTCACTGTGTTGGCGCGAAATCTCCGTTAACTAATACTATCGGTAAATCTGAAGCCGGGGAATTTTGGGGGCCTGAACTAAAGGCGGCCGGCTTTGACGCGGTGATTATCGAAGGGAAAGCCGATAAACCGGTCTACCTGTCGATAAACGACGGACAGGCAAGTATTAAGGACGCTACTCATTTGTGGGGCAAAAATACGAAAGAAACACAGGCGATTATTCGAACTGAATTGCAGGATGAACATGTTCGCGTTGCCATGATCGGACCCGGCGGCGAAAAACTGGTGCGGTACGCCTGTATCATGCATGGGCCATTTGATGCGGCAGGGCGTGGTGGGCTTGGGGCGGTGATGGGCTCCAAGAATTTGAAAGCGGTAGCAGTGCGGGGGCATCAACCCCCACCGGTGGCAAAACCGGAAGTTGTCAAAGGGATGCGAGATTGGTTAACTGCGAATAATAATACGATTAAAGGTTTTCAGGATTACGGTACCGGCGGTTCCATGCTCAGTTACGAATCCACGGGCAATCTGCCGGTGAGAAATTTCCGGGATGGATTATTCCCGACAGTAAATCAAATCGAAGGCAAGACGATAAAAGAAACTGTACGGATAGGAATGGATGGTTGTTTTGCCTGTATTGTACGTTGCAAGAAAGTGGTAAAGATCGATGAACCTTATACGGTTGATCCCGCTTATGGCGGGCCCGAATACGAAACGCTGGCATCATTAGGTACCGATTGCGGTATCGATAATCTAAAAGCAATTTGCAAAGGTAATGAATTGTGTAATGCCTATTCGTTGGATACGATTTCGACGGGGGGTGTTATTGCGTTTGCCATGGAGTGTTTTGAGAAAGGGATATTAACATCCGGAGATACTAACGGGATTGATCTCAGGTTCGGTAATTCCGAAGCGATGTTGAAACTTATTGAATTAATCGCCAAA
>Ga0182027_10012472_pt1 | contig 11937 bp, 9 predicted proteins | sample 712E1DmetaG_FD_121300 | JGI IMG/M metagenome (GOLD analysis project Ga0182027, IMG submission 121300) | Permafrost microbial communities from Stordalen Mire, Sweden - 712E1D metaG (Illumina Assembly) | ecosystem: Environmental > Terrestrial > Soil > Wetlands > Permafrost | place: Sweden...
AAAACATACTTTATAAAGCAAATAGGTTTATGGTTATTTCTGTCTGCTTTGTTTTTATTGATTGTTATTTATGGCTTCACCTCTACGATTTTTTCATTGCTGCGGCAGAAAAAACTTACGCAGATGAAAAATGATTTTGTCAATAACATGACCCATGAATTCAAAACACCTATCTCAACAATTTCTCTATCCAGTGAAATGCTTATGAAGCCTGCGGTGTATGATTCTTCAGAAAAGACCCTGAAATATGCAAATATTATTTATGACGAAAATACACGCTTAAAAAATCAGGTGGAACAAATTTTACAGATTGCTGCATTAGATAAAGGTGAATTCCGGATTAAAAAAGAGCCGCTTGATGTGCACCAAATCATTGATAACTGCATTGATAATATTAATATTTTAATAAAACAAAAACAAGGGAAAATAACTTCTTCGTTGACAGCAGAACAACACATCATCGATGGTGACGAAACTCATTTCACGAATATCATTTCTAATTTATTCGATAATGCAATAAAGTACTCCTCTCCTTCGCCTGAGATTTTTATTAAAACTTTTAATAAAGAAAACCGTTTGTGCATCATCATCGAAGATAATGGAATTGGTATTAGCAGAGAGCATCAGAAAGATGTATTTAAACAATTTTATCGAGTTCCTACCGGAAATATTCATGATGTGAAAGGATTCGGGCTTGGCTTGTACTATGTAAAAACGATGGTAGAAGCTCATAACGGCACCATCAGCTTAAAAAGTGAATATAAAAAAGGAACCTCTTTTGAAATAAGCCTGCCCATAAAAAAATAAATCACATGACTAAAAGTAAATATAAAATTTTGCTTGTCGAAGATGATCCAAATCTGAGTCTTGTGCTGCAGGATTATCTGGAATTGATGGGATATAATATTACTTTATGCAGGGACGGGGAACAAGGAGCCTCCGCTTTTAAAAATCAATTTTTTGATTTATGTATTCTGGACATCATGATGCCAAAAAAAGATGGATTTACTTTAGCAGAGGAAATCCGAAAAATCAATAAAGAAATTCCTATAATATTCCTTACTGCGAAATCTCTTAAAGAAGACAGGGTTAAAGGCTTTCGCATTGGTGGTGATGATTATGTTACAAAACCCTTCAGTACTGAAGAACTTAACTTCCGGATCAAAGCTATTTTAAAAAGATGTCAGCCAAAATATGTTATGCCAGATTCTTCTGATTTAGAAAAAGTCTATAAAATCGGGCGACTGACTTTTGATGCTGTGAACCTCACTATCACATCCGGAAAAAACGAACAAAAACTGACTCGCAAAGAAGCAGCCCTACTGAAACTATTATGTATTAACAAAAATAAAATTCTCACACGCGAGGTCGCACTAAAGACTGTGTGGGGCGATGATGATTATTTTATAGGACGAAGCATGGATGTTTTTATCACCAAACTACGTAAATACCTGAAAGAAGATCCCACTATTTCAATTACTAATATTCATGGCACCGGTTTTAAGCTGGAAACCAATGAATAAAGGGCTTTCTATAAATTAAATGCCTTTTTTTAATTATTTTGCTCTTCACTAATCATTTTTCCTATAAATTTACGATCTGTTTTTTATTTTTTAACAGCATCTTTTAACAATATTATGATTAGCAGAAAATATTTAATTTATGGGGGAGTTACTCTTGGTATTTTGATACTCGTTATTTTATTGTGGCGGTTTGCAGGAAACCCGGCCAAGAACAAGGAACAAATAACAGTAGTTGTCAAACGCGGGGATTTTAATATAAATGTGACTACAACAGGCGAACTGGAAGCTAAAAGCTCTGAAAACATTAATGGCCCGAGTAACCTCAGAACAATTGGAATCTGGCAGGTAAAGATCAGTGATCTTGTAACAGAAGGCTCTGTCGTTGATTCAGGTGAATATGTAGCTACATTGGACCGGACTGAGATCAGCAGTAAAATGAAGGATGTGGAAAGCGAGCTGGAAAAATTCCAATCTCAATTCACCACTACTAAATTGGATACCACCCTTGATCTTCGAACGGCTCGCGATGAACTCGTCAACCTTCAATATGCCTACGAAGAAAAACAAATCGTGCTTGATCAATCAAAATACGAACCACCCGCCACAATTCGTCAGGCAGAAATTGATTTGGATAAAGCCAAACGCGCGTATGAACAAGCTGTGAAAAACTATAAACTTAAATATGAGCAGGCAAAAGCAAAAATGCAGGTTGTAGCTGCATCCTTAGAGCAACAGCAAAGAAAATACGAAAGCATGGTAGATGTTCTTCAGGATTTCACTATTTATGCACCTAAAAAAGGAATGGTAATTTATAAAAGAGATTGGGATGGAAAAAAAGTCACTACAGGATCAACCATGAGTGTTTGGGAAAACATTGTGGCTACCTTACCAAATTTGTCTGTCATGATTTCCAAAACTTATGTCAACGAGATCGATATTAGTAAAGTATTAGTGAATCAAAAAGTAGAAATTGGCATTGATGCTTTTCCTGATAAAAAATATACAGGTAAGGTGATTGAAGTAGCTAATATCGGGGAACAGTTACCTAATTCCGACGCAAAAGTTTTTGAAGTAAAAATTCAGGTCAATGAACATGATAGCATTCTTCGTCCTGCCATGACTACTAAAAACACTATCATTACTTCAACGGTTAAAAACGTTTTATATGTTCCGATTGAATCAGTGCACTCAAAAGATAAATCATCTTATGTGTTCATTCAAAATGGAAGAAGTATTTCGAAACAGGAAGTGAAGACCGGTCGCAGTAATGAAAATGAAATTATTATTGAAAAAGGATTAAAGGAAGGTGATGTTGTTTTTCTTACTGTACCTGAAAATGCTGAAGATTTAACATTGAAGAAGCTTTAATCAATGAGCATCTATCTAAAAATTAATAAACTATCCAAGTATCATCATAATGCGAATATTGCGCTTGATGCCGTATTTGCTAATAAATTCCGTTCCATATTAACAGCACTAGGAATCATTTTTGGTGTAGCCGCTGTTATTGCTATGATGGCCATTGGCAATGGGGCACAGAAAGAAATTCTTGAACAGATAAAACTAATTGGCGTCAACAATATTATTATTACGCCTAAGATCAAAGAGAATAAACAAACCGAAGCAAAAAACAATTTCAAAAATCCGGAAAAATATTCTCCAGGTCTTACTTTGCTTGACGCTGATGCAATAAAGAAACAGATTCCTTCTGTATTAATGGTAAGTCCGGAAGTTATCTATGATACCCATATTATGAAAGACGGTATCAGTAAATCTGCAAAAATAACTGGTGTTTCACCTGACTATTTTTCGGTTTTTAATTTAAAACTTCAGGAAGGACAAATGTTCAGTGAAGAACAACTTGCTAATGCCAGTCCGGTATGTATTATAGGTCCTGCTGTAAAATCAAAATTCTTCAGTACTGAAGATGCGCTTGACAAATGGATTAAGTGCGGAAAGATATGGCTCAAAGTAATTGGTGTATTGAATGACCTGAGCGTTACAAAAAAAGCTACAGATAGCCTGGGCGTTAGCGATTACAATAATGACATTTATACTCCCATTCAAACACTGCTGATCAGGTATAAGGATCGTTCATTTGTAAATGCTACCACTTTGAAACGAGCTGAAACTTCATCTGACGAAACATCTACATCAACAACACAGACTACTGAAGAAAATTTAAATCAACTGGACAAGATTATAGTACAGGTAAAAGAATCTGATCAATTATTATCGACGACAGAAATCATTTCAAGAATGCTGAAACGAAGGCATTCTGATGTTGCTGACTTTTCGATAAAAGTTCCACAGGATATGATTGATGCAGAACAAAAAACAAAAAAACAATTCAATATTGTATTGATCGCAATCGCAAGCATATCGCTTATTGTAGGTGGTGTGGGCATCATGAATATTATGCTGGCCTCCGTAATGGAACGAACCAAGGAAATCGGAATCCGGCTTGCCATAGGTGCTACAAAAAAAGACGTCATTTACCAGTTTCTTTCAGAAGCAGTAATGATTAGTATCACCGGAGGAATTCTCGGAATTATTCTGGGTATTGTTTTATCAAAACTGATCACACAATTTTTCGATATTCTTACTATCATTTCAGTTTGGTCAATATTAGTATCATTTGTGGTTTCTGTTTCTGTAGGAATTATTTTTGGTTATATGCCTGCAAAAAAAGCAGCATTGAATGATCCGGTTTTATCGTTAAGGTATGAATAATATGAGAAAAAATATTTCTTTTAAATTCATCAGCAACAGAATGGTAAACATTCTTTTCTGTTTTTTATTTCTATGCTGTATATACATACCACTTGACCTCACTGCACAGGAAACAAAAAAACTTACGCTTGATGATGTACTTGCTTTAGCAAAAAGCCAGTCACCGGATGCACTGAAAGCAAAGCACCGGTATAGGAGCAATTATTGGGAGTACAGATCTTATAAAGCCGGTTATTTGCCTTCACTTAGCATGGATGCTACAATTCCTGATATCAACCGGTCAATTTCAAAAGTCACTTTGCCCGATGGAAGCGATGCATTCATAAAAAGGAGCCTTACAAATTCAACAATGAATATGGCACTGACAAAAAACATCGGTTTAACCGGAGGACAATTATTTCTTAGTTCCGGTGTTCAGCGACTGGATAATTTCACTGATTCTACAGTCACCTCTTATTTATCAACGCCTATTAATATTGGATTTCGCCAGCCATTACTTGGTTATAATCAATACCGTTGGGAAAAGAAAATTGAACCTCTTAAATATGACGAAGCTAAAAGACAATATTTAGAGGATGTGGAAGAATTAAGCATCACCGCCGCAAACTTGTTTTTCGAATTATTGAAAGCACAAGTGAATATTGAAATCAACACCATCAATCAGGCTAATAATGATACATTATTTAAGATTGCTCAGGGCCGTTATAATCTTGGCAAGATTGCTGAAAATGAACTATTGCAGATGGAACTGAGCTTGCTTAATTCCAATTCCGATCTGGAACAATCAAAAATTGATTACGAGGTTGCGCTGTTCAAAATGAAATCATATCTTGGAATTAAAGACAATGAAAAGATAGATCTGGTATTACCTACGAAGCTTTATGAAATTCAGATTGATTACAAAACTGCGCTGGATCAGGCAAAGGCAAACAGATCCGACGAACTTGCCTTTGAAAGGGAAAAACTGGAAGCACAAAGTGCTGTCAATAAATCAAAAGCAGAGAATCGTTTTAACGCAAATCTTTATGCTGTTTACGGGCTTACTCAAAGTGCTGCAGGTTTTACTGACGTTTATAAAAATCCACAAGACCAGCAACAATTTTCCATTGGTGTTCAGATTCCGATCTTGGATTGGGGCGTAGGTAAAGGGAAAGTCAAGATGGCTGAATCAAATTATGATTTAGTTAAGACAACAGTAGCGCAGGAAGAAGTTGACTTCGAACAGGAAATATTTTTGAACGTGATGGATTTTAATATGAAGAAAAGTCAATTGCTTATTGCAGCTAAGGCAGACACTGTAGGACAAAAAAGATTTATGGTGGCCAAACAGCGCTACCTGATTGGGAAGATTGATATTACCGAATTAAACATTGCACAATCTGAAAAAGATGTGGCGAAAAAAAGTTATTTCAATGCATTGCAGTCATTTTGGAAAGGATTATACGAAATGCGAAAACTGACTCTGTTCGATTTTATTGAAAACAAAGCAATCTCTTTTGATTATAAATTACTTCAATAAGTTTTAGCATTAATGAATCTTTTAATTTTCTTTGCGCTTTTCTTACCTGTAATTCTTAGCGGATTTTCAGTTTTTTTATTTAAAACTTCCAGTAGTTTTCTTAAGCTGATCCTGGCATTTAGCGGGGCTTTTCTTCTCACTATCAGTTTTGTTGATATCATTCCTGAAATTTATTCCACAGGAAATAAAACTAATATCGGTCTCTTTATTCTTATCGGATTTTTTATTCAGCTTCTTTTGGAATTCATCACAAAAGGTGTTGAACATGGTCATGAACATATTAATGAAGAACATGATCACGCTGGCATTACTCCTGCTCTACCAATCTTAATTGGTATCTGCATCCATTCTTTTATGGAAGGCATGCCCCTGGCTCAACACTTCGAAATGAGCGGACTGCAGGGCACTTTACTGATTGGTATCGTCATTCATAATATTCCTATTTCAATTGTGCTTATGAGTTTGCTGCTTCATGCCAATGCAAAGAAATCTGCCGCTATAATACAATTGACTATATTCGCTCTGGCAGCTCCTTTGGGAACAATTATCTGTAATTATTTAGGAAATTCTTTCGTGCAAAATATCACAGCTTATTATGATATTATCATGGCAATGGTTGTGGGGATATTCCTTCACATATCAACCACCATATTATTTGAATCAGATGCTAAACACGGCTTCAATCTGAACAAATTCATTGCTGTGATCCTTGGAGCGGTGATCGCTTTTTTAATTGGCTAACCCCGCATTAAGCAAATAGGTCTTTATTTAAAGTTTTTATTTCAATTTGTAAATATCATAATTCATGTCCGAACAGATCAAGGGATAGTAATCAATAGTTTTCGTAAATGACTTTTTGTTTATTATAAGAAATGATGCACCTAATTCCTTAAAATGTTCTAATTCTTTTTTATTTATCATTTTATTTTCCACGGTCCATCCTTTCCTGTGTGCAAAATATATTTCCTGTGGAGATGGACCTCCGTTTATTACAATTAATTCATTTTTACTAATATGTTTAGCTGTAAGATATTCTAATGAAAGTTTGTACCGTTCACTATTCTTAATAAAAAAATCATGTTGTTGATTAGCGATTCCCTCCAATGAAATCAAAATTAGAGGTATGAAAAGATATTTGGCCGGGAATTTTGAAAGTCCGTATCCCGCTATTAATGCCATAACCGGAGTGAAGGGGATGATGTAATAACTATGCAAAGGAAATACAGATCCTGTTTTAATAATAAAAATGAAAAATGAGACTGTAATGACAAGTACACCTGTTTTCAAATATAGATTTCTGCTTCTGAATATAAAAAACAATCCGCCAAGAAAGAAGGCAAAAGCAATATAGGAACATAACGAACTAAAATAAAACTTTTCAAAGAAGCCTGGTAAGAGCGGAAGAATCTCTTTGATGCCTTCACTCAGACCTTTTGGAAAATATAATTGATAATGGTAAGTTTCTAGTAAATGAGGTACCCAATAAAAATACCAGAAGCTAACAACAATTATGCTTATTGTTGTTCCTATTAGCACTATTATCTTTCTTTTAGTGGAAATCTCTTTAACAATTATTATAATTGAAATTACTGCAGTCAAACTTAGTGCAGGAATCTTACATAACATACCTAATGTTATAAAAGGAAAAAACAGAAATAGTTTCAAATAGGATCCGGTAGTCAGATAAGTGTAACAATAAAATAATCCTATAATTACCAATGACACACTAAACGTATCCGGCATTATTTTTCTGGAATATGCAAACCAGATTGAAGATAAAAGAACAATTGAAGCATTGAATGCAATTTTTTTGTCACATATTTTTTCAACTAGCAGATAGAAGAAATATATTCCAACACTTGAAACAATAAGGTTAATTAATCTGCCATACCAATGCGAATAATCAAACACAAGTGATGTCAGGTAAATCAAATAATTGTAAAATGGAAATTCAGAACCTATGATACCCGTATGATTCCCCGCCATATCTATTTGTGGATAAAATAAATTGGGATTACCTTCTAAAAAGTTACGGGCAATCATATTCGTCAATGATTGTCTCCAATTATGCGCTATCTCCAGAGGAGCATTTGTTATTCCAATTAATCGAAGAATAAAAAAAATTATTATCCAAAACCTGATGTCTGTTAAAATTAATTTTATTCGGTCTTTATTGGTCATGAATTATAGTCAATTTATAAATCCTTTATTGTTTTTAAAGATAAAAGTAGGGTTATCCCTGATATCTCTTTTAGCTAATCATAATTTCAGATGTTTATTAAGCAAGTTTTTGCTTCACGGGAGATTTGAAATAATAAAAATTCTGTATTACTTAGGAGATGAAAAATCAATTTCATAAACATCCAGTTCACCCATCACACCTTTCTTTGCAGTGGAGTAATACCCGGTTTTGCCATCGGCAGATAAATAAAAGCTAACATCATCAGCCGGTGTATTAATGGGATAGCCTATATTTTCCGGCTCTGACCAGATACCGTCATCAGAAATGGTTGAATAAAAAATATCAAAACCACCCATACTTTTGTGACCTTTTGAACTGAAATATAATGTGGCACCATCAGATGAAAGAAAAGGATAATCCTCGTCGAATTTTGTATTAATCTTATCACCCAAATTAATTGCTGGGCCCCATTCGCCGCTGGACATTTTTTCGCACATATAAATATCCGTGCCGCCATATCCACCAGGTCTGTCACTCACAAAATAAAAGGTAGAACCATCATGTGAAATACTGCAACTGGTTTCATTTTCCTTACTATTTACGCCCCCTGTGACTTTTTTCGGATTACTCCACTTCCCTTTCGCATTAGCATCAGTATAATAAATATCAAAAAATTCATGTGTTAACCGATATAAATACATTCTCTTTTGATCTGCAGTGAAACAACCAATCACTTCAAGATTTGTTGAATTTATTTTTCCCGGCATTTTCCTGGGCTTCGACCACATGTTATTTTTGAGTTGAATATAATAAATATCATCAAGATAACCACCGGAAGGATCCTGTTCAGATCCGGTATTGCCTTTTCTCTTTGATGCAAAATAATATTTAGTTCCATCTAGAGATGGAATACAGGCATAATCCGAATAAATACTATTCACCAGGTCAAATGGTTTTATGGTCACATTTTTCAGTGGCTTTGCAATAAATTCCTTTGCATTATTGGCTATTTCAATCTGACGGTTGCAATCTTCCAATAGTTCAATATCTTTTGGTTTATCCGTAAGAAAAGTTTTAAAGGTGTTAAAATTTCTGATTGCATCATCAAATTTATTATCCAGCATTAAAGCCTCTCCCAGAAACATATATGCATGAACCGGAGCAGAAGCTTCCTTATAAGAATAATTATATTCAGGATCAATCTTTTTAATGGCTTTCAATAGATAAGGTACAGCCATAGTGCGGGCTTTGGCAGATTTTAAATAACACACCCCTACATAAAAATTCAGATTACAATTTTGTTTATCAGTGGCAAGCAATTTTAAAAACATGGCCAATGCATCATTATAATATTCGTAATTGAACATTTCCACAGCTTGCATGTATTGAATTTTGGCATCTTTTGCATCGCTCTGAGCCATGGTATTCTGACCCCTGAGCAGAAATGAAAAAACAGCAAGAAATAAAATCAATTTGAAAATTTTCATGATACTTTTTGGTATGGAAAATTTGGCATCGCAAATATAAAAATTATTTTGAAGCATCTATGAAACAAATAAGTTTTTAAAACCAAATATGAATATATATCAACTAACTTTTTTCGCCTCGTTCCAATATTCGTCCATTTCAGCCAGAGTCATATCGTGAAGAGATTTTCCTGCCTGTTTTACTTTTTCTTCAATATAGTTGAAACGTTTGATAAATTTTTTATTAGTTTTTTCAAGTGCATCTTCAGGATTAACCCCAATGAATCTTGAATAGTTTATCAGGGCAAAAAGCAAATCACCAAATTCCTGTTCCACTTTTTCCTGGTCTTCCCCTGATTTAATTTCTGATATTAATTCGTTTTGCTCTTCCATCACTTTACTCCATACCTGTTCCGTATTATCCCAGTCAAACCCTACCCCACGAGCCTTTTCCTGAATTCTGTATGCTTTCACTAATGATGGTAATGACGAAGGTACACCTGCTAACACTGATTTACTTCCTTCCCTCAATTTAATTTTCTCCCAGTTATTTTTCACCTGCTCATCAGTTTCAGCTTTCACATCGGAATAAATATGAGGATGACGTACAATAAGTTTCGCACAAATTTCATCAAGTACATCAGCAATATTAAATTCATTTTTTTCTGAGGCAATTTTTGAATAAAAAACAATATGCAACATCAAATCACCTAACTCACCTTTGATTTTTTGATGATCCTTTTCCATAATCGCTTCAGATAATTCATAGGTCTCTTCAATAGTAAGGTATCTCAGGCTCTCCAGCGTTTGCTTTTTATCCCAGGGACATTTTGCCCTTAGTTCATCCATGATAGATAATAACCTTTCAAAGGCTTCAGCGTTTCTGCTCATTTTATTTTTTTTACAAATGTATTACATATTTGAAAGCTTTCTTTGTTAAATTTGCTGATTGACTTGTGGCAAATGTATCTTTAATAGTTACCTACAATCAAAAACCTTTTCATGAGAAAAATTTTTGCTGCCTTTTTTTTTCTTGTTGGATTTCTTCCCGCATTATTTGCTCAGGAAGGAAAAACACCACTTTCAAAAGATATTTATCTTGACACAAAAGTTCATTATGGCTTTATCATCTGTCATCATAAATCAATGCTAAATCTTGCTTCCACACATCTGACCGCATTTGAACTCAGCATTAATAAACCAACTTATGGTGAAAGATCATGGCACCAGTTATATAAATATCCTCAAATGGGATTATGTTTATGGTACTCAACACTCGGTAATTCTCAAATACTTGGAAGCACCACAGCCGTTTTCCCTTTCATAAATTTTCCATTACTGCAATCTAGAAAAACTTCATTAAATTTTCGCTTTGGATTAGGACTCGGCTATTTGAGCAGGCGATTCGACAGATTTGAGGATTATAAAAATAACGCAATTGGTTCTCATTTTAATGGTGCTGTAAACTTATTGTATCAGTTTAAGTATGACCTGAGTAATAAAAGTGCAATCTCAGCAGGAATAGGATTGGCGCATTTTTCCAATGGAGCCATTAAAATGCCTAACCTCGGGATCAATGTTCCAACAATACATGTGGGTTTCTCTTATAAATTAATTTCACAGGATAATGTATACTATAACAAAACAGACTTACCACCCATATCTAAAAAAAATGAATTTTTGATCTTCTGCGCTATAGGCGCTAAAGAGATATATCCAATTTGCGGAAAAAAATATTTCACGACTAGTATCTCTGGGCTATATTCCAGAGTGCTGAGTCATAAAAGGAAAGTCGGAATAGGATTAGATTTTTCATATAGTGCCTCTAATATTGAAACGCTGAATCGTGATAGCATCTATCCAAAATATAATGTATTGGTGACCCGGCCCGGTCTTTGCTTCTCGCATGAACTTATTTTCGGAAAACTTTCATTTATTATGCAAGTCGGAGTTTATTTATATGCAATGGATAAAAGTGATGGAATGTTTTATGATCGTTTTGGTTTCAGATACCAGATCAGCAAACATTTTTTAGCAAATCTTACTTTAAAAACTCATTTTGCAAAAGCGGATTACATCGAAAGTGGGTTTGCTTATAAATTCTGAATTAATATGCTTTTGCAAATATCACGCGCTGAGTGGATGGTTTGCCGGAATAAACACATTTACCATTTTCCAAAGGATTATTTAATGGAATGCACCTTATAGTAGCTTTTGTTTCTTCTTTGATCTTTTTTTCTGTCTCATCAGTACCATCCCAATGTGCTGAAATAAATCCACCCTTACTATTAAGAATATCTTTGAATTCTTCCCAGCTATCTGCTTTGAATGTATTTTCCTCACGAAATGAAAATGCTTTTTGATAAAGGTTCTTTTGAATTTGCTCCAGAAGATTCTTTATTTTTATTTCAATATCTGTCATCTGATAAACTGACTTTTCCAGCGTATCCCTTCTGGCAAGTTCTACTGTGCCATCTTCAATATCTCTTGGGCCAATAGCTATACGTAACGGTA
>Ga0182027_10012474_pt1 | contig 11936 bp, 10 predicted proteins | sample 712E1DmetaG_FD_121300 | JGI IMG/M metagenome (GOLD analysis project Ga0182027, IMG submission 121300) | Permafrost microbial communities from Stordalen Mire, Sweden - 712E1D metaG (Illumina Assembly) | ecosystem: Environmental > Terrestrial > Soil > Wetlands > Permafrost | place: Sweden...
ACCGACACGATGGACACCTTCATCGACTCGAGCTGGTACTGGTTCCGCTACCTGTCGCCCGCCGACAAGAACCTGCCGGTCGACCGCTCGATCGAGGCGCGCTGGTGCCCGGTCGACCAGTACACCGGCGGCGCCGAGCACGCCGTCATGCATCTGCTTTACGCCCGCTTCTTCACCAAGGCGATGGCCGATTGCGGTCTGGTCCACGAGCGCGAGCCGTTCAAGCGGCTCTTCAACCAGGGCCAGATCCTGGGCGCCGACGGCGAGCGGATGAGCAAGAGCCGCGGCAACGTCCAGGATCCGGACGAGCTGGTCGCGCGTTACGGCGCCGACACGGTCCGGCTCTTCCTGATGTTCATGGGCCCGTGGGATCAGGGCGGGCCGTGGAGCCCAACCGGCATCGGCGGTATCGCCCGCTTCCTCAATAGAGTCTGGTACTCCGCCCTGGATCCGCACGGCGTGGACGCCGGCGATCCGGAATCCGGCACGTTGCCCGCCGGGCAGGACGCGGCCGCGGCCCAGGAAGCTCTGCGCGCCGCGGTCCATCGGACCCTGCGCACGGTCACCGAGGAATACTCGGAGAAGCGCTTCAACACGATGGTCGCGCATTTGATGGAGCTGTCGAACCTGCTCCAGCGCTACCGCGGCACAGAGATCGCCGGCACTCCCGCCTGGGACGAGGCGATCCGGCTGATCCTGCTGATGCTCGCGCCGGCCGCACCGCACATCACCGACGAGCTGTGGTCGCGGCTGGCCGCGGCCCGCGGCGAGACCGCGTCATCCATCCACGCCACCGCGTGGCCGGCGGTCGACGAAGCCGCCGCCACCGAGAACGAACGCGAGGTCCCGGTCCAGGTCAACGGCAAGCTCCGTGACAAAGTCCAGGTCGCGGTGGGAATCTCCGAAGCGGATCTGGAGAAGCTCGTCCTGGCGCGGCCCAAGGTCGTAGCCGCCCTGGACGGCAAGACGCCGCTCAAGGTGATCCACGCCGGCGGCAGGCTGGTCAACATCGTCGTCCGGTAGGCTCCCCCGGCCGTACAATCGCGCCACTCCCCGGGACGGGGCACGCGCAGGAGGAGGCCGTCATGGAGCCGGGCAAGGCCGTTGCAGCCGGGGCTGCCACCGTGTCGAAGACCGCGGACTACGACGCCGCGATCGCGAAGATCGTCGAGTCCGCCCAACGCCTGGGCGTTGAACTCGACGAGAAAGAGGCCCGCGAGTGGGTCCAGGCGATGGCCAACGAGGAGGCCGGCGGCGACTTGCTGGTCGACGTCAACACCGGCGTCTACGGCCACCGCGTTTCGATGCTCGACTTCGCCCCGGCAGATCTGGCCCGCTTCCGCGAGATGGGCAAGATCGTCGGCTTCGACGACCGCCCACCCAACGTCCTGACCGCTCTCTCGATCTCCGGTTCGGCCGCCCAGAGCAAGATCAACACGTTCCCGGCCGACTGCGACTTCTTCGAGCGCATCAACATCAAGGCGGACACTCGCGAGGAAGCCTGCGCGATCCTCGCCGACATGATCCGCGAGAAGGCGCTCGCCACCGCCAGCGGGCCGGGCCATCGGTTGTGGGAGGTCAAGTTCGGCCAGCACCCGGTCGAGGCCAAGAAGGCCGGCAAGCCGGTCGGCGTGAAGTCGCCGATGTCGTGGACGCCCGACGAGGTCAAAGCCGGCCAGATGGAGGTCGAGCTGCTCGACGGCTCGAAGGCCGTCTACACCTGGGCCGACGCGACTCGCGATCCCGGCTGGTGCAAGATCGACTGGGTCATCGCCGACTCGTCGCGCGGCAAGCTGGCCAACGCCAGCAACGTCCTCGACGCCACGTGGGAAGCGCCCGACGGCAAGATCGTCCCGCTCGACGGTTTCCTGGATCCTTACTTCCAGGAGGTCTACCTCGACGCCGGGTCGATCCCTATCTTCTCCAAGCTCGTCAAGGAGCTGTCGGCCGACACGGTCGACGACTACGTCGAGGCGCTGGAGCACGAAGTGTGGAAGTACACGGTCGAGCATCCGAGCTACGGCAAGGTAGCGCGGCGCCTGTACAACGTCTTCCGCATGAACGGCCACTACGTCGAGGCGGCATTCATCCGCGAGTTGTTCGACGAGCCGATCACCGCGCTCTATCAGGTCGCCGCGATCATCCAGACCCTCAACGACGCCGCGGCATCCGGCGACGACTTCGACTCCGAAACGATGACCGAGCAGGTCGACAAGTTGATCATGTCGGCGATCCAGGCGCTCGACGGGCCCGCCGAGGCCGAGATGGTCGGCCACCTGCTGAAGCTCCGCAACTCGGTTCAAAAGCACGGCGCCGAAGCCGATCGAACCGAAGACATGACCGATGTCCAGACCGCGGCCATGAAGGCGGTCAACGACTACTTCGAGCGCGCTCTTCGTTCCGTGGCGGAGATCGACGCCTATCTCAAGGAGATCGTCGCCCGGGCTCCGTAGGACGCGCGGCAGGGGGCCGACATCCTTCGTTCGGCGACGCTTTACAGAGTCGCCTCTCTTCGGTGCCGGCCCCCTGCCGCGCTACCGCCAAATAAGCCGCAGGTGAGCCGCACTCGATAGGGTTCGCGCGATGTCCGCCGCGGAACCTAATCGGAGTGAGGGATGGGCATGAGCGCGCCCTGGCGGGCGCTCGAGACGACGGTCGAGGACCCCGCCGGGACGGCCCCGCCGGGCGCGAGGACGCAGACGGCGTTGCTGCCGGTGCTTGTGGTCGTCGTGCTGCTGGTTGGATCGCTGGCGGTAGTCGCATACAGCCAGCTCCAGCCGGGCGGGCAGGTCCAGGTGGTGTCGGGCGCGACCGGTTCTGCCGCGACCCGAGCCTCGCCGTCGGTTGCGATGGTCGTGGTCCAGGTCGCGGGGGCGGTGGCGAGGCCGGGCGTGTACTCGCTGCCGGCCGGGTCACGAGTCGGCGATGCCATAAGGGCGGCCGGCGGCTACTCGCCGGACGTGGATCCGCGTGCCGCCGAAACCGCGCTCAACCTGGCCGCCAAGCTGCAGGATGCCCAGTCGATCGTGGTCCCGAGACGTGGCGAAGCCGCGACCGGGTCCGGCGGTACCGCGGCCACGAATGCGCCCGGGCCGCTGAATCTCAACACAGCCACGTCCGCTCAGCTGGATTCGCTGCCCGGCATCGGCCCGGCGACCGCGGCCAAGATAATCGCCTCGCGCGAGCAGATGGTCTTCGCCTCCGTCGACGATCTCGTGTCGCGCAAGCTCATCTCTGCGACCACGCTGGCCAAGTTCCGCGACCAGGTCGTGGTCTGAGCGGCCGATGCTGCCACGGCCGGGCTGGCTCGCCATCGGTGTGATCTTCGGCGCCGGAACCGTGTCATACGCGCCCATCGCCGCCGACTCGGCCGTGGCTGTGTTGGCGGCTTCGGCAGTGGCACTCGCCCTCGGCGTGGCTGCCTGCCTTGCCCGCAGCGGCGGCCGGCGGAACCTCGCCGCGGCTCTGGTGATCGCCACGCTTGGGGCATCGCTCGTGGCGGCGCGACTCGCCATCGGCCTGGCCGTGAGTAGCGGCGGTCCGCCCGAGGCTACGTCGCCGGCGTCCGGAACCGGTCCGTGGGTCGCTCGGGTCGAGAGCGCTCATCTCTCCAAGGGCCAGCAGATCGCCACAATCTCGTTGGCCACGCCGGCTCTGCGCTGCTCGGCCCAGATGCCCGTATATCCGCGACTCATCGCCGGCGACACGATTTCGTGGTCGGGCGAGATGTCGGCGCTCACCGACGGCGACTACGACAGGTTCCTCGCCGCTCAGGGGATCGACGCGAGCTGCCGCGCCACGGACTTCGCGGTCGTGGCCCACGACGATTCGCCGGCCGGCCGGCTCGAGGAGCTGCGTCAGGCGTCCGGCGACGCGCTACAGCGGGTGCTGCCGGAGCCCGAAGGTGGTCTCGAAGCGGCCATCCTGATCGGCCTGCGTGACCGGGTCGACCGCGACCTTGCGGCATCCTTCACCACCGCCGGCGTCAGCCATATCGTGGCAATTTCCGGCTGGAACATAGCCATCGTGGCCGCGACGGTGGCGGCGTTGCTGCGCGGCCGCGTCAGCCGGCGGACGCGGGCCATCGTGACGATCCTGGCGATCGTGGCCTACACGCTATTCGCCGGAGCATCCGCATCGGTGCTTCGCGCGGCGGTCATGGCCGGAGTGGCGCTGGTTGCGGTGGAGAGCGGCCGCGGCTCGCGAGCGATGGTGGGGCTGGCGTGGGCGGTGGCGATCCTGATTCTGGTCGAGCCCGTCACGGTCGCCGACGTCGGGTTCCAGCTTTCGGCCGTGGCGACGGCGGGACTCGTGGCCTGGGCCTCGCCGCTCACCGCCTGGCTCGGATCGCGTGCGCCACGGCTGCCGGGCTCGCTGCGTGAGAGTCTCGGCGTCTCGCTGACGGCCCAGGCCGCGACGCTCCCGATCGCGTTACTCACGTTCGGGCGACTGGCGCTGATTGCTCCGGCGGCCAACCTCGTGGCGGTTCCGCTGGTCCCGCCGGTGATGGCCGCGGGCGCCCTTGCGTTCGTCGCCGGCTGGCTGGACGTGGCCGGCGCCCCTGCGCCACTGCCCGGCTTGCTGGCATTGCCCGGAGCCATCTCGCTGACCGTACTGATTGCGGTGGTGCGGGCGGCCGCGGCGGTGCCCGGCGCGAACGAGACTCTTCCCTTTCCGGCCAACGTCGCAGCCGCAGCCATCGCGGTGGCGCTCCTGGTTGCGATGCATCGGGCACTGGCCGGGACGGCGCGGCGCAAGGATCGAGCCGGCCGCAGGTCCGCCTCCACGGCGACGCCCGCAGCCGGGGCCAGGACCGCGCCCGTCGCCGGGGCCAGGACCGCGCCCGTCGCCGGGAAGTGGCCGCGCCCCGGGCGGTGGTCGAGCGTGGCTCTGGCGGGCGCCGCAGTGCTGGCCGTGCTCGCCGGCAACGTGGTCGCGGCCAGGCAGGACGGCAGCATCCACGTGATCGTGCTCGACGTCGGGCAGGGCGACTCGATACTCCTCGAAGGCGACCGTGGCGGGCGAATCCTCATCGACGGCGGCCCGGATCCGAACGTCTTGATGACCGATCTCGACCGCTACATACCGACGTGGGACCGCAGGCTGGACGCGATCGTCCTGACCCATCCTCACGACGACCATGTGGCCGGGCTCGTGGCCGTGGTTCAGCGCTACAGAGTCGGGCGCGCCTTCGAATCCGGCTGGTCGGCGAACACGGCCGCCTACAGGGCCTGGAAGTCGGCGCTCGCGGCGCGCGGCATTCCCGCGGAACGACTCGCCACCGGCGAGACGCTGGAACTCGACGACGCCACGCTGCGAGTCCTCTGGCCGGACGACGGCAGCACGCGCCCGGCCTACCTGGACCCGACCGCCACGGACAATCGCAAGACCAACGACGCATCGATCGTGTTCCTGGGCGAATTCGAGGGTCGCAAGTTCTTGCTGACCGGGGACGTCGAGGACGACGTGGACCCGATACTGCTCAGCCGCGGCCTGCCGACGCTGGACATGCTCAAGGTGGCTCACCACGGCAGCGCCACCGCTTCCTCGGATGTCCTGCTCGCGACCCTGCGCCCGAGTATCGCGGTGGTGTCTGTTGGCGCGGACAACACCTACGGCCATCCGAACGGGGCAACGATGGCGCGGCTCCGGGCCCACGCATCGAAGGTGTTCCGGACGGACCAGAACGGCACGGTCGAGACCACCCTGGACGGCGCCGACGTCACGGTCGTTGCCTCGCGCGCCGGCTCCGGAGGTGCGGCCGGTTCGGGCGCCGGTTCGGGCGCGGGTTCGGGCGTCGCTTTGGGCGGCGCGACCCGGCGCGAAGAGCCTCTGCCCGCCGCCGCGGTTCCATCGTTCGCCCTCCTGTACGCTTCCACCGATGTCTATTCCCAGCCGTCGCGAGAGCGCGGCATTGCTGCTGTCACTCGAGCCACAGCCGTGGCACCTCTGCCACTCGCGAGCCGTTGCCGAAGTCGCGGCCTGGCTGGCGTGGCGGGCCGTGGCCGCCGGTCGATCGCTCGATCGCCACCTCGTCGAAGCGGCGGCGCTGCTGCATGACGTCGACAAAGTGGCGCTGGTCAAGCCCGAGGTCGAAGGGCTCGCCCACGCCGACGGCTCGGCCGAGTGGCTGGCTCGCCGGGGTTACCCCGAGTTGGGTCCGGCGATCGTGGGCCATCCAGTAACCCGCCTGGCGGATGCCGCGTGGTTCGAGCCATGGTTGGCCACGGCCACGCCGGAAGCATTGATCGTGTCCTACTCGGACAAGCGCGCCGGGCAGCATCTCGAACCGATGGTCGAGCGCTTCGCCTCGTGGGCACGCCGCTACCCGCCGGCCGAGCGAGCGGCCCGTGCCCGTGGCACCTGGACCGCCGCCACTTTCGAAGAAGTGCGCCTCCGAGCCGTCGAACTGGAGCGCCGAACCTGCGAACTGGCCGGAGTAGCGCCGGATGAGGTCCGCCGATTGGCGTGGACCGGCCGCGCCATCGCGGCGGCGCGCGCGGTCGCGTTGGCACGAGCGGTCGCAGTGGCGCCCGCCGCCGGAGCCAGCTGATGCCGCCCACGGCACCGCTCGGCTACTACTGGGGCGACGACTCCTACGGCATCAACCACGCCCCGGACTCACTCGCGACTCGGCTGGCGGGGGACGGGCCGCCGCTCGACCGCGTTCGGCTGACGGGCGCCAATACCACCGCGGCGGAGATCGGCGAGAAGGTGGCAACGGCCACGCTCTTCGGCGGCGGCACCCTCGTGGTCGTCTCCGAACCGGCGCCACTCGTGGCCAGCAAACCGCTCGCGGCGCTCCTGGCCCAGACGCTCCAGGCAGTGGCTCCCGGCAACGGCCTGGCGTTCCTCGACAGTGTCGACGGCGCCAACAGCACCCGCCGCCCGGCCTCGCTCGAGGCGCTTCGCAAGACCGTGGCCGATGCGGGCGGCGACGTGCGTGAGTTCGTGGCTCCGACCCGCGATCAGGTGTCCCGCTGGATCGGCGACCGGGCCCGCGAGCGCGGCATCCGCATCTCGCCGGCTGCCGCGGCCCTGCTGGCGGAGCGCGTCGGCGCCAACGTCCGCGAGCGCGACGTGGACCGCAGGCGGCAGGGCGAACTGGCAGTGGCCGAGCTGGAGAAGCTGGCCGTCTACCGTCTCGACGACCAGATCGGCCCGGACGACGTCAAGGAGCTCGTCGCCGACGCAGTGCCCGGCTCGACCTGGGCCTTCCTCGATGCGGTCGGGATGCGCCGTGCCTCCGAAGCCGCCGAACTGGCCGAGCGTCTGGACGATGTCCCGGCTCCCCTATTCGTGACGCAGCTCCACCGCCGGCTCAAGCAGCTGATCGACGTCGCCGACCTGCTCGCCTCCGGGACGCCGGCCGCCGAGCTGGTCCGCATCACCAAGCTCAACTCGTACGTGGCTCAGAAACTGGCCGAGCAGGCCCGGACCTGGACTCTGCCCGAATTGGACGCCGCGATGTCCGGGCTACTGGATCTGGACGCCACTCTCAGGGTTCATCTCGGTGGTTCCGACCTCAGACGCCGCGCCGCAGTCAGCCTTTGGATAGCCGAACGCGTCCGGCGCCCGGGACCTTCCTGACCCCGTCAGGCCCTCGCCCCAGTCGCGGGCGTGTCGGACCTCTCACGCAGATGGAACGAAATCCCGTAGACCTCGCCGGCCGGGTCGACCCGCGGGGCCACGGTCAGACGCCACTCCGACCCGCCCATGCGGATCCAGCCGGCCAGCGGCTTGCCCCTCAGGAGCACCGCGTCGAGCATGGCGAAGGCACGAGGCGGCAAGTCGAGGATGCCCTCGCGAGCCGGCATGCCCACGGCCGCTGCCCCAAAAGCCGCCACGAAGGCAGGGTTGCCGTAGACGACGATGTGGCCCTGACCGCGGCACATTCCGGCCGGGCGGCGGTTGGGGAGATCGTCGAGGTCGGTGTGCTCGACTACCGGGTCCTGCTTCACAGGGCTGATTGTGGCACCGGCATGCAAGTCGGAGCGCCGTCGATGTCAGTCGGCGCTGGACCAGGCCTGCTCTTGAACAACGAGGTCGCTTTCGATCGCGAAGACGCAACGGCCCTGACCGAGGTCGAGCAACTCGATCAATTCGGGGTCGATGTAGAGCTGATGGCAGTCTTCGCAGAGCCCGCCCGGGATCCCGAAGCACAGACGCTCACTGCGATCGGGCAGTCGGAAGGTGGTGTCGAAACGCGTGCTTACAAGGCGCCTACCGCAGCGTGGGCAGCGTTCGCGGGCCCGAGTCATCGCATCCGACCTCAGACATTGCGGTCATTCGACCGCTTCGATGTTGGAAATCGTAGGGACGAGACCGCGCGTGGCATATGACTCACTCGTACCGCCTCAACGGTACTCAAACGGTAGTCTCGATTGAGGGGTCCGGGGGTGGGGTGCGTACTACTGCGAACGCAGCGTGCGTGCTGTCAACGGTCGAGTGCATCCAGGCACCGGCCTGATGCCATCTACGTACCTACCCTGATCGGCAGGTCTCGGCCCGGCATTCGGCGTCGTCCTGTAGCCTACTCTGATGGATCGGCGACGCATCACCGGCATCGGATTGGGCGCACTCGCGGGCGCGGCGTACGGTACCGGACCGCTCTTCTTCAAGGCCTACGTGTACCCTGCCGGCGTCGATTGGCTCGCCATGCTGGTGTGGCGATTCGCCTTCGCCGCGATCGTCAGCTGGGTGTGGTTGCTGGCCCAGCCGCGAGCTCGGGCGGAACTTGTACTCCTGGACCGCCGGACCGTTGGCCGGCTGCTCTTTACCGGTGCATTCTTCCTGGTGAACGCCAGCGTCTACTACGCCGCCATCGAACGGATAGACACCTCGCTGGTGGCGTTGCTGATGAGCATCTACCCGGCGCTCGTCGCCGTCGTCTCTCTCCGACTCGGCTACAGGTTCGAGGGCAGGCTGGCCTGGGGCGCGCTGGCCATCGTGATCCTCGGGACGATCCTCACCGTCGGCGGAGTCAACCCCAACACGAACCAGGGCGGGATCGTCCTGGCTCTGCTGTCGCCGGTCGCCTACGCCGGCTACATCGTCCTGACGGCATGGATGGCGGGTGAGAGACCCGGCCAGACCGCCGACATGAGATCGCGCGGCCGGGGTGCTGAGGTCTCCCCGCCGGTCGCCGGGGCGGTGATGATGACCGGGACCTTCCTGGCCACGCTGGTCGTCGGCGTCCTGGCCCGCGAGCCGCTGCTGCCGACGCAGATCCCGTCGGCCGCGTGGCCCGGCCTGGCCGGTATCGGAATCTTCGCCGCGGCCGTTGCGATCCAGGCGTTCTACGCCTCCGCCGCCAGGATCGGGGCGGCGCAGGCCTCGCTGATGGCGACCGTGGAACCGATCGTCGTGATCTTCCTGGGGATCACGTTCCTCGACGAGGCGTTTGCGCCGATCCGCGTCGTCGGTGCCGCGGTCGTGCTGGCCGGTGTCCTGCTGGCCCAGTTCGCCACTCCGTCGGAGTCGCGGCCGGTCATTCTTGAGGAGCCGTAGCCTTCCGATCCGCCGGCGGTGCGCCGCAGAACCACTCGCGGTGCATCGACGAACCGTGGCAACTGCGGTGACCACTCGCGCATCGGATTCGCTACATTTGTTTGGACACGGATGGCGTCGGGTGTCCCAGTCACGGAGAAACACCGAGAGAAATGGCAACCCTCTATGCCCAGGTGGAGCGGTTACGCACCGCCCGCGACAAGCTGGTCAAGCTGCGCGGCGTTGTCGAGATGGGCCCACTCCCGCCCGACGACCTGCCGCGCCGACGCGAATGGGTCGATCGCGAGATCCTGGCTCACATCGACGAGATGCTCCCGTACTGGCTGGGCGAAGTCGAGCGCGTCCTGGTAGGTGCGGTGGAGCCCGTTCCGTTCGGACGCGAGGAGACAGATCTGGTCCGCATCCTGACGATCGATCGAGACAGGACGCTGCCGGTGTCGGAGCTCTACGCACGCCTCGACCACTCGCTCGAACGAATACTGCGGCGCTTGCTGGAGCTGGACGACCGGCAGGTCTCGCGGCACGGCTTGCACAAGAGACGAGGCGAGATGACCGTCAGACAGATCGTCGACACCATGCTCGCCGGCCATATCGAGGAGCATTGCTCGCAGATGGCATTGGCAATCGACTCCGCACGGGCGCTCCGGACCGGAAGCCACCCGTCTTAGGACGCCGGAATCGAGTTCTCGCGCAGGAGGTGGAAATGGCCAAGACCACGACCACGACCACGGCCACGGACCTCAAGAAGGCCCTGGCCCCGTTCTTCAATCCGCCCCGAGAACCCGTCATGGTCGATCTACCCGACCTTGGCTACCTGATGATCGACGGCCGGGGCGCGCCCGACGAAGGCGCGCAATACCCCACCACGGACTTTCAGAAGGCGTTCGCGGTGCTGTTTCCGGTGGTGTACACGATCAAGTTCCGGCTCAAGCGAGATGGATTGACGATGCCGATCCTTCCGCTCGAAGCCCTCTGGTTCACCGCCGCCGACGGCACGTTCGACGTCCACAAGCCACAAGAGCAATGGGGCTGGCGCGCCATGCTGGCCGTCTCGGACGACGTCACACCGGCCGTTTTCGACGAAGCCGTCGCCGAAGTCCGCCGCAAGAAGGGCAACTCACCCGAACTCGATCGGCTCCGTTTCGAGCGCTGGCGTGAGGGCCGCTCCGCCCAGGTGATGCACGTCGGGCCATATTCCGAAGAACTGCCGACGATCGAACGGCTGCACGCTTTCATCACCGCGCAGGGTTGCAAGCCGCGCGGTCCGCACCACGAGATCTATCTCGGAGATCCGCGCCGGGCCGATCCGGCCAAACTCAAGACGGTCCTGCGACAGCCGGTGGAGTAGATCACCGGGTCAGAGGCAGCCGCGCCCGGTGCCGGCAGGCCTTCGCTCGGCGACGCCTGGCGCAGCCAACGGAGTCGGCTGCGCCTTCAGAGTCGCCTCGCTTCGGTGCCGACACCGGGCGCGGCAACTTGGCCGGGGGTGGCTCTATTCGCTTACAGGGGGCCCGGCTTGGCGTGGCAACTCGGCCGGGGGGTGGCCTCAGTGGCCTTTTAGTCGACGGCCTTCTTCTTTGACTATCGCCCGAACCATGAAGCCGACGTTGGCAGGGCGCTCGGCCAGGCGGCGCATGAAGTACGGATACCACTCCGTCCCGTACGGCACGTAGATCCGGACCTGGTAGCCGCGGTCGATCAACGTCCGCTGCAGGTCGCGCCGGATGCCGTACAGCATCTGGAACTCGAACCGGTCGCGGTCGATGCCTTCCCGCTCGACGATCGAGATCGCTTTGGCGATCAACCTGGGGTCGTGCGTGGCGATGGCCGGCTGGACGTCGGCAACCAGCAACCGCTCCATGAGACGGGCGTAGTTTGCGTCGACGGCCGACCTGGTCCGATACGCGACGCTCGCCGGCTCGTCGTATGCGCCCTTGCAGAGCCTGACACGGCCGTGGGCGGCGATGATCGAATCCACGTCCGCCGAACTGCGCCGCAGCGCCGCCTGGATCACGACCCCGACTCCGGGATAGGCCTCGTGGGCCGCCCGCCAGACCTCGAGAGTGGCGTCGGTCATGGTGTGGTCTTCCATGTCGAAGCGGACGAAGCCGCTCACGCCACGAACCGCTTCCACGACCCTCATGACGTTTTCGAGGCAGCAGGCGCGGTCGATCTCGAGACCCATCTGCGTCAGCTTGAGGCTGACGTTCGGGTCCAGATCTCGCTCCGAAAGGGCCGCAATGGTGGCCAGGTATCGGTCCACCGCCGCGGCGGCCTGGTCCGGCGAGCCGACCGACTCCCCCAGGACATCGACCGTCGTGTGCAGCCCCGCCCGCTTCAGGGCGAGGATCGCCGGCAGCGATTCCTGGAGCGTCTCACCGGCCACGAAACGAGCGACGATCGGGCGAGTCAGCGGACTCCGGACG
>Ga0182027_10012475_pt1 | contig 11936 bp, 5 predicted proteins | sample 712E1DmetaG_FD_121300 | JGI IMG/M metagenome (GOLD analysis project Ga0182027, IMG submission 121300) | Permafrost microbial communities from Stordalen Mire, Sweden - 712E1D metaG (Illumina Assembly) | ecosystem: Environmental > Terrestrial > Soil > Wetlands > Permafrost | place: Sweden...
GCGACACCTGGTACAGGTGCACCCATCCGTCCCTTTCGCTGGTCCAGGTAAAGAATTTCGAACCCCCGAGCCATTTGATGTTGTCATACACGTCCACCCAGGCCTTGTCCGTTTCGGTGAGCAGGGTTGTAAGGTTCATATTTTCCGCATTCCCCGCCCAAACCGTGTTGGTGTGCTGGGGCCGATCCATCTGCTGTATCATGAGCACATTGGAACCGGGGATGAAATCCATACGCGGGATGTAGTTATCCCTGGGATCGCCAGGCAGGCTGAACCATTTCGTCTTGCCGCCTTTCGAGGGGATAACCCCTACCTTCACCGCCGAGATGGTGGCTGCAACCTTGGGGTACGGAATGGGGATCACGGTGGAATAGACCGAGTCGATGTTGTTGATGAGGTAAAATGTACCTGTCCCCTTCGTATCGCTCTGCCAGTAGGCGATGTATTTTCCGTCGGGGCTCCACCTGAAGCCGTCGCGGCAGTCGAATTCCTCTTCATACACCCAGTCGAAAGTCCCGTTGATGATGTCGCCACCCCCGTCATGGGTGATCTGGCTGATCTTCCCGTTCCCAAGGTCTTCGGTATAGATGTTCAGATTGCTCACGTAGGCCACCCGTTTAGCGTCGGGCGAGAACTTGGCGAACATCAGGCTGGATTCGGGCAGGCCCTTCCCCAGCTGTTTCAGGGACCCCGTCTTCATGTCAAGCACCCAGTAATCGCCCTTGGTGTTGTATCTCCACACTTTTTTCGTATTTGTAAAGATCAGCAGCTTCCCGTTATCGCTGCTCCAGGAATAGCCCGAGACGGGCAGGGGCTTTTTCGCTCCCTGTGGAGTCAGTTTATCAGCGGGGATGAGCACTTCCCGGTTACCGGTCCTGGCATCATACTTCACCACATCCCGCCCGTTGGCTGATTCGTTGCGTTCCATCGTGAGATAGGCGTCCCCGTCGGGCAGCCACCTCACCGCCCCGGTTCCCTTAGTTTTCAGCAGGTCGCCTCCAAAGATCTTTTCAATGGTCAGGGTCTGCGCCCGGGCCGATCCCAGGAAAAAAATAAATAATGCGGTAAAAAGAAGTGTTGGTCTCGTTTTCATAGGAGAAATTTTTTATGTATGTATGTTGTTGATCCTACTTAATCATGATCTTTTGAACCAGGCTCCCCGTCGAAATACAAACCCTGGTATAGGTTGATGTTCCGGGAGGAGGCCAGAACATGGGCAAAAATTAAAACCATGAAGAATATCGAGCGCATGCGGCCAGGCCTCTCCCCGTTCAAACCGGCCACCTGAAGCCGGCCCGAAGACAGGATGTTGTCCAGGCAAAAGTACAATTTAATGAAATCCGTCAGCATGTTAAAAAACCAGGCATCAGAAATAATAATCTCCCTTGCTTAAATCTGGTTTTGATTGAATATATTTGAATCCATATTTGAGGCGTCAGCTGAAATATTCATGCTGATCTCCCGTTCATTTTTACTGCAAGGCTATGAATTATTCCGACAGTTTTAACACACTCAAGGCAAAGATCAATTATTCCGATGATGTCATTGAGGCAGGCGGCCTGGTCATCAGAAATTATACGTTTGAATCGGAAGCCCACGATATCCTCATCGGGCACCGGCATTATTCATGCGGCCTGCACGGGCTTACTTTTAATGAACCCTTACTGGCAAGCAACGAGGCAGGGTATACAGATGAGGTGGCCGGAACCCTGGATTCATTTATCGACGAAAATCACTATTTCCGGTATCATATTTTTTATCCCCCCGGAACGGCAAAGGCCGGAAAGCTGGTCTTTCTCTTCCATGGGTTCAATGAAAAGACATGGGACAAGTACTATTCCTGGGCAATGAAGATCGTGCAGGATACGGGCAAGGCGGTGGTGCTTTTTCCCATAGCTTTCCATATGAACCGCGCCCCCGCTTCGTGGGCCGACCACAGACTGATGTATCGGCTCAGTGAAAGCAGGAAAAAGAAGTTCCCGAACATGCTGAAGTCATCCCTATCGAACGCGGCCATCAGTGCCCGGCTTCATTCGCACCCGCAACGGTTCATCTGGTCGGGTCTGCAAACATACTACGACATCATTCGCTTTGTCGAAATCTGCATGGCAGGCCTTCACCCGGACATCGAAAAGGACTGTTCATTCGATTTTTTCTCCTATTCCATCGGAAGCCTCCTGGCCGAGATCCTGAAACTCACCGACCACAAGGGGTATTTCACCTCTTCAAAACTCTGCACCTTTTGCGGAGGGGCAGTGTTCAACCGCCTTTCGCCCGTCTCCAAATTCATCCTCGACAGCGAGACCAATGTCGCGCTGTATTCCTACCTCGTGGAACATATAGACAACCACATGAAGCATGATCCCAGGCTGCGTCACCTGCTGAGCCACGAGCACTCCGAAGGATTCAACCTATACTCCATGCTCGATTACAAGGTGAACCTGGAATACCGCGAAGAAAAGTTCAGGAAGATACAGGACCAGGTCCTGGCCGTCACGCTGAAGAAGGACAAGGTCGTTCCTGCCTATGAAGTGATCAACACCCTAAAGGGCTTCCAGAGGGATATCGGCATCCACGTCGACATCCTCGATTTCCCTTATCCATACATCCACGAGGATCCGTTCCCTATAACTAATCCACCAAACGAACAGGTGAACCAGGCCTTTGAGCAGGTTTTCGAAAGGATTTGCGGGTTCCTGAAGTGAGGTTAAAAAATAAAACGGAATATTTCCCAACTCAGAATTCAGTTGTAATGGAACCGGTATTTAGCGATATGAGTTTCATCGCCTTTGATTTGATAAATTAATCGATGTTCACCATCAGTGCTGAATCACCAGTTTCTTGGATTCAACCGCCTCAGGTGTTTCAATCCTGAGCAGGTAAAGACCGTTTGAAAGACTGTTCACGTCCATTTCAAATACCTTTTGGTTGCGGAATTGAAAATGCATCAGCTGTTTCCCGCTGATCCCGAAGAGGGTGACAGAGGTCTCTCCAGACCATTTAAAGTTGTCGGTAATTACAACTTTGCGGCTAGCCGGGTTCGGGAACAGGGTGAATGATGTTCCAGCTAGACCGGTTTCCCCGATAAAAACGTTCCCGCCATCCGTGGTTTTTAAAATTGTTCCGTAATTGCCCACGGCATAGCCGGTACTGGCATCAGGGAAACAAAGCGAGGACAAGGAATAGTATGTGCCGGTGGATGATAGGGTCCAGGTGATTCCTCCATCCGTAGTCTTTAAAAAATCCCCATAATCCGCCAGGATATAGCCTGTACTGGCATCCGTGAAGCAAATGGACCTTAACTGGTTCCAGGTTCCGCTATTCAGGGCAAGCCAGCTTGTGCCTCCGTCGGTTGTTTTCAGGATGGTCCCGTGATCGCCGGTTACATAACCTGCGCCATTCCCTGTAAAATAAACGGATGTGAAATACTCGCCCGATCCGGATGGAAGGGCAAGCCAGTTATTGCCGGCATCCGTCGTAAGCAAAATCGTGCCCTTATCGCCGACAACATAACCTGTATTTACATCGGTAAAGTAAACCGAGGTGAGATCGTTGATCGTTCCGCTTGAAAGCAAAGTCCAGTCCTTACCTCCATCAGCTGTTTTGATGATGGTCCCGTTCCAGCCTACCGCATACCCGGTATTTGCATCCGGGAAATACACCGAATACAAAGGATAATCAGTAATCGCGGGGATTGAAGCCCAGGAATTTCCACCGTTCTTTGTTGCCAGTATGCAGCCATTCCAGCCCACGGCATAACCCGTATTGGCATCTGGAAAACAAACCGAGCTGAGATCATCGATTGTAACCGGTGGTAAAGCATTCCAGTCATTCCCTCCATTGGCGGTTTTTAATATGGTCCCGGCCTGGCCCACGGCCCAGCCGGTTTTCGCTCCGGTAAAGCATACCGAGGCTAAATAAGGCGTGATCCCTTTCGATTGTGCATTCCAGGTAGCGCCTTCATCTCCTGAAGTGTAAATAACGCCATGCATCCCAACCGCAAATCCTGAATTCTGCTGAGTAAAATACAGCGCCAGGAGGTCATGTGTGGTAAACACCGATTGGGTCCAGTGCTGCCCGCCATCGGTTGTTCTGATCATTGTTCCGTTCCAGCCGGCAGCGCAGCCTTCAGCCGTGCTGAGAAAGGAAACAGATTCCAGGTTGTTGTCGGTAATGGCCGGCAAGACAGCCCAGGTAGTATCGCCAGGGCGGATTTTCAATACGATCCCATGATCACCAGCGGCGTATCCGCAATCCTCATTCAGAAAAGTTACCGAGTTCAGGGCATAATAAGTCATTTGAGGCAGAATTCTCCAGTTCATTCCCCCGTCAACGGTCTTCAGGATAAGCCCGCTGTCTCCCACGACATAGCCGGTTGACGGATTGCAAAAGTAAACCGAATGCAGCCATCGGGAATGTCTCAGTGAAAGATCCATCCAGTGGTTCCCGGCATCTTCGGTTTTTAAGATCGTTCCGTTTTCGCCGACGACATAACCGGTGTTTGCATCCGTGAAGAACACCGAAGACAGGTCATACTTGGTACCCCCATCCAAAGCATTCCAGGACAGGCCTCCATTAGTAGTTTTTATGATCGTTCCGTGAACACCCGTGAAATATCCCGTATTGGCATCCGTAAAACAGATTGATGTGAGGAAATAGTTTGTTATCCCATGGAGAATAGTCCAGGTCGTGCCCCCGTCGATGGTTTTTAGAATTGTCCCGAATTCGCCCGCGGCAAAGCCCGTATTCCCATCAGTAAAATAAACGGAGGATAAGGTTTGGCCCTGGGGCAGGGGATTTTGCCAGGTCCATTGGGAATAAGCGAACACTGAAACCAGCAAAAAACAAGCCAGGGATATTTTTGCTTTCATTTCATTTCGGGATATGATGATTTGTTATCCTGATACGAAGTTAATCCAATAATTGCAGATTAAAGATATTTGAGCCCGCTATTTACAAAGATATGAAAAATCCCTGTTAATTGGCGCCAGTTGAATGAGATAACAAGCTGGAAGTCGAAATTATTCAGGTATAATATGGGTAGAATACAGGTAACTAAATGGGCTCAGTTTGATGAAAATCAGCCAGCCGGGTGTTTGGTTGCATGAAAAAACAAACTCCAATATTTGGAAGTTACTATTAAAGTACCTATATTTGTACTTTATTAATAACTTAAACACAATTATAAAAATGAAAGCAGCAAATTTCACCGAGTTTAGAACAAGGTTAAAACAATATCTTGATGAAGTCGAGAAGAATAATGAAACTTTAATTATCAAAAGAGGAACCGGTCATGGAGCTGTTCTTATTTCCCTTGATGAATACAATTCTATTCTTGAAACTGTTCATTTACTCAGTTCCAAAACAAATGCTGACAGACTTTATGAATCTATCAATCAGATGAAATCCGGGAAAACAGTTAATAAAGATTTAATTGAAGAATAATGAAAATTATTTTCTCGAAGAATTCGTGGGAAGATTATATTTCCTGGCAGTTTGAAGATAAAAAAATGTTGAGGAAAATTAATGATCTTATAAAAGACATTCAAAGAACACCAAATGAGGGTTTAGGAAAACCCGAACCTCTCAAATATGATTTGGCCGGATTATGGTCGAGAAGGATCGATCGCGAACACAGATTAGTTTACCGGATTGCCGGCGATGATCTTTTTATATATAGTTGCCGGTATCATTATGATAAATAATCCCTAATTGTTCACAAGGATAATTTTCCCAGTCAATATGTCATCTTCAGTTGTTATCTGAAGGATATAAATTCCTGATCTCAACCCCTGGAGATTCAACAATATCCTTCCTGAAACGCTATTAAAATGATCGTTAAAAACTTTATGGCCATCCGGGCTGAAAATATCAAGATTTATTTCCCGGTATGATTTGTCCAGGGATACAAAGAATTTTCCGGAAGTCGGATTCGGGAAAATATCAAGGGATTTATTAACCGATGACCGGTCATCGGTTAATAAATCCCTTGATATTTTCCCGAATCCGACTTCCGGAAAATTCTTTGTATCCCTGGACAAATCATACCGGGAAATAAATCTTGATATTTTCAGCCCGGATGGCCATAAAGTTTTTAACGATCATTTTAATAGCGTTTCAGGAAGGATATTGTTGAATCTCCAGGGGTTGAGATCAGGAATTTATATCCTTCAGATAACAACTGAAGATGACATATTGACTGGGAAAATTATCCTTGTGAACAATTAGGGATTATTTATCATAATGATACCGGCAACTATATATAAAAAGATCATCGCCGGCAATCCGGTAAACTAATCTGTGTTCGCGATCGATCCTTCTCGACCATAATCCGGCCAAATCATATTTGAGAGGTTCGGGTTTTCCTAAACCCTCATTTGGTGTTCTTTGAATGTCTTTTATAAGATCATTAATTTTCCTCAACATTTTTTTATCTTCAAACTGCCAGGAAATATAATCTTCCCACGAATTCTTCGAGAAAATAATTTTCATTATTCTTCAATTAAATCTTTATTAACTGTTTTCCCGGATTTCATCTGATTGATAGATTCATAAAGTCTGTCAGCATTTGTTTTGGAACTGAGTAAATGAACAGTTTCAAGAATAGAATTGTATTCATCAAGGGAAATAAGAACAGCTCCATGACCGGTTCCTCTTTTGATAATTAAAGTTTCATTATTCTTCTCGACTTCATCAAGATATTGTTTTAACCTTGTTCTAAACTCGGTGAAATTTGCTGCTTTCATTTTTATAATTGTGTTTAAGTTATTAATAAAGTACAAATATAGGTACTTTAATAGTAACTTCCAAATATTGGAGTTTGTTTTTTCATGCAACCAAACACCCGGCTGGCTGATTTTCATCAAACTGAGCCCATTTAGTTACCTGTATTCTACCCATATTATACCTGAATAATTTCGACTTCCAGCTTGTTATCTCATTCAACTGGCGCCAATTAACAGGGATTTTTCATATCTTTGTAAATAGCGGGCTCAAATATCTTTAATCTGCAATTATTGGATTAACTTCGTATCAGGATAACAAATCATCATATCCCGAAATGAAATGAAAGCAAAAATATCCCTGGCTTGTTTTTTGCTGGTTTCAGTGTTCGCTTATTCCCAATGGACCTGGCAAAATCCCCTGCCCCAGGGCCAAACCTTATCCTCCGTTTATTTTACTGATGGGAATACGGGCTTTGCCGCGGGCGAATTCGGGACAATTCTAAAAACCATCGACGGGGGCACGACCTGGACTATTCTCCATGGGATAACAAACTATTTCCTCACATCAATCTGTTTTACGGATGCCAATACGGGATATTTCACGGGTGTTCACGGAACGATCATAAAAACTACTAATGGAGGCCTGTCCTGGAATGCTTTGGATGGGGGTACCAAGTATGACCTGTCTTCGGTGTTCTTCACGGATGCAAACACCGGTTATGTCGTCGGCGAAAACGGAACGATCTTAAAAACCGAAGATGCCGGGAACCACTGGATGGATCTTTCACTGAGACATTCCCGATGGCTGCATTCGGTTTACTTTTGCAATCCGTCAACCGGCTATGTCGTGGGAGACAGCGGGCTTATCCTGAAGACCGTTGACGGGGGAATGAACTGGAGAATTCTGCCTCAAATGACTTATTATGCCCTGAACTCGGTAACTTTTCTGAATGAGGATTGCGGATACGCCGCTGGTGATCATGGGATCGTATTGAAAATCCGCCCTGGCGATACTACCTGGGCTGTCTTGCCGGCCATTACCGACAACAACCTGGAATCTGTTTCCTTTCTCAGCACGGCTGAAGGCTGCGCTGCCGGCTGGAACGGAACAATGATCAGAACAACCGATGGCGGGCAGCACTGGACCCAATCGGTGTTTACCACACATGACCTCCTGGCGCTGTATTTTACTCAGCAGAATTCAGGATTTGCGGTTGGGATGCATGGCGTTATTTACACTTCAGGAGATGAAGGCGCTACCTGGAATGCACAATCGAAAGGGATCACGCCTTATTTAGCCTCGGTATGCTTTACCGGAGCGAAAACCGGCTGGGCCGTGGGCCAGGCCGGGACCATATTAAAAACCGCCAATGGAGGGAATGACTGGAATGCTTTACCACCGGTTACAATCGATGATCTCAGCTCGGTTTGTTTTCCAGATGCCAATACGGGTTATGCCGTGGGCTGGAATGGCTGCATACTGGCAACAAAGAACGGTGGAAATTCCTGGGCTTCAATCCCCGCGATTACTGATTATCCTTTGTATTCGGTGTATTTCCCGGATGCAAATACCGGGTATGCGGTAGGCTGGAACGGGACCATCATCAAAACAGCTGATGGAGGTAAGGACTGGACTTTGCTTTCAAGCGGAACGATCAACGATCTCACCTCGGTTTACTTTACCGATGTAAATACAGGTTATGTTGTCGGCGATAAGGGCACGATTTTGCTTACGACGGATGCCGGCAATAACTGGCTTGCCCTTCCATCCGGATCGGGCGAGTATTTCACATCCGTTTATTTTACAGGGAATGGCGCAGGTTATGTAACCGGCGATCACGGGACCATCCTGAAAACAACCGACGGAGGCACAAGCTGGCTTGCCCTGAATAGCGGAACCTGGAACCAGTTAAGGTCCATTTGCTTCACGGATGCCAGTACAGGCTATATCCTGGCGGATTATGGGGATTTTTTAAAGACTACGGATGGAGGAATCACCTGGACCCTATCATCCACCGGCACATACTATTCCTTGTCCTCGCTTTGTTTCCCTGATGCCAGTACCGGCTATGCCGTGGGCAATTACGGAACAATTTTAAAAACCACGGATGGCGGGAACGTTTTTATCGGGGAAACCGGTCTAGCTGGAACATCATTCACCCTGTTCCCGAACCCGGCTAGCCGCAAAGTTGTAATTACCGACAACTTTAAATGGTCTGGAGAGACCTCTGTCACCCTCTTCGGGATCAGCGGGAAACAGCTGATGCATTTTCAATTCCGCAACCAAAAGGTATTTGAAATGGACGTGAACAGTCTTTCAAACGGTCTTTACCTGCTCAGGATTGAAACACCTGAGGCGGTTGAATCCAAGAAACTGGTGATTCAGCACTGATGGTGAACATCGATTAATTTATCAAATCAAAGGCGATGAAACTCATATCGCTAAATACCGGTTCCATTACAACTGAATTCTGAGTTGGGAAATATTCCGTTTTATTTTTTAACCTCACTTCAGGAACCCGCAAATCCTTTCGAAAACCTGCTCAAAGGCCTGGTTCACCTGTTCGTTTGGTGGATTAGTTATAGGGAACGGATCCTCGTGGATGTATGGATAAGGGAAATCGAGGATGTCGACGTGGATGCCGATATCCCTCTGGAAGCCCTTTAGGGTGTTGATCACTTCATAGGCAGGAACGACCTTGTCCTTCTTCAGCGTGACGGCCAGGACCTGGTCCTGTATCTTCCTGAACTTTTCTTCGCGGTATTCCAGGTTCACCTTGTAATCGAGCATGGAGTATAGGTTGAATCCTTCGGAGTGCTCGTGGCTCAGCAGGTGACGCAGCCTGGGATCATGCTTCATGTGGTTGTCTATATGTTCCACGAGGTAGGAATACAGCGCGACATTGGTCTCGCTGTCGAGGATGAATTTGGAGACGGGCGAAAGGCGGTTGAACACTGCCCCTCCGCAAAAGGTGCAGAGTTTTGAAGAGGTGAAATACCCCTTGTGGTCGGTGAGTTTCAGGATCTCGGCCAGGAGGCTTCCGATGGAATAGGAGAAAAAATCGAATGAACAGTCCTTTTCGATGTCCGGGTGAAGGCCTGCCATGCAGATTTCGACAAAGCGAATGATGTCGTAGTATGTTTGCAGACCCGACCAGATGAACCGTTGCGGGTGCGAATGAAGCCGGGCACTGATGGCCGCGTTCGATAGGGATGACTTCAGCATGTTCGGGAACTTCTTTTTCCTGCTTTCACTGAGCCGATACATCAGTCTGTGGTCGGCCCACGAAGCGGGGGCGCGGTTCATATGGAAAGCTATGGGAAAAAGCACCACCGCCTTGCCCGTATCCTGCACGATCTTCATTGCCCAGGAATAGTACTTGTCCCATGTCTTTTCATTGAACCCATGGAAGAGAAAGACCAGCTTTCCGGCCTTTGCCGTTCCGGGGGGATAAAAAATATGATACCGGAAATAGTGATTTTCGTCGATAAATGAATCCAGGGTTCCGGCCACCTCATCTGTATACCCTGCCTCGTTGCTTGCCAGTAAGGGTTCATTAAAAGTAAGCCCGTGCAGGCCGCATGAATAATGCCGGTGCCCGATGAGGATATCGTGGGCTTCCGATTCAAACGTATAATTTCTGATGACCAGGCCGCCTGCCTCAATGACATCATCGGAATAATTGATCTTTGCCTTGAGTGTGTTAAAACTGTCGGAATAATTCATAGCCTTGCAGTAAAAATGAACGGGAGATCAGCATGAATATTTCAGCTGACGCCTCAAATATGGATTCAAATATATTCAATCAAAACCAGATTTAAGCAAGGGAGATTATTATTTCTGATGCCTGGTTTTTTAACATGCTGACGGATTTCATTAAATTGTACTTTTGCCTGGACAACATCCTGTCTTCGGGCCGGCTTCAGGTGGCCGGTTTGAACGGGGAGAGGCCTGGCCGCATGCGCTCGATATTCTTCATGGTTTTAATTTTTGCCCATGTTCTGGCCTCCTCCCGGAACATCAACCTATACCAGGGTTTGTATTTCGACGGGGAGCCTGGTTCAAAAGATCATGATTAAGTAGGATCAACAACATACATACATAAAAAATTTCTCCTATGAAAACGAGACCAACACTTCTTTTTACCGCATTATTTATTTTTTTCCTGGGATCGGCCCGGGCGCAGACCCTGACCATTGAAAAGATCTTTGGAGGCGACCTGCTGAAAACTAAGGGAACCGGGGCGGTGAGGTGGCTGCCCGACGGGGACGCCTATCTCACGATGGAACGCAACGAATCAGCCAACGGGCGGGATGTGGTGAAGTATGATGCCAGGACCGGTAACCGGGAAGTGCTCATCCCCGCTGATAAACTGACTCCACAGGGAGCGAAAAAGCCCCTGCCCGTCTCGGGCTATTCCTGGAGCAGCGATAACGGGAAGCTGCTGATCTTTACAAATACGAAAAAAGTGTGGAGATACAACACCAAGGGCGATTACTGGGTGCTTGACATGAAGACGGGGTCCCTGAAACAGCTGGGGAAGGGCCTGCCCGAATCCAGCCTGATGTTCGCCAAGTTCTCGCCCGACGCTAAACGGGTGGCCTACGTGAGCAATCTGAACATCTATACCGAAGACCTTGGGAACGGGAAGATCAGCCAGATCACCCATGACGGGGGTGGCGACATCATCAACGGGACTTTCGACTGGGTGTATGAAGAGGAATTCGACTGCCGCGACGGCTTCAGGTGGAGCCCCGACGGAAAATACATCGCCTACTGGCAGAGCGATACGAAGGGGACAGGTACATTTTACCTCATCAACAACATCGACTCGGTCTATTCCACCGTGATCCCCATTCCGTACCCCAAGGTTGCAGCCACCATCTCGGCGGTGAAGGTAGGGGTTATCCCCTCGAAAGGCGGCAAGACGAAATGGTTCAGCCTGCCTGGCGATCCCAGGGATAACTACATCCCGCGTATGGATTTCATCCCCGGTTCCAATGTGCTCATGATACAGCAGATGGATCGGCCCCAGCACACCAACACGGTTTGGGCGGGGAATGCGGAAAATATGAACCTTACAACCCTGCTCACCGAAACGGACAAGGCCTGGGTGGACGTGTATGACAACATCAAATGGCTCGGGGGTTCGAAATTCTTTACCTGGACCAGCGAAAGGGACGGATGGGTGCACCTGTACCAGGTGTCGC
>Ga0182027_10012476_pt1 | contig 11935 bp, 9 predicted proteins | sample 712E1DmetaG_FD_121300 | JGI IMG/M metagenome (GOLD analysis project Ga0182027, IMG submission 121300) | Permafrost microbial communities from Stordalen Mire, Sweden - 712E1D metaG (Illumina Assembly) | ecosystem: Environmental > Terrestrial > Soil > Wetlands > Permafrost | place: Sweden...
CATCAGGATCGCGCCTTTGAAGTTCAAAAGCCAGTCTTCGAGCCAGAGTATGGTTTCCATGTCCAGGTAATTGGTGGGCTCGTCCATGAGGATAAGGTCGGGGAGCGCGATGAGAACCCTGGCAAGGGCGATTCGCATTTTCCAACCAGAACTGAAATCCTCCACGGGTTTGTCGTGTTCGTCCGGGAAGATGCCCAGGCCCCCGAGCATGGTTTTCGCATTGCTTTCGATTTCGAACCCGCCGAGCTTTTCGAACTCGATCTGGTCGTCGCCCATTTTCGCCAGAATCGTTTCCATTTTCTCGGAGCCAAGGCCGGGATCGCACAGCGCGTCCTGGTATGAGGTGAGACGTGCCGACAGTTCGCACACCCGCGCGCTGCCTTCAATCACTTCCTTGAGCGCGGAGCGTCCCTTCATGTCTCCCACGTTCTGCGAAAAGTAAGCGATCCGGACGTTGTTCTGGATGCTCACGCTTCCCGCATCGGGCTGGACTTCTCCCATAATGATGCGGAACAGGGTGGTTTTGCCCGCGCCGTTGGGCCCCACAAGGCCGATCTTTTCTCCCGGGAAAATCTGGAAGCTTGCGTTTGTGAAGAGCGGCGCGCCGCTCATGTTCTTGGAGATGGAAGACAGGGATACCATGAAAGCGGCTCTTCTTATTCTACGTTGTGAATGGAATGAAAGGACGCAAACGGCTGTTTTGGGTTCGTCAAAAATATATCGGGATGAGATGCATGATTGGGGTTTTGGTTTGCTTGTCACCCACTAAATCGAAAACAAATATATTTATGCCATATTCATGAATACCATGCGTCTCGGCAAAACCAATCTCATCGTGGGCCGCAGCGGATTCGGCGCCCTGCCCATCCAGCGCCTTTCAAAAGACGACGCGGTGCGTCTGCTCCACAAGGCGCGTGACAGCGGTATAAATTTCTTCGACACCGCGCGCATGTACTCGGACAGCGAGGAAAAGATCGGCGCGGCCTTTTCCGGCGATCGGCAGGCCGTGGTGATAGCAACCAAGACGCTGGCAACCACCATGGCTGGCGTTCTGGCCGACCTTGCGGTGAGCCTGGCGAACCTCGAGACCGATTACGTTGACATACTCCAATTGCACAACCCCGCAACCCTTCCGGACCTTTCGGATCAAAACGGTTCCTACGCCGGTTTGCTTGAGGCCAGACAAAAGGGCATGGCGCGCTTTGTGGGCATTTCGAATCACAGCCAGGAAAAGGCTGTAGTCGCGGCAAGGTCAGGCTTGTACGACACGGTCCAGTTCCCCTTGAGTTCGCTCTCTTCCGACAAGGACCTTGCGGTCGTGACCGCGTGCCGCGAGGCCGACGTCGGCCTCATTGCCATGAAGGCCCTTTCCGGCGGGCTTGTGACTAATGCTGCAACGACGTTCGCGTTTCTCCGGCAGTATGAGAACGTACTGCCGATCTGGGGCATCCAGCGCGAGTCGGAGCTGGACGAATTCCTGCGAATGGAGGAGGAACCGCCGCTCCTTGACACACGCATGTGGAAGCTTATTGCCAAAGACAGACAGGAGCTTGGCGGCAGGTTCTGCCGGGGCTGCGGCTATTGCATGCCCTGCCCCGCGGGCATCCAGATCAACTGGGCGGCGCGCATGTCGTTGCTGTTGCGCCGGGCGCCGTACCAGGGTTTTCTCACCGACGAATGGAACGATACAATGGGCAGGATTCGCGATTGCACACAGTGCGGAAACTGCCGGAGCAAGTGTCCGTATGGCCTGGACACGCCCGAGTTGCTCAGGATGAATCTTGACGACTACGGACGCATCCGGGCCGAGCATCGGGCATGAACGCAGTCCCGATGCTCGAACGGACCCCCGGTCAGCCGAGGCTTCTCGAACCGGCCTCAAAATCACCGTATACACCGTGAGTACAGAAAGTGCATTTTGGGGCCTGTTTTATCCATCAGAGTGATCGTTGTTTTGATAAATTATTACGTGGGGGATCATTCTACATCTTTCAACAGACAATCTTGGACCTGTGGGGGGATAGGGTTGCGTTGGGAGGGTACTTTGATGGGACAAAAGGCCGTGCGAAAGCCGGTCTTTTGTCCCTTTCCTTTTTTTGCGCACAGGCCCGCCAGGTGAGCGCCGGAAGAGCTACATCGCGCGCCTCCGGGTCATGAAGAACGCCACTGCCGCGGCCGCGAGGAATACGGCCTCAAAGATAAGAAAAGAATACAGCGCGGTTATCCCTGTGGTTGTAAACCCGTACGAATGCATTCCGATGCCGAGCAGATTCACGCCGATCCACGCAAACATCACCAGAACCAGGCTCAAAATCGCGCCGATTGCCATGCCCTGCTGTTTCACAATCCCTGCCAATCGAGCGTGAAACACCACCGCGCACCACAGGATAATGAGCAGCGCGCCGTTTTCTTTCGGATCCCAACCCCAGAACCTGCCCCAGCTCTGATCGGCCCACATGCCGCCGAGCATGGTCCCAATTACCGTGAACACCAGGCCAAACGCGAGAATGCCATACAGGGCGCTCGACGTTGAGGCGAGCTTTTCCTCCGGCGTTCTCAAAAAGAGCTTCTTTACGATGTACACATGACCGATGACGCCGGCGCAACAGCACCCTGCGTAGCCGAGCGTTACCGACATGATATGCGTGGTAAGCCAGAAATTCGAATTGAGCACGGCCGCGATCATCCCCATGGAGTCTTCGCCGACGTTGTATCTGCCGGCCAGGTGGAGAAAGAAGAATCCGCACAACGAAGAAATAAGCAGGCCGAGCGATTTCCTCTGTATCAATTCAAGCGCCAGTCCGAGAACCGCGCAGGCCCATGCCACAAAAAGGAATGTTTCGTAAATCGTTGCAAGGGGCGGACGGTGCAGGATAATCACTCGCGCAATAAGCCCGAAGGTGTGCGGCGCCAGTGCGGCGCAGATAAGAACGAACGCAAGCGTTCGGGCCCAGCGCCATGCGAACACGGTAACGAGCATCAGCGCCAGGATTGCCGCAAGCCCATAGAGTATCTTCGCTTTTGCAAAGGGGTCGATCCGGTTGTACAGAAGCTCGATGCCGGGAGAAGGCGGCCGCGCGGTCCGGCGTACCGCTGCATTGAACGATGCTGCCGCCGCGGCAAAGCCCTTTGCGTCGCCCGAAATAAAGGCCGCGCGCATCGCGGCGAGGGAAGAAATGTCGGCGCGGGCCTGCGCGCCGCTGCCGGCGTCGAGCATCACAATCCAAGGACACAGCCATTCTTCCCGGCCGTCAACGATTTTCGGGATAATATGAAACGGCTGGTCTCCCCGGGACTGGCGCCAGCGCTGGAGGGCCTGCGAGAGCGACATCATGGTCATGTCGAATACCGACCACCCGGCCTTGTCCTTCCGCTCGGCAGCAGTAGCGGCCTGCGCGATCCTGTCGGAACAGGGCGCAAGGTCGTAAAAGGAAAGCTGCTCCGCGGCAGGACTGATGCCAAGAAGATCGCGCGCAGCAGAATCCCTGACGGCAAATTCCGGATAGGGCATCAGGAACATGAGCACCGACGAAATCTCAAGGTAGTCCTGCAGGTTGCGCGATACACGAACCACTTCATTCTCGAACAGGGTGCGTTCTTTGGCGTCTTTGGCTCCCGCTTCCCGGGCCATGCCGGTGAGCTGGTGATAGCCTTGCTTTATGTCGTTGAAGCTGTACCGCCTCCGCTTCTGGGGCGAAACGCCGATTGCATCAACAACTTCCGGATTATTGATAAGGAATACCTTGTCGTCGGCCGCGGTGAGCGGAAGGAAGATCACGCGCGCGAGCCACTGCGTGGGCGACATGCCGTGGAAGCCTGTGCGGCCGGAAAACTGCATGAGCATGGACCGTGCATACGAGTCGAGCGGCTTGAGCCGTCCGTTGTCGAGTATCATTGTTGACGCAAAATCGTCGGTTTTCTGGTACGAAGTTTCTGGAACGGCTCCAGACGCGCCCTCGGCAAAAAGTGCTGCAGCGCAAGCGGCGGCCGCGACAACGGCACAGCGGAGGGAGGCAATCATGGCGCCTCCCGTTTACGAATGTGAATAATGAGCTTGGTGCAGAAATGCAGGAGCAGCCCGGCAGCCATGAGAAATCCGGCCACGTAGGGAAGCCATTTGCCTCGGTTCTCCACCACCGCAAACGACGACGATTGGTGCCCGCCCGTCTGCGAGTACGATGATTGGTAAAAGGTGTAATGACGGTACCTGAACGGTTTGTTCATCGAAATCACGGCTTCACGGTCGATGTCGGCGCCTTTTGCGTGCACCGTGCTCCGGTACTGCCGCGCCATCTGCGTCCCGGCATAGTCTTCCTTGATAAACTTGATAAGCGTTATGGCAAGCGGCAGCGGCACCGGTTTGCGGCGGACCGCGCAGTATAGCGTATCGGCACCGCAGGGTATGCACACCGGTTCGCTTGCGCCGCCGTACACAACTCTGTGGGCTCCAATGCCGGCGACGGCGGCAACGGTGACCACGACCCCCGGAATATTATCCGACGGGTCGGATGCGGCGCTTTGCGCTTCAATGGAATCGATGGCCGCGAACATCGGCATGCGGGCGGAGGAATCGGCCATGGGCATCTGGCGCATGAGCGCGACGCAGTTATGGTACGCGTTTTCGACCAGAACCGACGCTCCCGGCAGAGCCGTGCTGTATGCATGTCCGGTGCGCAGCGTGTCGAGACCAACTGCCCACGGCGCGCCCGGTTTCGCTTTTGTCCAGGTAACCAGATCCCAGGAATGGTACGACAGGGATTCGTTGGAGGTTTCGCCTTCCCAGAGCGCAAGGAACGATTCCCGGGCGGTATACGAAACGATGCCGCCGCCGACCAAGAGAACGAGCACGCCCAGATGCGTGATGATCATGCCGGCCTTTGCCGGTCTCCATTCCTGTTTGAAAACGAGCATCATCGCTTGATTAAGGATGAGCCCAGCGGCGGCAAGCCGAACCCCGGGAAACGGCACCATGCCGCCGATAAGCACGATCCACGAGCTGAAGAACCGCGCCTTTGCGGCATAGATGCCGTGGTCGATCTGGTACAGCGTTCCCCAGAGCACGAGCACACACAGGACAACGAGGCAAATTACCGTGGTGTAAAGTGAAAGAAAAGGCGAGGAGAAAATGCCTGCTGCAAAAAGCGGTTTCTTCGGGGCACGCTTGGTCATGATTTGGGTTATTTTCACTTCCGGTTTGCGCTGTTGCCTTCGAGTAAAAATACCACTTTGTGCCCATGCGCGCACGACATTTTGTGGAGTGTGGGGCGCTTTCCGCGCCTGTTCCCGCCGGTGCAGAACGGGGCAACAGGGTGGGTGAGCTTCGCATTTTGTCCTGCGAAAACCGTCAAAAACAGGTATAATAGACACGAGGTGCACTCAGTGTGCATCAGGATCAAACGATTAGTATGGGGGGATTGTCATGATGAGATTCTTCTGTTGTTGCCAGGTTCTTGTGTGCTGCCTTGCCGCGGCGGCCTTTGCCGACATCACGGGCCATGTCGCCGACACGGTGACGCACGCCTCAATAGCGAATGTCAAGGTTGGCGTCATCGGAACTACGTCCACCGCCACCACGGACGGCCACGGGAATTTCACCATTCCCGGAACCTTCGCGGTCGCCGTGCCCGCTCCTGCCGGCAGCGCCGCCGGACTGCGGTCGATCCTCAGGAATCGATTGCTGATGCTTGACGCTCCGGACAACGTGCTCGCCGTTTGTATTGTAAATTCCTGCGGCAAGGCTGTGGTGTACCGTGACCTCCGGCAGAGCGCGACGCAGCGCGCGTCGGTGCTGGTGCCTGCCCTGGCGCAAGGAATGTATCTGGTGGACGTTGTCCTTTCGCGCGCGCACGTGACACTGCGGCTGCTGTGCGCGGGCCGGCCGTATGGAACTGGCCCCTGAAGCGGTTCGTGCGGAAAGCGGGCAGGCGCGCCTGGCAAAGCAGGACGCGGTCACCACCTACGCGGTCTCATGCGAAAACGCTGCCTACAAAACGCGCGAGACAAACGTGATCGATTCCGGCGTCAACGAAATCCGCATGGTGCCGGTGAGTTCCACCGCGTACTTCTACTTCCCACCAGTCCAGCTCGACGACGGCATTGCCACCGGCACGGTCAAGGCAGCTTCCATGAGCCAGTCGCTCATGGAGGCCGCAGGCGCCAAGGTGCTCAACAAGGTCAACTGCCACGACATCCGCAGCATCCTTGTCTACAAGAACAACGCGCTCGTATTCGAGGACTATTTCTACGCGAACAACGACACCATCAATTTTGAAAACAATATCGCCCGGGTTTCCCTCGGCTCCGTACAGTGGACGCGAACGATGAAATGTTACGTCGCATCCGCCACCAAGGCGATCACCTCGACGATCGTTGGAATCGCGCTTGACAAGAAGGGCCTCACCGCAGACGAAAAGATTGCCACCTACCTGCCGGCCTATTCGGCGATGTTTACGGGCCAGAAGGCGAATATCACCCTCAAACACTGCCTCAACATGGTCGCCGGGTTCAACTGGAACGAATGGAGCGGGCCGGATCTCAACAACATGTGGAACGTCTCGGATACCGATTTCACCCAGTTTGTACTGAACCATGGCATGAGTGCTACGCCGGGAACGCAATGGGTGTATTGCAGCGGTCTGCCCAACATCGAGCAGCGGGTAGTCCAGAACATGGTCGGCGATTCCACGGCCAGGTTCATACGCCAGAACCTGCTTGAGCCGCTCGGCATCACCGATATCAAGTGGGAAACCCAGCATGGCAACAGCGGGCTGCCCGAAGGGGCCGCACGCCTCTTTATCCGGCCGCGTGACATGCTCAAGTGGGGGATAACATGCCTTAACAACGGGCAATGGCAGGGGAAACAGGTGATCCCGTCCGCCTGGCTCACAACGTGCAAACAGGTCCAGGTCAACGGCAACTACAGCTACCATTTCTGGGTTACGAACTACACCTATGGAACAAAGACGGTGGGCCAGTTCGGCGCCCAGGGCGACGGAGGCAACTATATATGCGTTTTCCCCACGCTCAACATGGTGGTGGTGTTTACCGGCGGACTCTATCTCGAGTCGCCCACCTACGACAACCAGATTACGGATTTCTTGACAAACTATATACTTCCGGCGGCGGGATAGCGTCTAGCTCATTCCAGGACTATGTTTTGGCGGGGGAAGTGCGCTTTCCGCCCTTTCCGTGCCTTTCTTGTTTGTGACATAAAGGGGACCTCTAAATATTCAAAAACGCGTTTTGTCATTGCGAGCGAAGCGAAGCAATCTCGCGTTTTTGCAAAGAATTACGGGAGATTCGCAAAGCGGCTGCTCCCGTAGGATTGTAACCGGTCAAAGTCGCGGTGCCACGTCGCTACGCTCCTCGCAATGACATTGAGGCAATTTTTAGAGGTCCCCTAAAGATTGTCGCGAGCTGTAATTTTGGCCTTTTCTCACCTGGTACATTGGAACTTCGCCACACTCGCAGCGCCGCCATGCTCCATTCGCACGAAGTAAACTCCTCTTTTCAAACCAGATTCGTTGAGCACCACAGTATGGCTTCCGGCAGAGACGGATCGGTCGAGCAAGGACGCAATTTCTCTTCCCAAACAGTCGTAGACTGAAATCTTCGTTTCCCCGGCGTCGGGGACCGTAAGCTTGATGAGTCCCTTGTCGAATGCTAGATTGGACTGCGCGTTGCCCGAAGCCTTTGACATCGGCTGCTCGACCCCGGTGGGCATTTTGCCGGTATCGGAAGCGAAATACAGGAAGTCCTGGTTCAGGTGAACGTTGTTGTTCTGGAACTGCATCACTTGCACTCCAGAATCAAGTTGCACGGATAAAAAATCGTTATACTTTCGCCATGCGTGCCAGCTTCCTGACCCATCAAGAGATGTTGTTGCCGTGCTGACAGTGTTAGTGCCGTTCATAAAATTTATGTGAAAGGATATCGGATAAGCGTCTGCCGCCCAAATAGAGCTGATCCAATACTTTCCGGCTTTGGGAACATGTATGGTGAACTTCGTCATGCTATTAGCATGGCTGGCACCGATGTAAAAATCGCTGATTGAAGTATCGAGGCTGGGGTATCTGGTTCCGTTGGGGTAAACGACTCCTACAGCATAAAACGTGTCATGGTCCGAATGCCAAGTCTGGTAAAATGCCGGCCATGCATTATCGCTATCTTTTGGGATTCCGGTAATTTGACCATCTCTGCCTCCTGCCGTACTTCCTGCGTCACCCGCCTGATCATCCTGAACAAACGTGACATTGTTGGAGCTGCCCAAAGATGGTGGAACGTAGTCATAATCGTGAAAATTAATTCTCCCCGGTATCTCGTGCGGAGGACTGCCCGGAGGATACGGTTTTCCAATATAACCTGTGGGAACTGCGGCATTGACAAGAGAAACAAGCAGAAAACCAGCGGACAACACGGACAAAAAACACTTCGGATAGCGGCTTGCACCAACCATTCGATCCCCCCTCTGTTAAACCAAATGGATATGCCAACCGAAAATATCGGCCCTCTTCCCCTGGCAAGAATATAGTGATAGGCGGATTGCAAAACGAGGAATCTTTTACCAGAAGACGCCAGGATGAATCGCTTCTCCGACCTCGGCAATATTTGTTAGGTAGTAATGACCATGCTGGCTGCAATTGGCAATAGCAGCCACGTTGCCTTCCCACCCATTGCGACCATGGAATTTCTCACTTTTGTACCGGTGCAATCGATCCGGCGGCAAAAATGAACTATTTACGCGGCGGCATTCTGTGCAGGATTTCGTTTAGATTCAGGGGTAAGGTCGAGATTGTTGAGCTTCCCGTGTGCACCCTAAATAAATTGCTAAAGAGAAAAGGCCGGAACCGGTCCCCGGCCTTTTTGACTTTCTTACGAGTGAAAATCAAAATGTTTTCACTTGATATTCTTTGTCATCTCGTGCATTGGAACTTCGCTACGCTTGCGACGCCGTTGTGCTCCATTCGTACAAAGTAAATTCCTCTTTTCAGCCCCGACTCGTTAAGCGCCAGGCTGTGGGCGCCTGCGGATACTGTTTTGTCAAGAAGTGTCATCATTTCCCTGCCCAGGCAATCGTAAACCGCTATTTTGGTTTTAGCCGCATCGGAGACGTTGAATCTTATAATTCCTCTATCCACCGAAAGGCTGGCGTTGCTTTTGGCGGAAGTTTTTGCGGCCGGCAGAGCAACTCCCGTTGGAAAAATTCCCGAATCTGCCGCGAAATATAAAAAGTCTTGGTTCAGATGGTAGGATTGATTGTAAAACGTCATTACCTGGACGCCAGAATCGAGGGTGATGGAAGAGAAATCTGCGTTAGGTCTCCAACCATGATACGTATTGTAGGCTTTGAGGTGAAATACGTTTGTTTTTACCGTGTCGTGGGTAGTGGCGTATTGCGTTCCCAAGAAATAAATCTGGGATATTATTGAATCATTCATTGCAGCCCAAATCGAGCTTATCCAGTATTTCCCCGGTTTTGAGACATGCACGGTAATGTTAAACCAATTGTTCGGGTGGCACGCGCCGATGTACCAATCGTTTGCTGCGAATGAAGTGTCCGGACTGGGATATCGGACGCCGGAAGTTGCTCCCACAGCATAGAAAGTGTCGAATTTCGTGTCTGACTCGTGGTTTGTCATGGCCATGGCGGGGTGCTGCGCGTCGCCGTCACTGTCCCTGCCGCCGGCAGTGCATCCGCCCGAAATTGGATCATTGGCAACGTCGTCTTGCACCCAAGCTAACCCTCGTCCGCCCAAATCATAATCGTGAAAATTGATCCTTCCCGGAATTTCTTTTGGCGACCCGCCCGCCGGATACACCCTTCCTGTATAGCTTGCCGGCACCGCCGCCTTTGCCACCCATGCAATTGCCGAAACAGCCACTAATGCCAGCAGAACCAGTTTACCTTTTCGCATAGAACCAACCATGTGATCGCCCCATTGAAAATCGTTGCTAAAACGTTTAAGTCGGACCCGCGCCAGATTTCGATAATATAATCACAAACCGGGACAAAAACACGACGGTTTTGGTCAATCAAGCCCCAACGTCTCCGCATAGCAAAAATCCGGCTTCTCCATTGACGACTGCCACAAATGAATCGATCCGCCGCGGCAGTCTTTGAGATGCTTGCACGGGGCGCATGACGACGATCCCACCCAGTGCCGCTTTCTAAACTTCTCGAATCGGTTCTCCCACAGCCAGGCGAAATTGTCCTTGAGTATGTTGCCTTCGTGGAAAAGGGACGCGTTGTTGGTGCAGCCGGTGATTGTCCCGTTGGACAGAATGGCTCCGATGTTGATGCCGGCGCGGCAAAAGGTGGGAACGTGGCGCACCGCGCGTTCCGTAGCGTAGGGAAGCCATCCTTCACAGCTCAAGTTTACCGACAGCCCGCGCCGCTGCAGTGGTGTGCGCCGTGCCGCCACCCAGCCGATCATCCGGCGGGTTTGCTCTGTGTCAAGCAGCAGCGCGGCATTGGTCCGGGCGCGTCCCGCGGGAAAAATTCTAAAGAGCCGCCAGGCCGGCACCGAAAGCGACAGCAGAAGTTCCGCAACGGCGTCGAGTTCGTCAAGCACGGCCGGATGCACGCAGGTAACCACGTCCCAGGTCGGGAGAGCGGCTGCGGCAACAAGGCGGATGGCCGACACCGCCCGCGCAAAGGCGTCGGCCGAGTTGCGGAGCCAGTTGTGGCTTTGTTCCAGTCCGTCAAGGCTTATCGTGATGCTGCCGATGCCGTGCGACACCAGCATGTCGAGCGCGGACTTGTCGAGCGCGCGGCCGTTTGATACCATGCCCCAGCGCAGATTGTGCCCGCGGATGCACGAGAGAATGCGCGGCAGATCCGGATGCGCCAGCGGCTCGCCTCCGGAAAGCACCAGGAACGGCGGCGGGGAAAACGCTTCCGCGATATGGGAAATGATGCTGATCCAACTATCTGTTGTCAATTCTTCGGACGCGACGCTGCTCGTGCAGTCCGATCCGCAGTGCCTGCACGAAAGGTTGCAGCGCCTGGTGAGTTCCAGGAACAGGTACAAGAGCTGGTGATCCTTGACATCCGCGTTCCTGATCCGCCGAAGGGCCGCATGCGCGGCAGCGGAAGGCACACAACGCATCATTGCGGGTTGAGAATAACGGTCGAAGAGTCGGGCGCGTTTTTGGCAATAACTGTGTCGCGAAAGGCGCCTCCGTTTTGGAGAGAGTCGATGTCCTGGATCAGCGCGGCGTGATGGTAATCTTCGCCGCTGTGATAGGTCTCAAGCTGCGTGAAGGCGACGCCGTTGGAGTCCGTGTATACAACGTTCTCGGAATCGGGCGCGGCATAGCCGACCACATATTCGAGGATTGATACTTTGAGACCCGGGATGGGCACGTTGGTCTTGCTCTTCACATGGATCGTCCAGGTGCCGACGAACGCATAGTTATAGGGTGTCCCGTAGCAGGCGGCAATGACAAACGAAATGCCGCCGGCAAGGACAGCGGTAAGCAGTTTCTTCCATACTCGCGCGGGCCATTTCATGGGTTTTTCTCCTCTGCACTTTCGGTGGCCGGGCTTTCTATCCTATAGACACGGCACTCCGCACGGATCGCTCAAATTCCCGGGTCCCAGCATTTATTACTTCTGGTCGGCCTTGATGGACGCCAGAATTTCCGCATCTGAGGGCATACCCCGCCGGGCAAACACGATTGTCCCGGTTTTGTCGATCACGTAAACGGTGCGCTGCACCATGATGCCATCCGCGCCGTACAGTTTGGCCACAGTTTTGTTCTCGTCGACCAATAGCGGAAACTGGTAATGCTGTGTTGCAACAAACTTGGAATGCGATTCCGCATTTGCCGGGTTGATTCCGAACACGACCGCCCCTTTTGCGCCGAAGTCGGCGTAATCGTCGCGGATCGAACAGAGCTGCTTTGTGCAGCCCGGCGTCTGGTCGCCGGGATA
>Ga0182027_10012478_pt1 | contig 11934 bp, 15 predicted proteins | sample 712E1DmetaG_FD_121300 | JGI IMG/M metagenome (GOLD analysis project Ga0182027, IMG submission 121300) | Permafrost microbial communities from Stordalen Mire, Sweden - 712E1D metaG (Illumina Assembly) | ecosystem: Environmental > Terrestrial > Soil > Wetlands > Permafrost | place: Sweden...
GGACGAGCCACGACGGGGCAACGGCCCGGCTTTCGTCACGGACAGCGCCTCAGGCGGTCATTGAAGCGCCTTGCAGCTCTCCATCATGACCTTGGCATGCCTGCGTGAAACAGCGAGGCTAGTCTCGCTTGTTGGCGGTGTCTATCGTCATGGCAAGGGGCGCCAAGTCCGCTCCACTAATCGCTTGTGCCGAGGTTAGTGGAAGGAAAGACCAGCCCCGAGCAGTGGATCGCGGTCGTCCAACGAAGGGTCGCGTCAGGAGGTTGGGTCATGGCTGCACGCGGCATCCTGAGCTGGGGTTTGCTGCGCCTGGATGTCCCCGCTCCTGTCCTCTGCGACCCAAGGAGGTAGCAAGGCCTCTTTGGGTTCTTTGCCATGGGCGATGGAATAACCCTCAGGCCGAGCATGGTCGCCCGGCCTTCGGGAGCGACTGGCGAACCCGTGGTCTCAATGAAAACCATTGGACGGTGGTCCTCAGGAAGGGGGCCACTTTTAGGATGTCGGAGCCATTGGCCAGAACGGTCTCGCGTCGGTTCTTTGGGTGCGTTGCAGCGTTGTGGTTCTCAGCTCTGGCCGAGCTGAACCGGGCCATCCGCCAGAAGGTGGCTGAACTGAACGGCAAAGCCTTCAGGGGCGAGCCCACGTCGCGCCAAGAACTGTTCGAGGAACTGGAGCGCCCGGCGCTACGGCCCTTGCCGGCAAAGCGTTACGAGCTGGCCGAGTGGAAGAAGGTGACGGTCAATATCGATTACGTCGAATTTGACCGGCGTTATTATTCTGTCCCCTACACCTTGGTGCGCCAGAAATTGGAGGTCAGGGCCACCACGACGGTCGTCGAGGTCTATAAAGGTGGCCGACGGGTGGCCAGCCATGCCCGAGAGCACGGCCGACGCCGCTATATCACCGACCCCGCTCATATGCCGCCGAGCCACCGGGCACACCTGGAGTGGACGCCGAGCCGCCTGGTGGACTGGGCGGCCACGGTGAGCCCGCACACTGCCGCTCTGGCGGCCAAGCTGCTCGAGTCCAGGCCCCATCCCGAGCACTCCTACCGGGCGTGCCTCGGGCTCATGAGCCTGGCCAAGCGTTACGGCAAGGAGCGCCTGGGGGCCGCCTGCGCCCGGGCGCTGGCCAGCGGGGCGGTGTTCTATACCTCGGTGAAGTCGATCCTGGCCGAGGGCCTGGACCGGGTGCCGATAACCACGTCGTCACCCGCCCCGGTGCCGCCCGAGCACGAGAACCTGCGCGGTGCTGGTTATTACGCCGAAGAAAAGGAGGCATAAATGCTTGATAACCAGACGATCGCCAAACTGGAGGCCCTCGGGCTGGCGGCCATGGCCGCCGGCCTGTCCGAGCAGCTCTTGGCACCCGGCACCTACGACGAGCTCAGCTTCGCCGACCGGCTCGGCCTGTTGGTCGACAAAGAAGCCGACGCCGCGACAGCCGGCGCCTGGCCGCCCGGTTGAAAGCAGCCAAGCTGCGCCACCCCGCCAGCATGGAGGACATCGACTGGAGAGCGCCCCGGGGCCTGGACCGCTCGGTCATCTTGGGCCTGGCCCAGGGCCCCTGGGTGAGAGAGCACCACAATATTCTGGTCACCGGGCCGACCGGCTGCGGCAAGAGCTTTTTGGCTTGTGCGCTCGCTAATTCCGCCGTCCGCCAGGGTCACACCGCACTTTATGTGCGCACGCAGCAATGAACTGCTCATCCCGAAGGGCACTTGTCCGGCTGGCGGCACTGGGGGAAAGACTAACGAGGACGACGCCGACCGAGCGGCACGCGCCGGGCCGGACCTGGGTCACTCGGGAGAGGACGGCGGCTCGAAGCTGTGGTCATGGTGGCCATTTGCGCGCGTTGCCGGCTTTGTGGAGTCGGTACCGCCCTCGGTGTTGCAGAGCCTGGGCACCCGAAGGTTGATCGGCTCCATCTGGCTGATCGGACGCGGCAACGGTTCTCGCGGACTTGTCACGACTTCAAGGGTTAGGACGACCAAGAAGGGCTAATGCCGGTGGAGGTCGGGTTTGTGATGGGGGGTTCCCAAGGGCGGTGGTAGCCCTGGCTATCCCCGCCAGGGATGATGGGCTTCGGGAATGGCGGGGCGGACGCAGAAGCCGCTTTGGCCACGATGATCTGGACCAATGGAGGGGTCCAGAGCGTGGCGCCGCCCACTATTGCCATACGTTCGAGCACCTTCCGACGACTTACATGACCCGCGGCCTGGACGAGAGCGTCGTCACCTTCTTCCGTGGGGAAGTCGTCCTCGCTGTGACTCAAGTGCCCCTCGGTGTCCGTGATTAGTGGGAGGAATGATACCGCGCTTAGTCTTCGCTCTCAAACCGGTGGCGGGGGCAAGGGTCCGGGCTGTTCTCGGAATGGGGACAGCGACAGACATCGGTATCCGACCTCAAGGCTTGGTCCTGTTGTGCGCCACGGCGCTGGCGGCGCCGTAGATAGAGAGCGGTTGCTTGAGGCACGAGGCGCCCGCTTGGGTTCGAAAGGTATCCTCTTGTTCATGGGCAAGCCGCACCCGCCTAATTTGGCGCCGCGTACCCAGGCGCGCCCGACCGGGACGACGGCTGAGCGGGTCGAGGTCAGAGAAGGCTGCAGTGCTTCCGTACATGACATACGGCTGTGCCGAGCGGCCCTGGGCTTCTCCTTCTCCGTCGCTAGCGGCGACGAGCATTTTGGGCAAGCCGCTCAGCTCATGTTTGCCGACCTCGCCCCCGCCATGCAACCGGCGCACGCGTTTATCGTGGCTTTGGGGGTAGACGGGTCCTACTCGGTCCAAGCCGATGGGGCGCCTGCTGTCGATTACCTAGCTCGTGGAGAAGTCCTGGGTACGCTCGTTTGGCTGGTGAACCAAGGTGTGACCGAGAACCCCGGAGATCTGCTGCTATTCCATGCTGCAGCAGTTGCCGCAGGTGAGGTGGGTGTCCTCGTGCCGGCGCCTTCCGGTTCTGGCAAATCGACGCTGGCTGGCGGGCTCGTTGCTTCAGGGTTGTGTTACCTCTCAGACGAGGTCGGCGCCCTGGACACAGCCGCCATGCGAGCCCTCGCCTACCCAAAGCCACTCTCGTTGGCGACGGGGTCGCTCGTCGCGCTTTGCGATCTCGGACTACAAGTGCAACCTGACGTCTCCGGGTGGATGTCTTCTGAGTACCAGCTGCCTTCGGCGGCGATCAGGCTGGGTAGTGTCGTCGGCTCTTGCCCGGTCGGGCTGGTCTTGTTCCCCGAGCTTGCCCTCGGCCGACAGTCGGTCCTTGACCGTTTGAGACCTTCTGAGGCGCTTGGGCGTCTTGTAGTGAACACGTTCAACCTCGCTGACCAGCCCGATAAGCATTTGCAGGCCTGCGCCGAGCTATGCCGGACGGCGGAGAGCTACCGGTTGGTGATCGGGGACCTGGCCACGGCCTGTTCGCTGGTGCTGAGCCTTTTGGGTGTCTCGGCCCCGGGAGACGCTCTTCTGGCGGCGGAGGCTAGGTGAGCGAAGCAGGTGCGGCCGCCACCTTCCGGCCGAAAGCTTGCGCAGGTCTGGCCCAGGCCGAGCTGGACGGTGACCTGGCCGTCTACGACCTCCATGCCCAGGAGCTGCTGGTGCTCAACCGCAGCGCCCGGGCGATTTGGTCGTGTTGCGACGGTACGGGCACCGTGCCCGAGATTGTGGCCGACATCGTCGAGGTCTTCGGGGCCGAACCTGAGACGGTGCGGTGTCAGGTCACTGAGCTGGTCGCAGACTGGTCGCGGCGAGGATTGCTCGAGTGCCCGGTTCCAGAGGCGCCGGCTCCCGAGCGCACGCCAGCAGCGGACGCTGGCTAGCCAGTCCCGATGCTCGGCACGCTCCTCCTTGCCCAGCCAACAGAGCCCCGATCGTCTTCCGCACTCTCTTCCCGGAGGCTCGGCAGACTGCTGATAGAAGCAGTGCGGTCGGCACCCAAGCGCAAAAGGCCCTTGTCACAGCTGCTGGACCGGGCCTCGAGTGACGAGCTGGTCCGCTTGGCCGAGCTGGCAGCCCACCACCGGGTGGCAGGTGTCGTCTACCGGTCTTTGTGCGACGCCGGCTTCAACGGCGAACCGCTCCCAACGTTACGGGCCCATTACCACGCGGCAGCAGCGTCCGATCTGTGCCTGAGGGCGGAGCTAACTGCCCTTGCCGGCGTGCTGCAGGACCTTTCCCAGCCCTGGCTCGTGCTGAAGGGGCCGACGTTGGTCGAGCTGGCTTACGGCGGTGATGTCGGGCTACGTGACTACGGCGACCTCGACCTGCTCACGTCCAGGGTCGGCTTCGGGCCCATGTTGGAGGTGATCGAGCAGGCAGGCGGGAGGGTCCTAGAGACCAACTGGCCCCTTCTCAGCCGCCTGCGCCATGGCGAGATCACCTTGCGCTTGCCTATGGGAGGCCTCGGCGACCTCCATTGGCACCTCATCTACTACCCCTCGGCGCGGGCTCGCTTCGCCGTGCAAATGGACGAGCTGCTTGACCGCTCGGTCACCGCTGTCATTGGAGCGACCAGGGTCAGAGTCCTTGAGCGTACAGATCAGCTCTTGCACCTCTGCCTGCACGGGGCCCTGTCAGGTGGGCACCTTCTTATCTGGCTCAAGGACATCGAGCAAATGGTGGCCAGTTCCCCACCCGACTGGGACGAGTTGTTGGTGCGGGCACGCCGATACCGCTTGGGCCTCATCTGTGCCCTGATGCTCCAACGGGCCCGCTTAGTGCTGGGCGCCGGGGTGCCGTCCGAGGTCATCGACGCCCTAGCTACGGACCGGCTCCTACTTGGATTGTGGGCCTTGCAACAACGGTACGCCGGCGACGCCCCATGGGGCCGTTTCGAGCGCACCGGCCAGACGCTGATGGCCGCCACCTCAGCCGGTTCCTTCTCCTCGTTGGACGCTTTCTGTGGGAGTTTGGTCAAAGACGTCGCCTGGGCCGGCACGCGACGTCGGATCGTCGCTCTTCGCGGCGGGGCCCGTCGAGGCGGTGCCAACCGCGAGCAGGTCTCGGTTCTCTTCCAGCCGGTGGGTGGGGACGGGGAGCGGCGCCGTTACGTTGAAGTGATAGCCACCGACGCCGGCCCATAACGTCGAGTGCCCAGACGAACGACGCCAGAAGGAGGGTACTCGTGGCGACAGCAGCGAGCTTGGGAACAGGCGTTCTGTAATCAATTCAGTCCTTCGTCGAGCACGCATAAATACGAGCTTGTCCATAGAGCCGCCTCAGACATTGCGGCGCTCAGCGGCTTGCAATTCATAGTGCGTGGCGACCGGCACTGCGCCGGCCGGGCGGACGACGGTACCCATAGGACTTGTTGCAGGTTAGCGGTACCTCGCTCCGGAAGAGCGCCTGGCCGCCTTACCGCTTTATCGACCAAGGTTCATCCATGTTCAACGCTCTGAGGGTTCCCCTGCACGTTGGTCGGCTGGCCCTGATCACTTTGTCCTGGGCGGTGGTGGCCGGGCTGGCAGTGGTGAGCGCGTTCCACCTGGCGCACCGAGAGCCTTGGACGGACATGGTGGGGCTGATCGCGGTGACGCCGTGGATCTACATGCTGGCATGGGTTTCGGCAGCGATCGGCCTCTTTACACGCCATCGGCTACTGGTAGGCGTCTCGGTCGTGCTGGTCGGGTTACAGCTGTGGTGGGTGGTCCCGGACTTCGACCCGATCTCCCATCTGGTCATGCTCCCAAAAGGGGCTGTCGAGGTGCGGCTGTTCGACGCCAACGTGAGCTGGACCAATTACAACCTGACGGAGATAGCGGGTGAGATCCGCAGTGACCACGCGCAGGTCGTGACGCTTGAGGAGCCCAACGGGACGGCGTTGGCTTCGCTGCAAAAGACGGGGGTGCTGTCCCGGTTCCACTATGACCTGGTGCGGACGAACGGCGGTGACGACGGGATGGCGCTGTACTCGGTGTTCCCCCTAGAGGACGCCACGGTGTGGTATGCCGGCGCACATCCCGAGTTTCGGGCCTGGTTGAAGCTGCCTGGGGGTCGCAGGTTGCGCATCGACGTCATCCATGTCCACGCCCCCGTTGGCGGACCGGAGCCCGCGCTCTGGGCCGGTCAGATGAACGCAGCGCGCAAGGAGCTGGCTCACGAGCCTCGTCCGCTCGTCGCGATGGGAGATTTCAACGCCACCTGGTACGACTGGCACTTTCAGGCCTTGCTGCAACTAGGCTTGCGGGACGCCGCTGTGGTCGCTGGCCAGGGGTGGCGCATGACATATCCCCGCAACCAGTCGCCCGTGGTCCCGTACGTGCGGATCGACCACGTCCTTATCTCGGCAGGTGTCTCACTGGAAGGCTACGGCGTAGGCAGGGGACAGGGGAGCGAGGAGCACCAGCCGATCATGGCGACTGTGAGTGTCGGAGGGGAGCTGTCTCACCAGCTACTTCCGGCATTAGGGTATGCCTGGCATAACCGGTCCCTATTACCGGCATGACCTGGCTGTCGTCCACCACCGGGGTTTTCCTTCCATGCTGAGCTTTGTGCGCCCGGGATCATCAGCCTGTTGGACCAGGTGCGGGCGCGGCGGGGGCCTTGTTCTGGAGTTCGGCTGCGGCACCGGGCTGCTCACCAAGGAGCTGGTGGCGGCCGGGCATCGCGTCATCGCCACTGACGCGTCGCCGGCGATGTTGGACATCGCTCGTGAGCTCGTGGGTAACGAAGTCGAGGAGCTGAAGCGGCTCACGCTCCCCGACGACGCCCTACCTCAGGCCGATGCCGTGGTGGCCGTAGGTCACCCGATCAATTACCTGCCGGATGCGGACGCCATCGAGCGAGCGCTGGTGGCCATTGCCGGCGCGGTCCGGCCCGCCGGGGGGTTGGTCGCGTTTAATGTTTGCGACCTGGAGTGGGGCGTGCCGGTCGCTGCTGTCCTAACCTCGGCCGGGCGGGCCCGACTGGGCGATCATCACCGAGTTCTCGGTGCCCCTAAGAGCAAGGTGCCGTTGCCGTCAAAGAGCGGGGCTCTTATAGCGGCTCGCGCTCGCGCCGCGTAGCCCGCGCCGGCAGGCGCGAGGGGGATGGGGTCGGGGTCCCCGATCATTGGCCACCGCCGCCGGCGGCCTCGAGCGTGAGGCACGCATCTATCACGGCTTCGACCGGGATCGTCGCGACGCAGCACGGCGTGTCTCTCGACGTACAGCCACCGGTGCACCCGGGGGTGGCGGCACGTAAAGGACGGACAACAGCCGAACGGTTGCTCACAGGATGGTAGCGCTCCGGGGAGTTGATGTGCGTAGCGGGCGCCCCAAGGGGATGGCACGAGATCGTGACGGTCGGCGACCCGGCGGCGGCCGCTATGTGCCCAAGGCCAGAGTCGTTCCCGACAAACAGTTGGACCCGTGAGAGCAAGGCCGCTGTAGAACGCAGTGTGAGCTTGCCGACGAGGTCGACTACCGTCGCGCCACGGGGCATGGCGGCGAGCACGGCAGATGCCCGTTCGACCTCGGCATCGGAGCCCAACAAGACCGGCAGGAAGCCGCTGCGCTCCAGTTGCTGCGCTAGCGCAGCGAACCTCTCTGGTGGCCATAGTCGCTTTCCCTGTGCGGCGCCGATCCCGAGCGCGACCGTCAACGAGGTCGCATCGAGCTTGGGAACTGGGACGGGCGAGTTCAGGACGTCAGGTGCGAGCGACGGCTTGAGCTGGGTTGCATCGAGGCCGAGGAACTCGCCAAAAGCCTTCAGGCGGTCCCACTCGTGCAGGGGTGCCCCACTAGCGGGCAAACGCGGACCAGGAAGAGCGCTCAGCCACCAACTGCGCCGCCTCCGCTTGGTCGTAGCGTCCTTGGCCCACGTGATGGTCCGGCGTGGCAACGCAAGCGCGCTGGCGATTCCGAGAGCCTCGCGTTCAAAGTCGAAGCGGGGGAGGACGACGACGTCGGGGTGGAACTTTCTAATGGCGGCCCCCAGTGACTGCCCGGCTCGGACCACGTCGAGGTAACCATTCGGCCTACAGTCCACCGCCTGGACGAACTCGAGATGTGCCGTCGGGATGAGCTCGATCGCCGCGGGCGGGCCAACAAAGCCGCATTCACCCGGGAGAGCGGCAGCAAGGAGCGTGGGGAACGAGCTGCCAAGCACGTTGTCGCCAAGGTCGTCCGTACGCACAACCAGGACGCGGCGCGCGGACCGCAGGACTGCCTGCGCTTCGGTTGCCTGGCCGGAGGCGCTCGGCACCGTGCTCCAGCTCAGCTGTCGCCGTCGAGGCCTAGGGCCCTTTCCACAACCTCGATGAGAGTGTGGAGGACAAGTGTGTGGACTTCTTGGACCCGGTCCGCCCACGCGCCGCCCTCAGTGACCAACGTGATCGTGGCCTCGGAGATGAGCGGGGACGCAGTGTTGCCAGTCAGTGCGATGACGTCGAGTTGGTTGGTTCTTGCCGCTGAGACGGCGCGCAGCACGTTGTGGCTCGTCCCGCTGGTCGTGAAGACGACCAGAACGTCACCGGGACGGCCCAGGGCGTTGCCGGCGCGAGCAAAAACCTCCTCATACCGGAGGTCATTGCCGACGCAAGTGAGGTGGGACGGATCGGAGATGGCTACCGCTGCCAGCCCTCGCCGGTCACGGCGGAACCGCCCCGTGAGCTCTTCTGCCAGGTGCATCGCGTCGGTCATGGACCCACCGTTGTCGCACGTGAGCACTTTGCCGCCTCGCTCAAGCCGTTGGCAATGAGCAACCCGCTCTGAGCGATGCGCTTGAGAAGTGCGTCGTCCTCCAATACTCGCACGAACAGCCGCGCCGCATCGCGCGCCGCCGCCCGGGCGATCGCCAGCGCCTCTTCCTCGACATCGGCAGCGAGACGACTGCTCACCCCGGCGAGGGTACCGCGTCATCGTTCGCGGGGCGTGGTCCTGGGCCCGTGGGTGTCCGACCTTCCGGGGCGACGACAACATCGAGGCCTGCAGTGGCCGACGCGGCACCGCAATCGATCACTTCAGCACCCTTCTATAGAAAGCCATGTGCGCCTCAGCGACAGCGCTCCAGCTGTACCGCTCAGCACGGCGTAGCCCCGCCCCCTGGAGGGTGAGCCACCGCTCGGGGTCCCTTGACAGGTCCTCGAGCGCAGCGCGGAGCGCGGAGGGATCCCCTTCGGGCACGAGGATCCCGGCATCGCCGATGACGTCAGGGAGGGCTCCGGAGTCGCTCGCGATCACTGGGACGCCGCTTGCCATCGCCTCGACGGCAACGCGACCGAACTGCTCCACCCAGCTCGGTGTCGTGAGCGAGGGGACGACTAGTACGTCAAGAGCCTGGTAGCGCTCTGCCAGGGCCTCGTCGCCCAGGTGGCCAACGAACAGAGCCCTCTCGGAAATGCGGAGGGCGGCCGCCTGGGCTACCAGCGCTTGCCGGTCGGGCCCGTCCCCTACGAGCACGACCTGCCATCCGTCAAGCCCAGCTATGGCGTCGAGGAGCACACCCACGCCCTTCTGCCAAGTAAGCCTGCCGACGTAGCCGACCCGGAGTGGGCCGCTCGGTGAGGACCGCGGCGAGGCACGGAACCTTGCTGTGCCGACGCCGAGGGGGAGCTCGATTAGCTCACCGCGGAGGCCGCGACGCCGCAGCCGCTCCCCGGCGGGGTGATTGCAGACGTACGCTCCTCCAGCTCGCCAAAGTACCCAGCGCTCGATCCACCCGAACGGTGGAGGGTACCGCTTGTCGAGGTTTTGTGCCGAGTACACCACGAAGGGTGCATGCAGGCGTCGCAACGCCCTCAGGATCAGCACCTCGGCCGCGGCGAGGCTGAACGGCTCTTCGTGGATGTCGACCAGGTCAACATGAGCCGGGTCCAGCAACCGCCACAAAGGTCGTGGGTCGTAGACGAACACCGCCTGGTGACGTCCGAGGGTCCTGACCGCAACTGCGAAATCGTCACCTGCGGGATCAAAGAGCACCCGTTTGCCGCCTTCCTCCCAGGCGGCAGCGCACACCACGGAAACCTGTGCCCCCCTGCGGGCGAGTTCCCGTTCCCGCTCCCGCCAGTCGGCGACGACAGCGCTGTGGCTCACCCGCAAGACCCTCATCGGTGCGCCAACCTGGCGGGCGTGCCTCCCCGACAGCGATGATCGAGGTGGCGTATCAGGGGTCAGCCGCCGCCTTGCCTGCCGTGATGCCCCCACGCCGGCTGCCGAGCGGGTCGCCTCACGGTAGATCTCGCGGTACTGCTGGGCAATAACGGGCCACGAAAAGGCGGCGACCTTCTCCCTTCCTTTCCGGGCGATCTCAGCCCGGCGGACTGGGTCTTCGAGCAGGCTGCCGATCATCTTCGCTAACGCACTGGTGTCGAACGGGTCGACGAGGAGACCGTCCACGCCGTCCTCCACGAACTCCGGTGGGCCGCCCCGGTTGGAGGCGACTACCGCCGTCCCCTCGCGCCAGGCTTCCAGGACGACGATCCCAAAAGGCTCGAGGCGGCTCGGCATGACGAAGACGTCCGCGCCGCGCATCAGCTCTGCTGCCCTTGCCCGCTCCAGGCGGCCCGGGAAGTGCACTCTCCCAGCTATGCCTAGCTCAGCCACCAGTTCCCGTAGCGTCGAGAGCGCGGCACCATCGCCCCCGATAACCAGGCCCACTTTCTCGGGGGGGCCCAGCTGGGTGTAGGCTCTCAGGAGCAAGTCGAAGCCCTTTTTCTCGACCGCCCGGCCAAGTGCCAGCACGTAGCGCTCGAACGGAAGCGTCTCGGGTGCTGGCTCTTGCCTGAAGTTTCGCGTGTCAGGTTCGTCGAGGCGCACCCCATTGAAGATCACCTGGCCGCTGTTTGGATGGAGGCCGAAGCGCCGAGCGTCTGCGAGCGTGAACGCCGAACAACCCGTGACGGCGGCGCGACCGAGGCCCCAACGCAGTGCAGCGCGCAGCGCCATAGACCGTTCGTAGATGTCGTTATCGTCCATCGCTGTTTCACCCTGCAGGCTGACAACCAGAGGCACGCCGCTAATCACGGAGAGGGCGGTGGCATAGGCGCCGTTGGGCCCGAAACATTGCACGTGGAGGATGTCGGGGCGAAAGTCGGCTACGCCCTGGCGCAACTTCCATAGGCAACCCGGCATGGCCGGGCCCTCGTGGGCGACTGAGGACAGGCGGCGCGAGGGGAGCGGCATCCGGAAGCGGCGGACGACCAGGCCCGACCACGTCTCCGGCTGGGGCGCAGGTCGCTGAGGGTGGAAGGGGGCCCAGACCTCCACGATGTCGCCGGCGTCGCTCAGCGCCTCAGCCAAACGGCGGGTCAACTCTTCGACTCCGCCGGCCAGAACGCGCTCGGCATGATCGCTACCCTCATCGTCGCGTTGCCCTCATCTCTGCCGGGGCCAAGCCCAGCTGTCGGCGTCTGGTCTGAGCCGGCTCGTCCGGTTGGTTGGCCTCATCTATGAGAGGCTAGGCGGGCGGGGCCCGGCCCGCCCAGTCCCGTCACGTGGCTCGCAGTCGTGTCGGCTCCCACCGTGCCGGGGTCCCGTCTGGGACAACTATGCGAGCCAACTGGGGCTGTAGTGGCCTAAGATCGTACTAGCGATGGCCAATGGCCTGTTCCCAGACAATACTGGTCCGCACTCGGGGCTGACCTTCCATCAGCGTTTTCGGGGTTTGCTAGTCGAAGAGGATCCGCATTGTAGTTACCGGTCAGTGTTGTGCTTGCCTTTTCTCCGGTAAAAAACGGAAAGAAGCGAAAACACAAAACAAGCTGGCGCGCCTTGAGATCCGCACGCCAGGGGCCGATACCTCTAAGGGACCAATTCGCGTCATGGAGGCGGCATAAGCCGGCACCCGAAGCGCCAGGGGTCGCTGCTCATTGCGCCAGCGTCTCCCCGACGACCATCTACTCGTCTCCCAGGTGGAGGGCTTCTACTACGACAGCACCGATGACGACGTCTACACCCAGACGAGGACGTCGATCGTGGTGTCGAACATGTCGGGGACCGTCCTCGACAGCTTCCCCATCC
>Ga0182027_10012479_pt1 | contig 11934 bp, 13 predicted proteins | sample 712E1DmetaG_FD_121300 | JGI IMG/M metagenome (GOLD analysis project Ga0182027, IMG submission 121300) | Permafrost microbial communities from Stordalen Mire, Sweden - 712E1D metaG (Illumina Assembly) | ecosystem: Environmental > Terrestrial > Soil > Wetlands > Permafrost | place: Sweden...
CTTATCCTTTTTAGCATCTGACTTTTTCCAGAACCAGGATCCCCAATCAATAATATATGTATATCTCCTCTGCTTATTGATTTATCATCCTTTACTTTTCTGACGCCGCCGAAAAGCTGGAGGATCAAGGCCTCTTTTACTTTTTCATGTCCGTAGATTGATGGAGCGACAGAATTGATGAGTTTCTTGAATAATTTCGGATCATCAGAAATCTCTTTTATTTCAGCGATTTCTTCAGGAGTTATATTCAATTCAGTGAAATCTTCTGCAACAGATTCTGTATAATTCGCCTCTAGCATCAGATCGTATCTTGTAAGCCTGCCACCATCCTTTGCAAGGATGGGGACTTCTTTCAATATTCCTGTCACAATATTTTTTGAGCCAGGGTTGGTCCTTTTCTCAGACATTGGACTCACAAGGTCTGCTTTCAAGAAAATATCGAGCCTTTTTGGCTGCTCGCTTCCTTCAAGGTCTTCAGGGGCTTCTTCAAGAACGATCTTTTGTGCATCGATCATCTCTTTGCTTATCAATTTGAATTTCCCTTTTCTTCCGCAACCGCATTTTGTAGGCTCTCTGAATTTTGTATCGAGCTGGAGTACTGTCATTGTATTGCCGCATGATGGACATTCGAATTTTGCGCTAGTCACCTGCGGCCTTACATCAGATTTCTGTCTGATTATGCCTAGGACTTGAATGAATTTTCCAAGATGCACGCTTCTTATATCTCGTACCATGCTCTGCTGAGTCTTTGGAAGATTCCTGAATCTTACCCGAAAATCCTTGCTATTCTGGAAATCAAATTTTTCTAGAGAAATTTCGCCAGCCCTGATAGTATCTTCAGGGTTGTCTATTATGTCCTGTGCAAGGTCTAGATTAAATTTCGACAGGTCACTAAAATTCACTGTCAGGTGTTTTTCTCCTTTAGAAATTGCCTCATGCAACTGATTCTTGTAGATGAGGTCAAAAAATTCGTGGAATTTATCTATTTGTTCTGTTATTTCCATATTACGCCCCCACCCCGAACGCATGATTGAATATTAAAAAAATAAAAATTAATCGGATAAAAAAAATTGAAAGATGTAAAATATGTGGTTGATTATTTATTTTCCTACCTTCTTCAATATCACTATGAGTTTCTCTAATGCAGCATTTGCTTCTGCTTCTGACTTTGTTCCTGTGCATACCACTTTTCCATTGCTGAACAATAAGAATGTTGCCTTTGCCTCAATCAATTTATACACTAATCCAGGGAATTGTTCTGGTTCATATTCTGTATTAGGAAGCTTCATCGCAAGGTTGTTTAGGTTCAAATCCATACCAATAGATCCTGCTGCGACCATGTTCTGGATTGTTATTTTTGGCTTGATTGTTATCTTGATGCCTATTTTCTGCAGGCTTTCGATTATCTTTTGTATAGATTCTTCTACTTTTTGTATGCTTCGAGCGCCAGTGCAAACAATCTTTCCTGAGCTAAATATCAAGGCAGATGTTTTTGGATCTTTTATCCTTATGACGAGGCCAGGGAATTGTTCTGGATTATATTCTGTGTTGCTGAGTGTTGCAGCCATCTTCTCTAATGGGATGCTGTGCTCTAATGAAGAACTGACTACAATGTTCACTATCTGTAAATCTCTTGTTTGTCCATTATCTAGAGTTTTTTCTGAAGTCTTTGCCTTTTTAGTTGTTTTTTTAACCATTTTTATGACCTCCGATTGATTATGTATTTTTAAATCCCGATGATTCTTTTGTATCAAGAATCACGTCACTGTGATTCTATTCATTTATAAAGGAAATCGTCTTTTATTTATAAATATGGTTGTTTGTGCTTAATGCACAGAAGCTCCACAGGAAATAAGGGTATTTCGTCACTTGAGTAGTGCGAACCTTGGTTTCTGGTGGAGGTGGTCACTAATCGATATAATTGTGTTTAAAGGCTTTAAATCGACAGATTTGTAACCAGTATACTAAAATCAACAATCTCCAAACCCCTTGATGACAGATGGAACTTACTTGAAAGTGATAGAAAGGTGTTATTGATTGCTAAGATATTTCACCTATAAGAATATTCAAATATTGAAGACAGGAACTCATTTATTCCATCCTGAATCTTTCTAATATCTTATCTATCTCTTCAACCTTATCTGCTTCAAAATTACCTTTGAATTCGCCTGTCGCCACCCAATTTACAGAAATAGTCTTTATGCCAAGATCTTTACATGTCTGCATATCCTTATCTCCTTTGCCTATATAGAACAATGGTTTTCCAAATTTTTTTATGAATCCTTCGAGCAATTCTTTTTTGCCAGGTTCTTTGTCCATAGGACTCCCTATTATCACATCAAATAGGTCTTTGCAACCCACTTTCTCTAAAATCCCGTCTACAGCGATGCTGGGGGTGGTCGTTATCAAGACGATGGCATATTTATTCTTTATCTTTCTAAGATAATCTGCTAGACTGTCTACAAGGTCCCATTTTTTCATCGCTTCAAGCACTTCCATCGCATAGATGTTTCTTGCAAAGACGCTTCTTGTCGCCTTATCGACATCTCCAAGATACCTTTTCATTATACCGTCTACATGAACAAAATAGTCTGGCTTGAAAGCAAGTTCATTGATAGAATAATCTTTGACAAGCTCTGCCATCACGCTGAACCATTCTTTGTGTGCAATATCAAAAGGCCTTGACTTGAGTAGTGCTCCATCAAAATCGATAACTAATGCGGGCTTAGCCATAATAGATGAAAATGCAATGAAGTTAAAATACTTTTTGATTTAATCATCAAGATTTTTTATTTAACTATAGTTAAATTTTTATACTTGAGAGATATCTCTATATAATGGAAATGCCTCATGAGATAATAGTATGGTATGTTCTTCCTGCCTTACGCAGAGAGCTTGTAATAGAGCTGAAAAAGATGCAGATTCCACAGAAGGATATCGCAAAACTCATGAAACTTACTCAGGCAGCTGTCTCGCAATATATGCACAACAAAAGAGGATCAAAAGAGGTTTCATTCAGCAAGACATTGCATTCAGAGATAAAGGCGTCAGCTAAGAGAATCCGTGCCAGTAAAGAAAGAGATGTCTTGATGAAAGAACTGGTGAGGCTTGTTGACCTTTCGATGAAAGAAAAAATCATCTGCAGGAAATGTCGCTTGAAAAAAGGCAAGTGCGACATCTGTAGTCTAAGACATTGAATAGGATTGGCCAAGTATTGGTCAGACATCGATTCTTCGGTTTTTATCATTCCTAAATCACAAAATATTTAAAATACTTCTATGTCAAATCATAATAAGGTGATATTAATGGAAATGAAAGGCGTACAAGTCATAACTTATGATAATAATGGGGAATTATTCTTCCTTATCTTACGAAGGGTCGAGGGCTGGAAGGGATGGGAATTCCCAAAGACTATGGTGCAAGAAGGAGAGAGCGAAGAAAAGGCAGTCGAGAGATTGGTGAAAGAGCAGGTAGGAATATCTAAATTCAGCATGACAAGGAAGATGAATTCCACTCAGGCATTTCAGGATGGGCAGGATACACATGTATTCCAATTCTATCTAGTCAATGCTTCGATGAATATCCCTGTGAAGAATTATGCAAGCGCAAAAAAACATGACAATTATCTCTGGGCTATGCAGGATTCTGTCGAGCACAAGCTCACTTGGGAGCCAGAGAAGATAGCGCTCAAAGAGGCACTTGGAATAATAAAGGATGTGGAGCAGTTATAATACTGTGTCAGGAAATATGTCGGGAACATTCTCTGTTGCGTGCTGGAACATAATGGGTAGAAGCCCACAGGAATCCACATATGGTAAAATAGTAAAAGAGCTTTCTATGATAGGTGCAGACATTGTATGCATCCAAGAGGCGTTTCCGTCAACAGAGCGTCTTGATGAATTGATACGCATAAGGAATTATTCTGCCGTGAAATCAAATGACTTCTTCAACAAAGGAGAAGATTTTGACGCAAACGTCATATTAAGCATTTATCCTATAAAAAATTATGGCAACATCATCTTTCCTGAACTATTCAATCCAGTAAACCATAAAAGAGAGCACGATCATGAATGCTTGTGGGCAGATATTGTTATAAATAAACACCTTATCCGCGTCTATAATACTCATCTTGCGATAAAAGGCATCGGCATAAAGGAACGTCTAGAATCCTTAAGATTAATATTAAAGCACGCGAGTTCTATCAAATATCCTGTGATTATCTGTGGAGATATGAATACGACCGTCCCTCATAGCGGACTCTGGAGGATATGTACGCAGATATTGCACCGCGAACAGAAAATTTCTCTCGTGGTCGATGGCAGATATTATCCACAGGATGAAAAATATGCATTCAATGATGCAGTGAAATCATCTGGGTTCGCGGATTTGCTGGATATTAACAAAGCGACATGGTCATTGCCGCATACAAGCATTGAACTTGCAAAATTGAAGCTGGATTGGTTCTTTGTCAAAGCTCTGGAAAAAATATCTGTAGAACAGAGAGCATATGCCTCTTCAGATCATAGGCCTGCATATATCAAATTACGATTCTAGAAAAATATATAAGCAAGCGCATAAAAGGATATTTGATGAAGAAACCAACACTTGTTCTTGTCCATTCTTTTCCAACAAATCATATAATACTCAAAGGATTGATAGATTATCTAAAAAGATACTTTGTAGTCCATTATATAGACCTTCCAGGATTTATCAATGACATCCCCCCACTATCCAGCGTATCTATAAAGAATTATGCAAGATATCTCGAAAAAAAAATAAAAAAGGCGGGGATAAAAAAGTATTGGCTTGCAGGAATATCCTTCGGCTTTATAGTCGCAAATAATGTGCATGACGAGGATTGCTTAGGGATAGTCGCAATCGAGCCATACATCAATGCAGATTTCCTCATGCTTCCGAAAAGAAAGAAGATATTGCTAAGAATGATCCTAGACATCATGTCGCGACTGTCGTTTGAGGATACACTCTTGACACATAAATCTCTAAAACGTCTCCTTAGGTATGGATTGTTGTCTGAAGATTACCCTGCAGATCAGCTTCATACTATGAAAGCAACCATTAATCCTCGGGCATTGATTGAAACAGGAGAGCTCATATTAAAGAATAAAAAAAGGCCTATTTTTCAGGACAAGCCATATGTTCTCATAATAAATAAGAAAGATACTATCGTCAATTCAAAGCTTATCCTGCAATTATTCTCTAAGAGAGTTAAGAAACTGATAGTCATAGAGACGACGTGCGCACATTTCCCATCCGAGATTATCCCAGAATATTTTGACAGTCACATAAATAAATCAGACATGAATGCTCTTATAAAATATATGAGAATTGTAAGATAGAGAAGATAGCATTGGGGGGGGGGAGCGCTCGGAATAATAAAGGATTTGGAACAGTTATGACTGAGACGTTTATAATGCATTTCCAACATTCTGTCCCACATTCTATTGTTGGTTTTTATCATCGCCACATTTCTATAAATTTATAAATTCTTGATTGCTCTCTTGTTTCAATGGACGTCAGCATCATAATAATTTATATCCTGGTCTTCTTTGCAATCCTTGGTGCTATCGACAAAATTCTTAGGAATAAGTTTGGCCTAGGAAAAAAATTTGATGAAGGACTTATAGCACTGGGGCCGTTAGCGATTGCTATGCTAGGGATAATATTCTTAGCTCCTGTAATAGCCACTCTTTTAAGACCGATATTAGTCCCTATTTATGGATTGGTGGGTGCAGATCCCTCGATGTTTGCAGCGACGATACTCGCCAACGATATGGGCGGATATTCACTCGCCACAAGCCTTGCGTTGAATACACAGGCAGGTTTACTCGCAGGTCTGATACTAGGTTCTATGATGGGTGCGACGATTGTCTTCACAATACCTGTAGCTTTAGGAATAATCAGGAAAGAAGACCACGGATTCCTTGCCTTAGGGGTCTTATTCGGTATGATCACCATCCCTCTAGGATTTTTTGTCGGAGGTCTTGCAGCAGGATTTAATATAATAATGATTCTCATTAATCTTATTCCAATAACAATAATCTCTTTAATCATAATTCTAGGATTATGGAAGGTTCCTGAATTGATGATAAAAATATTTATATGGTTCGGAAGAGTAATAATCGCCATTAGTACTATAGGAATAATTGCGATGGTTATACAGGTTCTGACAGGACTTATTATTATACCTGGTATGACCTCTTTTTTAGAAGGACTTAGGATAATCGGAACAATTGCATTATTATTGACAGGAGCATTCCCTGCTCTGTATATACTGACAAAATTATTGAAGAAACCACTGGCTATCTTAGGAAAGAAAATAAGAATAAGCTCTACTGCGGTAGCGGGTTTGATTGCAACATTAGCAAATAATATCCCTATGTTTGGCTTATTCAAAGAAATGGATTCGAGAGGTAAGGTGATGAATGTGGCTTTTGCTGTCAGCGCATCATTTCTTTTAGGGGATCATCTAGCATTCACAGCAGCAGTGAATAAAGGAATGATACTGCCTGTGATAATAGGAAAATTAGTCGCAGGACTGACAGCACTATTGCTGGCAGGAGTTTTATATTCAAAATTTTCTAAAAAGAAAAAATAAATTATTTACGTTTTTTTTTACTTCATCAATTCTTCGACTTCTCTTTTTGTGAGGAATCTCCATTTGCCGATTTTCACATCCATTCTGAGATTTCCTATCTTCACGCGAGAAAGTTCTGTTACATAATATCCTAATTTGAAGAACATCCTTTTTATTATCCATTTCTTCCCTTCATGTATCGAAACCTCTAGCTGATCTTTGTGATAGACCTTTATCTTTGCTTTCAGATACCCATCTTTCAGCCTGATGCCCTGCTCTATGTCCTTGATGTCTTCATCAGATATCCTCTTATCGAGCTTCACAAAATATGTCTTCTCTTTCTCATATCTTGGATGCATCATCTTGTTGGCAAAATTTCCGTCATTGGTAAATAATAAGAGTCCTGTTGTGTTCTTGTCTAATCTCCCTACAGGAAATATCCTCTCATTTATCGGTATGAGTTCTAATACATTCTTTGGAACATTTGGGCTTAATGTGACTTCATAATGTTTGGGCTTGTTGAGCATTATATAGATGGGCTTGTTTTTTTCTATAAGTCTATCATTGACATATATCTCGTCCTTGTCTATGTCTGCCTTGTCGCCGAGCTTTATTACCTTTCCATTTACACGGACCTTCTTTCTCTCTATGAATTCTTCTGCAGCTCTCCTGCTACAAAATCCTGAATTTGCAATTATTTTCTGTACGCGCTCTTCCATATAATTAAATAACCTTATCTGTTTTATAAAAGTTTTTAAATAATCTCCCACTCTTCTTATCATGGAAAATTTTGATGTGGTCATAGCGAACAATAATGAGAAGGAATTCATCGATACAGCTATCGCATTAGGCTATGATGAGATATTATTCCTGACTAAAGATATCAATTACAAGAAAATCGAGGATAGTAGGATAAAGATCAGGACAGGATATCTTTTGCATGACCCTTCAGAGATAAACAGGGCAAGAAAATATTTTGATTATCTGTTTGCAGCGGCGCAAAGAAAATTTTTTGAATGCAAAGCGGATTACATACTCGATTCTGAAAATTCTGAAAGAAAAGACTCTTTCCATTACAGGAATACCTCACTCAACCAAGTCCATGCAAAGCTTGCAAAGGAAAATGGATTGAGCATAGTTTTTGGTTTTAGCGCTTTGTTGAACAGCATGAGAAGAGAGAGGCAGATGATCCTTGGAAGGATGTACCAGAATGCGCAGATATCACGAAAATATAAATTAAACAATTCATTCTTTAGCATGTCAAAGAGTCCTATAGAAATGAGGTCAAAAACACTTCTCAGCGCTTTCTCTGATGTGCTGAGACTCTAGGCATTCTAAAACATAAAAAATGCTCTGTATTTTTGGGCTTTGAAATGCTGTGCATTTCAAAAACTTTATATAATGCCTTGCTTAAATTGAAATCATGTATGGCTGGTGGTATTCGGTAAAGCAGAATTTCTCTTTTACGAGTAAAGAGATTACCCAGGTATTCTGGACAACGCTTGCGTTCGCTTTCATAGTGTCTTTCAGGAAATGGGGAGTAGGCTCAAAGGTGGATGTTGGTTCAGGCATCTCAAATCTTATCCTTGCATTCATCTTTGTCGGCATCGCAATGGTCGCCCATGTATCGCTGCAAAAGATTGTTGCGATAAAATTAGGGTATAAGGCGACATATTCATATTGGATAAACGGACTTTTGCTTTCTGTCCTGCTCGCATTCTTGACTGCCGGCTATTCGGGCTACATCGGTTTTATTTTGCCAGGCGCTGTCATGATAGAGCATTTGCCTCAATTGAGGCTCGGAAAATTCAGGTATGGGACTAATCTGAAAGACATTGCAAGGGTTGCGCTTGCAGGCTCTATTGCACATATAATTTTGGTGATGATTGTAGGAATATTCTATTTCGCCTCTGGAAGAAGCGATGTTATATTAAGCTTCATCATCGTAAATCTCTTCCTTGCGATATATACATTGCTTCCTATACCAAAGATAGATGTGCCAACTAAGATGGATTCTGGATCTGACGGACTTGCGATGTTCTTTTTTTCTAGGACACTCTATGTCCTCGTCCTTGTGACGGTGTTAGTATTTACTGCCCTTGTCTTTACATCGATAAGTGTGGTGGGCCTTGGATGGCTGTTTGCGATAGCATTCATAATAGGATGCATTGTTGCTATATTATATAGCATAAGCATCGAGCAGAAGAATTAGGTATTATCCGTTGTTTTATTTTTTGTTCTATTTTTTTATTTTTCTTTGCTGCTGCCAGAAGTTTCTCAGCTTAGGAGGCTATGCTCCATATACCTTTGATTGTCAGATACACTGCAAATATTATAGATATGACCTCTGGCTTGAACAAGAACATGAGCAGCATGTATAATCCAACAATGCCGTCCAGTATGCTCATGAAATCCCCGAAGAACACTATGGCTTTTATTATAAGGTATAATGAGAGAGAGATCACTAATTGGACTGGCACGATATTATATTGGAATAATATTATTACGACTGCTGTTGCGAAATCAACGAACCCCAATATTTTGGATAGCATGACAGCAGATTATTCTCTCTATTAAAAAACTTTTTCTTCGCCAAGGCCTCATCCTCGTCCTTCTGACAGATTTTCACACATCTTACACATATAGAAATCTTCCGTATATAGATTTCTTTTATAGAACACCTCGAATACATATTTCTGTTTTTTCGTCAGTAAAAATCACCTGAAATCATAAACTTTATAAACAAGCTCCACTACGAGCAGAGTGTTAACTCGTGATAAATGAGTTGGGGTGAACTAAAATGGAAACAGTTGCAAAAGTAGGCGTAAAGAAAGAGAAGGGTAATCTATATTTTGTAGATAAGCAAGGAGATATCTCCTGCGCAACTATGGCTCGTGGTGGCGGAAAGGCCAAGAAAGGATCAAAGAAGGTAGCAAAAGTTGGCGTAAAGAAAGAGAAGGGCTATCTATATTTTGTAGACAAGAAAGGAAATGTTGCTAGGGCAAAGATGGCTCGTGGCGGCAGAAAGAGAAAGAAGTAAGCCTTTTCTTATAAATTTTTTACAATCAATACAAGAGGTGAAAGCCTCTTGTGCAGATTATTTTTTCTATTCTTCCTATGATTTCTCCCTTTAATTTGTGTTCTGAAGATATTTGAGGACTTATTTGACAATATTTATATATCTACATCTTAGGAGCACCTTATGCTCATAATCGCACATAGAGGCGCAAATAAAGATCCAGAAAATTCCTTGTCTGCGATAAGAAGCGCCATGAAACAAGGTTTCTCTGCCTTAGAGTTTGATGTCCGCGCATCATCTGACGGAGTCTTATACCTTTTGCATGACAAGAGGCTTTGGCGCACAACAAACAAGCATGGCTTGATATCAAAAAAGGATTCAGGATTCCTTAAGGATTGTCTTTTGAAGAATGATGAGCCATTGCCAAAACTAGATGACGCATTAAAACTGCTTGAAAATTTCAAAGGGACGATATTTGTCGAATCCAAAATGCCGGAATATGAGAAGAAGATATTATTCCTGATAAAGAAACATTCATTAGCTAATCATAGTGTGTTTGAGAGTTTCAACTTCGAATCCCTTAAAAGAGCCAGGATGCTGGATAAAAAAATAAGGCTCCTATACACCCTCTGGATTCCGACGAGAAAAAGCTTAAAAAAAGCCAAATCAATAAATTGCTATGCCTTAGCACCGCCTGCCTGGTCATTAAGGAAAAGGTTTGTCCAATCTGCAAAAAAGGAAAAGATAAAGATATATGCCTTTGATGTGAAAACCAAGACATTATTGAAAAGGGTCAGATCACTAGATATAGACGGCATATTTGCAGATAAATACTATTGAGAATCACCGAGATTTTATTAAAAATTGCGCTCGGGTTTAAAACCCTGCACTTTAGTGCGCAATTTTTAATTCCTAAAAATCGCGATTTTTAGTTATATCTTCTTTACTCTGACTTTTCTCTTCTTTTACGGCCTTTCTTTTTCTAGGTCCTAAATTATTCGTCATCCATGCTTTTTTTGATGCGTACTGTGCAGGATTCTTTATCCTGGGACAGAAATTATCTGGATTGCAGAACTGTGTATCTATCATATATCCTTTATTGTCGCAATTTGGTGGACTCATCTTTTGCTTTTGCGATTTGAAATATCGAAGTTGCCCTCTTAAATAGGTCTCTCTTAATTTTTCTGGCTTATTTTTCTCATTCCATTTTAGGACGTAATCTTCTATTTTTTCATAAGGCCAATTGCATGCTGAAAGAAAATTTATGAGTACGAGTACGGCTCTCTTTTTTCCATCTTCAAGCCCTGCTGAAATCTTTTTTATACATGGCGGGAAGAATTCTTCAGGCACTGCCACCTGCGCATGCTCAAAATTTTGATAATTAGTCTCCTTCTTTCCACTCAGGAATTCTTTTTTTACCCTATCAGATTCTTTTTTCTTTGCATCGTTCTGGAATTCGAATGCTTTCTGGAAAAGTTCTTCTGCTTCCCCTTTTTTTGCTTCTTTTCTGTTCAAGAATTTATAAGATTTAAATTTTGTAGTTTCAGCCTCTATCTTCTCAAACTTCAGGACGTGCTTTATATCGAATGGCACAGATACGAGCCCGGTCTTTTCATGCAATGAATATGGCATCCTATAAAGATGTCTTGAGCTTATGAGGACTGTGTCAACTGCGACAATGCTTGAGAGATCAAATTCATCAAAGGTCTTGCTCGACCCGCAGGAGCACAATGATTTATTCAATGGCTTTTTTTCCATGAGTTTCTTGCATTTCGGGCACTGCATATATTCTTTTTCTGCGTCCTCTAATCTATGCTCGCAATTTGGGCATATATATTCATAGCGTGCACTTATCTTGAGCCTTTCAGGAGATATTATGCTCCTGCATTTTGCGCATCTTGTCCTTATGAGTTCTGATTTTTTCTTTCCAGACTCTTTTTCTAACTTAGAGAAACTTACAGGAAATTTCCCGAACAAGATATTTTCATCATCGACCTTTAGGAGATTATTATTGATATAATATAGGAGGTATTCTGCTATCTTTCTTGGTCCTTCTGGGAAAAGGTCTTTTACATCTACATATTTTCCATCAAGATAATATCTCTTATCAGGGAATGCCTCAAAAGGGACTGCAATATGAAATCCCTTGCCGCCAGAGAATTTTACTGTGACAGATTCTATCTTGTGATCCTTCAACGCTTTGATGAAGAGATATGCTGTGAGTTTTGAGAAGGTCCAATAAGGGCAATCAATATCTAATATGAGGTCCCAGCCTTTTCTTAAGTCGTCAAGTTCATTCCTTCTCATATTAGGATTTAGC
>Ga0182027_10012481_pt1 | contig 11933 bp, 7 predicted proteins | sample 712E1DmetaG_FD_121300 | JGI IMG/M metagenome (GOLD analysis project Ga0182027, IMG submission 121300) | Permafrost microbial communities from Stordalen Mire, Sweden - 712E1D metaG (Illumina Assembly) | ecosystem: Environmental > Terrestrial > Soil > Wetlands > Permafrost | place: Sweden...
CATGGCGCAGGTGGCCGAAACCGTCGGGGTTCACGAAACGACCGTGAGCCGCGCCGTGTCCGGCAAGTACATGCAGACGCCGCAGGGCGTTTTTGAGATGAAATATTTTTTCACCGGCGGGCTTCAAACCGCCAGCGGCGAAAACGTGTCCAACACCAGCGTGAAGGACATGATTGCCGAAATTTTCAAGAATGAAGCCCCGGCCAAGCCGTTGTCCGACCATGAAGTGGTGAAAATGCTGAGCGAAAAAGGCATTGTCATCGCCCGCCGCACCGTCGCCAAATACCGCCTGGAACTCAACATCCTGCCGTCGAATTTGCGGAAGGTTTATTGAGTGGCTGGTTTTTGAGGGAGCCGGTTTGCCGGAACGATTCAATTGAAAATGGGGAGTGTGCCCGCCCCGGGCGCAGTTTGACGTGCCTCGCGTCAAACCTTCGTGGTGTGCCCCGCCAAATCAAAAAGTATGTTTCAGGTTGCGGCCCGACTGGTGAACGGGGCGTCCACCAGAACGCGCGAGGGCGTGCGTGCTCCCCAGAATCATTGCGATTCAGAAGAAATCCTGAACCTTTACGCCGAGGGCTTTTGCAAGACAGACAATTTCTTTGTCCGTTACGCAGCGAATCTGCGCTTCGATTTTCGCAATCGTATTCTCGCCAATATCCCATCCTGCCCGATTGCAGCGGGCAGTAAGCATGGCTTGGGTCATCCCGCGCGAACTGCTTTGTCGGGAATTCAACTGCCCTTCTTTGGCAAACGTTTTTTGGCTGCGGCCAGACGTTCGCGCGCTTATTTCAAAAGCTCGTAAGGTTCGCGGCCCAGCGCCTTGGCAATGCGGACCAGACTGGACAGCGAAAGATTGTGTTTGCCGCGTTCGACGCCGCTGATGTATGTCCAGTGCATGTCCGCGCGCTCGGCGAGCGATTCTTGCGACAGAGCCATTTTTTTCCGATACGCGCGCACGTTCTTTGCCACTCGCTTGCGATACTGCATGTCCATGCCTGCCAAGTTTGGAAGAAAAAAGCCTCGGAAAACATAGACGTTACCACTATCGCTTTTAATACTAGACAACCGCCCCGCACTTTGGCAGAATTGGGCTTGTCAATTCCTGCGGAATTCCTGGAGCCGCGGACCGGCGCTTCTCATGCAAAACCGGACAGCAGGCTTCAGGCGTTTCCCAAATGTCACAGAAATAAATCTGGACTGAATGGGAAGACATGCCGCAAGATTTTATGGTCAGATGAATCTGGCGAATCCAGCCAAGCTGCGGGCGCAAAAGGGAATCAACTTCCAAAAGGTAATCTATGAAAACTGTTAATCACATTAAATGGAACTGTCAGTTATTCCGGCTAATCATCCCTGTGATTCTCCTCTGTTCTCTGGCGCAGGCGGTTTACGCACAAGTGCCGCCACCCGATGGTAAATTCGGCCCCACCAATGCGCCGCTGGATTCGTGGTCTTTCAGCGACCACGCGAACTGGACGAGCGACCTGGGCTACCAACCCATTTCGTTCACCAATCTTAATTTCTCCAATCTTGGCAACGGGAGATCGCTTGTGGTGGACACCAATGTTCCGGCTTGGCTGCAATACAACGTCTATGAAGATGACGGCACGACCAATCTGCCCGTGGACGTTGGCAGCGTGACTTTTTGGTTTGCGGCGGACTGGTCCAGCACCAATGACGCCAACGGCGGGCTTGGCCCGCAGGAATACGGGCGGCTGCTTGAAATCGGCGGCTACACGCCCGATTCGAGCTACGGCTGGTGGAGCATCTATGTTGATGATGCCGGAGCGAACATCTATTTCTCGGCGCAGACCAACGACGGTTCGGGAAACACCTACACCCTTTCCGCGCCGATTGATTGGACGACCAATTATTTCCACTTTGTCGCGTTGACCTATTCCAGCACCAATGTTTCGCTTTATCTGGACGGGCAACTGGCGACGAATGATCCGGGCGGTTTGAGCGTTTGGCCGGGGAATGATGTTCTTTCCAACGGCTTTTATATTGGCAGTGACAGCAACGGGGTCTTGCAGGCGCACGGTCTGTTCAATACGGTAGCGACTTACAATTATCCGTTGGCTTCCAATGACGTTCAAACCATCTTCAACTGGGATTATACCTACTACGTAATCAGCCCGTGGAACATTCCCTACATGAACGCTCTGAATTCCGCGCCGTCGTCCCCCTCCACCAATGGCCCGGACGCAGACGTAATCACCGGGACGGGCTATCTGCAACTGGTTAGTTCGGGGGCGGGCATCACCAGTTCAAATGTCTGGATTACGAATGTCGTGGCCACGGCAACCGGGAGCGGCACGAACATGATGGTCCTGACATTTACCATTCAAGGCGGCACGGACGGCGTCCCGTATGATGTTTTTGCAAATTCAGTGCTGTCGTTTGGCACCAATGGCATCCCTTGGGCCTGGATGGGACAGGGGTATCACGGTAACACCTATTTGCTGAGCAATCTGCCGCCCACAGCGTGTTTCCTGATTTTGGGTACTCCGCAAGATGCTGATACTGATGGACTTACAGACGCATATGAATTGCTGGTTTCAAAAACCAATCCCAATTCGCCTTCCACCGACGACACGGGCATGAGCGACGGCTGGGAAATTCTATATTTTGGACACACCGGCGGCATTGATCCCAATGCCGACCTTGATGGCGACGGCTTGAGTAATTATCAGGAGTTTCAGATGCGTTCGGCGCATTACAACCCCACGCTATGGGATTCAAACGGGAACGGGGTCAGCGACGCGTATGAAGACTATAGCGGGGATGGGTTGGCCAACTTTATGGAACCATTTTTTGGCGGCAACATGATGACAAACAGTCCCGGTTGGAAACTGGACGCGGATGGAGACGGATTGCCGGACTTATACGAGACTATGGCTGGGTCGGGCGCTTTGGGGTTGCCCGCCTACAGCAAGAACCCGACGCAGTAAACTTCAGAACGAACGACCCATTTTATGAAATCCAAAAACATGAAGCGGTTTTCCTTTGGAATCCTTGTGCTCTGGACGGTCAGTTGTCTGGCTCAAACACAAAGCGGCTTTCCCATTGCTCCGCCGGGCGCTTCCGACGGACAGGTTCAAGCCAAAGACCTGGAGGGCAAGCGCGGGAAATTGCAGGTGGACGATTTCACCGGCAGTTTTGGTTATTCGATTCCCATCGCGTGCGCACCGGCGCGGAATGGTTCCGAGCCGGCTTTGGCTTTGGCTTATTCCTCCAAAGGCGAGAACGGCTGGTGTGGCGTGGGCTGGAAGCTGGACCTCGGCTACATTGAGCGCAATACCCATGAAGGCGTTCCGATCCCGTATTCAGCCACGACCCATTTCCCATTAAAACAGTATGACGACAGCAAGGACTTTATCCTGAACTTGTTTGGCAAGGAACTCAAATTGCTGCCGGCGGCCACCAATGGAACCCTGGTCGAATACCGGGCCGAAGTGGACACCGACTTTCTGCGCTGCATTCTGGATACCACCAACAACAAGTGGCAGGTCTATGACAAGAGCGGCAACGTCTATTATTTCGGGGAAACTACCAGTTCGCGGGTGGCCAATCCCAAGACAGGATCCGGCTGGAGCAGCGGTTACAGCGGCACATTCCACTGGGCGCTGGACCAGATCGTCACCGCCACCGGCGACTGGACGACCATTGCCTACACCACCTACAACAGCCCTAACACTGGCCAGCCGGAGCGAATCCTCTACCCGACGCAAATCACCTACAACGGACATACTAATTTCAACGGTTATTCGACGAGCGTTGGCGGGACGCACACCATCAGTTTCGGGACCGAGGCGCGGCCGGACTGGCGTTTCTCGTATCGGTGGGGCTTTCGCACCGAACAATGTCGGCGGTTGACCAACATCGTCTGCCAGGTGAGCGGGCAGCAGGTCTGGCATTATGCGTTGAGTTACGGGACATCGCTGGCGACCGAACGCTCCTTGCTGAAAACGGTGACGGTTTACGGCTTGAACGACAACACGCCGTTGCCGGTTCAGACCTTCACCTACCAGGGAAATACGAACAAGGTGTCGTTTGGTCCGCCCATGCAATGGGGCGGCTTCACGGCGGCTGAACCTCCGGCGGAAACCTTCATCACCCAACTACACACCGACGAGGCGGCGATTGCCGATCTCATTGACATTGACGGGGATGGTTTGCCCGATTGGGTGGTTTATGACACATCAACCTCGCCGAACCAATTTAAGGTACAAAAAAATCTGGGAATGAAGGGGATGAGCTCTTTCGGCTCCCAATATGCTTTTGGCCCCAGTTCCACCAGTGGCAATCCTATTCCCAGCGGGGATGACACTTGGGCGGCCATGAATTCCCAGCATGTGCGCTTTCGTGACATCAATGGCGACGGGTTGCCGGACAAGGTGTGTGACTGGTATGCCTTCACGGCCAATGTTGCCAACACCTACACTAATTTCATGGTCATGCTCAATACCAGCACGGGCTTCACGGCCACGGCCACGATGTGGTCAGTGGCAGATGGTCCGGCCGCCGCTGGAAACGATCTGCAATATTACCAATGCGTGGAATCCATCTTCACGGGGGTGGATGTTGGCTTTTTCGACATCAACGGCGACGGCTTGCCGGATCGAATCATCTGTAGGCATTACAGTCAGGGGCCGATGACCAATTTCTGGGTGCAGTTGAATACCGGCTCGGGTTTCACGACCACCAACCTGTTCGGCCCCTATACCAGTCAAAACTGGAACGCGAATGCGAACTCTTATTGGTGGGCCGGCATCGAAACGCCGAACGTTCACATGGTGGACCTCAACGGCGATGGTTTGCCGGATCGCGTCATGGTGCCCATAACTCCCGGCGGCTCCACCGCCCCGATCTGGCCTCCGAATTTAAGAACCAATTTCCTGGTGGAATACAACGACGGCTATTCCTTTGAAGCGGTCAATACTTCCACCAATATTGGAGGCGGAGCCGATGTCTGGCCGGGTGTCAATCCGCAGTGGACCACCAACTACGATTATGCCGAAGTCCAGAAACTGCCTTACGTTGGCCTGTTTGATGTCAACGGTGACGGCCTGCCGGACCGCGTCATGCTGGACGATACCACGGCGAATAATAACAGCACCAACAAAAGCTGGCTGGTTTATGTGAACACTGGCCACGGCTTTGACACTAATTTCATCCGTGTGACCAACATTTTAGACCAAAGCATCGGCCATAGCGTTGCCAACGACCCCGGCTGGTGGGGGCCGCAGAGTTCTTATAGTGACGGCAGTGTCGTGGTCACGTTGATGGATATCAATGGCGACGGGCTGCTGGACCGGGTGATGACCATTTACGGCAATAGCGGAACCACCTATTTTTTGGTTCAGACCAACATCGGTCCTTTCCCGGATTTGCTGACGACCGTCGGCAACGGCATTGGCGGCGTGACCACCGTATCGTATGCGCCTTCCACAGTTTGGAATAATCTCAGGGACCCATCCAACACCAATTCCGGCAGCACGCTGCCGTTCCCCCAATACACGGTGGCGTCTGTTACCGAATCCGATGGCATCAATCCCCCGCGCACCAATGCCTACAGTTACGCCGGAGGATATTTTGACGGGAGCCGTCGCGAGTTTTCCGGTTTTGCCGTGGTCACCAATGTTGATCCCACGCTGCGCACGACAGTGACTTATTTTCACACTGGCGGGGGCAGGAACTATTCCACTTTGGGCGAATACCAGGATAGCGGCAACTTCGCCAAACGCGGCATGCCCTGCCGGATCGAGACCTATGGCAACGACAACAATCTTTATCACGTCACCGTCAGTCAGGTGAACCAGGCCGGCCTGGGGAACGGCCGCTATTTCCCGTTCACGCAGTTGACCTTTGACTGCGATTACCCGGGGCCAAAAGTTACAACAACGAAATTTGTTTATGATACGTCCACCGGCAATTTGACGAATAAAATTGCTTACGGCCAGGTGACTGGCTTCGATCCAAGCAACGTCGGCACTTTTACCTTCACCGATGCCGACGGCGCTGACACCCGAAAGTATAACACTCACTACGCTACAATAAACAACAACAGTTATATTCTCGACCATCCGGACATGGTCAACCTTACTGACGGGAACAACAATGTCGTCCAGGAAACAGATTACACCTACAATTCGTATAGCGGCACTCTGGCGACCAAGTTAACCCGAATTTCCGCCGGTTACTACGCCACCAACAGTTACGGCAGTTACAACACCTACGGCCTTGTCGGTTCGCTCACGGACCCGGTCGGTGTTCAGACGGCAATAACTTACGATCCAACCTACAACACTTATCCGGCCACAACTCAGGTTGGCGGCATGACCACAACGACCAGTTATGATGCGCGTTCCGGGCTGGCTACGGGCGTGACCGATCCAATGGGCGTTACCGTGACCAATACTTACGATGCCTTCTGTCGCCTGAAAGAGAGTGACAAGATTCCGGTCAGCGGTTCGGCCATCTGGATGAAAAAAGTCGGATACACTCTGGGAGTGATCAGCTCAGGCAACGCCGCCAGTTACATTGCCGTGACCAACAATGACGGGGTTGGGGGCGTGGAAAGCCGGACCTACTTTGACGGTTTTGGGCGGGCCGTCCAGACACGCACCCAGGGCGAGAACGGAAATTATCGCGTGGTTTCAACCGCCTACAACGAGCGCGGCGAAGCCTTTCTGACCACCTGGCCAATTTTTGGAAGTTCAGCCAGTTTCAGCAAACCGTCCACCGGCCAAATGGCATCATGGATCGGATTCGATGCCGCTGGCCGTGTTGCCACAAACCGTCCGGTAAGTGTCACTTTCGATTCCATTACCGGCGCTTTCAGCAGCAAAACGGACAGCGGGGGTGATGCCGGGACTTCCCCCTTGGCAGCCAGGACCTGGAGTTACGTGAATGGCTCCGACCCGTGGTGGAAAATTTGCACCGACGAGGATGGCAGGGTGCGCCGTTATCAACTCGACGCCTTTGGCCGCAACAAAGTGATTCAGGAAGTGGACAGCGCGAACACCTACAACACCACACTGAACTACGACCTTGCCGGCAACCTGACCAATATCGTCAACGCCAACACCCAAAGCATTTATTATGCGTACAACGACGCGGGCGGCTTGGTTGCGATGGCCGATCCGCATCTGGGCCAGTGGACCTACGTGCGCGATTACGCAGGCCGGTTGCGGGTGCAAACCGACGCGCGTGGCGACGTCGTCTCCAATTCCTACATCAACCCGTCCGGGAACCAGGACCCGCTGGGTCGTCTTCAGCAACAGACGGTGTACAGCCTCAATTACTCCAATCATGTTCTCACTCCGGTTTTCACCAACACTTATATTTACGATACCAATAACACCGACAACAGCACCTATCCTGTTTACAACGGGCTGTTGTATGAAGTGACCGACAGCGAAGGCTGGGAGAAGAACGGGTATGACTCTCGCGGGCGATTGACCAACACCATGCGCCATCTGAATGTCAATAACCAGAATTACACCAACAGCTATACCTACAATGATGGGGATAAAGTCACGTCAATTACTTATCCAAACTCCGGGCCGACGATCACTAATTCCTATTTTATTGGCGGGAGCATCAAACAGGTGTCCCGCAGCGGTGGAAATAATTACTATACGGTGAATGCCACTGGCTATGATGAGTTTGGGCATTTGACCAATTTCGTGTATGGAAACGGTTTAACAACCACCCGCAGCTATTATTCCGTGTCCAAACGCCTGAAAAGCATCTCCACATCGCCGTCCGTGTTCAGCAAGAGTTTCACATACACTGCCGGAGACGACATCGCATCCATCAACGGCACCGGGATCACCAACGTGAACGTTACGTATGACAATTTGCACCGCATCAAAACTTACACCGGATTGACCGGCAGTTACGGCTATGATGCCGTCGGAAACATCACCAACAGTATTGAGGGCGGCGGGTCGAGTTATAGTTATGCCAACCCCCGCAAACAGGCGGTCAGGACCGCCTTCGGTTACACAAATCTCTACGACCTATGCGGCAACATGATCGTGCGGCACGGTGGCCTCACCAACTCGCAGGCGATGGTCTATGACGCGGACAACCGGTTGAAGATATTTTCACAGGCCGGAGCGGTGGTGGTGGAATACGGCTATGCGGCCGACGGCGCGCGGTTGTGGAAACGGGTGGACCAAAGCGCGACCAACGTCCAGGTATGGATTGGAAACACCTACGAGGAAAAAGGCGGCAAGGTGTTGTTCCATGTGTTTGCCGATGGCCAGCAGGTTTGCACGTTTGAAACGAACTCGGCACTTTATGGCGGGAGCGATACGAACCGAGTGGCATATTACTACCACGAGGACAACCTGAATTCGTCCAGCGTGTTGAGCGACTCATCGCACAACCAAATCGAGTTGAACGTGTATTATCCGTTTGGGCGGACGCAGACGGCCAGCCCGCAGGCGAGTTTCCAGGTATCGCGCCGGTTCACGGGGCAGATTCTGGACGCGGATAGCGGCCTCTACTATTACAACGCGAGATATTACGACCCTGAACTAGGCCGGTTTATCCAGCCGGATGACAGAATCCCGGACCTCAGCAATCCGCAGAGTTACAATCGTTACAGTTATGTCCTCAATAATCCACTAAGATACACCGACCCCGATGGGAAAGCGCCCTCGGATTGGGCGAACACAATGCAACCGGGTATTGATACTTATTACGGCGGCTATATTGCCAATTCCAGCCACACTTCGACGATGGGATTGTTCGGTGCGATGATGGGCCAAAGCGTGGCCAACGGTTACAATGACATGCTCCGCTTCGGAACCGGAATGGAAAAAGGTACACTCGAAGGGTACACTCAAGATTTGGGACGAGGAAGCGGCATCGTTCTTACTGTGGCTGGCCCACTTTCAAAAATAGGCGGAGCCGCCCCGAAAGAAGCGCCGGCGGCAACCCCGAAACCCACGCCAGAAGCAACGCCAGCAGCCACGCCAACCTCATCGGGAGTTGGTGCTGGTCCCAAACCCGCGCAGAACTTTACGCCGCCCACTAATCCGGCTCAGAACCCAACAATTCCTGATGGTTATGTTTCTGAGCCAGGTGCAAAGGGTGGCACGATTTATCGGCAGCCTGGAACTACTGGCAACGCAGGCACCGTCAGGGTAATGCCTCCAACGAAGCAGTATCCGAACGGGTACTGGCGACAATATAACGAGCATGGCCAGCCTATTAACCCAGCTACAGGAAAGCCGGGATCTGCGCCTGAGACTCATACGCCGCTGCCTCCTCCCAAACCTCAAAGTTAATATGTACGGAATCGATAAAAACTTAGACCTGGGATTTCTAATCGGAAAGAACCTGCTTCAGATATGTGTTGGTTCTTTTCAAGTAATCCTGAACTTCGATGCCAACGTGTCCATCTCGATAGAGAGCACTTTCGACTGCGGATCAGAGGAGAAGTCGAAGCGTGCAGGCAATCTTCCGGAAGCGGCACCTTCTCTCTTTCATTTGTTGGGAAAACACATCAAGGAGGTTAATGTCGAAAGCGAGGGAACCCTGGCACTCACTTTCTCCGACGATACTATTGTTAGAATTTACGACAGTAACTCTGCCTCGGAGTCGTACCAGATAAACGGTCTAAAGGACAACGTAATTGTATAAAAGACCGGCACATTCCAGCCATTTCGGTACGTTGGCCGGGGTCCTAGAAAAATGACATATTGGTTTTGTCGGTGGGCAATTTCGGTTTGCAACTTCCCCCTGCGCTGGAGCGTGCCGTCATGCCGGCTGCGAAAGCAAAGGCCAGCCGTCATGCCGTCACGCCCCAGCTCCGCCCCCAAGGCAAAGTGAGTCTGCCCGTGGCGTCGTTCGTCACGCTGTCCGGGAGAGACGGGACGAATAAAGTTTGGTGTCTCTCCCGGTCATCGCGCCGAACCGCCGCCACCGGCCGAGCAAATGACGACCGCTGACGCTGCTAAAATTGGTTCGCTGTCGCTCAAAGGAAATCACGAATCGCGCGCAAGTGACGACGTGCTTCGTGGTGTTGGCCAGGGTCGCGCCGTCACGGCCTGTGCGGGAATGCGCCCTACCGCTCACGGAACGGAATCAAGTTAGTTCGCTCAGATAAGAGTCACATTGTGCAACATAAAACTGGCCGCTGGAGAAGGCAACGGGCGGCCTGGCAGCGGGGAACCCCGCGAGACCCCGCAGCCACCGTTTTATGATGCACAATGTGTTCTTATCTTACGGGCGCGGGAGCACAGGCCGCGCCGTCGCGCCCCCGTCCGCCCCCACTCAGCAATTGAATGAAGTTGGGCGCGGGAGAAACGCGGCGAACGGCACAAATTTTTTGCGCTTCACTTTCCGCGTGCTGGCGTCGCGGGTGGTTCAAAGCAAGACGACTATTAGAGTGGACGGTTTGAAGCGATGGACGCGAACGGTGAACGTTGTCCGACATTCCAACAGCGAGTGGATTTTGAATGCACTGGCCCGGCGATTTGGCGCGGCGGTTACAACAGCGGCAAAACAAATTCCATCAACAACAAATACCTCGACCTTGAGTGTGGCATCAATCGTGTCGCAGTCCGTTCAATGCTTCAACCCGGAACGATTATCGTCACTGCGAAATGTGACGGTCTCAAATCCGGCAGCGTGACGATTCAATCCAGGCCATTCGCCTTTGAAAACGGATACGCGAAGGCGTTGCCCATGATACCGGCTGTTGGGTTGGCAAAAGAACCCGAGAGATTCAAAAACTCATCTGCAAGGGAAATAGGCGGCAATAAGTAGACGGTTTGCAGGAAGCTTCAATACCTGATGTTGGGGAATACTCTGTTTTTAAGTGGGAACGACAATCGCCGGAAAATGGGTTCGAGCCAAAATTCCAACTTCGGAATGCATGGTTTCCATGCAGGGTCGGGTAAAGAAGCCGATTCACAGTTTCAAAAGTCGGGACGAGTGGCAGGGTTATTTTTTCCGTGTCCAAACTGTGGAGCGGGATGGCAAAATTGTAAGCGCGCATTATGGAAATCTGTGGCATTATATGCAAAGAAGGTGCAAACAAGTATTCCTGCGCTGATCAACCGTGCTCTTAAACTCGATTTGATGGACTGCCAGACGGTCATCGTTTGGCCGCCGATTCCCGTTCGGCCTTCGTTTTCACCTGTAGTTCGTCCAGTTCCGGCCGCAGTTCTTCCTTCGTTTTCCGGCTCATCCGGTCAATGAACAAAATGCCGTTCAAGTGATCCACTTCATGCTGGATCGCCCGCGCGAGCAGGCCGCCACAGCGAAATTCAACCGGTTTGCCTTTTTCGTTCAATGCCTTCACGTCCACCGACTCGGGACGCGTGATTTCCGCGTAAATCTCCGGAAAACTCAAACAGCCTTCACCGCCGGCCACCGGCTCTCCGCCCGGTTTGATTTCCGGATTGATCAAAACCAGCGGCATGAACTCATTCACGTCGGCGGCCTTGCCGTCCAGTTCCAGCCAGGACGGACGGTCCTTGATCTCACGCACGTCAATGACCGTGAGTTGCAGCGCCTTTCCGACCTGCTGCGCCGCCAGCCCGATGCCATGATTCGTGTGCATCGTCTCGAACATATTGGCGACAAGCTTTTTGATCTCCAGCGTGACCTTTTCGATGCGCGCGCCTTTTTGCCGGAGCGCGGGATGGCCGTATTTGACAACTTCCAATATCATAGAGAGGTGACAAGTGACATGTGATCTTCGTAGCAGCCGAGGTAACGAGGCTCAAATAAAAATGAAGATAGAGCCTCCTCACGTCGGCTGCTACGGTTTTGAGAGAAGCTCAATATTTCCGAATCATTCCAAAAATCCTCGAAGACCTGGCGGGCGAGTTGGTAGATGCCGAATGATTCCAACCGATCGGAAGAATTTGCAGTTTTGCCCTGGTCTGTCCGGTTTGAATTCA
>Ga0182027_10012482_pt1 | contig 11933 bp, 9 predicted proteins | sample 712E1DmetaG_FD_121300 | JGI IMG/M metagenome (GOLD analysis project Ga0182027, IMG submission 121300) | Permafrost microbial communities from Stordalen Mire, Sweden - 712E1D metaG (Illumina Assembly) | ecosystem: Environmental > Terrestrial > Soil > Wetlands > Permafrost | place: Sweden...
CTTGCCTGTCCCCAAGAACACTGGCTTGTGGAGAGCCCTTTGGGAGGAAGCCTATCTTCCCCTCCATGCCTGGGGTTCAGACGTGGTGGTGGTTATGAACGGGACGCTTCCGTTGGTCCCCTTGCGAGCGAAGCGGAAGATAGTGGTTTCCTACGACATTCACCCCCTCCAGCACATGGCCAACCCCAAGGAGTTTCCCGGTGCGTATAGCCGCAAGGCCCTGCTTCGGACCTCCTACGAGATGCGCAAGGCACATCAGAAAGCCGATCAGATCGTGACTGTCTCGCAAACCGCATTGGAAGAGATTCATAGCTTTCTAGGAATTCCTCGGGATCGAATGGTCATCGTTCCCTGTGGGGTTGATCCCGGTCTTTTCCATCCTCAGGATGCGGCGCGGGTGGAAAAGCTGCGGAAGCGCTACCACCTTCCGGAGGAGTTCTATCTGTTTATCGGAACTCCCCATGCCGAGGCCGGGCACAAGAAGAACCTGCATGTGATCGTGCAGGCATACTCGAAGGCTCCTGAAGGTGAAAAGAATCTTCTGCCGGTGGTCATTGCCGGAGGTGAGCTGGCCGGCACCCGGAGTGAACCGGTCCACGTTCCACTGGGGGGACCCGCTTGCCGAAACCGTTTTTTGTACGTCGGGTTTGTGCCCGACGAGGACTTTCCCGCTCTCTATACTGCGGCTCGCGCCCTCATATTCCCTTCCTTGCACGAAGGGTTTGGAATCCCTCCCCTGGAAGCCATGGCCTGTGGCACTCCGGTCATCGCCGCCAACCGGCCGGCTATCCCCGAGGTCGTCGGCGATGCCGCACTGCTCATCGATCCCCTGCAGCCGCAATCTCTCCTGGAGGCGCTCCGTCAAGTGAATGACGAGTCCGTCCGGCAGGAACTCATTGCGAAGGGTTTCGAGCGCGCACGACTTTTTTCATGGGAGCACGGCGCGGACATGATGCTTCGTTTAATTCTTTGCCCGGAGGGTGGTGCATTGGTCCCTGGCAGCGCTGCCTGACCGACGCACCGGCTCATAGAGTTCGGCTGGGCGTTGCGTTGCGAAGTTTGACGGGTATGTTAGCATCTAACCAAAAGGTGAAAACGGAAACTCCGGCTATGGTCAATCCCCCGGCAGGGAAGGAAGTCAGAATTCCGGAACTGGACGGCATTCGGGGCATTGCTGTCTTGCTGGTGCTCGTGCTCCATGGTTTCGCCTGGTCGATGCAGGAGGATCCCTGGCACGGTTTCCCTCGAGTGGTCGAACTCCTCACGCTCCCTGGCGGGCTGGGTGTGGACTTGTTCTTTGTCCTTTCGGGATTCCTCATCAGCGGAATTCTCCTGGATTCTGCCCACAAGGCCCACTATTTCCGCAATTTTTATGGACGCCGGGCACTGAGGATTCTCCCGCTTTACTATCTCATCCTGCTATTGGTCTTCCTTTTTTACCCTCACTCAGGGAGCTTTGTTCTGCTCGGTCTCTTCTACGTATCCAACATGACAGGGATATTTGGAGTGCCCAATGTTTACGGTCCACTCTGGTCGCTTTCCGTGGAAGAACACTTCTATCTGCTATGGCCGTGGGTGGTTTCCAAGCTGGGATTGCGCCGGGTAGCCTGGGCGGCAGTCGGAATTATCATTACCGTTCCGATCGTGCGCGCTATATCCTTCTGGCATGGGTGGGACGTATTCCCCTATTCCTGGTGCCGCTTCGACGGTATTGCCTCGGGGGCGTTCTTGGCGACGCTGGTGAGATTGCCCGGTCACTCGCGGGGCCGGCTTTTCCGTTTTTCCCTGGGCTGCCTGGCGGCCGCGGCTGTTCTCTTTGGCCTGGGAATGCCGCTGGGGATCTATACCCGCACCCGGCTGTTTGGGGCCACATTCATGTATACCGACGTCAACCTGTTCTTCGCTGGCATGGTCGGCTTGGTGGGGAGCGGAAACATTCCGGTGCTCAACGCCCTGCTGCGCCTGCGGCCGCTTCGCTGGTGCGGTGACCTCAGCTATTGCCTTTACATCATCCACTTTTTCATCTTCGATACGTGGAATTGGCTGCTGGGAAAGTACCCTCCCAGACTTGTTGCCAGTCTGGGAAAGTTCGGGACGCTGTGCTTGCGTGCCGGAGTTGTCTATGTGATATGCTTTCTCCTTGCAGAACTCTCCCGCCGCTACTTCGAGGGGCCTATCCTGAAGATAAAGCGGATCTTTGTTTGAGCGCCAGGCTTTTTGGCCACGTGGTGACTTTTTTGAATTTGACTACAGAGGGAGACTATCAGAACGATGAAATCAGCGCTGATCACGGGGATTTCGGGGCAAGACGGAAGCTATCTGGCTGAGTACTTGCTGGAGCTTGGCTATCAGGTGTGGGGGATGGTGCGGCGCGAGCCGGGCTCCACACGCTGGCTACAACCTTTCCTCCCCCGCATCGAGATCGTTTACGGAGACTTGCGCGATACCGAATCACTGGCGGTGGCCTTCCAGAAGGCCTGGCCCAATGAGATTTACAATCTGGCGGGCCAGGTCTTCGTTCCCACTAGTTGGGAAATCCCCGCCGAGACCTTTGACATCAATGTGGGTGGACTCGCTCGGCTGTTGCAGATCGTGGAACGAACGAAGCGTGATACGAGGGTTTACCAGGCCTCCAGTTCGGAAATGATGGGTAATTGTGACGGGCTTTGCGACGAGCAGACGCCTCTGCGGCCGACCTCGCCTTACGGGACCTCGAAGATGGCGGCCCATCGCCTGATGGAGGTCTACCGGCAGAGAGGCTTGTTCGCGGTGGGCGGCATTCTCTTTAATCATGAGTCGCCCCGCCGTGGGCCGGAAATGGTGACGCGCAAGATCTCGCGCGTCGCGGCGCGCTGGCTGCTTGGCGATCACACCAAGCTGGCGCTGGGGAATTTGCAGGCGCGGCGTGACTGGGGGTTCGCGGGAGATTACATCAAGGCCATGCACGCCATGCTTCAGCAACCCGAGCCCAAGGATTACGTCATCGGCACGGGGGTCTCCCACAGCGTCTCCGATTTTCTTGTGGAGATTATGGCTGCGATGCGTGAACTCGGGCCGTCCGGCAATGTTCCTCAGTCGGTGGAAGAATGGGTGGAAATTAACCCGCAATTCCTGCGCACCGGAGAGATTCATGACTTGCGCGCCGACGCGCGCCGGGCACGCCAGGAACTGGATTGGCAGCCCACCGTGGATTTCAAGCAACTCGTGCGGATGATGCTGGAGTCCGATCTGGCCATCGCCCGGGGAGCGTGACCCCCCAGCCACCAGCGAAAGCTAAGTCTCAACCGCGGCTGTAGCGTACTGACGCCGTAGGGCTCGTTGCGGCCCTCCTCGTTCATCCTGGCGGACACGGCAGAGAGAACCATGCGAATCCTTGTGCTATCTCCGTATCTTCCCTGGCCCCTTTATGGCGGCAACGTGGTTCGCATTTACGGCATCCTCCGCGAGCTCGCGCGGCGTGGGCATGAGATTGTCCTGTTGGCAGGCTACGACGGTCCGCCCCTGCCGGACGATCATCCCGTCAAGATCCTCTGCCGGGAAGTGCGTTTCTACCGCCCTCCTTCCAGCGCTCGACAGGCTCGGCCCGTTCTTGCGGCCTTGGCTTCAGTGTTCTCGCCACTGCCGTACACAGCGGCGAAATTCGGCGGCCGAGTAGTTCGAGAGAGTATCCGGAATATCCTGGAAAAAGATCAATTCGATGTGATCCTGGCAAACTTCGCCTTTGTGGCCCACGCTATACCCGGCGAGTTCGCCCGGCGCACGCCCGTTGTCTTGGATGAGCATGAGTCGGAAGGGCTCCTTTGGCGCCAGTACCTGCGGCAGGGAGGTGTCCCGAAGCGGGCTTTCGCCTTGTTGAACCTGATCAAGATGCGTTGGTTCCAGAAGGCGGTGGGGTCATGTATCGCGGCGATGCTGTGTGCTTCTGACCGGGAAGCGGAATTTGCGCGAACTCATCTGCCCCCGCACGTGAAGCTGTGGACTGTGCCCAACGGTGTAGATACCGACTTCTATGTCCCCGGCGCGCCGGAGGGCCGGGAAAGCCATTCCATATTGCTCTGCGCGAGTTTTGCCATCTACAGAAACCGAGAGGCGGCAATATGGTTTGCTCGTACTGTCTTCCCCCGCGTCAAACAAGAGGTTCCCGAGGCGGAGTTTTGGATTGTGGGGAGCCACCCCAATCAGGAGGTCAGGCAGCTCGCGGAAATCCCTGGCGTCTATGTGACCGGAACCGTGGAAGACGTCCGGCCGTACTATGCTCGGGCAGCGGTTTCCGTCGCGCCCTATCGTTATGGGGAAGGCACCAAGCTCAAAGTGCTGGAAGCCATGGCGAGCGGGGCGCCCGTGGTCTCAACGCCCATCGGTTGTCAAGGCATTGAGGTGAAAGACGGCGAGCATCTGTTGATTGTTAATTCCGCCGATGAATTCGCAAGCCGGATCGTCCAGTTGCTCCGCAACCAAGAACTACGCCGGAGCATGGCGGCTCGGGCGCGAAGCCTTATCGAGCGGGAGTATGCCTGGAAAAAGATCGTGGGCGACCTCGATCCTGAGCTTTGCGAGCTTGTCCGTAAGCGTCATCTTTATGCACCCAGGGGGGGTGGCGAGGAGTAGACCAACATCGAGGGAAGGACAAGTTTCAGTCCCCCCCGGAGGGGGGAGATTCTGCCTGGACCTGCCAGCCGACTCACGGGGAGCGATCACCGTCCTGGTAGCGGCTGTGGTGGCGCGCGACACGCGCGACGCCACAAATTCGTGAGATAATAGAGGGGAAGAAACTACCTTCCTCCAGTGAACAGCGAACCCTAGCTGTGCCACATGAATGTTCCCCGGTTATGGAGACGAGGACAACGCGCCAGCGCCTTTGCTATGGGACGAAATCTGACTGTGGAACAATCGATTCACGATAACACTGGAGCACTCCCCGTTAGCAATGAGCTGCGGAACCTTGACGTGTTGCGCGCCTTTGCCGTTCTTGCCGTGGCGGGTTCACATCTTTATCGATCTATAGTAGGCATGTCGCACTTTCCCACTTTCGTCGATAATTTTGGCGTGGGCGGAGTCCTTTTCTTCTTTGTGCATACGGCTCTGGTGCTCTTAATGTCAATGCAGCGGACCCGGTCGAAGCACTTGACGTTGGGTTTCTATATTCGACGAGCTTTCCGGATTTATCCCCTCTGTTGGACGTGCATTATTCTGGTGCTGGTGACGGGACTTACCGATGTTCCGCACGAAAAGATTGTGGAGATGGGCTGGCGGGGCATTGCGGTGAATCTGGCGTTGGTGCAAAACATTATTCGCTATCCGAATGTTGAGATGCCACTCTGGAGTCTCCCCTGGGAAGTCCAGATGTACCTGCTCCTCCCCGCGTTCTATCTGTTCATGAAAAAGTATGATCGGGTCTATGTGCCCATTGCTATGTGGTTTGCCGCCACTGCACTGACCATCGCCTGCACCACCCTTGATGTTCCCAGGGCGTTTCACGGCACGATATTTCCACCGATGTTTATTGGCGGAATGATTGCCTATCGAATGCTCGGCAAGGTACGAGCGAGGTTCCCGTCTTTCCTCTGGCCACTGGCGATTCTCGGCCTCATGTTGGCGCGCTGCCTGCTCCTGGACGGAGTTCTGATCGACACCGCTCGTAATGCGACAGTGAACGCCATAACTTGCCTCGTTCTGGGGATTGGAATTCCCTATTTTGGAGAGGTGCAGTCGCACTGGCTGCGGTACCTGGCACACCAGCTTGCCAAGTACTCATACGGAATCTACCTGCTCCATATTCCCAGTTTGGCATTGGTGTTCACTTTCATGCCGTGGCTCCCGCTTCCCTTGAAAATAGTGGCATTTATTACCATCACCGGGGTTGCCTCGGTCCTGACTTTTCACCTTATTGAGGACCCCTTGATTCAATTGGGGCGGTCGATCGCGAAGAAAGTGGGCTGATGTCGAAAGGGTTATGATTCTGCATAATGAATAAAGGAGACCAACGGCGGAAACTTAGGATTTTGGCCTGCGCATACGCATGTTTGCTGGAATCGGGCTCTCCTGTCAGCGGGGGCGAAGCCGTTCTGGGCTGGAATCTCGCGAAACAGCTTGCCCGGTTTCACGACGTCTGGGTCCTTACTGCGACCTCCAACCGCCAGGGGATCGAGGCTGAACGGCAACGCCAACTGGTTCCCAACATCACGTTCCACTATGTGGATTTGCCGGGATGGATGCACCCGTTGCTGCGGTTCCCGGGGGGAGTCCAACTCTACGCTTACTTTTGGCAAATCCGCGCTTACTTCGCGGCCCGGAAACTCCACCGGCAAGTGAAGTTTGACGCATTCCACCACATTACTTTTGCCAACGATTGGATGGCGAGTTATATCGGCGCGCTGCTGCCGATTCCCTACTTGCGGGGACCGGGCGGGGGAGCCCACCGCACCCCGGAGGGATTCCTGCGCGAGTATTCAGCCGGCGCGCGCTTCTGGGAGCGTTTTCGCAGCTTCGGGCAATGGGTCTTACGGCGCGACCCCTTCTTTATTCGCAGTCAGCGGCGGGCAGGAGTGATCCTGCTCTGCAACCGCGAGGCGGCGGAGGCGGTGCCAAAGTCCTTGCGGCATAAGGTGCAATTGTTTCCGGTAAATGCGATTTCCGCCGAGGATTTGAAGATCATCAGCGGCGAAAACGGACAGGTGAACCGAAGCGAAGAGCCCGTTCAAGACCAGCAAACCCCTTCCCCACGGCCATTCGAAGTCCTTTACGCAGGCAAGCTGCTGGGTCTTAAAGGGGTGGCGATGGGAATCCGGGGATTTGCGTTGTTCGCCCAGCGCCACCGGGATGTGAGGTTTTCCCTGGTGGGAGACGGCCCCGAGCGCACCAACCTCGAAGCCTTGATTCAGGAGCTCGGGGTTGAAGATCGTGTCCATCTGCAAAAGTGGATGCCTCGGTCGGAACTCCTGGTGGTGATGCGCGCCGCGGACGTGTTTCTGTTCCCGAGCCTCCGCGACGGAGGCGGGGCGGTGGTCGTGGAAGCCATGGCGGCCGGCAAACCTGTGATTTGCATGGACCTTGCCGGTCCGGGGTTGCATGTGACGGACGACTGCGGAATTAAGGTTTCTCCCCAAACGCCCGATCAGACGATCAAGGGAATTGCCGATGCGTTGGATCGCCTCTACGGCGATCGGGAGCTTGTAGCGCGCATGGGGAAGGCAGCACGCCGCCGCGCGGAAGAAGCCTACGTCTTGGACAAGCTCGGGGACCGGTTGCTGGGGATTTATGAGAGCGTGCTGGGAGTCAAACTTAAGGACAGCGTGACCGAAATCAAAGGTGCCACAAACAAATCCTGAGCCTTGAGGCGAGTTTAGCATGTGGGAACGTTTTGCGATCAAGCTTCTGCTGTTCCACCGGTACCTCATGGCATTCGGTGCGCGAGGCGCACAAATGTTCTGGAATCTTCACATCGGTCGCAAGGGAAAGACAGGCAGTGTTCTGCTCCCGGGGGGAAAGCGCGCGTGGATTCGCAAGCGCACGCATGACACCATGGTCTATCGGCAGGTTTTCCTCGAGCGCGAAGCCGATCTTACCCTTTTCCCTCAGGGCGCCTCGGTCATCAATAAGTACAAGGAGATCCTGGGCCGCGGTCGAAAACCTCTGGTTATTGGCTGCGGTGCGAATAATGGTCTGACATCAATATTCTTCGCTTCACTTTTTCCCGAGGCCATCGTGGCAGCCATCGAGCCATCGGAGGAGAACTTCAAGCTGCTCAACCGGAACGCGGAGCCCTCCGGGTCTGTCAAGCCGATTCGCGCCGGCGTTTGGGACACGCGCACCCATCTTAAGGTTACTAATCTCCAGAGTGGCTATTGCGGTTTCCAGACGGCTGAGTGTGACGAGAGCGATCCCGACGCCGTTGCAGGTCTAAGTGTTCCTGATATCCTGGAGCGGTTTCCTGACTGTGACCCTTTGCTCATCAAGATAGACATCGAGGGCGCCGAGCAGGCCATGTTCCGGAGTAATACGAGCTGGATAGATAAAATGCCCCTGATGATTGTTGAGCTGCACGACTGGATGTTTCCACAGGGGGGAACCAGTACGAACTTCCTGTCATGCGTCGCCCGGATGCGCTGCGACTTTATCGTACAGGGAGAAAATGTTTTTGTCTTCAACTGGACCGCATTGGTGGAGGCGGGATGCCAGGATTCAAAGGGATAGCAGCTCCCCCGCCGCCGGGACGGCCAAATAAATTCTTTGTGAGCATAGAAGATAGGCGAAAATGGGAAATGCAAGAGGAGAGGGGTGGTGGAGGTGGAAGCCCTGGAAGCGCCTTCCCAAGAGGTTTAGATGGGCGTTGATGTAGCAGAATCTTTGCGCTTGAAGCGGAGGACGGGCAAGCCGTCTCCGGTCAATCAACCTGTCAAGCCCAAACGGAAGGTCAGTGTGAATGCCCTGTTGGGGATGGGTCTGTGGGTGCTCCTCTGGCTAGGGTATAACACCGACCTTAGCCACGTGATGAATCCGAATTTCCCCGTCAACACCACGGATTTCATCCACGGCGTCAGGGCCTTTTTCCCCATGCTGGCCGGATGGATTGCTCTCTTACTGATCTTCGCCCGATCAAGCCGCTTGTTCCCATGGATCATGGGCCCTCTGGGGTTGATTTTATTGTATGCCGTCACGGGATTGGCTTCATCCGCGACCGTATCAATCAACCCGACGGATGCGTTGTATTATGGAGCTAACTATCTGGCAATTGTTCTGGTTCTGCTGGCGATTGTTCTGGTTGCGGATCCTCTCCAAGACCTTCGCATGGTGCTGAGGCTCACCTGGACTGTGGGCACAATCCTTACCCTCGCCCTGTTGGGCGCCATCCCTATGCTAGGCTCGGCGGTAGTCTTTACGGCGGAAGGCGGTTCCATTGGCATGCGCGCCTATAAGGGGACCGGAGAGATCATGGGAATGGCTTCCACTCGAAACACGGGATTTGCCCGGTACGCAGCCATTTCCGCACTGGTAGCGCTCCCCGGGCTCATGCGGAAGGGCAGACCCATCGTTCGGATCATCTGGGGAATTTTGTTCGCCGCTTCGGTGTACGCATTGTACATTGCCAATGGCCGTACGGAAATACTGGCGTTTGTCGGGAGTGCGGCCCTGATCCTGGGGGCGGAAAAAGCCACGCGTTTCGTTAACTTCCTGGCAGCCACCGGGGCCGCTATTTTACTGGGTTTGCGGGGATTCTACTCCGGATTCTTTCTGTATTTTACCCGAACGGGTCATCTCGACCTCACGATGAGCGGGCGCACTGCGACTTGGGAGGATGGATGGCGACTTTTTTGGAAATCTCCCTGGGTGGGTTTCGGATTCCAGGCCGACCGGTTCTATCTGAATTGGCACATGCACAACGCTTTCCTGCACGTCCTGGTTCAGTCAGGTTTGTTGGGGGGGGGAGCCATTCTGATTGGATTGGCAATCGTGTGGTATTACATCATCAAGTATTTTTTCTTGCGAAAGCCTGCTGACCGATCATTAACTCCGCCAGAAATACCTGCAGTTTTTCTGTTTGTGACCATTTCTTCCATTACCGAATCGACCTTTGCTTATTATTCAGCGGCTTGGCTGCTGAGCGCTCCGATTGTCGCCTATGTTTTGGTGCTGAATCGACAGATACGGCAATCCTCCGCGGCAGCCGCAAGAGAAAAATGGCAGAAGACCCGGTTGGGAAGGCGCCAGACTCGGGAAGCAGACTCCGCCCCCGTGGAAGGAATGAGTCCTTCGATCATCGGCGGCCGGACCCCATCCTGAAGACCACCGCATCCCGTTGCCTTGAGCCAAAATGAGGGCCATCAGTGTTCGAACGAGGGGATTCTCTCATCCTGATGCTCACTGCGCAGGTCGCATGAATTAATCCGGTTTCCTGGCGGGATTGGCGATCGGCGCGCGGGGAGTCTTGGCGTTACGAGAAAGAAATCCGTAACGGAAGATGCACCAGAGCGCACGGATTCCGTCTTTCCAGGTAATCTTCTTTCCCTCCGCGTAGGTCCTGCCGTAGTAAGAAATCGGCGTCTCATACACGGGCCAGCCCCCGCGTGCAATCTTAATCGTAATCTCCTGCTCGAAGCCGAAGCGATTCTCTTTGAGGTCAAGTCCCAGCACCACATTCCGCCGCAGGGCCTTGTAACACGTCCACACATCGGAAAGGTTGATGTTGGTCACCATGTTGGAGAGCTCCGTCAGGAACTTGTTGCCAACATAGTGCCAATAAAGGTGGACCCGGTGGGGGCCGCCAAGAAAGCGCGAGCCATACACAACGTCCGCGTGTCCGCTGTCAATCGGCGCAATGAGACGATGGTAATCGGCAGGATCATATTCGAGGTCGGCGTCCTGGATGATTACGATCTCGCCTTTTGACTCCTGAAATCCACGCCGAAGCGCCGCCCCTTTTCCCTGGTTCTTGTCCTGGAAAAACACGCGGATGCGGTCGGTGGCCAGGACTTTTCCGCTGCGGGGCATTTTCATTCGTGCCGGAGCAGTCTTGGCGCACTCGGCAAGAGCCGTCAGGAATTCGCGAGTCCCATCCTCTGAGCCGTCGTCGACAATGATGATCTCTTTGTCGAGTTCAACGGCCTGGACGCGCAGAAGGATATCCTCGATGGTCGCCATTTCGTTGTACGCCGGGATCACAACGGAAATTTTGGGTATGGGATTTGCCGTCACGTGTCGTTGGTCACCTTTCTGATTATCACCGGCGGAATTTGCGGTTCAGCAGAATTCCATGATGACTTCCGAATAAGATCAGCCGTCCCTATTCTAACAGCATCGGCAATTCCATGCAGAGCCCGCAGGAAAGCGGCGCGGCCCAATCCCGGTTAGGGACCTGCGGTACTGGTGTCATTTGCGATGCGCGGCCCCTCCCAAGTGCCGTCATTCCCGCGAAGGCGGGAATCCACTCCGCAAGTTATAGAAAATGTGCCGACGAGGGACTGGATTCCCGCCTTCGCGGGAATGACCGGTGCGATGAAAGGATTCCCATTCCAAATGATGCCAGCACCGGAACCCACCGTGCGGTTGTGAACAAATCTGAAAAAATCGCGTATCATGGAGCTTTATGAAAATGCTCCTTGCCCTCCTGGCAATAGTAAGTGTCGCCCTCTGCTGGGGAGGGGAGGCGTCAAGCGCACCGCATCTTGCCCTCCTCTCGGTTCGAGTCTCCCCAGACAGCCTGACGGTGCGTAATCAGCCCACCAGTTCGACGGGCGCCGCCCAGGCGGTGACCATCACCAGCGCCAGCGGCAGTCCGCAGACGGTCCTTCTGGCGGGCACCGGCAACGGGCCGCTGGCGGGAGTCTTCACCCAGCGTTATGACAATAGCCGCTCCGGCGCGAACACCCAGGAAAACTTCTTGACCCCCTCCAATGTGACCGTGGACCGATTCGGCAAATTGTTCTCGCTACACGTTGATGGGCAGGTTTACGCTCAGCCCCTGTATTTGCAAAGCGTCTCGATTCCGAACCAGGGCGGGCACAACGTTGTTTTCGTGGCGACGCAACACGACAGCGTTTATGCCTTCGACGCGGATGGCCAATCCACATCCCCTCTTTGGCATGTCAGCTTCGTGAATCCGACCGCCGGAGTCACCGCGGTCCCGCCTCAGGATGTGTTTCCCGCCGGTGCCTTCGACATCAAACCCGAGATTGGAATCACCTCCACGCCGGTCATCGACCCGGCCAGCGGAACCCTGTACGTCACGGCCAAGACCAGGGAATTGCAGGATTCCTCCTGCACACTGAACTGCAAGCACAACTATTTCTATCGCCTGCACGCTCTTGACATCACCACGGGGATGGAAAAACTCGGCGGTCCGGTGGTGATCCGGGCAAGCGTTCCCGGCAAAGGGTATGACAGTGTCGCGGGCACCGTAACCTTCGGAGGTTTGCGTCAACTGCAACGTCCGGGCC
>Ga0182027_10012483_pt1 | contig 11933 bp, 16 predicted proteins | sample 712E1DmetaG_FD_121300 | JGI IMG/M metagenome (GOLD analysis project Ga0182027, IMG submission 121300) | Permafrost microbial communities from Stordalen Mire, Sweden - 712E1D metaG (Illumina Assembly) | ecosystem: Environmental > Terrestrial > Soil > Wetlands > Permafrost | place: Sweden...
GAAAGGGGATTGAGGGTTCGAATCGTTCCTCGCCAGCCAATCCCCGAGGGCACGCTAGCGAGATCGGGAGGTTCAACCCGCCACGAGGCCGGCTCGCGCGAGACCATCCGCGGCCGGAACCCCGAGGGCCTCGGGAGTCTGTTGGGCATACCGTGGGGTCGTCATCGTCGAGGAGTGGCCCAGGTAGGGCGACCCTCCTCGAGCGGCATCCCGTTGTTGACCAGCAATGTAGCCGTGGCATGGCGGATGCGGTGTGAGCCGAAGCAGCGCAGGCTGCCACCACCAGCGTGGTAGCGGCGAGTCAGCATGAGCGAGACCGAATTCATCGTGAGCGGTCGAGGCTCACCGCCAGCATGCGAGAGGAAGAGCCAGCCGGGATCGTCGCTCAGGGTGGGGGAGGCGGGTAGGAATGCGGCTCGCCCGCGTTCGAGGTAGGTGAGTATCGCGGTCGCGGTTCCGGGCTGCAGCGCGAGTTCGAGCGTCTTGCCGCCCTTGGCTCGCTGGAAGCGGATGACCGAACGCGCGAAGTCGACATCGCCTGCCCGCAGCAGCCGGACACTCGAGTTGCGAGCAGCCGTTGTGACCAGGATCGAGACGATGGCCTGATCGCGTAGGTCGAGGGGCCCATCACCGGCGCAGCCACGTTCGAGAGCCCGCAGATCGTCGAGGGTAGCGCTCTTGGTTGGAGTCTCTTCTGATGGCAGTAGGGGATTGAGCGCCGCTCGTCTCCGCGACCGTCGGAATGGGTTGAGCGCGAGGATGCCTTCATCCACCAGCCAGATGGCTAGTGAGCGCAACGGTCTGACGTAGGCATTCACGCTGTTGGCAGAGAGGGTCTGTACAGGACCGGCCTTTAAGGATCGCGCGAGCGCATCCGGGGACCCGCGCCAGACGCCTGTGACCTTGGGCCTTGATCTCAGGTCGGTCACGTAGTCGACGAGGGTCATGAAGTCCAGCGAGACCGTGGTAACCGGGAGCTGTCGGGAGTCGAGCCAGTCGACCAGACGAGCGAAGTCATCGGCGTGCTTGCGTCTTGTGACCGGAGCCCACGTAGAGCCGAAGGTCGCGGTGTACTCGGCGATGAGCGGGCGGAGAGGCAGGCTCGGAAGACGATCCTGTGCCGCAGGGCGCCCGAATATGGCCGCCGGACGCGGGGTCTCCGCAGGATCCCAAGCCTGTGTCTGAGCCCCCGGATGCTTGCGCCGGAGGGGCCGTGGCCCGACCCTGCGACCGGTCTCGACACCGCTGTCGGATCTCTGTATCATGACGCTATATTACGTCAGCCTTGCGCTTCCAGCAACCGCCACTTCAGTACCGATCGAGCCCGGAGGGATCGCGAAATGCCACCAGACGAGGACGAGTTTCGAGCTCGCGTGCGCAACATCCTCGAACGCTCCGGTCTCTCGATGCGGGCCCTGAGCGCGGCAATGGGCCGCGATACCGGATACATCGCGGCCATCCTCGATCCCTCCCGTCCCTCTCGGGCGCGGCCCACTCCAGCCGATCTCCTGCGGGCATCGGACGCGACGGGTATCGCCTTTGTCGAACTGCTCGAGAGCCTATGGGGGATCCCGTCCTCGCGCCTGGCCGAGGAACTCGTCGGGCTCGGGGTCGGAGGCTCGGGCTTGGGCAGCCTCGGCCGGCTTACCGACGCCGAGCGGACCAGCGTGGCCGACTACGTGGCCTTCGTTTCCGCGCGCCATGTCGGTCGAGGACGCCGGCGCGGATGAGTCGCCAATCAGCCGTACGCCCTAAGCCGGGCTGACCAAATGGATTACCAGTAGCCTCCATGTGGGCTAGTAGCTAAGCGGAGTTCGACGAGGCGCCGATTACCATCGATTACCAATTGGTAATCAAACCCAGGTTGGTAGTCGAGCACAATCAGCTGGCGATAGCGACCGTCCGCGTCTGCCCGCTGGTCCACAACTCCCCCACGGAGTGTAGAGAGTGCCGAATTACCGGTTCGCCGGGAGTTGTTCCCGAACGGCCGTCGGACCCACAGGAAGCCCCACCGCACGAACGACGGGACTAGGCCTGGCGGGAGGAAACGCGGGCCTTGGGGCATTCCGGAGGGCTAGCCCTCCGCCCATCGCCATGCTTGGGAAGCAGACACTCTGCCAGCTGAGTTACTCCCGCTCGGGAGGTCCACATTCTAGCCGAGGCACCGGACGTGGCTCAACGCTGCGAAGCACAGCGCCCCGGGGCTGAACGCTCGACGCGTAGCCGGGGCACAGCGTAGAGTGACACGGGGCCGGATCTGTCGGCCTGTAAGACCTCGCGGGGGTGAGAGGTGACTGAAAATAGCGGTGCTCACGCGGTTGGTAGCGACCCGATCGCGACGACCGGTAACCCGGTCGACCGGATCCCAGTCACAATCGGACCACAGTTCCTGGAGCGCTTCAGCGAGCATCTGTACTCATCGCCGAACAAGGCCTTCGAGGAGTTGATCGCGAACTCCTGGGATGCCGGAGCTCGGACTGTCTATGTCCACGTCCCGACAGATCCCAGCGCGGCTGGGGCGGCCATCTGGATTCTCGACGACGGCGAGTCGATGGATCTCAGCGGTCTCCGTGCTCTCTGGGCAGTGGCCTCAAGCGGCAAACGCGATCGACCCCCGGCGCGCGGACGGCCACAGATTGGCAAGTTCGGGCTTGGGAAACTTGCGACTTACATACTCGCCCACCAACTGACCTATGTCTGTCGCGCGGCCGATGGCGTCGTGCGAGCCGTGACGATGGACTTCCGGCGCATAGCCGAAGCCGAGCCGGCCGAGCTCATGGTTCCGCCGATCGATCTGGTTGTGCGGGAACTCACACCCAAAGACCTCGAACAGCTCCTGAGCGAGATCGACTCTGGTGGCGAGATCGGCGCCCTGCTCCAAGCCCGCTTGCCACCTCCCGCGCCACAAGACTGGGAGGATGAGTTCGGGGGCCCGAAGGAGCCGCCAGTTCAGACATCGGAAACGTGGGTATTGGTGCTGCTCACAAGCCTCAAGTCCGCAGGCGAGGCGCTCGAAGCTGGCCGAATCCGATGGATGCTGCGGACGGCGCTCCCGCTGGGCGCGACGATGGCAATTGTCTACAACGGCGAGACGCTGGTCCCCTCGAAGATAGCGGTTCCCGTCGCGAGGGAATGGTCGGTCGGCCCTGGTCTTGGCATTGAGGCGCTCGTGGTTGGGCCCAACGATCGAGTTGCGGCCGTTGTCGAACACGACAGCCCGTATCCGCACCTCATCGTGGAGGGCGTCAGTGGTGCGATCACCGGCCGGGTGAGGCTCTATGCCGACCGGATCTCGGGTGGCAAGAGCGAACTCATGGGCGCGTCGAATGGATTCCAAGTGAACGTGCTCGGCCGCGTGATTCGGCCGAGCGACCCCTACTTCGGGTTGGAGAACCTGAACCATTCCGCCTGGGCCAAGTTTCGCGCAACCATCCGAGCGGACGGCCTTGACGAGCAGCTCGCCGTTAGCCGGGATGCCCTGAGGGAGAGCGAGGCGCTTGAGACGCTCCGCGCGCTGCTTAGAGTCCTGTTCAACAAAGCGAGGAACGCCCACGATGCCGCTGCTGCCGCTGCTTGGGAGGACGTTGGTCGGAAGTTCGCGCGCTCGTGGAGCGCGGTGCCGTTCGATCCGCTGGGGCGCCTGGTACGTGACGGAATTCACCGGCCGGACGCGTACCCAGAGTTCATCGACGCGAGCGGCATCGATAAGCCCGATCTAGCCGCCGCCGAGTGGAACGATGGCGTCGAGGCGCCCGGAGATGTCGTCGAGGACGTAGTACTTGAGGATCGCGGATCAGAAGCCCCGCTCGTGGTGTATGACGTTGCGCGTCGATCCGTCATCGTCAATACGAGCCACCCATTCGTCCACGAACACAGCGCCAGTCGCGAAGAGAAACTGCTCCTTCGCGACACGGGACTGGTGGACTTGATGACGGCTGCGTTCATGGCGGACGTTGGACTCGACCAAGAACTCCTGCGCGATGCAGCCCGTTATCGAGACCAGTTGCTCCGCCTCGTAGCCCAAGTGAACCGGACGACTGGTGCGAGGACCGCACAGCTCCTCATCGGGGCAACCAATAATCCGAAGGGGCTCGAGATTCTGGTCGGTGATGCGCTCGAAGACCTCGGATTCGAAGTACTACGGCTCGGAGCGAGCGGCCAGCCCGAAGGCGTCGCCTCGGCGCCAGTCACGCCCCTGAAGGAAGGGGCTCCTGCGTTCTATTCGCTGACCTACGACGCCAAGTCGAGCGCAACAGGCAAGGTCAGCACCAAGGACGTCAATACTGCCGGGCTGGCACGCCACCGCGTAGATCACGGTGCTCAACACACTCTCGTGATCGCACCCGACTACGAGATCGGGGCTCTCACGGTCCAGTGCAAGACCGATAACGTGACACCAATGCGCGCTGCGACGCTCGCGAAGCTGCTCATGCTTGCAAGTGCGGTGGGTCCGCTCGACCTCACCCTACTCCGGGGCGTGTTTGGGAAGCACGACCCGAACGAGGTCGACACGTGGGTCGCTGCCTTCGTTGCTGATGCGTCCGGCCGACGTCGTCTCTCCCTCGGGCTTGTGCTGCGGGTAATCGGCGAGATCGGGTACGTCGGCCCCAATCCAATCAGCGCCGATGTTGTCGCGGACCGAATCGCGGGGCTCACGCACGGTGCGATCAAACCCGGGCGCAGCGAGGTCACGAACGTCGTCCGCGGCCTATCAGTCGTGGCGCCCCACCTGATACGAGTCGTTGGCGGCAATGACATCTTCCTCAGCACAAGCCCAGCAAAGCTCCGTGAGCTGCTGCTGCTCCAGCTACGCGATCTGCCTCATGAGTACACGTTCGGCCTGCCTGAGGCGATCTCATCTTCGGCGACCACATGACCTCCGCTGCGATGGCTGTCGGGCTCCGGCCGCCGCACCCGTTCCCCGCCCGAATGGCGCCCGACATCGCGGTTCAGGAGTGCGCTCGCATTCATCGCGGCGGTACTGTCGTAGATCCGATGTGCGGATCCGGCACCGTGCTGCGGGCGGCGTCGCTTCGTGGCCATCGCGCATATGGAACCGACCTCGATCCCCTCGCCGTACTCATGGCCAAGGTCTGGACATCCCCAATCTCACCCACCGAGTTGCTTCGATGTGGGCATCAACTTCTTGATGCGGCCGAGTGTCTGGACCCGCGCGATGTCTGGCTTCCGTGGATCGACTCAGACCCTGAGACAAAAGCGTTTGTGGACTACTGGTTCTCGGCACGACAGCAGGCCGACTTGAGACGTATCGCAGCCCGCCTGGCGCCGATGTCCGGCCCAGTCGCCGATGCCTTGCGGCTCTCCCTGAGCCGCATCATAGTGACGAAGGACCGGGGTGCGTCGCTAGCTCGCGATGTATCTCATTCCCGTCCACACCGCGTGTCTCTCAGCAGCGACTACTGTGTCATGGAGGGGTTCAGGCGGTCGTTCCGCCGGCTCGCCGATCTGCAGGACTCGGTGCTCCGGGGTTTCGTTGACGTTCGGCTTGGAGACGCGCGCGACTTGGGTCACCTTGACACGGGCTTGGCAGATCTTGTCGTCACTTCTCCGCCCTATCTCAACGGCATCGATTACCTGCGGGGGCATCGGCTGAGCTTGGTATGGCTCGGATATCGCCTCGAGGACTTGCGTCGGCCGAGGGTCGAGCAGGTTGGGGCAGAGCGGGCCGCCAGCGCCGCCGACCTGGGGCTGGCGGCGATGGTCCTCGATTCCGTCCGCGCGTCCGCTGAGCAGCTGTCGGGCAGATATCAGGGGATTCTCGCGCGGTACGCCGTTGACCTTTATCGGGTCATGGCCGAGATCGCGAGGGTGCTGCGACCAGGTGGTCGGGCGGTACTTGTGGTTGGTGACTCGTCGATTCGGGGCGTCTACGTCGAGAACTCGGTGCTCGCCCGGAACGCAGCCCTTCACCTGCCGCTGGAATTTAAGGGTATGACGCGACGAGATCTGCCGACAATGAGGCGGTACCTTCCGCCGCCTGGGCAGGATCTCCGAAACTCGCTCTCGAAGAGGTTGCGAACAGAGGCCATTCTGAGGTTCGATCGCGTCGGCTAAGTGCAGGGTGCGCACACCCCCCGAAGAAACGTCGCCCGGTCGATTCGGGCGCTCAGCGTCGTTACGCCCGTGGGGCGGCTCAGATAGACTGGCCCCAGAACAGTCAAGGGCCAGAGAAGCGTCATGTGCGACTTCGTTGATGCTTTGATCGATGACCGACTCATCGGACTACGATGATCTGCTGCGGCCCGATCCGCTGACTAGGCGTTTCGGCCCACTTGGCTTGATGACCGACCGTGTGATCCTGCCTGAGGGGTCGGCGACGTACCTTACTGCCCTGGTTCGTGGAGCCGTGCTCTCCACGGGAGTGCCTGATGATGTCCGGCGCTCCTTTGAACGGATCCGCGAGCTTTTCCGATACGGCGTCTTTCGGTACGACTTCTTCACGCTCGCCGACCACATGGCGTGGACGATCCCCGAAACGGGCCTCGGTGTGCGGTTCGTCGAGTGGTACGACGCCAAGGTGCCACTTGTTCATGGCGACCAGGAAGTGGTGCTCGAAACGGATCGCTACCGAACCGTGGCCGAGACGCTGGGTCGAAAAGGGCCATACCCGCACCGAAGCGGCTGGCGACTCCGTGGTCACGAAGGTCTTGGCAAGGGTCGGTCATTCGACGGTAGCTACCGGGCGCTGCTGGATTGGGCCCACGCTGAAGGATTGCTTGCGCCATGGCTGAACGACCGTTGGGATCGCCTCTCGGGCGGGATCATCTACGCCATCTCGACGCAGGTGCTGCGACCAACTTCCACGAGACCATTCGTCGCGCCTCCAGAATGGGCGGGTCTTGGCGCCATTGATCGCGAGGCGTGGTTCGAAGAGTTCCGGGACGCGTCTGCCGTTCCTGATAACTGGGCCGCCATGACGCCGGAGGACCGCACTATGTGGCTCGAGGACTACCGCCGAATCAAGTGGGAACGCGAGGAGCTCGACCTTCTCGTTGACCTGCGGAACCTTGTCGCACACGCCGATGCTGGAACGCTACTGATGCCGAGCCAGGCCGCCGACACAATCCACGGTGTGGCCGAGTTCCTCAACGGCCTCTGGCAGCAGGGTGTCGGGCCCGCGTGAGGCTGGACATCCTCCCGGCGCGGCAGAATTTGGTGTCAGCGTCTGCGAGCGCAGTACAACGTCGGGCTCACGGCTTCGCCGGGGCCCGGGCGGGACCTGACTGTCGTGACGTCGCGTGCGGCTCAGCGCTGCTTGGAAACCGGATCGGCGGTGCCATACAGGTGGCACAGAACGGCCCCAACGTAGGAGGCTGGAGGCCAGACAGGGCTTGTGTCCGATCGAACCAGGGGCGAGTATCAAGACGACGTCACCCGGAGCCATGCCCACGAACCCCCCCGAGCTCCCGCGCATTGTCTGCACCTGCCAGAATGGCTGCCAGCCAGGTCACGCGTGACTTGTTCCGTCCAGAAGGGGGCATTGGTAAGTGATCCGGAGCGGCCAACCTTCCTCCGCGCCGACTCCGTTGGAGACGCGTCCCCGATGAGATTCGCGGCTGCGGTCTGGCCCGATGAGTGGGTCCGCTCCGAGCCCTGCACGCCGGTACGAAGTCCTTTGGCCCGTGTCCTCCGCGGTACCTACGTCAATCCCGCCGCGAGGCACGACGTCCCGGACTCCGACGATCTGCCGTCAGTCCGGGCGTGGGTCGCAAATGCCGCGAAGCCGACCGCAATAGACCTCTTCTGCGGCGCCGGCGGCCTGAGCCTTGGCCTCCACGACGCCGGATTCTCGGTCCTCGTTGGCGCGGATGCGGATCCGACATCGGTCCAGACCCATTCCGCCAATCTTGGCAGCCTTGGGTACGTCGGAGACCTCTCGGATTCCCGGGCGTTCCTGAAGCGCCTGAGGCAATGGGGAATCCGGCGGGTCGATCTCGTGGCAGGCGGCGTCCCCTGCCAGCCGTTTTCCCGGGCTGGCAGGTCGAAGATCCGAAACCTGGTCGGTCTTGGATTGCGGCCCAGGGTCGATCCGCGCGCCGGCCTGTGGCGTCCTTTCATGGAGATCGTCAAGGCCCTCCGGCCAAGGGCGGTTCTGCTCGAGAACGTGCCCGACCTGACCGCATGGAACGACGGAGCGGCTTTGGCCGGCATTTGCGAAGCCCTCGCGGACCTCGGGTATAGGGCCGACGCGATGAGTCGGCCCTGATGCCCTGAATCCGAAGAGGGGGCAGAGCCCGGAGTTGCTGCCAGGCGATATCTTTGCACTCGGATGCCGCGCGCCCCGTCAAGGTCACGAACCACCTGGTGTGCCGCTGCGTCGCGGACAGCAAAGGAGTGGAAGTGGGAAGCCCAACGCTCGAGGAAGTTGCTCGAGCGGCCGGCGTCTCTCGCGCGGACCGCTTCACGCGTCGTCAACGGCAGCCGGACGGTGGCGCCTGCGGCCGGACTGTCAGTCATGCGCTATCGACCAGCTCGGGTGCATAGGGAACTGGTGGAAGTGTTGATGCATTCGGTGGAGACCCAGCAGGGCGTGGCTCGCCGCGTGGTGCTGGAAAGCAAGCTGATCGTAAGGGAGTCGAGCGTATGTTGAGTCGGCACGGGATCACCCGGAACCGCGGGCCGATCGGGCTGAGCCGCGGGTCGGTCCATCGCGGCGTCGTGCTGGCATCGATGGCCGTCCTGCTGGCATCGGCTTCGGGCTGCAGCGGTGCCGGCTCCACGCCCGCTTCGGTGGCGACGAGTGCCCCGCCGTCCACCTCGGCTCCGGGAGCGACAGGTGCCCCGCTGTCCACCTCGGCTCCGGGAGCGACGGGTGGAATCTGGCACCTGGTCTGGAACGACGAGTTCAACGGCCCTGCCGGCACTTTGCCCGACCCCGCGCATTGGACCTACGACCTCGGCTCCGCGAGTGGCTGGGGCAACGACGAGTGGGAGTACTACACCAACGACCCCGCGAACGTATCGATGGACGGCAAGGGCTACCTCGACATCACAGCCCGCAAGAACGACGGATCGCTGGGTTGCTACTACGGACCCTGCCAGTACACGTCGGCGCGGCTGCTGACCAAGAACATCTACCAGTTCAGGTACGGACTGATCGAAGCCAGGATCAAAGTCCCGGCCGGGATCGGGCTCTGGCCGGCGTTCTGGATGCTCGGTTCCGACATCGATACCCACGGATGGGCTCTGTGCGGCGAAATCGACGTCATGGAAAACACTGGGCGGACACCCAACACGCTATACGGGACCGCTCACGGTCCGGGTTACTCGGGCGGATCGGGGCTCAGCGGCACCGTCGACACTGACCAGCCGCTCTCGGACGACTACCACGTCTTCGCCGTGGAGTGGCAGCCGGACAGCATCGTCTGGACCCTCGACGGCAAGCCCTACTTCCATGTCACGTCCGCCGACGTCCCGGCCGGAGACCAGTGGGTTTTCGACCATGACTTCTTCATCCTCATGAACCTTGCCGTAGGCGGCGGCTTCGCCGGGCTGATCGACCCGGCCTTAGCCTTACCGGCGACCATGTCGGTCGACTACGTCCGCGTCACCAGCTGGCTGGGTAAGGTCGGCACCGCATCCCTTACGCGAACGGCCGCGTCCGTTTCTGACCGAGGTAGGGGACCAAATCGACGCTCAGATCGTGCTTGAGCGGCCTTCTCGGGGCGTCAGTGGGGCGGCCCAGCACGACTCTGGATCAGGGGATAGAAGATTCCTGCCTCCCCGACCAACCAAGTAACGATCATCATCGCGGGCTGCCCGCGGCAAAGGGCGCAGCGGTAGGTCCCTCCGCGTCCTCGCCCTGCCTCCAGAGGACGCCGCAGTGATCACGATAATGAGTTTTATCGTGTTAACCGGCGAGCTCCAGACGTCGGCTGCGCGCTCTGGCCGCGCCTGATCGGAGGGGAATTCGCCACGACCTGACTGAGACTGTTTGCCGGCGCGGCAGAATGTGGTGTCAGCGTCTGCGGACGCAGCAGAATGTCGGATTTCGCGCCCGCTACCTGCAGCGCCCACAGGTAGCCGGCGAAGCCACCTGTTTCCAACCGTCCGAGTCTCATCGAACAGGGCGGTCCATTTCCGATCCCCACCGGCCGTGCGTGAGCTCGCACAGCGCGGCCCGGTCAAAGCGTGGGGCGCTTCCAGATCGGTCCGAGGGCTGACGCTAGAGCCGTGTACGTCTCGAATGCCTCCGCCAGGGACTCGTGCTCCCGACGACGCGGCTCGAATGTACGGCGGACGGTCACAGTAGCCGCCACCGCTTCCTGGATGGACGCGAACCGTCCGATACCCGTCGCTGCGCAGAGCACTGTTTCCGCTCGACAGGCCCCCGACCGGCTGGCGCCGAGCCCTGCTCCGTTCCCCCGTGCTGCTATACCGGATCGGCCTGGGGCGGATCTTCGGCCATCGGTTCCTGGTGATCACCAACCGGGGACGCACGAGCGGCAGGATCTACCGGACGCCCGTCGAGGTCGTGCGCTACGACCCGATCGCGGACGAGGCCGTGGTCTGATCCGGCTGGGGCGAGCACGCGGGCTGGTATCGGAACATCCAGGCGATGCCGGCCCTCGAGATCTGGCTGGCCGGTCGCCGCTATCGGCCGGCACAGCGGGCGCTGTCCGCCGAGGAGGCCGTCGAGGTAATGCTCGACTACTCGAGCCGGCAGCCCGCCGCCGCCCGTGAGCTCGGGTCGTGGATGCTGGGCCGCCCCTACGACAACAGCCGCGCGGCGGCCGAGGCGCTGGTGGAGAAAGTCCCGTTCGTTGCCTTCCGGCCGGCCGACGGCCGCTGACGGTAGACGCGGTCCGGACGCACGGGAATGCGCGCGGGGGTCAGTCGAGAGTCTGAGTTATTGACTCCCACGGGCTCGGTTTCTGCCGCAGCGCGAGATCGTCGACTACGCCTCGGCAGCCAAGCCAGACGCCCCGAGTGGCACGGCTCGCGAGTTGGCTGAACGGCTTGGGGCCGTCTCGCTGCACCCCATACTCGTGCCGGTCTCTGAGATCGTCGGTCACCCCGAAGCGCGAGGTGCCAGCATCGGTGGCACACAGATCCACTCGGTGCGATTACCGAGTTTCGTGGTCTCCACCGAGGTCGTCTTCGCCGCGCCCGACGAGCGCCTGACCATCCGTCACGACGGGGGCGGCACCCCGACTCCCTACGTCGCCGGGACGCTGCTTGCCGTTCGGGCGGTGCCGAGCATCGTGGGCCTCATCAGAGGGCTCGACACTCTCCTGCTGAGGGACTGATCGGACGTGCCCGCTCGCGCTCGGCGCGAACCCGTGTCAACGAGCACAGGGCGCAGGGCCGTCGATCGCGTGCCCGTGCCGACGCCCCCAAGGGGAGGGCGCGGCGGACGCTTCTGCACCGTCGCGCTGCGCCATTGGGGCCGCGTCAGGCGCCGCCCAGGATCTCCGGCGCGGCGTCAGGATCGCGCGCCCCCACGCCCGGCGGGTCGTCGAGCCGGTCCTCCTTCCCCCAGGCGGGTTCGCCGGTCTCCTGGTGCCGCTCGCGACCCGCTTCGCGTCGCTCGCGGCGCGGCGGCGGCTCCGCCGCCGACACATCCGGCGCGCCCGTCAGGATCCGCTTGATCCAAGACACCAGCGACATCAGCGTCTCCTCCGCGACGATCGAACAGCGTGGCTCGACCCCCATTTTGCGTCACCGCGTCAACCGGCCGCCGTCAGGCTTCGGGTCGCTGAGGGGACCGTTGTCCCCTCTCCAAGATTGGCTATGCGGCGAGAAGAGCCTGGACCATCTCGTCCAAGCCTTCGATCACGATGGTTGGTGGAGTGCGTTCCGATCCCTCCGGGCGCGCCACTCTTTCCAGGGGGTTGCCCGAGCCCGATCCTCGCCGAAGGCGTCAAACGCCTCGCTTTCCGAGTGGCGTCGCCGGCGACAGCCGGTGTGTC